>Ga0209061_1002869_pt1 | contig 20278 bp, 21 predicted proteins | sample Coa_R1_10_FD_187157 | JGI IMG/M metagenome (GOLD analysis project Ga0209061, IMG submission 187157) | Surface soil microbial communities from Centralia Pennsylvania, which are recovering from an underground coalmine fire - Coalmine... | ecosystem: Environmental > Terrestrial > Soil >...
ACAATCCCCCTACCCCCATAAAGTTAAATATGTGGGTGTCATAATGTAATGTGGTTGATGGTTACGGAGGAAAAGGATGGGGAAATCAGGGTTGGTGTTCTTGGAGTATATAAGGTGAAGGGTAACGACCAGGAAGAGGATGTTGTGTTTTTAGTGGATGAGTCGAACAGAATGGTTCTACCCATATGGATAGGCGAGCCTGAAGCCATGTCGATTCAACTAGCATTGCAGGGTGTGAAACCGCAGAGACCGATAACACACGACCTGATAGCCAACATGCTCGAGGAGCTTGGTTATGAGATGGATAAGGTAAAGATTGATGGGCTCATAAAGAGTGTGTTCACGGCCACAATATATCTTAAGCAGCTCAAATCAGACCGTGTGGTTAAGATTGACGCTCGCCCATCGGATTCCATCGCCATCGCGCTTAGAACTGGTTGCCAAATATATGTGGATAGGAGCTTGGAGGGCCAAATGATACCCAAGGACAGGCTTAAGTTACCCGAAGAGTTGAGCACCGAGAAGGATGAGGATGAGTACAGCGACGACGAAGAGATAAACTCACCCTACGGACCATAAAATAATTATCTGTGTTTCTCAACCAAAATAAGCGACCTAATTGTGGATTGGCTACCGCTAGACCCAAGTATTGGAGAGCGACTAGTGGTTAGGGTGCCTCAGGTTGTCCGAGGAAAAAAGCGGTGACAGGTTAAAACTGCTAGGGGAACCCGTTCAGGACGCCCATATATCACCTAACATGAGTGTTGCAAGTCTCTTAGAAGAATACGCTAAGATGGGTGGTTTTATGGCCAGACACCTGTCGGACTCATTCAAAGTACTGTGTGAAATGCTCTCCGACTCCGAGTCCACCAATTTTCTCTCGTTTACAGCGGATCTGGTTTCAACTGGTCTACGGGGGGTGTTAGCCCAGCTTGTAGGAAGCGGTTTATTCAAGGTGGTCATCACCACATGTGGAACACTTGACCACGACATAGCGCGCTCCCTCGGCGCACGCTATTCGTTCGGCTCATTCGATGCGGATGACGTAGAGCTACGTGGGCTGGGGATAAGCAGGCTTGGTAACATCTTTATACCCGTGGAGGACTACGGCGCACTAACCGAGAAGTTTGTCCATTCAACGCTCGCCGAGGCCGGCGCCACCAAGCGGGAGTGGGGTGTAAGGGAGCTAATAGACCTTTTCGCCTCAAAACTACCCGTGGATGAGAATAGTATTCTTAGAGCCGCCCACACCGCTGGAGTAAGAGTGTATGTGCCAGGCTTCGTGGATGGCGCCGTGGGTACACACGTATTCACGTTCTCGCAGACCCATAGCTTTACACTCAACATACTCAAGGATATGTCAGAGTTATCGGACATTGTGTTCGACTCTAAGCGAACAGGCGCCTTAATCATTGGGGGAGGCATAAGCAAGCATCACACGATTTGGTGGAACCAGTTTAAGGATGGGTTAGACTACGCGGTGTACTTGACCACTGCCAGCGAGTATGATGGGAGCCTCAGCGGTGCGCGGCCTAAGGAGGCCATAAGCTGGAACAAGATAAAGCCCACATCCAAGCACGCCGTGGTAATTGGTGACGCGACAATAACCCTGCCTCTACTAGTCGCCGCACTACCGGAAAAAATCGGTGTGCGACTTAAACCCATACATTAGCCTGCCCACAGAATGAATGTTGAAGAAGCCTCGCCAGCAGTTGATCAGAATCACTGTTAGCTGACAAAAGACTCCAAGATTTTCTACTTACTATTCGTGGTGGGGACACAGGTTATATTGTTTGGAGACGAATGGGCGCAATTTTTCATTGTATACTATGGGTGTGTCGATTTAGTGGTGACGCTTCGTAAAAGTGCTCTCTTTTGGTATTTTGGGGCAAACTTATATTCTTGGTGTTGAAGTGGTGGGTATGGCCAATGTTCTTTTTAGAGTCTCATCCGACTTGGCGTGGATCCCCGGGGGTTCGTGTGTCGAGTTATGTGGTGGAGGGGTTTCTTCGTCTCTCACCAAATTTGGAGTAGGTGGGAATCCCCCCAATACCCTGATTATGCTGGTTGCCCCCACTATGCGCTACTCGACTGATGGTATCGAGGGTGGTGGCTTTGTAGCAAATGTTTATCCGCCGGTTGGTTGGGTGGATTGTGCCAAGCCAAGAAAGCTTGTCAACCGTGAAAGCATAGGAATTCAAACAATTGGCTGTGTTCTCCAAAGTAGTGGTGTTACAGCACATGAATGCTAGTGTGCGCGGTAGCGAGCGGAGCGCATCTCTGCGTGTATCATCCTTGAAAGCCCCTATAGGTAGGTCAAAGCATTATCAACGCGTTTTTCACGTCATACATTCGCTCAGGTGTGGCCAACCTTGATAATAAACCCCTTGTTCTCACTTGAAATCTTTTTTGCAGCGCTCCTAGCAGGCCTTCTAGGCTCCCTTACCGGCCTCGGAGGAGGCGTTGTGCTCACCCCGCTTCTAGTATTGCTATTGGGTGTGCCGATTCAGTATGCACTGGGTACGAGTCTTATATCCACCATTTCCACGTCGAGTGGTTCGGCTTCTGCTTACGTTAAGGATGAGTTATCAAACATGAAGGTTGGCATAGCTCTCGAGATAGGTACCACCACGGGCGCGATATTTGGGTCACTAACGCTTTACACAATTGAGAGGTTACACCTCCTCTTCGTGATTAGCGTACTGTTCGGGGTGGTCCTAATCTTTTCTACGTTCCCAAACTTTGTTCGAATGAAGTCTGAGCTTCCCACGGGTGTTAAGCCAGACTACTTCACCAAGAAGCTGAGCCTCTTTGGCACATACTATGATGAAGCCCTCAAGAAGACCGTTGAGTATCAGGGTAGACGCTACCCGCTTGGTGTAGCGGGCATGTTCCTCGCAGGATACATATCAGGACTCCTAGGAATAGGCTCTGGCGCATTCAAGGTTCTTGCCATGGACTTCGCAATGTCCCTTCCATTTAAGATTAGCACTGCTACAAGCAACTTCATGATAGGTGTAACCGCTGCCACAAGCTCCGGTCTCTACTGGTCGTTTGGGTTCATTGATCCAGTGCTTGTGGCCTCAACCATACCAGGAGTACTCATCGGCTCCCTGCTAGGGGCTCGCTACCTGAATAAAATGCTCAATAGGAGGCTTCGACAGATCTTCACAGTGGTGCTCATACTTCTCGGCGCGGAGCTCATACTTAGAGGGGTGGGACTTCTACCATGACTGACCTAGCGAGAATAGTGAGTCTGACGTTACGCATCGGCGTAATACTCTCCTCCGCTTTCGTGATCACGGGCTTAGCGCTCTACTACTTAGAGCATGACAAAGTAGTGTACAACACATCCCACTACTCTGTTTCAACACTATTGCAGGGTTTAGCTGCGGGTAGACCAGAGGCGATAATACTTGTGGGGGTAATAATACTCATAGCCACACCCATAATACGCGTACTAGAGCTCGGCTTAGACTTCGTGTACAAAAAGGACAAAATCTACATCCTACTCTCATTCGCGGTTCTTGCTGTCATGCTCATAGGCATACTCCTCGTCCCGAGACTTATACATTCATGACACCTACCCACACAATGATGAGTGTGAGAGTGTGTATTTGGCGGGCGGCTACCTCTTCTCAGCCTTGATTAGGTAGTGGTAGGGATAAGAGTTTACGACCTCAACCACCCTGAACCCGCTTTCCTCTATGATTCTTATGCTCTCCTCTTCCTTTAGCCTAACACTGAATGGGGGACCGAACGGTGTCTCCATCTTCTTCCAATCAACCACACCCAACACACCATCGTCGCGAAGCGACCAGTGGACTCTGCGCAAAACAAGCACAGGGTCCCCAAAATCGTGAAGCACATTGGCAACCAAGGCCACATCGAAAAGCTCAGCGGGTAACTGGGCGACCTCTATGGGTTGGGCGATAACTTCAAAGTTCCTATAACCCAGCCGGCTCAGGTTCTGAGCACAGATGTCGACTGCCTTAGCACTTGCGTCCACACAGTAAATATACCCCCCTTCACCCACCAACTTAGAGGCCTCGATGGCAAAGAAGCCCGGCCCAGAGGCCACATCAAGAAACCTTTGACCACGCTTTAGACCAAGCCTTAAAAGTATATCACGGGGGTTCTGCCACTCTTTCCTCTCCTCCGAAAGCAGCATCCTTAGAAACTCATCTTCATCCAACCCACTCACCCATCATAAGGGGCAGCCGATAGCTAAAAGATTTTTCCTAGTAAGGTGCTACGAAATCCAGATCGCGGGTGTATTCAAAGGGCACTAACAGTATCCTCCTAGTTGCCCAAGAAAGAACGAAGGCTTCCTAGAAAGGAATAAAGAATCAACAGCGTTTACCCAGCTTTTCAAAGTGGGTGTCGAGCCGGCTTTTGATTACTTAGAGAGAATTACTAAGAAGCGTAGGTGATCGCACCGATTCCGGCAATCACTGTCATTATTAATCCCAGAACGAGTCCTCCGAAAGTTGCGAAGGATCCGAGGACGGCAACCACGATCACGAGACAACCCCCACCCATTCTAACCACTCTTCTCGACGAGTCAAATGTGGAAAGTGAAACCACTATCACAGTGAGTCCCACAATCAAGCCAATAATTAACGGTGAGTCAACAGGGCTAGCCCCGCTGCTAGTCGCTGGCTGACCACCAAAAGCAATAATGCTGTTAACGCCGTGTAGGATCGACTCGAGCAGACTCCTAGTAAGCCCCCCAATGAAGTAGAAAACTCCTCCCACCGCTGCCAGTATAGTGGCAGTCGACGTGTTCATAGCATAGTTATCACATGTTTTGTATATATCTTTTACTTCATATTGGCTTTACTAAATAGCAAAGAAGGTGATCTCGACTATCAATGGGGGCAGTGTGGCTAATAAGGTGTGCTTTCTGTGCTCACAGCTTGGCTTCGTCATACCACCTCTATTCGAAAATACCTACAATAGGCTCGTTGAAGTCCTTCATCATAATCGCCCTACCCATGCCCTCGGTGTTATAGGAGTAGCCGTAACCTCCACGTTGATCTATTGTGATGATGCCCATTGTGCCTTCTCCGAATGCGCGTGTGACTTCGCTGATCGCCTGCTGGGCGGCGAGCTTGGCGCTGAACCCGCTACGGATGAGTTCAACCGTCCTCCTGCAGAGGGTTAATCTGATGGCGTACTCGCCGATCCCCGTGGCCACGGCGCCCCCCACACCGTTTTCGGCGTAGAAGCCCGCGCCCGCTATGGGAGTGTCCCCAACCCTGCCGCTAAGCTTAAGCCAGTAGCCCCCAGTGGACACGGCGGCAGCTATGTTGCCTTTTCTATCTATCGCTAGGGCTCCTACTGTGCCGTGTGAGAGCTTCCTCATTATTTCCCGGTTCTTGACCATCTTCTGGTCAGCTCCACTCAGCCACTTCTCCCTGAGTTCGTGTAGCCTTCTGAGTTTTGCTTCTGTGACCAGCTCTGGGTCGGGTTTGAACCCGTAGAGTCCGAGTAGGCGCATGGCGCCCTCCCCCACCATGAGGACGTGGTCTGTTTTCTCCATAATTGTTTTCGCAGCGAGTATGGGGTGCCTGATGCTCTTAAGTGAGGCCACCGCGCCAACCGCTAGGTTTGACCCATCCATTAGACCCGCATCCACCTCAGCTGTACCCTCAGAGGTAAGGCAGCATCCCAGACCAGCGTTGAATACACCGGACTCCTCCATCTCATACACCGCCTGCACTACGGCGTCAAGCGCAGACCCATCCTCGAGTTTCCTGAACCCACTCATCACCGCCCGACGTAGACCCTCCCCGTACCTCTCAGGGTTAATACTATTCCTGAGAGCCCCCGCTCCCCCGTGTATTATTATACCGTATTCGCTACCCACTTCGACCACAGGCTACGCCTCGAAGAACTTTAGGAAGTTGGTCTTTGCGCTGATGGGGTCGATGGGGGAGCGCACCATTTTAAAGAGGTATGGGTTCACCTGTTCGACCGCTCCACCAATGTGTTTGTCAAGAGCCACTTTAGCGGCCCTCACAGCATCTATTAGTGGTCCAGCGGCGTTTGCGCCATCCGATGTGCGAAGTGTTATTTCGGCCTCCACTTCGGCCCCAAGCGTTGTCACGCCCACAACCTCAAAATGGCTTTCACGGTTGTTACCCATATAGTCGACGTATTCGGTTGTACCAGTTACCGCCTTAACGGGGTAGGGGAGTGTGCTTGTAACCGTGGACGTCTTGATGGACCGTTTGTGCAGTCTGAGCTCGTCTTGCTCAACTGTTATGCGGTTCTCTAGTCCCCCACCCACATCAACTTGATAGGTCTGCTTTATCCTGACGCCACGAGAATTGAGGAAGGATAGTATATAGGCATGGAACACTGTGCCCCCGATCTGACTTAATAGGTCGTCCCCGAGGAGGGGTAGACCCGCGGCGCTGAAAGCCCTCTCCATATCTGTGCTCGTCGCGACAGGGGTGGGTGTCGCGTTGATGAAAGCCACACCAGCCTTGATGGCCGCCCTAGCGTAGGCCTCGGTTGACCTGTTAAGCCCACTGTTAACTGTATTCACCAACACTTGGGCGCCGCTCTCTCTAAGCGTCTCCACAACACTCTCCGGCTCCGAGCTACGCGTGTCCCATTCGAACCTCGGCTCGTCGAGTAGTAAGCCTGGTTGGACGACCACGTCGCAGTGAACCTCTGTGTATTTAGTGAGGCTCCAAGGCCTGATGAACAACGCGTCGCCAACGCTTTTACCCACTTTCTCGCTATCCACGTCGAACGCGGCTACCACCTTTATGTTTGAGGGCGTATAAACAGATAGCGCGGGGTGCAGGATGCCCTGCGCCTCACCCTTGGAGTATAGTTCAATTGCTTGAAGCATCCCACTCACAGCGGAGCCAACACCGGCAAGCGCCACCCTTATCTCGTTTTTACAGCACGAATCGGTTTCACCCATGTATTACCACAATTCTTAGGTTTAAGATAAGTTTGCTGAATTCCAATCAGTTCTTCTGACCTGTTTTCCACGAAGGTTTGAAGTGTTGTTGCAAAAACGATTTAACATTGGTGCACACTATAATAATTGGTTAAGTGTGGGTGGACAGGCACTAGTCAAGCTTGAATCGTTGGATAGGAAGTTCTGGGGTAGGGGCGTTGCCCAGATTGACCCCAAGGTGATGGAGGAGCTCGGATTATCGGCCAATGACCCGGTTTTGGCCATCGGCTACAGGCGTACAGGCATTATAGTTTTACCGTCAGATTCACGAGACTATGGAAGAAGGGTTATGAAGGTTGATGAAGAGACGCTGCTCAACATGGGTGTAACCCTGGGAGACCGTGTCGTGGTGCGTAAAATCGAGCCCAAGACCGCTGAGAGGATAGTGCTCGGCTACCCCGAAGACTTCAAGGGGCAACCGGACCTCAGGGAGGTAATGATCTCGATCCGCGGTAGACCCGTGTGTAGAGGCAACATTATAAGCGTGCGTGTAGGAGGCAAGATAATAAACTCTGCTGTGGAGGACTACTCACCCCAGGAGGAGGCGGTTGTTGTCGGTTACAACACCAAGATCGAGATGATCAGGGAGCCATCAAAGGTCCAGCCGAAAGGCGTCCCACTTGTCACATTCGAAGATATTGGTGGGCTGACTAAGCAGATACAGAAGCTGCGGGAGCTCGTTGAGCTGCCGCTTCTCAGACCAGAGCTTTTTAGGACCTTCTCTATTAGGCCACCCAAGGGTATTCTTCTTTATGGTCCTCCGGGTACTGGTAAGACTCTTATCGCCCGCGCGGTGGCGAACACCGTTAAGGCTAATTTCTACCTTATAAGCGGACCCGAAATCGGCAGTAAGTACTATGGTGAAAGCGAGAAGAGGTTAAGGGATATATTTAAGGAGGCTGAGAAGACTGCGCCCTCGATAATATTCGTTGATGAGATAGATTCGCTAGCACCAAGCCGGGATAACACCTCCACTGAGGTTGAGCGGAGGATTGTGTCCCAGCTTCTCACACTGATGGATGGGCTCTCTCCCAGCGATAAGGTTGTGGTGATCGGCGCCACCAATAGGCCCAACGCCGTGGACCCCGCGCTCAGGAGGCCTGGTAGGTTCGATAGGGAGATAGAGATACCTGCGCCCGACGCACCCGCGAGGCTTGAGATACTGAAGGTTCACACACGGAGGCTTCCGCTTGCCTCTGATGTGAATCTAGAGGAGATTGCGGAGCTCACTAACGGCTTCGTGGGCGCCGACCTTGCTGCGCTTGTGCGTGAGGCCACACTCCAAGCACTGAAGAGGAAGACGCAGGACTTGCTCTACGGGATGAGCGACCTCGACCTTTCTATCGCCGTAACTAGGAGTGATTTCTTGGCGGCCATAAAGGAGATCGAGCCCTCAGCTTTGAGGGAGTTCAGAATAGAGGTACCGACCACGAAGTGGGATGATGTGGTGGGCTTACAGGATGTTAAAAGAGAGCTTATGGAGTCCATAGAGTGGCCGCTCAAGTATCCCGAGTTATATACTAAGATAAACGCCGAGCTCCCCAAGGGTATTCTTCTTTATGGTCCTCCGGGTACTGGTAAGACTCTTATCGCCCGCGCGGTGGCATCCGAGAGTAGGGCTAACTTTATCACGGTCACAAGCTCAGACCTCCTCTCTAAATGGGTGGGTGAGAGTGAGAAGGCTTTGAGGGAGGTGTTCAGGAGGGCTAAGCAGGCTGCGCCATGCATTATATTCTTTGACGAAATAGAGGCGCTTGCACCCGTGAGGTCGGCTGAGGATAACCATGTGAGCGAAAGGCTTGTGAGCCAGCTATTAACGGAGCTTGACGGCTTGGTTAAGCTTAACGGTGTGGTTGTTATGGCAGCCACCAATAGGCCAGAGCTAGTGGACCCCGCGCTCCTACGTCCTGGCAGGTTCGATAAGATCCTCTACGTGCCGTTACCCGACCTCTCGGCGAGGAGTGCCATCATCAAACTCTACGTGAACAAGCACCCCCACGATGAGAATATAGACTACCTCAGACTGTCCCAGCTAACCGAGGGTTATAGTGGTGCCGACCTTAAAGGGGTTGTTGACAGGGCGGTGCAGCTCGCAATAAGGGAGTACATAGAGCTTAAGGAGAAAGACGGCGCTGAGCCGAAGCTTAGGGCTGAGCACCTGTTGGAGGCCCTCAAAACCGTCAAACCCAGTCAGGGTAAATCGATTGAGCTTGTGCGTAGCACGCAGACCCAGCAGAGGTTCGGCGTTTCCTAGAGTGGTGATTCAGTAAAGCCTCGGTTGAGCTGTGCGCCGTGAGAATGTGATGGGTGTTACCTAAGTGTGCGTAGGGTTTAGGGCTTGGTTTAACTCACACTAGAGTGTGCCGTCCTTGAGTGACTCCGTGAGTGTCGAGGCACACGCGAGACTACACGTGTGTTTGATTGACCTGAATGGGTCCATCGGTAGGGTCGACGGCAGCGTGGGTATAATCCTCTCCCAACCGGTTGTGCGTGTGGTGGCGCGCAAAGCGAGTAGGGATGCCATCGATGAGGAGCTTCTCCCATTCGCAGAAAAATTCTTTCAAACCGTTCCCAGAACGCTCAGTGTTGAGCTTAACCTGGACGATTACTTTGAGAGACATGTTGGGTTGGGCTCCACCACCCAGCTCGCACTCAGCGTGGCTAGGTCTCTATCAGAGTTAATGGGTCTCGATTACTCTGTGCGGGAGTTGGCGCGCATAATGGGTAGAGGTGGCACTTCGGGTATAGGGGTAGCCGGGTTTGAGGGTGGAGGCTCACTTATAGTTGACGGCGGCCACCGCTTCGGCCCAAACGGAAAAACGGGTTTCACGTCCTCCGATTATTCTGAAGGGGTTGCGGCGGCGGAGCCCATCGTCAGGATGTGTCTTCCAACCGACTGGAGGTTTGTGGTCGTGGTGCCCAAGGGTGGAAAGAGGGTTTACGGAGAGGTTGAGAGGAGTGTTTTCGAGAGGGTGTCACCACTACCAGCGGAGGAGGTGGGTCTGGTTTCGAGAATCGTGCTACTCAAGCTACTTCCAGCGGCGGTTGAGGGTAACTTGGAGGAGTTCGGTGAGGCAATAAACATGCTTCAGCAGACGGGTTTCAAAAAACGTGAGCTCGAGTCTCAGTCCCAATCTGTACTAGAGGCGATGAGCGAAGGGCTAAGGCTTGGAGCGGCTGGAGCGGGTATGAGCTCGTTTGGGCCAGCCGTGTACTTTTTGGTTAGGGGTGACAGGGAGGCCAATAGGCTAGCCGAAGGAATAGACCATGTGGCCTATAGGAAGTACGTTTGTTCTCCTTGGAGTGGTGGTGCGAGCCTATTAAGAGCCTAATCCCCGCTTCCTATACTTGAATAGCACTCGTCTTACAACTCTCGCCTTCTTTCTAAGCGCCTCGTTCGCTGCGTGCTCGAGAAGTTCCCCCAACTCCTTTTTACGTTCTGGGGGCTCGGTTCCTACGAGTTTTTTGAGCTTCGTATAAGGTGACTCTCTGAAGAGTGGTGTAAGAGGACTCTCCACCCCGTCCCTAACTATGTAGCAACCCCTACCTGCTTCGACTCTGCCGATAACCTCAGCCCTAACACCAGCCCGCTCAAGCTCTAGAAGAACTCTCTCTGTGAGCTTTGGGGGGCTAAACAGCAGTAGTGAGTCGAGTGATAACCCTAAGGGGTCGATGCCGAGTTCGCTCAGCATCCTATGAACCTTCGGGTTGATTAGTGAGTTGATTTGTTGCTGGTCGACCACTATTTTAACGGATGACTTGTCCGCCGCTGTCTGAAGGTCTCCTCTTAGCCCGCCGTTGGTGACATCGGTGACAGCGTGGAGTTTGCGGAATAAGCCCGCCTCTCTGAGTGCTTCTGATGCAAAGTAGAAGTCTAGGTTCAGGGTTTCGGCCACTATATCTGGTTGGCCCGAGTATATTGCCGTGGTGGAGATTGTGCCCCCGCCGCTACCCTCGGTCATTATTAACTCATCTCCAACCCGAGCACTATTCTTTACTGTCACCCCCGAATGCGAGTAGCCCACGCAGCCTACTGCTCCAACTAACCTGTCACCCAAAACCATGTCTCCCCCAACCCTGAGGGTGCTACCGCTCACAAGTGGTACCCCGCTTATCTCCGAGACGGCGGCGACCCCGGCTACAAACTCGAGTATCTTCGAGACATCCCCGTCGTCAGCAAGGTGGACGTCGTCCACCATGAAGAGGGGTGTTGCGCCCTTGACGCACACATCACGTAGGGCTGCACGTGCTACGTGGAAACCCATGAGGAATGGGTACCCACTAAGCCTTGAATGGGCACCATCAATTGAGCCCACAATAGCACCCCCGTTGAGGGCTACGCCGCCAACGTCATCGTGGTCCACTGGTTCGAGGACCACCCTCAACTTAGAGTGCTTGTTTGCTGTGTGTGCGATGCGTGCGATGAGTGAGTGAACTAGGAAGTCACCCTCACCACGCGAGCCAACGCCGAATACGCCGGCCCGCACACCGCTTGAATGGAGGCCCAGAACACCTCTTACAAAAGGAGTGCGAGGCTTCCTCCTACTGCGTTCAACTTCCTCTAGTACCGCCTCGGCGAACGCTGAAGCTGTTTCCTTATCCATGTTCTTTGCAAGCACATATTCCTCTGCGAGCTTAGTTTTGGCTAGCTCCCTATCCGAGTCGAGTAACCTGTTTGCGAGGAACTCCAAGTCAACCATACAAAAACAAACGGCTAGCGTGGTTTAAACGGTTTTCCCCCGATTGAGCGTGCGGCTTCCATGAGTTGTGAGAGTGGTGCGTTTGTCTTGATGGCTTTAGTGTCAAAGTGTGTGAGGTTGGCCTCATAACCCTGTGCGCGTAGCTTTATGACCAATCTTTGGGTGCTGGGTGGGCTCACACCAGAACCTTTAACAAGCTTGTGGGTGTTGACGTAGGGTAGGGTAACCTCATCTTCATCACGTAGTGCCTCCAACAATCGCTCTGCTCCCCGAGCGCTCTGTGACTCCACTCTCTTAAGCCCTGTTAGAACCGAGTTGAGAAAATCCCTCGATGAAAGATGCCCCATCCAGAGGGGTCCGGCCTCTGAGCTACGCTTACATTCACTGCAGAAGGGTGAATCCAAATATTTCACTTCATCCGAGCAGCTATGGAGATAACCTATTTGATTCATAAGCTCTTGGGCGGCGCTGAGTGTGCGGGTGAGTCTAAAGTGGCACCTGAAGTAGTCCCCATAATGGTAGCACAGAAGCGGTGAAGCAGCGAACCCCATGCTAGCAGCAACCCTCACCACGTAGCCGATAAGTATCCTTAGCCCAACTTCTTTAACCCCAAGCGTGTAGGTGTTCCACGCGAAGTACAGCCTGTAGAGCGCTTCTGGTCTGTTACCGCAGAGGTTCGCAGCATCCGTCGAGCAAACACCGAGCACCCCGCCACGTTTAACCGCTAAGAGAGCCGTGGCGACAAAGGGCGCAGCTGAGCCGAAGGGGTCTACGTCAACATAGTCGAACCCCTCCCTGTAATCGTAGGCGGCGCATAGGGCGTTGGCGCCTACTGATTGAACATCCACTTTTCCCGCAACCCCGTTTGCCTCAACACTCTTATAGGCGAGTTCTAACGCGTCGGGGTTGACGTCGTTAATCACCACCTCAGATGCGTTAGATTCCACCGCTATCCTCAGCCCACGCGCACCAATACCACACATAGCGTCGAGCACGTTCGGACGTCCTCCCAACGCGTCCACTATCCCAAGACTAATGTCCCTCGTGGCAGAGGCGTTGGGGTTATAGAACACGGGTGCACTCCACGGTCCAACCCTTTTACCCCTCTTAGCATACATTGTTATATCCGGGATATACAGGAGCGTCTTTCCCTCCACCACCTGCTTAGTGTACAAGCCTCTGTCCACGTTAACGCACTATGTGTGCGAAACTGTTAAATCCTATCAAAGTGTTTCGTAGACGGTGAAGAAAGCCTGTCAAATGATGGAAGCGTTGGTGGAATAGACGAAGCGGGGAGGGGGGCACTCCTTGGGCCGCTTGTGATTGCTGGTGTAGCCCTCAAAAACTCACTCTTAGAGGAGCTTAAGCGAATGGGTGTGCGCGACTCCAAGCAGCTCTCCCCCTTCAGGAGGGAAAAGCTCTACTCCGTCATCACGGGCGTGGCCGACAAGGTAGAGGTGGTTGAAGTAAGCCCCCAGGAGATCGACTCGAGATATAGGCATGGCCTCAACCTCAACCAGCTTGAACTCATAAAGATGGCACAGATATCGTTAAGGCTTGGGGTTAACACGGTTTATGTTGACGCGGTGGATGTTGATGAGGAGAGATTCAGGGAGGAGCTCTCCAAGAGAGCGCCCAATATAGTTTTTGTGAGCGAGCATGAAGCTGACTCCAAATACACTGTCACCGCAGCGGCATCCATTGTGGCCAAAGTCACACGTGACAGGAGAATAGCTGAACTAAACAAGGTTTACGGTGATGTTGGTAGCGGCTACCCAAGCGACCCACGCACCATGCGCTTCGTTAGAGAATACTACGTAAAGACCGGCTCTCTTCCAGAGTTTGCGCGTACGACTTGGAAGAGTATAAGAAGGACGCTAGGGGTCCGTGAGACCTAACAAGCCCCCAAAAATCACGTGGGGTATTAAGAGCTTGGTACACCACGGCATAAGCCGTGCATCGTTCAGCTCTAAAATAGAGATTGCCACATTGGTGAGGCTCATCGAGCGAGCTTGGCTATGATAAAGTCATGGTCTTTTTCGTAAGGTGAAAGCTCGACTTCCTCAATGATTTTGAAGCCAGCACCCAATAGAACGCTCCTTTGTTGTTCGTAAACCTTTGCGGGCTCCACGGCTACATCTACACTTCTAGCCTTAATGTTGAGCACCACCCAGCCCTCCCTTCTTAGGTAGACCTTCGCGTTCTCAACAGTGATTTCAGCTTGGTCGGGCTGAGCAACATCCGCGTAAACCACATCCACACAGTCAACGTACCTTCTATACTCCAAGGGTCGCCTCGCGTCGGCTAGGATTGGGACAACATTCCGCCTGCTCTCACAGGCAACGAGTAATTCACGTATAGATCTAGCCGAGAACTCGACGGCGTACACCACCCCGCTGGGGCCGACTATATCTGAAATGTGGCTCACGGTTGTTCCAGCCGCCGCCCCCAGGTAGAGAACCCGCGAGGCAGTGGTGATTGGCATTGTGCGAATACCTTTCCTTATCGCCGCCGCCAGCTTACTCCTATAGGGGTCCCAGACTCTTAGCTCCCCAAAGTCGGTCTTTATGAGTCGCTCGCCGTATGAGCGTGCACCTGGCACAAGGTTTAGCGTTGCAAGCTGCTGCCCGTATCCCTCCACGTCAACTTGGTAGACGCCGTCAAATAGTGGTGTGGCCATGCATCGTCAAACACATCATTCGCAAACAAATATAAGCGTGAAGGCGTAGAATCCGCCCAATTGGTAACACTTCAAGCCGAACACCCACATGCGCGGAGGGCTTTAAGGCGTTTTTAATTCCAAAAAGTGTGTGGTTCCACTCCGACGGATAGGATTGGGAATCCTATACCCGACTTAGCGGGTGCATCAGATGTGTTAGCTTGTCTGTGAGTCGAAGGTGTACCCTATATGTGGGAACTCGGCTCTTAGTTTTTCAACCTCTACGGCTACCCTTGCTGGCTCGGTTTTGCGTAGGATAACCTCACCGATCATTTGGGCCACTCGCTCCATTTCCTCCTCTTTCATACCGTAGCGTGTGACTTCTTGGACGCCGATACGTATCCCCGAAGGATTTTTCGAGTTCTTGGAGTTTTCGCCTGGTAGGAGGTTCTTGTTTACGATTATGTTGGCCTCTGCTAGCTTAGTCGCCACATACGTACCCCCACCCATGGGTGATGCGTCGAACGCCACTTGGTGGGACTCGGTGTAGCCTTTCTCCCTCCCTAGGACCTTGAACCCCAGTTCGTCGAGCGCTTTGGCTAGACGCTTAGCGTTCCTCACGGTTTGCAGCGCGTATTGGTGTCCGAAAGCCATCATTTCAGCTGTTGTATATAGTAGTGCTGGCAGCCTGTGCAGATGGTGATTAGACACAAGGCCTGGGAAGACTGATTTGCGGATGGCCGAAATCTTCTTGTCAGTCAACCCCTCGGCTAGGATCAGTCCTCCCTGAGGGCCCGGGAATGTCTTGTGGGTTGAGCTAGAGATTATGTTTGCTCCCTCCCTGAGGGGGTCTTGGAATACTCCGCCAGCTATTAGTCCGAGAACGTGAGCCGCATCGTAGTGTACCACTACATCTTGGTCTGGAGCTTCTTCGCGTAGTATGGCTGCTATCTCCCTGACTGGATGCGGGAAGAGAAACAGGCTCCCCCCAAGTGTGACTATCCTGAGTTTATCCTTCACTTGGCGTACCTTGCCGCGTAGCTCCTCTAGTACAACCTCAAGTTTGGAGGGGTTGAACGGTATGTCGTGGACGTTGAGCCCCCTGCACCCCGCCGCGCCGAACTCCCTATAGCTTATATGGCCCCCGCTTGGCACGTCAAGGCTCATCACCGAGTCGCCCGGCTTCGCGTAGGCGTAGAAAACCGCTAGGTTGGCCTGTGCTCCCGATATGGGTTTGTAGTTCACGTAGGCGCACTTAAAGAGCTTTTTCAGCGCTTCGTCAAGCAACGCCTCAACTTGGTCAACATATTTCGTGCCCTCGTAGTATCGGTCACCTATCTCACCTTCAGCATACCTGTGCTCAAAATCAGAGTTGTAAAGGCTAGCCGCACCCCGACTCATCACATTTTCACTAGCTATCAGGTTGAGCGTCCTCTTACCTCTCCACTCGTTCTGCTCGGAGACTATCCTCCTCGCTTCCTCAACGTATCTTAAACCTTCGTTGGGCATCAGAGGCACCAAGCAAACCAAGCATTAGGTACACAAAAACCCTTCCAAGCGTCCTTTAGTGTTTTTTCACGAGTTTCCTCATCATCCAGTTAGGGAAATAATTGGCGAGCTTCTCTTTGAATTCCCTCGCCTGAAAGTTATCTGGAAACACAAGTTTGATTGTGTGCCCATCGCTTTGCTCTTCCACCTCAGCAAGAGAATTCTGGGCAACCACTATGATCCTATCAACCTCGTCGAGGCTAACCTTAGACTTTCTTTTTGGGTACACAACGTAGTACTCTGTTTCCCCACTCAACGTGATCAATTAGTCATACCTACACCCATAAATAGAGCTATTGCCTCCACAACCAAACACAGTGTTCTCCCATTACAGTCCGATTGGTGTGCTTGAAATCGACGTCATGGATTTATTCACCTTGATGATAATTGTTATTGTGCAGGAGAAAAAGTACTTTACCCCAGAGTCGGCCAACACCATCCTACCCGTTGTACGCCAAATAGTGGAGAAGATAATAGTTAAGCAGACAGAGATCGACTCTCTACGTGACGATTTAGAGGCGCCAACCATATCTGGAGCGAAGGTGTTTGACCAGGTGGCGATGAGGATTAGGCTCGAGGAGCTTTACAGCGAATTAGCCGAGCTCGTCGTCAGCCTTCAAGAAAAGGGATGCCTACTTAAGGATATATATGAGGGTTTAGTGGATTTCCCGGCGCTCAGGCTGGGTGAAGAAGTCTACTTGTGTTGGAAGATAGGTGAAAAAAGCGTCGACCACTGGCACGGGGTATATGAGGGCTTCATGTATAGGAAGAGAATTGTTTCCGATGAATTCATAGACCCAGCGGAAGTTGATACGGACGGCGTACACAAAGAGAAGAGTAGCACAGAGTAGATCAGACGAGTTTACCAACTATGAGCGCAAGGAGAAACATGAACATGTAGGCGAGAGAGAACCGATAGTTTGACCTGTACACGTTCCTCCTCTTTACAAAATAGGCCACTACTGAGAAGGCTACCAAAAAGAGGTTCAACACCGTTATTGAGTATAGATAGAACGGGTGCAGTCTTCCAGTTATGAATAATAGATATGTGAAGGGTAAAACCAGCACGTTGTATAGGATGGCGTTAGATACCACTTTACTCTCTCCTTCAAGCACTGGTAAAACTGGCACACCCGCTCTCCCATAGTCCTGCTTGACGAGTAGTGCGAGCGACCAGAAGTGGCTCGGCTGCCAGAAGAAGACCACCAAGAATATGAAAAGGGGAGTGAGCCATCCAGTATTGGACACGGCCGCCCAGCCGCCGAGTGCGGGTATCGACCCCGCCAACCCACCCCACACCACCGCGCTCGGGGTATTCCTCTTCAGCTTGAGTGTATAGAACCAAACATACAGGAAGGCTCCAAGCCCTATTATGAAGGCTGTAAGGGGGTTGAGTAGAATAGCTGTGAGAACAACTGATACACCAATAAGCACCAACCCAAATAGGAGGGCGTTCTTCGGCGGAACCCTACCCGAAGGTATGGGTCTACGCGCGGTCCTATCCATCTTGGAGTCTATATCCCGGTCAAAGTAGTTATTTAGAGCCGCCGAGCCCCCGAGTCCTATAAACCCCAATATACCCATTTCGACCAGAGGTCTAATACCTAAAGCCTCACCCTTCGCGACAACCATGCTGGCTATCGCAACGAATAGGAGCAATGGGATAAGCCTGGGTTTCATGAGTTCTATGTAATCCGCGATCTTATTCATCAAGATTTAGAGGACACAGATTTGTTATAAGGCTTACACCTCACGCTGTCAACGACAGAGTACGACACAAGCAATTTGGATACCAAGTCCAACACGCACCCTCGACTGTTAGCGATGTGTTGGTTCGTTTAGCTGGCTTCTCACCGAGCTCCACAGGGCCTCTATGACCTCCATGCTCCTTATAAGAGCCGAGTAAACAGTTAGCCTATCAACTCTTTTTTGGGAGATCGCGTACACGTCTTCAAGGTCATCCAGTAAATTGGGGCTTATGACGTGTGCCTTCGCAAGCACCCATGATAGCTCAATGATGTTACCTTTGGCATCCAGACCCATTCTCTCCGCTAGGCGTTTGGCCTCAACCTCCGTAACCCGTAAGCATCCACGTATCCCCTCAAGAGCTTTATCCAAAAGCTTATCGCTACGCGCAAACTCTTCAAAAGGCGAGTGAGCCGCCTCCTCGATTTCCGAATAGCAGCCCCAAAACTCCTCCTCGCTCACGCATACGTACTAGTGCCATGTATATATAAAATACACATGGTAAAACCTTCACGTGTAAACCCACGTACACACTAGACGATTTTTCACGGTGCCCACTTTGATTATTCTTTAGCAACCAACTAAGAACCCACGAGATAGACCCCATCGTTAATAATGTAAACACACATACACGCGTAGGGGGCGATTCAAAGCTTAATGGGGGATAGTAGGCTTTAAGAGTTCCATAGTAGGGTATCTGTATCATGATCGGTAGTATTACCGATTGGGCCATTCTACTGTTGGTTGCGCTTTTACTCTTCGGCGGCTCAAAAAAGATCCCCGAGTTAGCTCGCGGTTTGGGTAGGGCTATGGGCGAGTTTAGGCGTGGACAGGCGGAGGTTGAGAAAGAGATAAGAGCCATGACCGACCCCGCGGCCGAACAGAAGCCACAAGCCGCTTCTGGAGCGAACAGCTCGGCTTCTATGCAACAGGTGGCTGCCACCACTGAGGCTGTGTCGAAAACATCCCCTTCAATTGAGAGCGCTGACCACTCACCCATAGAAGCGAGGATAGAGCAGCTCGAACGCGAGCTCAAGGAGCTCAAAAAGACTCAGTCCGCTGGCTCCCAGTAGATTCTCCGAATTCTAGGTTGGTTTAAAATCACCGTTTTCACTGTTTGGTTTAGTCTCCTTTGAGCCTTGACCCAGCTAAGAACACTTCGCTTTTATCACATATATCTGAGCTCATTCATAGGTTAACTGTGGCGCTTGTCGTATTCGGCGTCGAGTTCTTCTTTTTCTTCTTCTTCACCATTAAGAGGGTCGACTTGGGTGCAATAGTTGTGTACTACCCTTATCCAAGCTTCTTTGACAGCGTAAGCACCCAAATATTCCATTTAATGGTTTACCACTTCGTCTACCAGAAGTTCACCCTCATCAACATTGGGTCGTTTGACGCCCTTATATCGACGCTCTACGTAGCCGCCCTGCTCGCGGGTGTGTTCAGCGTGCCTGTGTGGGCGTATGAGATAAGCGCGTTTGTGTCACCCGCGCTTACACGCCGTGAAAAGAGGCTGGCGAAGGCGCTCATCATACCTTCAACACTGCTATTCGTGGCTGGCGCATTCTTCGCATACTGGGTTGTTCTACCCGTACTCTTCAGCGTGATACACGCACTCACAGTGAGTTTGGGCGTTGAACCCACCATGAGTGTGCGTTCATTCATCACGATCGTAGTGGCCTACATGGTGGCTCTAGGGCTCTCCTTTGAATTACCCGTATTCATGGTGGGCTTATCATATATTGGTGTTGTAAGCTACGAGACATGGAGGGCTGGTTGGCGCTGGGCCGTGCTGGCCTGCTTCTTCATAGCCTTACTCATTTCACCAGGCGCTACGGGTGGACTCATGGAAACCGTGATAGGGCTCACTCTCTCCAGCCTCTACTTGGTTGGCCTACTAATAGTGCGTGTATTCATTAAGAAGCAAAGTGGTCGCACCTAAGGCGTGTGTCTTACTACTTGTCGATGCCAACCACCTTGAGTCAAACAGTGCAACTAATCGCTATCATCACTAAATTAGTTACGAAGCGAATAGAATGTATTGTACGTGCTCAGTGATACTTGGCTAGCGTGGAAGTAGCCAAATATGGTACAGGAACATACTGTTTGAACAATAAACCGTTATCTTGCTAATAGAAATATTTAGTTATAGCAAGAAAAATACACTATATTTAAAATACCTGGTTGCATAAATTATATCGAGATTTAGGTTTATAATTCGACTTTCAGGGTTATATGTATTATATATAGTGAAAATAGTATCATATATTGTATGTTGAAAGTATTTATAATTATCCGGAAGTAATAGACTCCCGACGGAAAATGGGACGCATAAGGAACACCTTAAATCATAAAAAAGCTGTGAGTAGGACGGTCATCATAATAGATGCCGTATTATAATGTTCCACAAGAGGGACCCCTCACTGATGGGTTCGCGCAGCACGGTGTTTGATAAGAACGGCTAACAAGCCTAGCCCTTTAGGGCGGAGTAAGCTTTTTAAAACGTAGGGCAAACATTTCTCGTGTCCTCTGCGGTGGAGGGTCAACTTGCCCGGATGTGGGGTGGGAGCCGAGGTACCCCGCTATACCAGCCGTCGCAGAGGTCGAAATCGGCAATAGGAGGACGAGTGTTGTACGCCTTCT
>Ga0209061_1002871_pt1 | contig 20272 bp, 22 predicted proteins | sample Coa_R1_10_FD_187157 | JGI IMG/M metagenome (GOLD analysis project Ga0209061, IMG submission 187157) | Surface soil microbial communities from Centralia Pennsylvania, which are recovering from an underground coalmine fire - Coalmine... | ecosystem: Environmental > Terrestrial > Soil >...
CGCCTGCTCCGACATCATGGGCAACGGCAACCGGGTGAGCAGGGAAGTGGGTTGTCGCTCCGTGACGATCCAGAAGAAAAACCCCATGCTCAGCCAGGGTGATCGCAACATACTCAGCCGCAAGCTCTGAACTGATTTGCCGCGCCATCTGGTCAACGTAGCTCAGATTTTCTGGCCCAGGGGTGTCTGTGGAAGCATGGAGCCGTCCATTGATGCCCTCGATAAACAGAGACGCCTCCTGATAATTTGGCGTCACAATGGTGGCTGGAAACTGACGAAATCGTGCCAATTCCTGAGCATCAACGAGGGTGACTTTGGGGGCAGCCTGAAGCAGGTGCTGAAGCTGTTCGATCAGAGCTTCTGAAAGCACTCCATAGCGATAGTCAGAAAGAACGAGCGCATCACATTCAGCATAGAAGTCCTTGAGAGAGGCCAGAAGGTTTTGATGTGTTTCTTGCGTGTACTGCGAAGCATACACATCACCCTCATCGAACCGTGCGATATGTTGCCCGCCAGCCACGATACGAAGTTTATGAGGTGTGTGAATGGTGGGATCAGTAATCAGCCACTGGTCATTCAGTCCACGCTCGCGCAAGGTCTCTCGTAGAAGCGAGCCAGCCATATCTTTCCCAATAACACTGAGAAAATACACGCGCGCGCCAAGCGCCTGGAGGTTGGCGGCGACATTCGCCGCTCCCCCTGGGAGTCGCTGCTCCATCGTCTTGCGCACCACCGGGATAGGTCCGTCCCGACTCAGGCGAGCGGCCTCTCCCTCAAGGTAACTATCGAGCAGCGCATCTCCGATGACCAGAACGCGCATATTTTGAAAATGACGAACCAGATCTATTACACTGGGAGACTGGACAGAGCGCATAGGTGTCCCTCCTGAATAAAGATAAGAATACGCCAGGGATTTCTCTTTGACAGAGAGGGATGAGGGGTCCTTCCTGGCTACCGTCAGCATAAGGGGGAAAGAGCCTGCTGTCAAGGACAACGGCAAAAGCGGGAAATAAGAGCCAATGGAGATTTTTGCCTCTCCCTCGTCTGCAACTTGAATGGAGAAGCTCGTCGAGTTCCGTTCCTCCGCGCCACCTATCGACCACTTATGAACCATCTATGAATCACTCATGGCTCACAATTGTTCGCTGATATACTGGTTACTAACTGCGTATTGGGAAAACCGTTGGAATAGTGCTTTTGCAAAAAGGGTGTTGCGAAGGTGTAATCCTCCTATGAACAATGGATGAGACAAGGCAAGGCTCCTATTGACCGATATAGGATGGATGTGAGTCATGGAGGAGATTATCGCATTTTCCTTGTGACGAACGAGCAAGAGGCCGCGAAAAATGCTAGCTCTAAAAGCTGAATTCTGCTATACTGGCGATAACTACTGCAAGAGCATGAAGATGACAAATACACACCCCCGTATCGCCATATGAGCTAAGGGAAAGAGAGAAAGAACGAGCATATGGATGATCGAAGCGAGCAAGAGACCCCTCCTTTCTTTCGGATCTGGCTCTGCGGCGCTTTTCGCGTAGAGCGGCGCGTCGGAGAGCACTACGAGGCCATTCGGACGGCGGAATGGGGCGGGAGCAGCTACCCGCGCTTGCTGCTCAAGGCCCTGTTGTGTTGCCCCGGACGACAGGGCCGCCGCGAAGCCTTGATCGAGCTGCTCTGGCCCGACATCGACTTCGAGCAGGCCGTCCTCAATTTCAACACAGCCACCACCAAATTGCGCGCCGCCTTGCGGCTAAACAGAGGGCAAGAGAGCTTGCTGCTCACCGAGCAGGACGCCAGCGTGTACCGGCTGGCCGAGCAGCAGCAGCTCTGGGTCGATGTTGAGGAAGCGCTCGCCCTCCTCAAAGAGGCCGAACGGTTGGGCCGCCAGTCTCTCCAGTCTGTGACCATGCTTGAAGAAGCCGTGAAATACCTCAGTCGTGGGACATTCCTGGAAGATGAGGAAGGATTATGGCTGTATGGACGCCGCAAGGATATAAAAGAGGCACTCTATAATGGACGACGTTGGTTAGCCGAAGCCTATGTGGAGCAGGGCATGATCGGGCAGGCGGAACTACAGTGGCGTGCCTTGCTCACTGACGATCCCACCGATGAGGATATTCTCCGCCAAGCAATGATGCATTTCCATAGATATAGCATGGCAACGAAGGCCAGACGATTATATCAACAAATCGTCGAACAGCTAGCAGAGGAGGGTCTGGAACTTAGCCGAGAAACACAGGCGTTTGCTCAACACTTGCGCGATGTTCCTTTCACCTCATTACAAGATCAAACACCTCCGTTACAGGTTGCCTCAAGTGTTTCTCCACTTCACCTATCCGTAATCTCGGAGGAACAAGGATTATTCTGCCCCGTAGAGCCTGAAAGGTTTTTTCCTGTTCAAATGGGAATCGTCACGTTAGGTCTGGAAGATCCAACAGTCTGGTTTGGGGGGAAACTTGCTCATCTTCTGACCATTGCCGAGGATTACTGTAGATACTCAACATTCTGCTTGGATCTCCAAGAGAAGATTGGGAAGGAATTAAATAGCATGCACCCAAAATCTGACGATGAACGATACACTCGCTCAAGAAGACAACTTCTCATCACGCTCGCAACACTGCCCACAGCGCTGCTTCTGAGCATGCTGCAAGGACGACAAACAGCCGGGCGCGTTGAATATCTCTTAACGCGCTGTTCAGCGAGCCTAACGGCCTGTTGGCATCTGATGCGGGGAAGTGAGTATGCGGTGGTAGAAGAACTCCTTCCCACGTATTTACCCTTACTGACGAGTCTGGCTCAAGAGGAATCGAAGCACCAGCGCACCGCAGCGAGTTTAGCAACGCAGGGCTATCGGCTCAAAGGGATTTTAGCGTTGCATCGTAACGATGTCAAAACGCGTGATGCCTCCTTCCAACAAGCGGTGTATTATGCAGAGATTGCTCAGAATCCAGGGTTGTTGGTTGCAGCCCTCATCTCGCTCGCCTATCATCGTCCTGATCCCGTAGGCGCTGAACGATTGTACCAGAAGGCCCTTGTTTATGAGCAGGTTATTTCTCCTCTTCAACGATCCCGGCTGTATGCAGAGTTATCAGTAGCCTGTGCCCAGCAGAATCGAGAGGATGACGCCATCCATTATCTCAACCTTGCGCAACAGGTGTATCCGGCACAGCCGGAAAGCGATCCAGGTTTCCTCTATGCAGAATTTAGTCCCTCTTCGATGATTCTGGAAAAAGGGAGAGTCCATCTCGCCCTCACACAACATCAGCCCGATGGATGCTTCCCTCAGCAAGCATGGGAAACTTTTGCTGGTATTGAAACGGGCCCGGCCAATCTTCTCACTTCAGAGCGGATTCGCTATGAGATTGTGAATTACCAGGCTGAGACTGCTCTAGCGCTTCGTGATCGCGACCTGTGCTGTGAGTATGTACAGCGGGGAGCGCAGGGAGCGGTCGTGCTAGGAAGCGTGAAGCGACAACGGGAGGTTATTGCCACCAGGAACAAGGTATTGAAGCTTTGGCCTCATGATGGGCGAGTGAAAGAGCTGAAATACCTTTTTGCTTGAAAGAAGGGATTCTACAGATGCATAAAATCCGCAAACCATTGGGAAGGCAGAGGAGATGCTTATGAAAAGCAAGACAGTTGTTGTCACAGGAAGCACAAAGGGCATTGGAAGGGGCATCGCTCTTCGACTAGCACGAGATCATCATAATATCGTGCTCAATTATGCAACAGATGAGAAACAGGCGCAAGAAACCTTACATCTTTGTGAGCAAATCACCTCGCAGGTAATGCTAATCAAGGCGGATGTCTCAAAAAAAGTGGAGGTGGAGCATTTGATGCAGGAGTCCATCCGCCGTTTCAGCTCTCTCGATGTGCTCATCAATAACGCTGCCTGCGTGATCGACAAGCCTGTGCTTGAAATGAGCGAACAGGAGTGGGAGCAAGTCGTGAATGTGAATATGAAAGGCACCTTCCTGTGCTCTCAAGCTGCCGCCAGGTATATGCTTCAGCAAGAAGATGGAGGCCTCATTCTTAATATTGGCGCGTCAACGGGAATACGTGCGAGGAAAAATGGCATCAATACTTGCTCATCGAAAGCAGGAATTATGATTATGACTCAATGCCTGGCGCTTGAACTAGGTCCGAAAATTCGCGCTAATACGATTATTCCAGGATTGACTCGAACAGAGGAAACAGAACGCCGCTTTGGCTTGAATGATCCCTCTATTCTTCGTTCGCGGGAGGAAACTGTTCCTCTGGGACGAATAGGGACTCCCGACGATATAGCAAATGCCGTAGCGTTGCTTCTTGCCGATGATGCTAGCTTTATCAATGGGCAAAAAATTGTCGTGGATGGCGGCCAATATATGTGGTAATGTGCCCGCTATGAAACTGCGTTGCCATGCTTGTAATCATACTTACGAAATTCTCCACGAGATTATCGTAGGTGAAGAGGGAGAAATGAAGATGACAAATACACACCCCCGTATCGCCATATGAGCTAAGGGAAAGAGAGAAAGAACGAGCATATGGATGATTGGAGCGAGCAAGAGACCCCTCCTTTCTTTCGGATCTGGCTCTGCGGCGCTTTTCGCGTAGAGCGGCGCGTCGGAGAGCACTACGAGGCCATTCGGACGGTGGAATGGGGCGGCAGCGCCTACCCGCGTCAACTCTTGAAAGCCCTGTTGTGTTGCCCCGGACGACAGGGCCGCCGCGAAGCCTTGATCGAGCTGCTCTGGCCCGATGGAGATTTCGAGCAGGCGGTGCGCAACTTCAATACCGCCACCACCAAGCTGCGCGCTGTGCTGCGGCCCGCCAGAGATCAGGAGAGTTTGCTCGTGACGGAAGACGACGCCGGCGTGTACCGGCTGGCCGACCAGCAGCGGCTCTGGGTGGACGCCGACGCAGGGATGGCCCTCCTCAAAGAAGCCGAACAGCGAGGACGGACTTCTCCCGACGCGCTTGCGCTGTTGGAAGAAGCGGCTGACGTTTTCAACAAGGGGATGTTGCTTCAAGACGAAGAGGGACTGTGGGCGGCCAGTAAGCGGGCCACGATGGAACAGATCCGGTATCGGTGTCGAATCTGGCTTGCGGAGGCTTACGAACATCAGGGGAGACCAGGACAGGCCGAGATGATCCTCAGTCTCCTCTTAGAAGAAGACTTCACTGATGAGGATGTGCTTTGCCGCCTACTGGAATTGTTGCACCAGCAAGGGATGACGCATCAGGCTCTTCGGTTTTACGAACGCTGGCACGAGACACTCAGCCAGGAAGGAATTGCGCCGACGGAGGCTGTACAGCAGGTCGTGGCTCGGATTTCAGAGGAACGGTGTGAGAGAGGAGTAACTCGCGAAACCTGGAGACTGCTGCTTCCAAACTTCTCACAAGCGGTTGGACAGGGTATACTATCAGTAGCCGTTGAAGAAGGGAGCAATGCTACGAATCACCTACGTCGTCAAATCCTTCAACAAGCCCTTCGAGGTGCAGGCTTCGCTGTTCTGACGCCGCGCCATGTGGGACATGATTCCGAGGTTTTTGACCGGCTTGCGCAAGCCTTGACCAAACCAGCAAGTATCGACAAGAAGACATTACTCTATCTTGAGAGGCGCATAGAAGGGTACTGGCAGGATCGCAACGCGGTTGTCTTGCCAGCATGGAATTTACTATCCTACGTCACAGAAGATCTTCAGAGGATTACGGCCCTCCTCGAAGGTTCCCTGCCTCCGACATTGCGGATGCGTCTCTGTTCAATCGTGGGCAACGCCGCTATGCTCGTTGGCGAACTCCACTATGATATGGGCAATCAGGCCCAAGCGCGCCTGTCTCAAGAACTTGCGATCACAGCCGCACGCGAGGCAAATAATCGCGCTTTAGAGGCTGTAGCTTGGGCAAGGCACAGTTTCGCGTGGACGTATGATGGAAACGCCTTTGAAGCATACAATAGTATTCGACAAGCTCGCCATCTCGCAGGCAGCGTCAATAGTATGATCCGTCCCTGGTTGGCAGCCGTCGAGGCTGAAATACAAGCTCATCTTGGGAACCGTGAGGCATGCCTTGCTGCACTCAATGAAGCAGCCCAGGTCGAAGACCAGGAGGATTGCCAGGCTGAATGTTACTGGACACATTTTGATCGTTCTTTGTACGCTGGCTATCAGGGCGTGAGTTTTCTCCGGTTATCGAGCTTCGGACATGAAGATCTCATACAGAACGCCCAAATTGTCTTGCTCGATGCCTTGAAGATGCTTGATTCATCAATGAAAAGAAGGCAACCGACACTTCTGGTAGACCTTGCAGGCACCTATGTCCAGCAACACAACATCGAACAGGCGTGTGACTGTGCCCTCAAAGCAATGCAGATCGCTACCCAGATCAACTCCAACATCTCGCTCCAACGCCTGCTTACCTTGAGAAGCAGTCTAGAGCCGTGGAAAGAGACGGGGTATGTCCAGAAGTTCGATAAGGCAATAAGTCTGCGTCTCACCGTTGGAAGACAGTAGGAGGAGGTATGGCCCAAGATCCCCCGACTTCTAGAGGAGTTCTCTATATTATTTCCTGCGCGAGCCGTCCAGCGCAGCGAGTCCCAGACCTCGTGCTGGCTGCGCAAACTGCTGGATGGGAGGTCTGTGTAGTCGTTACTCCCCAGGGGACAAAGTTTGTTAATATTCCGCTGCTTGAGCAGCTTACGAGATATCCAGTACGGAGCGAATACAAACACCCTGAAGAGCCGGATGTCTTACCACGAGCAGACGCGATCATTGTTTTCCCGGCGACGTTTAATACGCTCAATAAATGGGCGCTTGGCATCAGCGACACACTCGCTCTTGGTCTCCTCTGTGAGTACATGGGCCTCAAAACGCCGATTGTTGCTGTTCCTTGCATCTTGACCAATTCCGGTTTAGATAGCCATCCCGCTTTTCTCCGAAGCCTGGCTCAACTAAAGGATTATGGCGTTCATATCATCTATGAGCCGGAAACATACCCTCCGAAGAACGAAGTTCCCTGGGATATTATTCTGGCAACGCTCCATCAAAGCATGACATAAGTGTTATGTTCCTTTTAACTACTTCCTCTTGTTGCTCATCTGTGAGAAGGCTTTTACAAGACTGAGCTAGAAGCCTCTCGAAATATATTACAGAGAATACGAAGAATCTAGCAACACGACTTTCCCTGCGTCAGAAGAAGTCACAAGGCACGACATCGCTTCCCCTGCGGATGAGCGAGGAGAACAATGATGACTCTTCTCTCTCTCAATCACCCTTACACAGTATAATAGAATACATGCAAGGGTTGGCTGAGGCCCCGCGCGTTCTGAAGCTTGCATGTTCCGAAAAGGATAACATGGATACGAAACGTCGTGAGTTATTACACCTCCTGAGCACAGCCGGGATGGCTTTGGCTCTCTCTTTTCCTGGCCTCGATTGGGAGAGAGTTGAGCAGACAATTGTCAGGCCTTCATACCTGGATGAAGCAGGATTACAGCATCTTGAAGTGATCAATCGCTCGTTGTGGGATATGTACCTTACCACCTCAACAAAATCCTCCGTTTTTGAGGGCGCTTTTGGACACTTCAAAATGCTTGTTCAGCTTTTGAAAGACTCTCATCCCACGGCAAGTCATCGACGATTGTGCTTGTTAACAAGCGAGATGGGTCAATTAGTGGGAGAGATTTTTTTCGACCTCAATGATTATCAGGCTGCGGAGGCGTGTTATGTTGTTGCAGCCCATGCTGCAAAAGAGGCCCAGTCCTATGATCTCTGGGCCTGTGCGTTGGTTCGCAGCGCTTTCTTGCCCATCTATAGCGGGCGTTACGAGGAAGCCCTGGTTCCTCTTCAGAGCGCCTTCAAACTCGCGCAACGAGGAGATTCCATGCTTCCTACACGCTACTGGGTAGCAGCGGTGGAAGCAGAAGCTCGTTCCGGCGTCTTTGACCTTGTAGCTTGTCAGCAAGCCTTAAACCAGGCGCAAGATGTGCAAGAGAGAGGGGAAACGCCTCCTCCCTGGGTACGTTTTAGCCCGACTCGACTTCCTGCACTCCGTGGAGCCTGTTACGTTCGCCTGCGACAACCTGAGTTGGCACTCCCCTCGTTGCAAGAAGCGCTCTCTACCTTTGTGAAACCAGATCGCAAACGAGGAATGGTGCTTATTGACCTGGCTGCCACCGCTGTCCAGCACGGAGAAGTTGAGCAGGCGCGTCTGTACATAGATGAAATTCTGACGATTCTTGCACTTGGCTCATCTGGCTTTTTACGTGAGGGGCTACGAACGTTGCCTCAGCGATTAGAATCCATAGCACAGCCAACATCTGTCAAGGCAGTAAAGCAGTATCTTGGGAAACAACTAGCTCTTTAGCAAACGAAGAAAGGATCTGGAACATTGGATCAAAGCGAGATAGCGAATGGACAATTCTTCAGAGCCGCCTGGATTGCAGGGGTGAAACGGCATTATCCAGAGGTTCCCAAGGAAAGTTATATCGCTCCCTGGGATCAAATAGGCACCTGGGAACAGGAGAGCGCCAGTGCCGTCTATAAGCAGGTGAGTCAGCTCGTGACGCTTTCAGACGGGAAGACGACGCACTTGAGCCGTGAGCAAAAAGGGCGCTTCGTCAGCCTCTGTTGGATTGCCCAGATTTTCAAACACATCCCCAACCCAAAGCCATCATATGTTGCCGACTGGGATGAGCTTCCCGAATGGCAGCAAAAGACAGATGCAGATATCTTTGAGGCCATCGAACGGTTAGTCCTTCAAGGAGCATGAAAGAAGCGTCAAGCTCCTCTTTATTTTTTCTCCTGTCATATTCTGAGAGGCTTCTGAGGGATTGGGCCAGAAGCCTCTCAATATGTGCAGCTCTATCGTATCGACTAGCTCGTGAAGTTGATGGCCAATCAAGTATCGAGGTAGAGCATGATAGACTATTCCCTACAATGAGAAGGACCATGGAAGGGCCATAGGCTGGCGTAGAAATGCTCTGAGAGTGAGTCAGATCCCTTTGTCACAAATCATGGAACTGATCCCGGCAGTGAGGCTGGCTGCACCATAGCCAATTGTCAGGTAAAACTGTTTTCTTTTTACAAGAAGACTCGTTCACTTTCGCTCCTTATATGTAATCCTCTTATTTCTCACTTATCAACCACTTATGACCCACTAACCAGGCTACAACACTCTCTGGTACGCTTGTCCCAGCACCTCAGCGTCGAGCCATGTAGCTCTGTAATTTCGGTCGCTGCCCTGATTGCCTCTCAGGTTTGGTCTTGTGATCGGTGTACAGCATGGGAGGAAAAAGAAATACGCGAGAGGGACGAGCAGTTGTCAAAAGCACAACCGCTCCTTTCTCTATTCCAGGATGGATGTGTTTGTAAAGGAGATTGAAGCGTTAGAGAGAATATCATGAGATGAATAAGTAATACTGCTGCATAGAGAAACGTTCGAGTCATTTGGAGGAGAATAAAAGAAGCAGGGAGATCCCCCAAAACGATGAAAGCACACAACTGCGAGACAAGTGAATCGCTACCATCCCCTTACTTCCGCATTTGGAGTTGTGGGATCTTTCGCGTGGAAGCGCTCACGGATACTGCCTCTCTCATCTACGAACCTGTTCGGACCGCCGAGTGGGGAGGAAGCACGTACCCACGCCAACTCCTAAAAGCCCTGTTGTGCTGCCCTGGCCGACGGGCGAGACGGGAGGCGCTGATTGACATGCTCTGGCCGGAATGCGACCCGGAGCAAGCCAGAGCGAAAATGAACACTGGCACTACCAAGCTGCGTAGCCTTTTACGCCTGACGAAAGACCGCGCACCGCTCCTTGTCACTGAAGAAAATGCAAGCATTTATAGCCTGGCAGACCAAACCTTGCTGTGGGTGGATGCTGAGGAGGCTCTCGCGCTTCTCAAAGAAGTCGAACGAATCGGACGTACTGTGCCGCAAGCCCTGTCCCTCCTGGAAGAAGCAGCATCCTATTTGAATCGGGGCGTGTTTCTGGAGGGCGAGGAGGGAGCGTGGGTGTATAAACCAAGGAAGAGTATTGAGGAGGCTCGCTACCGCTGTCGGCTCTGGCTCGCCGAGGCATATGAACGACACGGACAGCCAGGCCAGGCGGAAATGATCCTCAGTTTGCTCTTAGCAGAGGACCCAACCGATGAAGATGCCCTTCGTCGCTTGCTAGATGTGCTGCATCGACAGAACATGCTCCAGAAAGGCAGGCGGATTTATGAAGAGACGAAACGTCTTTTGCGCGACCAGAACCGCGACCTCTCGCAAGCCACGATTACGTTCGCCGAACAGGTATTGAATGGATTACCCACGAGCGGGGAAGGCTCGAGAGAACAGGAGTCGCCCAGGTTTTGAGTTTTCGTTTCAGGAACGGGAGCTCAATTCATTGATGTTTGCGGCATCTGCCTCGTCCATGCCTCTGCGGGCATTCGCCCGCAGGTCTGAATCATCGAAAATCACTTGACAGCAAACTCCTCTTTACGCGCAGTTCTCGTCTTCTGAAGCAAAGGTACGAGTTCTAGCAGAGCACCTATCCTGAAGAATAAGTGCCTGATGTGTTCCATATTCTCTTCAGTCAAAGACCAGGGAACGATGTCTCTTCTCTGGTACTTCGTGGCACTGTTTCTTTTCGTCATCGCGGTGACCACCTGTGCTGGAAGACAGAAAGGGCGGTTAGGCCATGTGAGGACACAGGCATCGGAGCATTCGACTTGAAGCAGATGTTGATTGATCTGAGCGCGGCAGTCTCTACAGAGACGCTGTGGAAGCAGAGCGAGCTCTTTCATCTGCTGTGCAAACGAAGCCAGCCTCTCTGGCGTGAGTCGCCGAGACTGCATTTGCTCAGTGAGCACGACCCGCTGCTGATCAAGAGCAAGAATTTGCTCATACTGAGTGTGTAGCACTTCCACACAGCTTACGCACTGCTCGCCAGGACGGTGCTGGAATAGTACAGAGATTATCTGACGGCTTGCTATGAGCCCCTCTTCGGTGGGAGCGCCGTTCATTCCCATTCCCACGTTGAGTCTCCTCTAACCATACTCTTCCCATCAAGCAAGAGTCCTTTCCCTTTTCGTATGCCACAGGAGCGAGAAAAGTCAACAAACAAGAACTTTGCTCTCCATTCAGGCAGAACCGGTGGAGAAAAATCTCCGGCCCCACGTCTCTTCACATGCTCAAATCCCATCACGAAGCACCCACTGTCCACTCGTCATTCACTGACAGTCCGCATATTATGCTCCTGGAGCATCTGGTATGCTCGTCGATGGCGTGGAGAGACACATCTCTCTGAGCCTATGACGAGACGGCGCGGATCGTGGAGACAAGCCTACAGAGGGTAAGGAAGCGTGCCAGTGTTCGCTTCCATCGAGCAATCTATAACCCGCAAGGGAGGACCGAGCATGTTGCATAAAGCCACCCTGCATACGACAGAAGACGCAGTCGTGCTTTTCTCATATCAAGATTATCCTCCTGAGAGGAAGCTGGTCGTTGTTGTTGATGATTCCCAGACGGTGAGGAAGATTGTCCAAATCTGCTTGAGCCGCGAAGGTTACGCGGTCCAGGGATTCCGCGATGGAGTAGAGGCTCTCCGCTGGCTCAATGAGCCTCGATCCCCTGTACCGCATTTGATGATTCTCGACATTGGCTTACCAACACTCGATGGGTATCACATTGCCAGGTATCTCAAAAGCCAGCCCCGATTTCAACACATCGTTATTCTCATGCTCACCGGGCGAGACGGTATCGTTGACCGGCTCAAAGGACGATTAGTTGGTGCGCAAACCTATTTAACCAAGCCATTTAAAACGCAAACGCTGATTTCAGCAGTTGAAGGACACATCGGGTCTCCTGCGAAGGAAGCAGGGAGCATCCTCTCTCAAAGAGAGCCCCCCAGCATGGAATTCCAGATGCGAAGCGATTATTCAGGCTAGAGAACGGATCTTACCCGATTTTTAGGAGAGTGAAACAGTAGCGATGCTTGAGACACAACGCATGACCACAGTTCATACGGGAGATAAAGAGGAAGAGAGAGGGGACAAGAATGTTTCTGCACCAGGACGTTGAGGGCCGCATATCTTTTCATCGGCCACTGATGACTCAGCCACATTCGAACCAGCCAGCAGAAGCTTCAGTGAAGCCTTCCCCACCCCGCTCACCCTACCAGATCTTCCAGACAGGAAGTTGGGAATATCGCGTAGCGCGGCTGACGCAACGGGTGCAGGAGATCCGCTGTCTCTTGCATGAGGACCTCCAGGAACTCGTTGAGCCACTCAGCACGCTTACCGACGAGAAGTCCACGTCTGAACAGCAGGAGCGACAGCGTGCTCTTGAGAAGGACTATCAGCAAGCAGCGCAGGCAATAGATCTGGCACTGCTTCGCCTGCTACGCCACTTGTTTACAGAGATACCTATCCTCCAACAGGCAGGTTTCTTTGCAGAGCTAGACATGGTCTACCCTCTTCCTCCAAGCTTATCTGCTGCCTCTCAGCAAGAGCAACAGGCAGTCGTGCCATGTCAGGAGGCTCCCGCGTGACAAGGCGAAAGAGGGATCGAACACCTATCAGGGAACAGTTTGCCTGTTCCCAACGATGGAGATGGCACTCCTGTCTCACCGAAGCGCCATCAGAGCTGACTGGTCTTCTCCAGTTCAGTTCGTGAAAGGAGAATGGAAAAAGACCTCAAGGAGCAGGAACAAGATGACCAGAGAGCAAACGCAGAGGGAGCAAACCTATCAGTTACCCGTCACTGTCATCATTGAGATCATGCAAGGGCTGCGTGAGCCAGTGATCCTTCGTGCTCAGATTTCAAGGTTGCCAGGCATGGGAAAGCAAGAGGCCATGGCTCATATTGTAGTTGATGAGCAGGGCCTGCAACTCTGTGTCATCAGCGAGCCGCATACAGGAGAGAAGCTTTTTGAGAACAAGGAGGCCTTACGCATCTTACAGCAGTGCGGCACCCTCACCTGGACGCTTCAGCCACCAGAAAAGGCATCTTCGTTCACAGGGTCTCTTGACGAGCAGATGAGCTATAAGGCAGGAAGCGCCGGACCCATCCCACGTCGTCTGGCATCCTTAACCCCCTTACAGATGCAGGCCTTGCCATCAGCACAACGACAGGTCTTTGCGCTTGTCAACAACAGAAATGCGCTCGACTATATCGCCCATCTCTTGCGCAGATCGCCACACGAGGTGTATGCCGTGCTTCTTGAACTCAAGCACAAACACCTGATCGATCTATAGAACATAGTGAATTGAAATGGAGTACACGCATGCAGCAGAACCCGTCATCTCTCTCCCCGCGTTCCCTTCCCCAGGCGTCGTGGGTGTATCGTGTTCTGGGGGATCAAAATTTCGAGCAGCAGCGAGGCTTCTTCGCGCTCTGGTATCGCCTGACCTCCTTGCCAGATGCGCAGCCAGGAGCAAGCTTTGGGCAGCGAGACCGAATCCGACGTTCTCGCCTTGCCTCAGCATTGATGCTCTTCTTGCTGACTGTTTTACTCATTGCCGGGGCGATCGGAGCGACGAGCCCAAACCATACCATTTTGATCGTCGTCCTTTCGATGCTTGGGGCCATTGCCATCAGTATTCCTCTCAATAGGCGTGGTGGCGTTGAAGTCGTAGGCGTCCTCATGATTATTGGTCTCACGGCTGGTATGTATACGAGCGTTGGGGTGGCTGCCTTTTCAGTGGGTATGTCACCAAACGACAAAGACATCCTGTATCTGCTCTTTTTCTCCGAACTCTTCGCGGGAGCCATCCTTCCCGTCAACTGGGTCTTTCTGGTGGCTGCCGTCAACATCGCCTACAGCTTTGTGGCTTTGCGCTTCTTCCCACACGATCCGGCCTTGACACTTCTCCTTAAAACCGGTCTTCCCGTCATCTTCCCCCGCCTGGTCCAAATTCATATTATTTCCTCTGGCGTGATGTGGATCTTGGTGAATAACCTCAAAGCTGCTCTCTTGCGAGCAGACCGCGCCGAGGAGGTCGCCAGGTTGCAACATGACATCGCGGCCCAGGCGAGCAGACATGCCCAGGAGAAACAGATGCTGGAGCGACAGATTGATGAAATTGTGGCAATCCACGCTCAAGTCTCTCAGGGAAATCTCGACGCTCGCGTTCCCTTGACGCCTGGCAATACCCTGTGGAAGCTGGCCGGCCCACTGAACACCCTCCTTGGCAGGTATCAGCGTGCGCGGCAGGCCGAGGAACAGATGCAGCAACTACTTCGACGCTTGAGCGAGGCGCAAGGGTACTTGCACCAGGAGATCGCGGCTGCTGTCGCAGAACAGCGTCCGCTTCGCTTACCTCCAGATCCCTTGGTTGCCCCACTCTTTCAGGAATTGCAAGGCAAGATCATTGCGCAACCGTCGTACCGTGTAACCCAGCATGAAGGAGGGAAATCATGATCCAACCATCAGCCCATGAGATGCATGATCCTCGAAAGTGGCTCAGCTACGTGCCCCAAACGCTTGCAGATATCTCTCCGTTGTATGCTCACCTGTATCAAAGCATGCAAGATGACCCGGAATTGCTGACGCTCCTTCGTTTGATCGACCCGGATCAGCCTATTCCTGTCTTGTTTTTCTCTGTTGTGAATTTCCTCGTTTTGGGAGAGAAGCAGCATCCCCTTGCCCAGTTTTATCCCTATCTGTGCCCTACGCCCAGAAGCGCCGAAGAGGCATATCCTTCTTTCCGCGCCTTTTGTCTCGCTCACCGAGAGGAACTCCAAACACTTTTGCCAACAGTACGGTTGCAAACCAACGAGGTCAGCCGGTGTGCGCAGCTCCTTCCCGCATTCAAGCTCGTATGTGCTCGCGGGGGGTATCAACCACTGGCCCTTATTGAGATAGGTTCCAGTGCCGGGTTAAATCTCAATTGGCATCGGTATGGCTATCACTATGGCGAAGTCGTTGTTGGGGATCGTGCCTCTCCGGTACAAATCCACTGTAGGCTCTTAGGTTCGTGTGTTCCGCCCTTGCCTGAAGTCCTTCCTGCTCTTGCCCAGTGTCACGGCATCGAGCTGTTTCCTCTTGATGTTACGACAGAATATGCTGTTCGTTGGCTTCGAGCTTGCATCTGGCCGGAAGAACAGGAACGCTATCATCGGCTAGACGCTGCTCTTGAAGTGGCAAGAGAGCACCCTCCCCATATCCTAAGCGGCGATGCGTGTGAACGCCTTCCCGAACTGCTTGCTGCTGTCCCACCTGATGAAACGCTGTGTGTCTGGCATAGTTTTGCTCTCAATCAAGGTCCCGCAGAGATCCGCGAACAGGTAATACAGATGCTTACCGAGGCCTCCGCTGAGCGAACGATCTATCGTATTTCGCTGGAAGCGAATCCCGCGCAGTCAGGGGGTCCCCGGCTGGAACTCTTCACCTATCAGGAGGGCAGCCTTTTCCACTATGAATGGTTAGCGGAGTGTGATTTTCACGGCAGGAGCCTGAAATGGCTCTGCTAGCTCTCAGTGTAGTGCAGCACTCAGAAGATCGAAAACATGGGCACTTTGCTCGCAGACACAGTTTTTCCCACAGCACAAAGAAAGGAAGTTCAAAATTATGACCGATTCTTCTTTCGAGACAACGAACGGGTCCGAGGCACCTGTACCTCTGGAAGTGGCGGAGACAGCAGCAACAATCGAGGCGTCCGCCCCCCAAGCGTATCAGCAGCCCGTTTCCTCTGAAGGGAAAGAGCAAATTTCCACTGCTTCTCCTCAGCGTTTCGGCGTCACCTATCGTGTGGCATTTTTGTTCGCAAGCATGGTCGCTGGGATATCCAGCGTCAGTATTAAACAACTCTTGCTCCCCATTCAGGTGGGACTGCTTGATCCCAAAAACACCAATACCTCATTTGCCGCCGTGGCTGCCATCGGGGCTTTGGCCGGGCTGCTGGCCGCTCCCCTCACCGGGGCATTGGCTGACAGGACCACATCTCGATGGGGGCGCAGGCGGCCCTGGATAGTTTTTGGCACGCTCGTCGGTGCCGTAGGATTGCTTCTCATGGCCTGGTCAACAACGATCCCACGACTGATTCTGGGGGAGATCCTGGAACAAATGGGAGTAGACGCAGTGCTCTCGAATGTTACCGCTCTCATTCCTGACCAGATCCCTGAGCACTCGCGCGCGAACACCTCAGCGCTCAATGGCATGGCACCAATTGTTGGAGGAGTGCTGGGCCTTGTGCTTGTGACCAACTTCACCAATCCCCATATCGTCTCCCAGGGCTATTTCTTGCTCACATGCAGTACCTTGCTGTGTGTGGGCGTCTTTCTCCTTGTTTTGCGTGAACGCCCATTGCTCCGTTCGCAGGTAGCCCCGTTCCGGTGGCGCGCATTCGTGGCGAGCTTTCTCCATCCGCTCCATACGCCGGACTTTACCTGGACACTTCTTTCACGCCTCCTGGTCTTTTTATGTTATACGTTGTTAGGTTCGTACCTGCTCTTCTACATGCGTGCCGTCTTGCATGCCTCGGTTCCGGTGGCAGGGCGTGGGATAACAACCTACCAACTTATCTCGACCACGGTAGTAATCCTCGCTGCCTTGCTTGCAGGCTATCTCTCACAACGATTCAATCGCTTAAAGCCTTTCGTCTGTACCGGAGCACTGGTGATGGCCCTGAGTGTATTTGCTATTGTGCTCTTTCCTACCTGGTCTGCGCTCTACACGGCTGCCGCGCTCTTTGGGACGGGCTTTGGCTTGTATTTAGGCATTGATATCGCACTGGCAGTGAGAGTGTTACCCAATGCCCAGAGCCGCGGCAAAGACCTGGGCATCATTTACACGTCGATCTTTCTTCCCTTGATTATCACCCCTCTTCTGGGGGCAAGTATCTTGAATAGCTTCGCGAATAACTTTTCGTTGTTGTTTACGACCGCTGCGATAGCAAGCCTACTGGCAGCAGTGTGTATCTTGCCCATTAGATCAGTAAAATAAACGCCACTGGGAAGGCGCCTCTTCATAAGGTGCCTTCCCAGAGTTTACGTAATTTCAAGACAAGAGCATGTTTGCCATCTCGTAGGCAGGTTCCTGATAGGTAGAAACAGAGAGAAAAGGAATCAAAGCATGTAACCCACGTAGAAGAGTCTCATTAGAGAGGGAGGTCAAGGATGAGCAGGAGCAGGAAGAAGAAAACGAAGCCAGAGAGAAGTGGCGAGGCGAGTTCTATCCTTCAATATGATACCGAAGTAAGATGCCCGAGATGTGGAACTCCTCTTCATGTGTCGCCGGAAGGAGCGCGTATTGTCCTGAATTCGCTGAAAACTGTAGGCGTAGCTGGCCTCGTCTGTCTCTGTGGGCACATCCAATTTATTGGACGTGATCTCAAGCCAATTTCTCTCACCAAAAACGAAAGATAACCTGGCGGTGAGAGGAGGCATCTACGACCCATCACTTATATAGACGCAGATAATCACCATCAATAAAAACAGAGGAATGGCATCATAACCATCTGAATGGGAGGCTGCGCCAGAGACCCCTGTCATCCAGGTCGAGGCTACACACGCCAATCAGAAACCGAAGCGGCTCTCGGAGCGTTATCGCTTTGTTCCCCACATGGTTAACATTGGAGTAAGAGCATGAAAGGTCGGCAGGTCCATTTCATACGATTGCCGCCGATGCAACGTATCAACTCGTTCCTGTGTTGCTAATCCCATCTCGACGATAAGCGTTTGCATTTCTCTGGAAAGGATCAGAGAATCTTTTTTCAGTTCTTCGTACAACGGTGCCCCATAGGAGTAATTCACCATATGAGAGGTCGAAAAGCATTCTTGAAAGCCTGCCGCTGCCAGCAATGATTCGAGTTCGCACAGCAAGCCGAGGTGGCGATCTGAAGGCGAAAAGCTTCGACCAGCCAGGCGCATCGCGTGAATAAAAAGGCGATTGAGTTCTTCATGCGCGGGGGAATTGGTGAGACTCACCTCAAAATCTGTCAGACGAAGCCAACCACCGGGCCGCAATAAGCGCCAGCATGCGGAGAGGAAGATCGGCCATTCTTCCACCGTGAGGAACTTGCTCATAAACTGCGCGCTTATTAAGTCAAATGAAGCTTCCTCGAAAGGATAGGGACCAGTAAAACTGGGAATTTCCAGGTAGGTAATATTGGCGGGGCTATTATGCAGCAAGGTGCTGCGTGCAAAGGCAATCATGGCGTGGCTTATATCAACACCCGTAATGCGGAGTCGTGGATAGGCTCTTGCCATTGCCTGCGTCCAACCGCCAGGACCACAGGCAACCTCCAGAATAGTTTTCATCTGCTGAAGGCGCTTCTTACTCAAGCCTGGCAAGAGTCCTCCCAATGCCCGAATAAGAAGCTGTGTTTTACTGATAAGGCGAGATACTTCTATAAGAGCGTCATGTCTGGTCAGGCTTTGTTTGGTCGTAGCTTCGTAGGGGTGAACGCCCATATCCGAAAGATTCCCTCCGCATACCTTCACTTTTTCTGGTCAATAAGACAAAATCACTCACTTCTCGCACTCTTTTTTTTCTCCACTCTGTACATTTAGAGCATTTCTCATTTGGAGAAACTCTTTTTTGCTCGTTTCGTGGAGAAGGTACGTACACAAACAACCGTTTGTCACGACATTGAGAACCTCTAGCACAGAAGGAAAGAAACAGACGCTTTTCAAGCATCCTTTCCCTGCCAATATGACCTCTCAACAGCGAGCTTCTTCTTTATATAACAGAATACGCATAAAATGCAAAATGGTTCATGGGAGTCTAACCTGGCACCAGAAAACAGGTATTTGTATGCATCGACGCGCGATTGCTTCTAACGACGGTGGGAAAATACTAAACGATCGCGCCTTCGTCAGACTGACTGGCAAGCTGAAGCAACTCTCCTTCGAGCGCTTCTCGAACGCGCTCCTCAACCTGGGCGAGTTCCTGAAGTGGCTGTTCTTCACGCAAGGAGTGCTTATAAGCTTCATTCACGCGCTGACGAAACGAGCAAAAGAACTGCCTTTGGATTTGCCAGGGTGGCATGAGGCCCAAATCAATCGAAGAGGCGGGATAAAACTCGTGATCATAGAAGGCAAGGCGGATGAGGTCTGCGTAGTTCTCGATCAGAGTAAGCTTTTCCTGGGTAAAGAAGTCGGCAACACGACACGAAACGATCAGAGCGCCGGCAATACATCCTTCACGCAAAATTGGATAAGCCGCGCAACTGTTCTCATGCTCTCGCCAGACTGGTACAACCATGCCAGTAGCGTTCCGATCGGGAACCATCATCCCATGCCGATGCATGACGGCATATCCAGCGAGCGATTCCCCTCCCAGGAAACCGTCCTTGATATGCAAGTCTCTTCTCCACGGAGGAGTTCCTTGACCGGCGTAGACTCTCAAGCTGCGGATTTTCCCGTCTGGACGTGGAGGCATACAGCGGGCTACACAGATCTCTACTCCGGTTTGTTTTGGATACGTCTCGATCTGGGAAATCGCCCGGAACAAAATCGTGCTGCAAAGCAGCCAAAATCGATCTGGCGTATCGCGAGCAATGCGTAAAACCTCCTCATACACGCGCTGGGGAATTTTATCGGGAGCCAGATCTTCTGATGGAAGGATCATTTCTAGAGGCAACAGAGGCCGAACCTTTGGATCATCGAGCATTAACGACTGAAGGCGCTCACGCTCTTCTCCAGGAAGTGCCTGCAATAAGAGGCTAATGTGAGCAGCGTCAGGAGTATTTTCGCCGCTTCTCCATCGCTGAAACGCCGCGCGTGTGACCTGTACCGCCGTGTAGAGCTGTTTTTTCTCTGCTGCCGATTTGCGACGGACGATTTCATGCAGATATCTACGCCAGGTGAGTTCTTCGTTCATCTGTTCCTCAAAAAGAATACTGGGTATGGGCAGAAGCATGCATCAAAAACATGTTTTCCGAACAAAACGGCTCGGCCTTCTCCTTGCTCCATATGAAATAGTCTACATTCGCCGTCAACCCGTACCCCCGTGCGTTTTTCTCTTGATGAAACATTCTCTGTAGAGAAAGTCCTATACTCTCTCTTGATCGCTGCTGATGCATCATCTCATGAGACAGAGATGCCTGGATTATACCATACCTCAACCATATAATGGGCGCTCTCACGGGCAAGCGCCCATTTTTTCTGCATGCTTTCCAGGTTTCCTTCCCGGTTGTTTTCAGGGGTGTACCGGTTGTTTCCAGATGGCGTTCCGGTGATGTCCACCTTTTCTGTTCAAGCTTCCACTACACTGGCTGGTGTGTGAAATGGCAAGAATTCGCTGCACTCGGAGGCCACACCGCTTCTGTAGAAGCATAGTATGCCGCTCCATTGTTCCTAG
>Ga0209061_1002872_pt1 | contig 20269 bp, 16 predicted proteins | sample Coa_R1_10_FD_187157 | JGI IMG/M metagenome (GOLD analysis project Ga0209061, IMG submission 187157) | Surface soil microbial communities from Centralia Pennsylvania, which are recovering from an underground coalmine fire - Coalmine... | ecosystem: Environmental > Terrestrial > Soil >...
CCTCCAGCCGGGCGGCGGATGCGGCGCGCTCGATCAGCCGCTCGCGCTGCAGCCGGGTCAGCCGCCGGGCGCGCACGCCGGTGCGCCGGGCGATCTCCTCGGCCAGCCCGGCGAACGTGAGCACCGAGGCGAGCACCGCCCCCTGCTCGGCCAGCTCGCGCCGGTAGTGCTCGGCATCCAGCGCGTTGGGAACCACCAGCAGCGCGCCGCGGCGGGCGGCGGCGGCGTAGGCGCCGAGCACCTCACCCGCCTTGGCCGAGTTGGCGGGCCCGAGCACCAGGGTCAGCGGCATCGGCCTATGGTGGCGCGCGGGGAAGACGGGACGGCGTCGCACCTCGGGCCGCTCGGGCAGCGGCACCCCGACAGGCCGGCGGCCTCAAGGCGCGTCGGGTGGCGCACCCCTCGGGTGACGATGCGCCGGCCACGGGCCGGTGGGCGTTTCAGTCCAGCAGCGCGACCACGCGCGCCGGCGCGGCGCTCGCCCCCACCAGCCGCAGGGGGAAGCAGGCGACGGTGAAGCCGGTGGGTGGCAGCTGGTCGAGGTTGGCCAGACGCTCGATCTGCGAGTAGGCCAGGTCGACCTGGTGGGCGGCCCAGAACACTCCCGGCCGGCGGCTGGCCAGCGCCTCGGCGGCCTGCAGGTGCAGCGGCCGGTCCCAGCCCCAGGCGTCGATGCCCATCACCCGCACCCCGCGCTCATACAGCCAGCGGGTGGCCCCCGCGCTCACCCCCGGCCCCCGGGCCATGTAGTCCGCCGCGCCGTAGTAGGCGTCGCGGCCGGTGCGCACCAGCACGATGTCGCGCTCGGCCAGCGTGTGCCCGGCCGCCGCCAGCGCCCGCTCCAAGTCGGCCGCCTCGATCGTCTCCCCGTCCGCGCGCCGGTGGAAGTCGAGCACCACGCCGGGGCGAAAGAACCAGTCGAGCGGCAGCTGGTCGATGGTCGGCGCCGGGCGCCCCTCCACGCGAGAGTTGTAGTGGTAGGGCGCGTCGACGTGGGTCGAGTTGTGGGTGCCCAGGCGGGTGAAGGTCTCCACCGCCCACCCCTCGCCGTCGCGCAGCAGCTCGCGCGGCAGGCCGAACATGGCCTCGATCTCGGCCGCCCCGGCGCGATGGTCGCGATACTCGATCTCGGTGCGCAGCAGCTCCGGCACCCCGGGCGGGCTGGGCTGGATCGGCGCCGAGAGGTCGACCAGCCTCAGGCCGCCCGCTCCTGGCCCTCGGCGGTCAGCTTCTCCTCCACCTCGTCCTCCTCGGGCGGCCGCGCCCCCCGCCCCTCGCGCGCCCACGGCTCGTCGAACTCCACCCGCCACTTGCCGTCCTCGGACTGCTGGAGCGCCAGCCGCGCCCGGAAGCTCCGTCCCGAGCGCCCCTTGAAGCCGCCCACCGGCTTGGCCGTGCGCCCGGTCTTGATCAGCTCGCGGGCCACCGACACCGGCAGCTGCTTGCCCGCCTTCGACTTCCAGATGACAAACCCGCAGCCCGGATCCTCGCGCGACCAGCACGAGTAGCCCTTGCGGTTCTCGACGATGTCGTGGCCGCAGATCGGACAGGGGCCGAGGTTGGCCCGCGGGATCCGCACCCCCTTGAGCTTGGTATCCAGCTCGCCCACGGTGCTCTCGGTGAACTTGACGATGTCGCCCATGAACGCCTCGCGGGAGTCTTCGCCGGTCTCGATGCGCGCCAGCCGGTGCTCCCACTCCCCGGTCAGACCCGGCGAGGTGAGCGCGTGCTCGCCCAGCAGCCGAATGACGTTCATGCCCTTCTCGGTGACCACCAGCGCACGGCCGTCGCGCTCCACGTAGCCCACCTGGATCAGCCGCTCGATGATCGCCGCCCGGGTGGCGGGCGTGCCGATCCCGGAGTCCTTCATCGCCTCCCGCGCCTCCTCGTCATCCACCAGCCGACCGGCGGTTTCCATCACGGTGACCAGCGATCCGTCGGTGTAGCGGCGCGGGGGCTTGGTCTCCCTGGCCTCCGAGCGCACGTCCCGCACGTCGACCGCCTCCCCCTCGGCCAGCTGGGGCAGCTGCTGCTCGCGGCCCTCGTCCTCCTCGCCACGCTCCTCCACCTCGGCGCTCTCGCCGTACACCGCGCGCCAGCCGGCCACCAGGATGCGGGTGCCGCGGGTGCGGAACACGTGCTCGGCCACGGTCGTCTCCACCCGCGTGTTCTCGACCACCGCCTCGGGGTGAAACACGGCCAGAAAGCGCCGCACGACCAGGTCGTAGATCCGCCGATCGTCCTCGGACATCCTGTCCACCGGGTGACGCTCGGCGCGCGTGGGGATGATCGCGTGGTGGTCGGCCACCTTGCTGTCGTCGATCACGCGGGCCAGCGGCAGCACGTCGAGCCCCACGACGTAGCGGGCGGCCTGGGCGTACTCCGGGCGCTCGCCGACCAGACGGGCGATCGGCTTGATCTCGCCCACCATGTCGCTGGGCAGATAGCGCGAGTTGGTGCGGGGATAGGTGATCGCCGCGTGCTCCTCGTAGAGCCGCTGGGCGGCGGCCAGCGTGCGGCGCAGGGTGAACCCGTAGCGCGAGCTGGCGTCGCTCTGCAGCCGGGTGAGGTCGTAGAGCAGGGGCGGCCGCTGGCGCTGCTCGGTCTTGGTCAGCTTGGTGATCTCGCCCGTGCGCCCGCGGCAGGCAGCGACGATCGCCTCGGCCTCCTCGGCGCTCGCCACCCGCGGGTTGGCGCCGGCGTGGTAGCGCCCCTCGTACGTGCGGGGGCCGTCCTGGACGGGCTCGAAGCTGGCGTCCACCACCCAGTAGGGCTCGGGCACGAAGTCCCGGATCTCCTGCTCGCGCCGGGCCAGGATGGCCAGCGTCGGGGTCTGCACGCGACCGAGCGACACCGCCCCGTCGAACGCCGAGCGCAGACGGATGGTGGCCGCCCGGGTGGCGTTCATCCCCACGATCCAGTCGGCCTCCGAGCGCGAGCGCGCCGCCGCCTCCAGCGAGGCCAGCTCCCTCCCCTCGCGCAGCTCGCCGAACGCCTGGCGGATCGCCTCGCGGGTCATGGAGTGCAGCCACAGGCGCTTGACCGGCTTGCGCGCCCCCGCCTTCTCGTACAGGTAGGCGAAGATCAGCTCCCCCTCGCGCCCGGCGTCGCAGGCGTTGACCACCGAGGTGACATCGTCGCGGGAGAGCAGCCGCTTGATCACGTTCATCTGCTTCTTGGAGCGCTCGTCGCGGATCACCAGCTTGAAGTGGTCGGGCACGATCGGCAGATCGGCCATCCGCCACTTCTTGAAGCGCTCGTCGTACTCGTCGGGCTCGGCCAGCTGCACGAGGTGCCCGACGGCCCAGGTCACGATGTGCTCCGGGCCCTCCAGATAGCCGTCCTGCTTGGCGAAGGGCCCGGGCAGGACCCGCGCCAGGTCGCGGCCGACCGAGGGCTTCTCGGCGATCACCAGCGTCTTGCCCATGAGTTGGCGGAGGGTAGCGCGCCGGGCCAGCGGCGCCGCGTCCCTCACCGCTCCCGCAGCCGCGCGGCCTGCCGCGCGAGCTTGTTCAGGCCCAGCGCCTCGGCCGTGCGCTGGGCCTCGTCGATCAGCCGGGAGGCGGGCAACTCGGCGCCGAGCGCCTGCGCGTAGTCCAGCTGCGCCTGGGCCAGCAGCAGCGGCGAGCCGAGCTGACCGCAGACCGCGAGCGCGCGCTCGAAGTGCTGGCGGGCCCGGTCGGGCTGACCGGCGAGCGCCGCCAGGCGCCCGAGCACCCTGGCCGCCGGCCCCAGGCACACCACCGCCACCCCGACCACGACGTTCACCTCCCGGTAGGGCAGCAGCATCTCGTGCAGGATCCGCGCACGGGGAACGTCGCCCAGCTCGGCGCACGCCTCGCCGAGCAGAATCACCGTGGTCAGCCAGTCCACGTCCCGCGGGATCCGCTCGAGACCCTCGGCGGCCAGCGGCTCGAACGCGTCGTGCGCCTCCCTGGAGCGGCCGTTCTCGGCCAGCAGCATCGCCAGCGCCGCCCGCCAGCCCGGCCGCGCAGGGTTGGCGGCGATCATCTGCCGGGCCGCTCCCTCCAGCTCACCCAGCCGGGCCTGCTCGCGCCGGATCGCCATCAGCTGGATGGCGTGGTACTGGGCGGCCGTCACCTGCTCACCCGGCGCTCCGCCGGCCAGCGCCTGCGCGGCCAGCTGTTCGGCCTCCCGCAGCCGGCCTGCGAACAGCGCCTGCATGGCCCGCCAGACGCCCACCTGCCACAGGTACAGCGGCTGGCGCACCCGCTCGGCATCCTGGGCGAAGGCCTCGATCTGCGCCTCCACGCCCGCCCGATCGCCCGCCTCGAACAGATCCACCACCAGCCAGGCGTGGGCGTGCAGCGAGAGCTCGATGCTGCCCGCGGCGCGCGCCCAGCGCAGCATCTGGGTGGACACCTCCAGGCGCTGCCGCAGGTGGGAGGGATCCCACAGCGCGCGGCGCCGGGCGGCGTAGGCGTGCGCCCGCGCCTCGGGCTCCCCCAAGCGCTCGGCCAGCGCCTCGGCCTCGGCGCAGAGCTCGGCCATCCGCTCGCGCGCCGAGGAGTAGTAGAGGGCACCGCACAGGCGGGTGAGCAGCCTGATGCGCGCAAGCGAGCGCTCCCGCCAGCTGCGCTGCGCGGCGGCCCGGCCGGGCCGCTCGAGCGGCGGATCCTGGCCCATGCGTTCGAGCGCCCGTTCGAGCATCCCGATCAGCGCCGTGTCCACCACCCCCGGGGGCTGGACGTACGGGCGGGCCGCCCCGATCGCCGCCCGCGCCAGCCGCCCGGCGTCGCCCAGCTGGTCGGCCAGGGCGGCGGCCTCGTCGAAGGCGGCTCGCGCCAACGCCCCCTCCCCCGCCCGCGTCTTGGCCTCGCCGAGGCGCAGCAGCAGCTCGCAGCGGCGCTCGTGATTCTGCGGGGCATAGCGGGTGAGCAGGTCCAGCGCCTGCGCGTAGTGCTCGGCCGCCTCCTCGTGGGCGAGGATCGCGCTCGCCTCCTCGGCGGCGCGCACCGCGTAGTCGATCGCGCGCCCGGCGTCCGCGCGCCGTCCGGCCCGGGTGAAGTGATAGGCCAGCGCCCCCAGCGGCGCCGGCTCGCCGCCCTTCTCCAGCGCCTCCGCCACCCGGCCATGGATGCGGGCCCGGCGCTGGGAGGACATGCCGTCGTAGAGGGTCTCGCGGATCAGGGCGTGCGCGAACGCGTAGCGGCCGGGCTCGCGCGCGGACTCCACCAGGAGCCCCGCCTCGAGCGCCTCCTCGAGGGCGGCGAGAAACCGCGGCTCGTCCAGCCGGAGCAGCGCCTCCACCAGCCCGGGGTCGAACTCGCGCCCGATCACCGCCGCCACCCGCAGCCAGTCCAGCGTCTGCGCACTGAGCTGCGCCAGGCGCAGGGCGATCACCTCGGTCACCTCCTGGGGCAACCCGACGCGGTGCAGATCGGAGGCGGTGGCGGTGCCCGGCCTCACCCCGGCGCCGAGCAGGTGGCGCAGGATCTCGGCGACGAACAACGGGTTGCCCTCGGTGGCCCGATGCAGCTCGCGGACCAGCGCCTGCGAGGGCGCCTGGCCGGCCCGGGCGAGGACCAGCTCGGCGATCTCGGGCTCACTCAGACCCCCCAGCTCGATCTGGGCGGTCACCCCGTCGCGCCTCAGCTCGAGCAGCAGATCGCCCAGCGCCGCCGGCTCCGTGGCCTGATTGCGGTAGCAGACAACGGTCAGCAGCCGCCCGGGCTCGGCGGCACGGGCCAGGTGACGCAGGAGCAACAGCGACGGACGGTCGGCCCAGTGCAGATCGTCGAGCACGAGCAGAACCGGAGCCCGCCCGGCGATTCTGGCCAAGAGGCCGACGACCGCCTCAAACAGCCGGTAGCGCTCGATCTCTGGCTCCTCCTCCCGCGCCGCCTCGATGTCCGGCACCCGGCGGCGGAGCTCCGGCAGCAACCGGGCCAGCTCGCCGGCGAACTCGGGCACGTCGGCCCGCAGCGCCGGCAGCGGCGCCGCCGCCACGTAGTGGCGAAGCGCCTCGAGGAACGGGTGGTAGGGGATCAGCGCCTCCGGGGGCGCGCGGCCGCAGAGCACCACCGCACCGCTGTCGTGCGCCCGCCGGGCCAGCTCGGCGACCAGCCGGCTCTTGCCGATGCCGGGCTCACCGGCCAGGCAGGCGATCCGCGCTGGCGCCCCGCCGTCGCGGGAGGCGACCGCGGCGCTGGCTCGCTCCCACACGCGCGTCAGCTCGGCCAGCTCGCGCTCACGGCCGACCATCCGCGCCTCCGAGCGGGCGCGCAGCTCCGCCGGCAGCTCCACCGCGGCCAGCCGCCCCCCGTCGGGGCGGGCTGCTCGCCCCGGCGGCTCGGCGCCCAGCAGGCGGTCGTAGATCGCCAGCGCCTCGGCGGACGGCGTGGCGCCGAGTTCGTCGCGCAGCAGCCTGCGCAGCTGGTCGAACACCCGCATCGCCTCGGCCGCGTTGCCGCGCGCCGCCAGCGCCTGCATCAGCAGCGTGTAGCCGGACTCGCGGTAGGGGTCCGAGGCGATCAGCGCCCGGGAGCTGCGCTCGACGGAGCCGAGCTGCACCCCGCCCAGCCGCAGCCCGGCGGCGCCGATCACCTCCAGCGCCCGCAGGCGGATCTCCTCGAGCTCGCGCCGATGGGGCTCCAACCAGTCGGCCCGCTCTCCGGGCAGCAGTCCCCTGCCGGCGATGTTCAGCGGGACCTGGGCGATCCCCCAGGCGCCGCGGGCGTCGCCATGCGCGAGCGCCAGCAGCGCCCGCTCAAGCTCGGACGCGGCGGCCTCGAGGTCCACCCACACGGGCTCGGGTAGGGCGAGGATCAGCTCCTCGCGCCCGCTGAGGACCGCGCCGCCCAGGGCGGAGCGCACCCGGGAGAGCAGCGTCCGCAGCGCGGCGTCCTCCGCCAGCGGCGCGCGCTCTGGCCACAGCGCGCCGATCAGCTCCTCGCGGCCAACGTGGCGCGAGCGGTTCAGCAGCAGGTAGGCCACCAGCAGGCGCGTCTGCCTGCCCCGCAGGCCATCGGCGCGCTGAATTCCCCCGAACTCGACCGACAACCGGCCGCACAACTGAACGCGGGTGCTCTCAGTCGCCTGGCCCGACACCGCATCGCCCTCTTGGAAACGTTCTGGAAACGTAGCGCCAACGGCAAGTGCGCATGCTCCCGCTCGTGGATCGCGGTCACTCACCGAACAGCCTCGACGGGGCGCAACGGGACCAGCCACAGCACGACGAACAGGCGATGACCACGATCAGGGGGCAAAGACGGATCGCCCACTGCGAGTGCGGGGCGCAACTCGCAGCCGGCTCCGACGAGGAGCTGTTCGTCGTGGTTGAGCGGCATCTCGCGCACCACCACCCCCAGCTGCTGGGGGCGATCGAGCCGGAGGTGGTGGTGCAGATGGCCGAGGCTGTCGGATGAACTAGCGCCAGGCGGCGCCCGGGGGCATGGCACCGGCTACGGGCGGGCGGGTAAGGAGACACTCGCCCGCCCGCGGTGCTGTCCGGCTATCCCGCGCAGTGCCTTGAGCCGACCGGGGTCCGGCTTATCCCGCGCAGTGCCCCGAGCCGACCGGGGTCCGGCTATCCCGCGCAGTGCCCCGAGCCGACCGGGGCCGAACGGGACTCGGCGAGCGCCAGCTGCGCCCGCACGAGCGCATTGGGGACGGCCAGGCCATCGCCGCCCGCGGACGGACTCGTCCCCTCGATCGCCGCAAACACGGTCCCCACCACCTCGCCGTCGGCGGCCACCAGCGGGCCGCCCGAGTTGCCCGGGCGCACCAGCCCCCGCAGCGATTCGATGCTGCGCTGCACCGGGCCGTTGCCGTAGGCGTTTTCGGTGGTGGTCACCTGCGTGGCGCCGATCCGCCCGGGCTGCACGTCGAATGGGCCATCCAGCGGATAGCCGAGAATCGCCGCCGGGGTGCCGGGGGTGGGGTGGGAGGCGAGCGGGAGCGGGCGCTCGTGCAGTCCGCCCACCCGCAGCACGGCGATGTCGTCGTGCGGATCGAAGTCCAGCAGCTCGGTGGGCAGATCGGGGGGGTTGCCCCCCACCTGGACGGCCGTGTCCTGCTCGCCCGCCACCACGTGCGCGTTGGTCACCACGATCCCGGGCGCCGCCACCCAGCCGCTGCCCTCGATGCCCAGGCCGCAGGCGGTGCCGATCACCCTGACCACACTCGGCGCCGCCGCCCGCACGGCGGGGGCGGTGGCGATCCCGGGCGGCGGAGCCGGGACGCCGGCCGCCGGTCCGGCCACCGCCGGCAGCGGGTCGAACCGGGCCAGCACGTTGAGGATCGCGCTGGAGGGCGGGAGCACCTGATCGAGCGCCCGCAGGATTCGGGAGTGCTCGACGTCCTGCTGAAGCCCGGGCGAGCCGTTGGAGGCGATCGCGGCCGCCCCCAGAATCCAGGCGATTCCCAGCCCCACGCACGCGGTCAGCGCCGCACCCAGCACACCGTCGATCGCGCGCAGCCCGGGGAGGCGCAGCGCGGCCCGGGCGTGCAGTCCGATCCCCTCCAGGCCGCTGGCCAGGATGCCGCCCGCCAGCAGCGCGCCCAGCAGCCCGAACAGCGGCGCGTACGGTGAGTGGGCACCACCGGGCAGCAGCAGCGGCGCGATGCGCGTCCCGATGAACGCGCCGAGGGCAAAGCCGATCAGCGACAGGATGCCGACGATGAAGCCCTGCATGTAGCCGTACAGCGCGAGCACGACACAGAAGGCGAGGATGCCCCAGTCGACGGCTGACATGGCGCGGGAGCTTAGAGGGCGTCGGGTGGGCGCCCGGCCGGTGAAACCCGCGCCGGCGGCCGTTTCGCGCGCCGGCGGCGGCGGCTCCGGGTGCGCGGTGTGGCTGAGCGACCGCGACGGTGTGCCTGAGCGGCCGGGCGGTGTGGCTGAGCGACCGGCGGCAGCGTGCCTGCGCGGCCGCGGCGGTGTTGGCTGAGCGACCGCGGCCCGACAGCCGGCGCTGCGCGGCGCACCATCTTCTACCGTTCTGGGCAAGGTGGCCACAGCGAGGTGGAGCGGCGGGCGCTCGGCGCCAGGATGGCGACGTCCTCGACGCCGGCGCCGCTCCGGCCGGTTGGTGGCGCTGGCTGTGCTGGCCCTGCTCGCGTTCGCCGCCGGGGTCGTGGTGGCGCGCCCGCGCGGGGGGGCCGAGCGCCAGCTGGTGAGCGACTACGTGCGCGCCTGGCGCCACGGCCGCTACGGCCAGATGTACCGACTGCTCGACCCGATCTCGCGCCGCCGCCTCAGCCTCAGCGCGTTTGCGGCCGCCTACCGCCAGGCGGCCCAGACGGCGACATTGATCGGCGTGCTGCCGCTGCATGTGGGCGCCCTGCACGGCCACACCGTCCGGGTGGCCATGCTCGCCCGGACGCGCCGGTTCGGTCGGCTGCGCGAGACGCTGGTGGTGCCGGTCGCGCAGACCCCCCGAGGTCCCGCCGTCCACTTCGCCGGGACGGTTCTGTTCCCGGGCCTGCGACCGGGCGAGCGGCTTCACCGCACGGCGGTGCTGGCGCCGCGGGCCGCGCTGCTGGCTCGCGACGGCACGCCGCTGGCGGAGGGACCCAACCGCATCTCTCCGATCCCGGGCATCGCCGCTGGCATCGTCGGGCGGCTCGGCCCGATCCCCGCCGATCAGGCGGCAAGCTACGCCGCCCAGGGCTACCCGCCCAACGCCAGGGTTGGCCTCGACGGCCTGGAGCGTGTCTTTCAGCCCCAGCTCGCCGGCGTGCCGGGCGGAACGCTGTACGCGGGTCGGCGGGTGCTGGCGCGGGTGGCGCCGGTCCCGGGTCACACGGTCACAACGACGATCGATCCCAGGGTGGAGGCCGCCGCCATCCAGGCGCTCGGCGCCGGCTACGGCGGGATCGCAGCCATGGATCCGCGCACCGGTCAGGTGCTGGCATTGGTCGGGCTCGCCTTCTCGGCGCTCCAGCCGCCGGGTTCGACGATGAAGATCATCACCAGCGCCGCGGCGCTGCAGGCGGGGATCGTCAACCTCTCCACCACCTTCCCGGTCGCCACCAGCGCCACCATCGACGGCTATGTGCTGCACAACGCCGACGGGGAGGCCTGCGGCGGGACGCTCCTCAACGCGTTCGCGGTCTCCTGCAACTCGGTGTTCGCGCCGCTGGGCGCTCGCCTGGGAGCCGCCCGGCTGGTGGCGATGGCCGAGCGGTTCGGCTTCAACCAGCCCCCGTCGATTCCCGGGGCCGCCGAGAGCCGCATCCCGCCCGCCGACGCGATCGGCGACAGCCTCGCGGTCGGCTCCTCGGCGATCGGCCAAGGCAAGGTGCTGGCCAGCGCGCTTGAGATGACCGATGTCGCCGCCACCATCGCCAACGGTGGCGAGCGCCCGATTCCAACCCTGCAGGCGGACCAGCCGCCCCGCTTTGTGCCCGTGACCAGCCGGGCCGTGGCGGACGAAGTGCAGCAGATGATGATGGCCGTCATCCGGTATGGCACCGGGACCGCGGCGCAGATTCCCGGCGTGCCGGTGGCGGGCAAGACGGGCACGGCCGAGATCGTCACCACCAGCAACCCGAACGCGAACGTGCCCCAGGACACCGACGCCTGGTTCGTCGCCTACGCGCCGGTGGGGGCACCGCGGATCGTCGCCGGGGCTCTGTTCCCCAGCCAGGGATTCGGCGGCGGCACGGCCGCGCCGGCCGTGCGTCAGGTGCTGCTGGCGGGGCTGAGAGCGGGGTGAGATCCGGACTCACCCGGGCTCGAATCGAGCTGGGCAACCGCGCGTCGCGTGACGAGCGGCGGACGTCCCCTACAGGTCGAGCGAGATCGACGCCCACACCCGGCCGGTGGGGCCCTTGATCTGCAAAGTCAGCGGCCGGTTGTCGTACACCGAGGTGTTCAGCTTGAACAGCAGCAGCCCGCCCTGCGTGGGACCGAAGCTGGCGGTGGTGTCCGGTGCTGGCTCGGTCTGGCCGGGAGGCAGGGACTCAGGCGTCCAGGCGTACGGATTGAGGGCCGGGTTGAGCTTGATCGGGTAGTAGGTGTCGCCCGCCGAGTCGACGATGTCGAAGTTGTCCGAGGTGGTCTGGGATCGCTTGGTCTGGTTCTTGGCCCACAGGAACACGCCGTACCACAGCTGGTTCGGCGCCAGGCTGCTGCTCATCCCGGATGGGAGCCCGGCCACGTACTGCCGGTCCTCGGTGTCGTACTGGTTGAGCTCACGGGAGATCTGCAGCTGGTAGGTGACCGGGCCGGCCGTCACGTAGACGCCGTCGTTCTCAGCGGTCGGAGGGGTGTTGGTCTTGCCGCACGCCGCCAGGCCGAGCGTCAGGCCCAGCACGCAGACGAGCGCCCCGAGGCGGGGCCGACGTACGACATTCACGAGGTTCACGGGCGCGGAAGTGTATTCAACCCGCCGCCCCACGGGTCGCCGCCCCACGGGTCGCCGCCCGACCGGTTGCCGCCCTCCGGCTGGCCGCCACCGGTCGCCGCCTTCGCCGGTCGCCGCGGTCAGCGGGCCGCCACCGACGGTCGCCGGCCGCGCTCTCGCCCCTCCTCGAGCACGATCCGCAACCGGCGGATCGCCCGGGTGACCTGACGACGTACCCAGAAGGCACCTCCCATTCCCTCCATCAGGCGGTCGGTGGGAAGCGCCGGCTCGGTTTCAAACGCATACTCGACGTGGGTTGTCCCACCCGGCCCGATGGACAGCGTGTAGATCCCCAGCATCCGGATCCGGTTGAACTTTCCGCTCCGACCACGGGTCACGATCCGGTAGGGCGCCACCACCTCGGCAAGGGTTATGTCGCCCCACCCAAACCGATTGAAGGGGGCCTTGATCCGGAAGCGGGCGCCGGCGCCAACGCCATGGGAGTCCTCCCGCAGGAGGTGCCAGTCGACCCAGTAGTGATCCCAGAACTCAGCGTGGTTGGCGATATCCGAGAGGTACTCGAATACCTCCTCGCGGGGGCGGGCGATGGTTGTCGAGACGGTGAAGCGGTCCACCGCCCGAGGATTCTATGGCCGACCCTGAACCTCGAGTGGTTCCCGCACACGAGGCGCCCCCCGTGCACCCGTCTCACGCGTTTCGCCTTCCCGTGGGCGTCCCGTCCCCACCCCCCGATGCCGCCCGCCGCGCGCACCGGTACGTCGGTCGCCTATGCGGCGCGACGGTCACGCAGCTTCAGGGTATGGCCGAACTCCGGGCCGTGGACGAGCGCGTGGGCCCCGGGAACATCGCGCTCGCGCGAACGGCAGAGCTCGCAGAGCATGCCCCCGTCCTCGCGCAGATAGACCCGCTCACCGACCAGAGGCGAGCGGCCACAGGCGCTGCACAGCTGGCGCTTGGCGGCGCGTTCGGAGACCCCCCGGTGAAACAGGGCCAGCTCTAGATCACGCTTGTTGTCGTGACGCTGAGCTTCGGAGGAGGCACCCATGGCCGGTATTTTCGCGCCTGCCGCGGGAGCTCCTGCCTTGGCGGGGGCGGGCGGCCGGGACATCCACCCGGCCCCCCGCGCCCCGGCGGGAGGAGCGGAGCGACGACGCGCTCAGCGGGCGGATGACGACGGCGCCCCACGCCCCGGCGGGAGGAGCTCTCCGCACCGCGTCTGGTGGGAGGAGCTTCCGCCCCTCGCCCTGGGGGGAGGAGTCCTCCGCCCCTCGCCCCGGCGGGAGGAGCCGCTCCGCGCCCATGCCCCCGAGCAACAGCCTCGACCGGCAGCCTCGGAGCGAGCTCAACTCGCCACACACCCGCCCATCCGCCCGTGAAGGGCGACAAACACTCGCATAGCGCACTCAGCTCGCCACACACCCGCCCATCCGCCCATGCGGGGCGAGAAACATTCGCATAGCGCACTCAACTCGCCACACACCCGCCCATCCGCCCGTGCGGGGCGAGAAACATTCGCGCGTGCGGGCAGAGCACAAACGATCCCGGGAGGATCGAGAACCCCCGATCCGCGGGAGCGCCGCCTTCAGCAGCCTCAAGCGGCACCGGCCAAAGCAGAAGCCTCGAACGAGCGGCCAGAATTTACCCGCGATTGCGCGGTTGGTTACAAAAAAGTTGTTTTCAGATTAGGTTCGAGGGCTATCATGATCGAGCCGGGCACCGATCACGCGTCCCTGTTGCTCGGCATTAAGGAGATTGGCCCATGAAAGCTTGGACGTCGGGCAATGTAGCCGGGACCGGAACCTTCCGATGCACAGACTGCGACTACCCGCTGTCCCTCGACGCGGTTGACGAGCTTCCCACCTGCCCCAACTGCGGGGGCAGCGAGTTCGTGCGAGCGTCGTTGTTCACCACCGCGCAGGCCAGCATCGTGGACCTCACCCCGGAGGCCGAGGACCAGAGCTGGATCGACGATGTCCGCGATGGACTGACCGATCCGGGCCAGTACCTCGCCTACAGAAACGAGGATGGCGACTTCGTCGCCTACGCACTCCAGCGCGAGTGGACCCGGATCGGCCGCAGCCTGGCCGCCGACATCCGCTTCGACGATCCAACCGTCTCGCGCCGGCATGCGCTGATCGTGCGCCAGCCGGATGGCCTGCGGGTGCTCGATGACCGCAGCCTCAACGGCGTGTTCGTCAACGGCGAGCGGGTCGAGTGGAGCACGCTGGCCGACGGTGACGAGATCGTGATCGGCCGCCACCGACTGTATTTCCTGGATCTTCCCGCCATCTCGGGCGTCCGCTACCAGACCACCGCGGAGTCAGGCGCCGCCTAGAGCGCTCCAGTCGCAGCCGCCTGAAGCGCTCCAGTCGCAGCCGCCTGAAGCGCTCCAGTCGCAGCCGCCTGATCCTTCTCCGGGCCGCCCCGCGACCGACGGCGCCCGCCAGGCTCGGGCTGGCCTATAGTCAGCCGCTCTATGGCGGTTACGATCGCTGTGCTCTCGCAGAAAGGCGGCACCGGCAAGACGACGGCCGTCAGGACGCTCACGGACGTCTTCCGGCGGCTCGGGCTCCGGGTTCTGGCGGTCGACCTCGACCCACAGGGCAACCTGTCCGACTATCTGGACGTCGACCCCGAGGCCTCGCCGACGGTTGGCGACGTGCTGACCGGCCGGGCCAAGGCGCGGGACGCCGTGCACGACGGGATCCTGCCGGCCAACCTCGGGCTGGCGGAGGCCGAGCTGGTGCTGGGAGGCAAGATGGGACGCGAGCTGGCGCTCAAGAAGGCGCTGGCCACGCTCCGCGACGACTACGACGTGATCCTGATCGACTGCCCGCCGTCGCTCGGGCTGCTGACCGTCAACGCGCTGGTGGCCGCCGACTTTGCGCTGCTCTCGGCCGAGGCCCAGTACTTCGCCATGCAGGGGGTCGAGCAGGCGCTCGAGGTGATCGAACTGGCCCGGGAAAGCCTGAACCCGGAGCTCGAGTGGGTGGGGGTGGTGCTCAACATCGCCGACATGCGCACCCGGCATTCGCGGGAGGCATACGACTCGCTGCGGGAACACTTCGGCGCCAAGCTGTTCGAGACCACCATCCGGGCCTCGATCGCCTACGCCGAATCCGCCGAGCGGGCGCAGTCGATCCTCGACTACCGACCGGACCTCGCCACCGACTACCTGAACTTCGCCGACGAGCTGCTCAAGCGCATCGGCCTGGACGCGCCACGCCGGCGCCTGCGCGCGCTGAGCGAAGCGCTGTCTGGCGCACGCGCCTGACCCAACTTCAAAAATCCGGGGGCGCCTCGCCAACCCCCCGGTCCGCCGCCCCCCGGACCGGTGAGCTCAGAGCTTACGGTCCGCCGCCCCCCGCCCCGGTGGGCTCAGAGCTCACGAACGTCCGCCCCCCGGCCCGTTGGCCTCAGAGCTCACGCACGTCCGCCCCGTGGGACTCAAACGGCCGGCGGATGACCCGCGCCCAGTCGCCCACCTCGCGCTCGAGCGCCCTCACCACCGCTCCGGTCTGCTCATATAGGCACCAGACGAGCACGCTCGGACCCGCGCCGGAGATGGTGGCTCCGAGCGCGCCCAGCTCGGCGGCCCGCTCCAGCAGGCTCATCGAGCGGGGATAGAGCTGGGCCCGGGGGGGCTGATGCAGCCGATCGCGGAGTCCCTCGCCAATCAGCTCCCAGTCCCCGGTGGCCAATCCCAGCATCAGCATCGCCACGTGGGCCAGGTTGAACACCGCGTCGCCGATCGGCACCGTATCCGGGACGACCGTCCGGGCCGTCCGCGTCTCCAGCCGGTCCTCAGGAATCACCAGCACGGCCTCCAGCCCCATCGGCGCGTCGAACCGATGCACCCGCGGCCCGTCGCACACGACGAAGCCACCGTGCAGGGCGGCGGCGACGTTGTCCGGGTGCCCCTCGAGCTCGATCGCCAGCGACAGCACGTCGGCGTCCAGCTCGAACAGGTGATCCGCCGCCAGCAGCCCGGCCACCGTGGCCGCCGCGCTGGAGCCAAGGCCCGAACCGAGCGGGATCTCCGAGGAGATCCGAAACTCAAAGCCGTCGGCCGGATGCAGGCGCTCGAACGCCCTGACCACCAGATTCTCCCGATCGTGCGGGACGTCAAGGGAGGTGAGCACCGCGAAGCTGCCGGTCTCCACCACCTCGAGCTCCAGGTGCAGCGACACCGCCGCCCCGAGCACGTCGAAGCCGGGCCCGAGATTGGCCGAGGAGGCCGGGACGCGCACGAGCCGGCGACGGCGCAGGCTCACCCGAGCACCGCCTCCTCGATCGCCGCCAGCTCGGCGGCGCAGGGAATCACCGCGCCGGCCTGCTCGAGCGCCACCTGCGGGTCCTTGAGCCCATGGCCGGTGAGCACGCAGACCACCCGACGGGCGCCGCCGGCTCCGTGCGCGAGCAGCCCGGCCACGCTGGCCGCCGAGGCGGGCTCGCAGAACACACCCTCCTCGGAGGCCAGGAGCCGATAGGCATCGAGGATCTGCCGGTCGCTGACGGCGCGAACGGCGCCCCCGGAACCGACCATCGCCTCCATCGCGTCCTCCCAGCGGGCGGGATTGCCGATCCGGATCGCGCTGGCCACCGTCTCGGGCTGCTCGACCGGGGCGCCACAGACCAGCGGCGCCGCCCCCGCGGCCTGGAAGCCGAACATCCTCGGCCGCATCCCCAGCTCGCGAAATCCGCGCCAGTACGCGGTGACGTTGCCGGCGTTGCCGACCGGCAGGCACACGGCGTCGATCTCCTCCAGCTCCTCCACGAGCTCAAACGCCGCGGTCTTCTGTCCCTCGATGCGAAACTCGTTGAGCGAGTTGACCAGCGAGATCGCGTTGCGGCTGACCAGCTCGCGCACGAGCACCAGGGCACGGTCGAAGTTGCTCTGCACGGCGATCACTCGGGCGCCGTGCATCAGCGCCTGGGCCAGCTTGCCGGAGGCGATTCTGCCCTCGGGCACCAGCACCGCCCCGCGCAGTCCCGCCCGCGCCGCATATGCCGCCGCCGAGGCGGCGGTGTTCCCGGTTGAGGCACACACGATCGCCTGCGCCCCCTCGCGCACAGCCGCGGACACCGCACAGGTCATCCCGCGGTCCTTGAACGATCCGGTGGGGTTGGCGCCCTCCACCTTCAGCCACACCTCCACCCCCGCCCGTTCGGAGATGCGCGGCGCCGGCACCAGGGGCGTCGAACCCTCCGCCAGCGAGACGATCGGATCCTCCGGCGCGAACGGCAACCGGTCCCGGAAGCGCTCGATGATCCCCGGCACGCGACGGGCCGCCTAGGCCACGTCGAGCACGACCTTACCGACGGCGCCGCGCTCATCGATCAGCGTCAGGGCCTCGGCGGCCCGCTCGAGCGGAAACCGGGCGCCGACCACCGGCCGGACGAACCCCTCCTGGATCAGGCGCGCAATCTCACCACCGATCGTCCGGTTGACCTGAGGCTTGGACATGGCGTAGGCACCCCACCCGGCCCCCACCACCTCTATGTTGTTGAGCAGCAGCCGGTTGACCTTCACCTCCGGAATCGAGCCGGCGGTGAAGCCCACCACCACCGCCCGGCCGCCCTCAGCCAGCGAGCGCAGGCTGTCGATGAAACGCTCCCCACCCACCGGATCGAGCACGACATCGACGCCGCCGCCGGTGAGCTCCTTGGCCTGATCGCGCCACGGTCCGTCGGCCCGGAGCACCTCATCGGCGCCCGCCTCACGCGCCACCCGCTCCTTCTCCTCGCTGGAGACCACGGCGAGCACCCGGGCACCGAGTCCCTTGGCGACCTGCAGCGCCGCCGTGCCCACGCCGCCGGCCGCTCCGTGCACGAGCACGGTCTCGCCCGCGCTCAGCCTTCCGCGCAGCCTGAGCGCGAAGTACGCGGTGTGGTAGTTGAGGATCAGCCCGGCGGCCTGCGCGAAGTCGAACTCGTCCGGCACCCGGAAGGTCAGGAACTCGGGCGCCACCGCCACCTCGGCGAAACCGCCGAGCAGACAGAAGGCGGCCACCCGGTCGCCCGGCTGCACCGTCGCTCCTGCGGGCGCCGAGCGCACCACCCCACCGACCTCGCTGCCGGGGACGAACGGCAGCGGCGGTCTCAGCTGGTATTCGCCGCGCGTCTGGAGCACCTCCGGATACGACACGCCGGCCGCCTTCACGTCGACCAGCACGCCGCTGCCGGGGGTCAGGGTGTGCGACGGCTCGGGCTCGGGCAGCTCCACCAGCCGCAGAGCCCGCGCCGGCCCACTCAGCTCGGTGATCTGCACCGCTCGCACTGGCGGGGCATCCTACTTGCAGACGCCGCCCGGCACCGGCGCAGGCCGAGCCTGGCAGCAAACCTGCGCCCGCTTGGCGACAGACCTGTAACAATCCCGGGCTGCAGCGCTGGACGGCCGCCCCGGGATGGAGGCAACGGAAGGTGGGCGCATGAAGATCAGAAGACGTGGCCGAGATGGAGCTCGCATGCTGCTCGTTGCCCTGCTCCTGACCCTGAGCGTTGCCCCCGCCGCGTTCGCGGCCATCCGCCAGGCTCCGATCGCCGCCCTCAGCGGCCCGATCTCCGACGAGCAGACCACCACCTACTGGGCCTATTCGGTGAAGGTGACGCCGATTCATGCCGCCCCACGACCAAGCGCGCCGGTCGTGGGCAGCACCCATCTGTGGACTGAGGATGGCTTCCCGGAGAACTACCTGGTCCTGGCCCAGGAGGTGTATCCGAGCATCACCTGGTTTGAGATCCGCATTCCCGGCCGCCCCAACGGTCGCACCGGCTGGGTGCCGGAGCAGGCGCTCGGCAACCTGAACGCCACGCACGAGCATCTGGTCTTGGACGAGCGCCACCTGCGGCTCACCCTCTACCGGTGGGGAAGGCGCATCTTCTCCGCCGCCGTGGGTATCGGAAGTCCGGCCACGCCCACGCCCACCGGCCACTTCTGGATTCGCGAGCGGTTCCGCTCGTCCGATCCGTTCTACGGGCCCTACGCCTTCGGGACCTCGGACTACTCGACCCTCAGCGAGTGGCCGCACGGAGGCGTGGTCGGCATCCACGGCACCAACGAGCCATGGCTGATCCCGGGCCGACCCTCGCATGGATGCATCCGCCTGAAGAACTCCGCCGATACGCGGCTGTGGCAGCTGCTCGGCGTGGGGACGCCGCTGACGGTGAACTGAGGCTCGCGTGGACGTTGCCAATCAGCCCAGACAGGAGGCGGCCGCAGTGACGACCGGGAGCGCCACCAGCTGGAACTTCACCGAGGGGACGGAGATCGCGCCCGGGCGTACGGTGCTGAAGCGCTTCACCAGCCTGAGCGAGCTCTATGAGACGTATCTGGTCTGGGATGACCATCGCTTCGCGATCATGGTCGCGAAGTTGGTCATGCCGCAGCGGATCGGTGATGCTGCAGCACGTCAGGGCATCGAGCGGGAGTGGAGGGCGCTGACCCGGCTGCAGCACCCGATCGTCGTGCGGGCGTTTGACGCTGTGCGTGACGGCCCCCATCCCCACCTCCTGCTCGAGCACCTTGAGGGGTTCACGCTTCAGTCTGTGGTGCACCGCCAGGGCCCGCTGCCGCTGGAGCAGCTGCTCCCGCTGGCGCTGCACATCGCCTCCGCCCTCCACTACTTTGCCTCGGAGGGCTGCATCCACCTGGACGTCAAGCCGGAGAACATCATCATGAGCGCTCCCCCGAGGCTCATCGATCTCAGCCTGGTCCACTCGCTGGAGGAGGCGGCAAAGATCAACTACCTGGTCGGCACTGACTCCTTCATGGCGCCCGAGCAGTGCCTACGGGGGGAAGGGCCGCCGATCACGCCCGCGGCTGACATCTTCGGGCTGGCCGCCACGCTCCACTTCGCCTGCACCGGGGGGGTTCCGTTTCCGCGCCCGCCGCGGGAGGAGCGATACACCCTGGCCGATCGGTTTCCCCAGATCGAGGACGATCCCTTGCCACTGCCGTCCAGCGTGCCCTCGGCTCTGAGGGAGGTGCTCGTGCAGGCCCTGAGTCGCGATCCGCGCGATCGACCAACCGCAGCCGAGTTCGCAATCCAGCTGCAGCCGCTGGTCGCTCAGCTGCCGCATCGCTTCGTGATGACGAAGTCCGGCTGGATGGCCCGCTGAGCGTCGGCTGGATTGCTGGCTGAGCGCTGGCTGGATTGCTGGCTGAGCGCCGCGCCACTGGGTCGCTGAGGCGGATGGCGCCCTGGGCGGGCAGGGCGGACCTTTAGCGAATCGAGCCAGAACTGGACAAGTGTCCAACCTGGGTGGGCCTTCGGCGTTTGGGCACACGGAGGTCTACGCCTCCGCGTGTCCACGTCCCAAGCCAGGGAGGAGCAGATGAGTTGGATTGGCGAACGACGGAGGAAGGATCTGTCCCGTCCGTCGGCTGATGTTTCTCGGCCGGTATCGCCGGCCGCCATGTACCTTCAGCTGGCAGCCGACCAGCAGGACGAGCTGGTGGCCCAGGAGGTCTCCCATCCCCGCCGCGTGGCGGCGTTCATCGCGGCGGCCGCACTGGCCCTGTTCGTGCCTATGGGGCTGGCCAAGAGCGCATACGCCCACGGAACTTCAAGATCGTGGCGCTCCGTGGATCTCGCCCGCAAGTCCGACACCGCTGGAGAGGAGCAGCACATCGGGCACGCGGGGGATACAAACGGCAACAAGAACTGCAACGGCCCGAGCCAGGGCAGCAGGGCGGGCGCAAGCAAGGGCGGCCCGAGCGCTGGTAGCAAGGGCAGCCCGAGCCAGTCGCCGCCGAAGACAACTGCTGGCAGCAATGCGGGCGGAAAGCCCTCAAGCGGACCGGCCACCACCGGCCCGGGCGGACAGCCCACCACCGCCAACGGCCAGCAGAGCGGCACCCCGCCCCAGGCCAGCACCGGCGCCAGCAACCAAAACGGGCAGCCCTCAAGCGGACCGGCCACCACCGGCCCCGG
>Ga0209061_1002874_pt1 | contig 20253 bp, 17 predicted proteins | sample Coa_R1_10_FD_187157 | JGI IMG/M metagenome (GOLD analysis project Ga0209061, IMG submission 187157) | Surface soil microbial communities from Centralia Pennsylvania, which are recovering from an underground coalmine fire - Coalmine... | ecosystem: Environmental > Terrestrial > Soil >...
CTGCACAGGACAAGGCGCCGATGCCCGCCGGGTTCTTCGATCTCGTGCGGCGGCGCCGCGTGTGCCGCTCCTTCACCAGCGAGCCGGTCGCCGACCACCACCTGTGGCTGCTCCTGGAGGCGGCGCGCTATGCGACCAGCGCGTCGAACGTGCGGATCCACCGCTTCCTCGTGGTACGCGACGCGGGCCGGATCCGCCTGGTGCGCCTGGTCTCCCCGGGGATGCTCGGAGAGCCCACCGCGCTCATCGTGATCTGCACGGACCTGCGTGCCGCCAGCGCAGCCGACGTCCACGTGGACAGGGACAGCACCGTCCTCATCGATGTCGGGACCGCCGCGATGAGCATGATGCTCGCAGCCGAGAACCTTCACCTGGGCGCGTGCCCGCTGACCTCGTTCAGCCGGCCAGCGGTCAGCGAGGTCCTGGAACTGCCGGAGTTCGCCGTTCCCGAGTTCATCCTCCAGCTCGGCCACTGCCGGCCACAGCGGCGGGTCCTGCCCCGGTCACGAAAGCGCGGGCTCTCGGCCGCCGACCTCGCCTACTGGGAGCGGTACGGCACCCGCCGGCACCCGGCCGGCCCCCAGCACCCGCCGGCCGCCGAACGGCAGCACCCGCCCGCCACCGAACAGCAGCAACCACCCGCCACGGAGCCGGTCTGACCGACTGGACCGGGCTCCCGGCCGCCTGGGGAGGCACGATCATGGCACGTTTCACGCAGCGGGCGCCAGCGGCCGAGCTGGCCGCCCCGGACTCCCGCTTCGGCCGCGACGACTTCGCACTCGGCAGGGTGCCCGCGAAGGAACGGCACCACTGGTTCGTCGTGTTCCTGCAGCGCTACGGGCAGCTCTCGGCGCTGTCCCAGTTCCTGCTCGGCGCGACGCTCGGCTTCGGGATGAACTTCTGGCCCGCGTTCCTCGGGTTCACCCTCGGCGCGATCATCCTCGAGATCGTCGGCATCTTCACCGGGATCGCCGGGCAGCGGGAGGGGCTGAACACCTCGCTGCTCACCCGCTGGACCGGCTTCGGGCGCTACGGCTCCAGCCTGCTCGGGCTGGTGATCACGGTCAGCCTGATGGGCTGGTTCGGCGTGCAGAACGCCGTCTTCGCCCAGGGCATCGCCTCGCTGCTGCCGGGTGCCCTGCCGCTGTGGGGATGGCAGGTCATTACCGGCGCCGCGGTCACAGCCATCGTGGTGTGGGGGTTCCTGTCGATGAGCTGGACCGCCTACATCACCGTGCCGGCCTTCGTCGCCTTGTGCTTCTACTCGCTGGGCATCGAGTTCAGCAGGCATTCCATCCCCGCCCTGGTCGGTTCCCAGCACGCCGGGCACACGCTGAGCCTGGGCGTGGCGGCCACCCTCGTCGCCGGCGGCTTCATGGTCGGATCGGTGATCACCCCCGACATGTCACGGTTCAACCGCTCGGCGGGGGATGTGGTGAAGCAGACCATCCTGGGGTTCACCCTCGGCGAGTACACCATCGGCATGATCGGGGTGCTGCTCGCCCATGCGGTCAGGACCGAGAACGTGATCGGCATCGTCACCACCACGTCCGGGGCCGTGGGAGTCCTGGTGCTCGTCGCGGCCACGCTGAAGATCAACGACTGGAACCTGTACTCCGGCTCGCTGGGCCTGGCCAACTTCATCCACACCGCCAGCGGTGTCAAGATCCACCGGGCGTTCCTCACGCTGGTGGTGGGCGCGATCGGGACCCTTCTGTCCGCCCTGGGGATCCTCCAGCACTTCGAAGGCTTCCTGACCCTGCTGGGGGTGGCGTTCCCGCCTGTCGGGGCGATCATCGTCGTGGACTACTTCCTGCTGCGCACCCACCGGCGGGCCCTGGAACGCAGCCGCCTCGCGGGCACGCTTCCCTCCCACGTGCCCGGCTGGGTCCCCGCAGGCCTGGCCGCGTGGATCGCCGGCTCGGTAGCCGGCTACTACGTGACCGTGGGCGTGCAGTCGGTCAACGCGCTCGTGATCGCCGGGGTGGCCTACTACGTGTTCGCCCGCCTGGCGGCTGCGCTCCAGCCCAGGGTGACGGCCAGGAAGGCAGCCGCCTGATGCGGCTCGGCGTCGACGTCGGCGGCACCAACACCGACGCGGTGCTGATGGAGCGGCAGAACGTGGTGGCGGAGTTCAAGACCCCCGTGACGCCCGACATCACCACCGGCATCGTCTCCGCGATCAAGGGCCTGCGTCGGCAGCGGGGGTTCGAGCCTGGCGACATCGAAGCCGTGATGATCGGCACCACCCACTTCACCAACGCGGTGGCCGAAGGACGCCGCCTGATGCCGACGGCGGCGATCCGGCTCGGGCTGCCGGCGACCGCGGCGCTGCCGCCGATGACGGACTGGCCGGAGCGGCTGCGCGACGCCCTCGGCGGCCACGTGTTCTTGTGCCACGGCGGCCACGAGTTCGACGGTCGGCCGATCTCGCCGATCGACCACGGTGAGCTCCGCAAGGCGGCGGAGGAGATCGCCGCGCGGGGCATCCGGACGATCGCGATCTCGTCGGTCTTCTCCCCGGTCACGAACGAGATGGAGCTGGAGGCGGCCGGCGTGCTGCGCGAAGCGCTGCCGGAGGCCGCCATCAGCCTGTCCCACGAGATCGGCCGGGTCGGTCTCCTGGAGCGGGAGAACGCCACGATCCTCAACGCGTGCCTGCGGGACTTGGCCGAGGGCATCGCCACCGCGCTGGAGGAGGCGGTCAGCCAGGCCGGGATCAGCGCGCCGCTGTACATCAGCCAGAACGACGGCACGCTGATGAGCGTCGGCTACTGCCGCCAGTACCCGGTCGCCACCTTCGCCTCCGGCCCCACCAACTCGATGCGCGGTGCGGCCTTCCTGTCCGGTGAGGCGGACTGCGTGGTCGTCGACGTCGGGGGGACCACCACCGACGTGGGCGTCCTCCAGCACGGCTTTCCCCGTGAGGCCACCGTCGCGGTCGAGGTCGGCGGGGTGCGCACCAATTTCCGGATGCCCGATGTCTTTTCGATCGCGCTCGGCGGGGGCAGCGCGGTCCGCGGCGAGGGCGATGCGCTCACGATAGGCCCGGACAGTGTCGGCTACCAGATCACCGAGCAAGCGCTGGTGTTCGGCGGGGACACGCTCACCGCGACCGACCTGGCGGTAGCGTCCGGCATGTGCCGGGTCGGGGACGTGGCCCTGGTCAGGCACCTGGATCGCGGCCTCGTCCACCGCGGCGTCCGCATGGTGCGCGACCGGGTCGCGGAAGCCGTGGACCGCGTCAAAACCAGCGCGGACCCGGTGCCCGTCGTCGTGGTCGGCGGGGGAAGCGTGCTGCTGCCGGACGAGCTGGACGGCGCATCACGCGTGGTCAAGCCGGGGCACTTCGCCGTCGCCAACGCCATCGGCGCGGCGATCGCCCAGGTGGGAGGGGAAACCGACAAGGTCTTCTCGCTGGACGGCCTGAGCAGGGAGCAGGCGCTCAGCCAGGCGCGGCAGGAGGCGGCCGATAAGGCGGTCGCTGCCGGGGCCCGCCGCGACTCGGTCACGGTCGTGGACGTGGAGGAGGTCCCGCTGGCCTACCTGCCCAGCAACGCAGTGCGGATCAGGGTCAAGGCGGTCGGGGACCTCGAGCTGGGAGGGGCCGATGCCACGGCTGGTTTGTGAGGGGGATCTCGACGACGTGGCACGGGGGGCAGCGGTGCTGGGCACCGGGGGCGGCGGCAACCCCTACATCGGCAAGCTGCTCGCCCAGCAGGCCATCCGGCGGCACGGGCCGGTGACCCTCGTTGACGTCGAGGAGGTGCCCGATGACGCGCTGATCGCCCAGTCGGCCATGATGGGCGCGCCGACCGTCATGGTGGAGAAGGTGCCCGCGGGCGATGAGGCCCGCACGGCGTTCGAGGCGCTCCAGGCGTTCCTTGGCCGTCCGATCACCCACGTCACGTGCGGCGAGGCCGGCGGGATCAATTCCACGATCCCGTTCGTGGTGGCCGCCTCGATGGGACTGCCGCTGGCCGACGCCGACGGGATGGGCAGGGCCTTCCCCGAGCTGCAGATGCTGATCCCCTCCATGTGCGGGATCCCGGCCACCCCGATGGCGATCGCGGACGAGAAGGGGAACGTGGGGATCTTCCGCACCGTCGACAACCACTGGACCGAACGGCTGGCACGCTCGGCCACCATCGACATGGGCTGCACGGCACTGATCGCGCTGTACGCGATGTCCGGCCGCCAGCTCAAAAAGACCGCGGTGCGCGGCACCCTGAGCCTCGCCCAGGCGCTCGGGCAGGCCGTCCGGGAAGCCAACCGGGCGCACCGCGACGCGGTGGCCGAGCTGTGCCGCCGGCTGCGCGGCCGCCTGCTGTTCCGGGGCAAGGTCAGCGACGTGTGGCGGCGGACCGAGGCCGGCTTCGCCAAGGGGGCGGCGCGGATGGACGGCCTCGGCGGCTGCGCCGGTTCCGCCCTGGAGGTGCGCTTCCAGAACGAGCACCTGCTCGCCATCCGGGACGGCCACGTGGTGGCCTCGGTGCCCGACCTCATCATCGTGCTCGACGCCGAGACCGGCGAGCCGATCACCACCGAAGAGATCCGCTACGGTCACCGGGTCGTCGTGCTGGGGGCGCCGTGCGACCCGCGGTGGCGCACTCCGCAGGGGCTGAAGCTGGTGGGCCCGAGGTATTTCGGATACGACCTCGACTACCGGCCGCTCGAAGAACGGCGCCCCGGGGGATGCGCTGCCGGGGCAGGCGGGAGCGCTGCCCGATGACGTGGGAACTGCGGATCGGTGACCTGCAGGACCTGGCCCGCGGAGCGGCCCTGCTCGGCTCCGGGGGCGGGGGCGACCCCTACATCGGGCGCCTGATGGCGGAACAGGCGATGCGTTCCGCGGGCCCGCTCGTGGTCTGGGACCTGGACGAGGTGCCCGGCGACGCGCTGGTGATCTGCACCGCGATGATGGGCGCTCCCACGGTCATGGTCGAGAAAATCCCCGCCGGGTTCGAGGGCGCCGCGGCGCTGCGCGCCGTCGAGCGGCATCTCGGCCGGAGGGCCGCCGCCACGATGCCGATGGAGTGCGGCGGCATCAACTCGATGATGCCGCTGGTCGCTGCCGCGCGCGCCGGCGTTCCCGTGGTGGACGCCGACGGCATGGGCCGCGCGTTCCCCGAGCTGCAGATGGAAACCTTCCACGTCTTCGGCGTGCCCGGCACGCCCATGGCGATCGCCGGCGAGCACGGCGATGTCGCCCTGCTGCAGACACCGGACAACTACCGGATGGAATGGCTGGCCAGAGGGATCACGGTCCGCATGGGCGGCGCCTCGCTCATCGCGGAGTACCCCATGGACGGCCAGACAGCCCGGCGTGTCTCCATCCCCGGCACGCTCAGCCTGGGCGCCCGGCTCGGCGGTGCCATCCGCCGCGCACGGCAGCGCCACGCCGACCCGCTGGCCGAACTGGCCGCCGTCCTGCGGCCCACCGTCTACGGCGAGCCGCGGCTGATATTCGAGGGGAAGGTGGAAGACGTGCTGCGCCGCACCACCGGGGGGTTCGCGCGGGGTACCGCACAGGTCCGCGCCTTCTCCGGCTCCGGCCTGCTCACTCTGCAGTTCCAGAACGAGCACCTGATCGCCCGCTGCGACGTTGAGGTGCTGGCGGTGGTCCCGGACCTCATCTGCGTGCTGGACCTGGAAACCGCCGAGCCGATCACCACCGAAGGGCTGCGGTACGGGCAGCGGGTCCGTGTTATCACGATCCGGGCGCCGGAGATCATGCGCAGCCCCGAGGCGCTCGAGGTGTTCGGCCCCCGGGCCTTCGGGCTGGACGTCAGCTACCCGCCGGCGCCCGCGGCCGGGGCCGCCAGATGAGCCCGGCGGATGCGGCGGCCATGCCGCTCGGCACCGTGATCCGCGGCGGCACGGTCGTCACCACGGACGGCGTCGTCCACGCCGACGTGGGCATCTCAGGGGAGAAGATCGCGGCGATCGGCGGCGGTCTGCGCGCCGGCCATGTCGTGGACGCCCGCGGCCTGGTGGTCGTCCCCGGTGCCATCGATGTGCACACCCACTTCGACACCAGGATCGGCGGCGCGGCCACCGCCGACGACTACGAGAGCGGGTCGCGTGCCGCAGCCGCCGGCGGGATCACGACGTTCGTCAACTTCGCGTTCCAGGAACGCGGCCAGGGCCTGCTGCAGGCACTTGACCGCGAAGAACGCCGGGCACGCGGCAGGAGCCACGTCGACTACAGCTTCCACGCCGTCGTCACCGACACGGCCGGAGGGCAAGTGCTCCGCGAACTGCCCGGCCTGGCGGCACGCGGCGTGACGAGCCTCAAGCTGTTCACCGCCCTCGACTTCGAGCTCGGCCGCCGCGACATGCTCGCGGTGCTGGACGCCGCCGCCGCGGCGGGAATGCTCGTGGCGGTACACGCCGAGGACGGGCCGATGATCGGCTACCTGACCGCCCGGCTCATCGCGCAGGGCCGCACCGGGGTGCGGTGGCTGCCCGAGGCCCGGCCCGCCGAAGCCGAGGCCCTGGCCGTCAGGCAGGTCTGCGCGTATGCCGCAGTTACCGGCTGCCCCGTCTACATCGTCCACCTGTCCTCACGCGCCGCCCTGGATGCGGTGCGGCAGGCCCGCGCGGAGGGCGCGACGGTCTACGCCGAAACCCGGCCTGCCTACCTGTACCTCACCTCAGCCTGCTACGACCGGCCCGCCGCCGACGCCAGCCAGTACGTCTGCTGGCCCCCGCTGCGCTCGGCTGACGACCAGCAGGCCTTGTGGGACGGGCTGGCCAGCGGCGAGATCCAGACCTACGCCACCGACCACACGACCTGGACACGCCGCCAGAAGCTGGCGTCGGGCGGCATGTTCGACAAGATACCCGGCGGGATCTCCAGCGTTCAGACAAGCTTCGGGATGCTGTATGCCGAGGGGGTAGCGATGAACCGGATCACCCTGCAGCGTTTCACCGAGGTGTGCGCGGCCAATCCCGCCCGCCTGTTCGGGCTGTGGCCGCAAAAAGGCACGATCGCAGTCGGCTCCGACGCGGACCTGGTGCTGATCGACCCCGGCGCCCGGGTGCGGATCCAGCAGGCCCGGGCCGAGTCACGCTCGGACTTCGAGCCATACGACGGCTGGGAGCGCACAGGCTGGCCGGTGCTGACCCTCGCCCGCGGCGAGGTGATCTACGAGCAGGGAACCGTGACCAGCAAACCCGGCCGCGGCCGGTTCGTACACCGGTCACGCTTCCGGAAACCGTAGCCGGGATCCCGGAGGCGGCATGCTGGTGCGGTACGTGCTCGAGACGTACGAGGTGCTCGACAGTCCCCGGGTCCGCGGGGCCGACGTGGCCGGGCTGCTCCGGCAGTATGGCGCCGGGGACGTCTCGGTGACCACCGTCGACGGAGACGGCGGGAGCACTGATTTCGTCCGCGTCGCACTACCAGGGGAATCCGGCCGGGCCACCGGAGGCAGCTCACCGACCCTCGGCATCATCGGCCGTCTCGGCGGCGTGGGCGCCCGGCCCGCCCAGGTGGGTTTCGTCTCGGACGGTGACGGGGCCCTCGCCGTGCTCGCGGCGGCGTGCAAGCTCGCAGCCATGCGGCGCCAGGCAGACACCCTGCCCGGAGACATCATCGTCACGACGCAGATCAGCCCGGCCGCCCCCATCGTCCCCCATCAGCCGGTGCCGTTCATGGCCTCCGCGGTCGACATGGCAACGAAGAACCGCTACGAGGTCGACCCCGCCATGGACGCGATCCTGTCGGTCGACACGACCAAGGGCAACCGTATCGTCAACGCGGCCGGGATCGCGGTCTCGCCGACCGTCAAGCAGGGCTACATCCTGCCGGTCAGCCAGGACCTGCTCGATGTGGCGGAGCGGGTGACCGGCCGCCCGCCCGTTGTCCTGCCGCTCGCCACCCAGGACATCACGCCGTACGGCAACGGCCTTTACCACATCAACAGCATCGTCCAGCCGGCGACGGCCACGGCCGCGCCGGTCGCCGGCGTCGCGATCACCGCGGAAAGCGTGATCGCCGGATCCGCTACCGGTGCCACGGACCTGCTCAGCGTCGAGGCGGCAGCCAGGTTCTGCGTGGAAGCCGCGAAGGACTTCACCCGCGGTCGCTGCCGCTTCTTCGACAGCGAGGAATACAGCAGGCTCGTGGCACTTTACGGCGATATGTCGGTACTCCAGACGCCTGGCCGCGCTCCAGGCGCCTGGCCGCCGTGAACCGCCATCATCCGGGTGATCGCTGACGGTCGCCGGGCCGGTGCGCCGTCAGCTACCCCGCCAGCACGCCAGCGCGCACATTCTGGCCCGGGCAGGCGGCGTGGCCGGCGATGAGCCGGCCGGCGGCCCATCGGCCGTTGAAGGCGGCCGGATCGGACCAGGGGAAGCCGAGGTAGTCTCCGGCCAGCACGACCGGGCCGCCGGCGGGCAGCCGGTCCCGGTAGCGCTGCACCGCTGCGGCGTGCCCGGCCGTCACGTACGGCAGGGCTTCCTGCCAGCGGACCACCTGGCTATCGGTGACCCGGCGGGCCAGCCCGGGGAGCCAGGGCGCCGCCGTGTCGATGGCCGCGGTGCGGACCATGGCGCCGTCGGCGGTCATCAGCCGCCGTGCTGCCTGCTGCCGGAAAGAGACCGTGAGCACTTCGCCGGCCGCGGCGGGGTGCCGCGATGTTCAGCGAGCCGATCCGGCGTCCGTCCGCACGCAGGAACGTGCTCGCCGACGGCATCGCCCCCAGGCCGCGTGCCCCGAGGCCGAGGGTGTCCAGAACGTGCAGGGCGGCCGGCCAGATCGCCAGCGCGGTCCCGGACTCCGGCAGGGCGCTCGCGCGCTCCTGTACCGCCACCTGCCACCCGTGCGCCTGGAGGTGCACGGCGGTGGCCAGCCGGCCGATGCCGCCCCCGATGATGACCGCACCTGACCTGCTGCCGCTCTCGCACCGAGCGGGGAACCCCCTGCACGAGCTGACTCAGCGTGACGGCTCGCAGCGATTTACGGATGTTAGATACCCACGTAACCACCGCCGCGGGCCTCGTCGCCCAGGCGGCCCGCAGCGCCAGGGCCCGGGCAACGCCGGCCGTGACGCGCTGGCCGGGCCGCTCGCCACCGAGCCGGAGGCGATCCCCTCCGGAGCCTGCACATCGCCGCCTGGCTCCGTACCGGCGCCCGGGAGGAGGGGATGCCTGACGGGGCCGGGAACGGCGATGCATCCGGAGCCGCCCGGGAGCGCGAGGTGCTCGCCACGCCGCCCGGCGGGTCCATCACCCGGTGAGGTCTGGGAGCCGATGAGCAAAGGGTGTGCTGAGATCGCTCAGGTGGCCCGGCATTTGGTGTGGTGGAGGATGCGCTCGATGTCCCAGACATGGTGATGCCCGTCGTGGGCGTTGTTGCGTGCGGCATCCTCGGCGCGCTGCACTACCCCATTTCTCCATGAGCTTCAACCTCCTGATTTGGCCATGCGCTGGCGGTGCGGCACAGCTTGCCTGCTGCCAGGGAGATGCTGACGCCCGCCGCGGGTGGCCCGGCCGCGGGCGGGCCGGCCACCAGCTCGACGGGCTCCTGCCGTGTAGCCTGGCCCGCCGTGGCAACGGCATGCTCACCATCCGCATCGACCTGGACATTAAAGTGCCGTCCATGGCCGGGCGAACCTTACCGGCACGATCATCACGCTCGCCGCGAACAGCCGGCATCGGCCCCGCCAGCCTGGCCCGCCAGCCTCGTCCCCGGCCAGCCGGGGCCCGGTAGCGGCCACGACACCGGACAGGTCATGACATGGAATCCCCCGGAAAGGCCAGCGGCCGGGAGAATGCGCCGGCCGTGACCGGCGGTGGCCCGGACCCGGACCAGCACCCCCGGCGCGAGGGGGGGACCGGCACGGCCCGAGGAGGGGGACCGGCACGGCCCGAGGAGGGGGACCGGCACGGCCCGAGGTCCCCGGCGCGCTTCGGCGCCGGTTCCCCGGGCGCAGGGCGGCGTACACGCTGATCGCGCCGAGGGCGGCGCCGGCTGCCGCGATGAGGACGGTGATGTGCATGCCGCCGGTCATTCCCCTGGCGCCGGCGAACAGCCCGGCGAGCGCGACGCCGAACACCCCTCCTGTCTGCCGGAACGTGTTGACCACCCCGGAGGCGGTGCCGACCAGGGCGGGCGGGACGGCAGCGAGCACGGCGGCGACGGTCACGACGCCGGCCGACATGGGGATGCCGGTCCCGAGCAGGACCAGCGCCCACCCGTAGCCTGCGCCCCGCCGCGCGCCACAGTCATCCGCGGCTGGCCGCTGCACCGGCACGCGGCACCAGGGTCATGAATGCCGTATGAAACCTGATACCTGCCGGGCCAGAAAGCCCCGCACCGCTGCCGGGTGATCACGCGGAGGCCGGCCGGGGCCAGGCTGCTGGCGTCATCCGCCGGGGATGCGTGCGCACCGGAGCTGCTGGCGCGCGGCCCGGGCGATGATCCCGATGCCAGGGGAGATGGCCTCGGGGCGTACCGCCGCGAACCCCAGGCGGAAGCAGTTCCGGTGCTGCGGCGGGTCGGAGAACAAGATGTCGCCCCGCTCGATGATCACGCTCTCGCGCAGCAACTGCCCGGCGAGTGCGGTCGCGTCGAGTTCCGGCGGTCCCTCGACCCAGATGCTGACGCCCCCGGGAGGAAGAGGAACGTCCCAGTCCAGGTCCCGGCTCACCGCCTCACGCATGACCTCCCACTTGCGCTTGAGGATCGACCGATGCTGGCGGACGGCCCGGTGGTAGTGGCCAGAGAGGATCAGCAGGGCCATGGCGCGCTGAATGTGACCCGGCGGATGACGGATGCTGTATCGGCGCTCGTCCCGGAGGCGGCAGATGAGTTCCGGATCTCCCACCACATACCCGAGGCGCAGGCCCGGTGCGAGGAACTTGGAGAATGTCCCGAGGTAGACGACACGCCCGTTCTCGTCCAGGCCCTTGAGGGCAGGGCTCGGGGCTCCCTGGTACCGGAGCTCGCTGTCATAGTCGTCCTCGACGATGACCGTGTCGGCCAGCTCCGCCTGGGCGAGAAGCTGCCGCCGTCGCCCGATGGACAGGGTCGCGTTCGTGGGATGGTGGTGGCTGGGGGTCAGGTACAGCAAGCCGATGCCGTCCAGGTCCGGCGGCGGGATGACGCCGGAACTATCCACCGCAAGGGGCCGCAGGATCGCGCCCGCGCGCCGGAAGATGTGCCGGGCGTCCAGGTAGCCGGGGTCCTCGACAGCCACGACCGACCCGGGTTCGAGCAGCACCCTGCTCAGCAGCGCGAGTCCTTCCTGGCTGCCCAGGGTGACGAGCACTTCCCTGGGGTCCGCGTCGATCCCGCGGGGCGGGAGGATCTCCCGGCACAGCATCTCGGCGAGCATCGGGTCGTCTTCCTCGACGGCGTCGCGCAGGCTGAAGTGGCGGTGCGGCTCGTCGAGCGCGTCCCGCAGCGCGCGGAGCCACGCCCGGCTCGGGAAGGTGCGCGTGTCGACCTGGCCGGCGATGAAGACGTACGTGTAGCGATACCAGTCGGGGACCTTCTGGATCTTGGGCAGGCCCGCATCAGCCGGTGCACGGTGACGCGCCAGCCAGCGCGCCGGTCCCGGCATCGCTGACGGGCGCGCCGGTTCCAGCCGTTCGGGCCGCAGTTCTTCGTTGACGAACAGGCCCCTGCGCGGCTGGCTCACGATGAACCCCTCTGCCATCAGCTCCTGGTAGGCGAGGTTGACCGTGTTGCGCGACACCCCGAGCTCCAGGGCCAGGCCGCGGGTGGAGGGCAGGGGATGATCGAAGCCGAACGAATTCCTGGCGATCCGCTCCTCGATCGCCCTGCGGATCTGGCGGTAGAGCGGCTCATGCGCTCCCCGTTCCAGCCTGAACGCCACCGTCTGTACTCCGGCTTCCTCCAGGTCCGGTGCTGCCGCGGGCGGGAGCCTGCGCCTGGATAGCGGGCTGGTACCAACAAATTGGCGATATCTGGTTCTTGTTAGCGTACCAGGTTCCTTGCACCCTGGTAATGCGCAGCTACGGCCGCAGGCCTGGCGAGCGACCGCGTGGCATAGGAGGCCCGGCCCCCGGGGCCAGGGCTGGCCCGGTTTCCCGCGCGGGATCGATCCGGCAGAGGAGGTATGCAGACGTGGCGGACGTACGAGAGCTCGCTCAGGCCCACCTCGTGCCCCACTTCACGCGCCGGACTGCGTGGCAGAGCAGCCGGCTGCCCGTCATCGTGCGGGGGGACGGCTGCTATGTCTACGACGACCGGGGGCAGCGGTTTCTCGACGGGCTCTCGGGGCTGTTCTGCGTCAACCTCGGGCACGGCCGGACGGACATCGTGGCGGCCGCCGCCAAGCAGATGGAGACGCTGGCATACGCGACCAACTGGTCTGCGGCCCACCCGGCCTCGGCCGAGGCGGCGACGCTGATCGCGGAGGCGGCCCCCGGTGACCTGGACGCCGTCTTCTTCGTGAACTCGGGCTCGGAGGCCGTGGAATCGGCCATCAAGTTCGCACGGCAGTATCACCGGAGCCAGGGTCAGCCGGGCCGCACGAAGATCATCGCCAGGGACATGGCCTACCACGGCACCACGATGGGAGCGCTCTCGGTCACCGGCATCCCCGCCTACCGCGAGCCCTTCGAACCGCTTCTGCCCGGCGTGATCCGCGTGCCCAACACCCTCGGCGCCGCCGCCGGCGGCGGCAGCGTGCGCGACCTGGCGTGTGTCCGCGCCATCGAGGAAGCCATCGAACGGGAAGGCGCGGAAACGATCGCGGCCATCTTCGCCGAACCGGTGCAGAACGGGCGCGGCGCGCTCGTCCCGCCACCGGGCTACTGGGCTGAGCTGCGCGCGATCTGCGACCGCACCGGAACCCTGCTTGTGGCCGACGAGGTGATCAACGGCTTCGGCCGGCTCGGCGAGTGGTTCGGCGTGGACCGCGAGGGCGTTGTGCCGGACCTTCTCACCTTCGCCAAGGGGTCGACGTCCGGGTATGCGCCCCTTGGCGGTCTTGTCGTGCGCCGGGCGCTGGCGGAGGCGGTGTTCTCCGGACCCGACGGCAGTTTCGCCCACGGCGCGACGTGGGGCGGGCACCCGGTGGCCACCGCGGTGGCGGTTGCCACCGTCAACGCCCTGCGCTCCGAGCAGGTGCTTGACAACGTGCGCCGGCTCGGCCCCATGCTCGGCCAGGGTCTTCGTGACATCGTGCGGCGCCACCCCACATTGCGGGAAGTGCGGGGTACCGGGTTCTTCTATGCCCTCGAATTCATGGCGGACCGGGACAGCGGTGAGGAACTGAGCGGGGAGCAGTCGCTGGCGCTGCTGCGGGAAATCCTGCCGGCGGCCATGCGCAGGGCCGGCCTGCTCACCCGGCCGGACGATCGCGGGGCGACCATGCTGGTCCTCGCCCCGCCTCTCGTGGCAGACCGCGCCGTCCTCGACGAGCTGCTCGGCCAGGTCGACGCGGTGGCGGGTGAGGCGGACCGCTTCATCCGTGGTTCCGGCCCGCGGCCAGGTCCGCGCTGAGCACGGGGAGCGGGCCATGCGCATTGGTGTGCCTCGTGAGGTCAAGGACAACGAATACCGCGTTGCCCTCACCCCAGCGGGAGCCCACGAACTCGCACGCGCTGGCCACCAGGTTCTGATCGAGCGCGGCGCAGGCGCCGGCTCCTCGATTCCCGATGGGGAATATGTCTCCGCCGGGGCGAAGATCCTCGGGCATGCCGCGGACGTCTGGGACGAGGCAGAGCTTGTCCTGAAAGTGAAGGAGCCGATCGGCGAGGAGTACCCCCTGCTCCGCCGCCACCAGGTGCTGTTCACCTACCTGCACCTTGCGGCGTCGGAGGCGTGCACGAGGGCGCTCGTCAGTTCGGGAGTCACGGCGATCGCCTACGAGACGGTCCAGCGGCCCGACGGCGCCCTGCCGCTGCTCTATCCCATGTCCGAGGTCGCAGGCCGGATGGCACCCCAGGTGGGCGCGCATTACCTTGAGCGTGCAGCCGGTGGCCGGGGCGTCCTCATGGGCGGGGTCTCCGGTGCCCGCGACGCATCCGTCACCATACTCGGCGCGGGCGTGAGCGGGATGAACGCCGCCGCGGTCTGCGTCGGCATGGGAGCACGCACCCTCGTGCTTGATCGTGACATCGACAAGCTGCGCCGCCTCGACCGCATATACCAGGGGCGGCTGCAGACCGTCGCCTCCAGCGCCTACGAGATCGAGCAGGCGGTGCTGGAGGCGGACCTTGTCATCGGAACGGTGCTCGTGCCGGGCGCCAGGGCACCGAAGCTAGTCGCGGGCGATCTTGTCCGCAGGATGAAGCCTGGCGCGGTCCTTGTCGACGTCTCGGTGGACCAGGGCGGATGCTTCGAGGACACCCGGCCGACAACGCACTCGGCCCCGGTATTCCACGTCCACGACACGACCTTCTACTGTGTCGCGAACATGCCCGGCGCCGTCCCGCACACCTCGACCTATGCGCTCACGAACGTGACACTTCCGTACATCGCCGAGATCGCTGACCTGGGGGTGCGGGAGGCTGTACGGCGTGATGCGCGGCTCGCGGCGGGGGTCAACGTGATCGGCGGCTACGTCACCTACGCCGCAGTCGCCAAGGCACACGGCCTTCCCCATGTCGGCCTCGAAAAGGTCGTGGGATGACCTGCCCGGGGCCAGCCATACACCAATGCGCCCATCCGCCCAGAGCAGCTGAGGAGGGGGAAAGTGGCGATCACAGGAGACGTGGCTCACAACGCTGAATCCCGGGCACGACTGCTGCCGCGCTTTCTGCGGCCGGCGCGCTCGCCCGGCGGGCGATGGACGAGACGGGCAAGCTATGCGGCAGTCCTCCTTGGCGCCCTCGTCGTCTGGCAGATCATCACCGCACTGCACGCCTTCCCCTCGGTCGCGCTGCCATCTCCGCACGCGGTATACGACTCGTTCGCGATGACGGCGACAAAGGGCTACCTCAACAAGACGCTCGGCCAGGATGTGCTCGCCAGCGTCCTCCGCATCGCTGTCGGGTTCGCCGGCGCGGTCGTCCTCGGCGTGCCGATCGGCTTGCTGATGGCCGAGCAGCCGTTCATTTTCCGCCTCATCGACCCGTTCCTGCAGCTTGGCCGGCCAGTACCGCCGCTTGCCTACATCCCGCTCTTCGTCGTGTGGTTCGGCCTGGGCGAGCTGCCCAAGGTGCTCCTCATCCTGGTCGGCACGATCCCGATCGTCATCATCAGCACGATCGGCGGCGTCCGCAACATCCCGCGGCAGCGTTACGAGGTCGCCCGGTGCCTCGGGGCGAACCGGCGGCAGATCTTCCTCAAAGTGACCCTCCCCTCGACATTGCCCGAGATCTTCACGGGGATGAAGGTCGGCATCGGAATCGCGTGGAGCACGCTCGTGGCCGCAGAGCTGATCGCCGCCAGTGTCGGGCTTGGCTGGGTTGTCGAGCAGGCGGCGACCCAGCTCCAGACGGGCATCGTGATCGCCGGCATCATCGTGATCGGCGTGCTCGGCTATCTGATGGAGGTCGGGATCCGGCTCGTCGAGCGCGCGACGATTCCGTGGCGGGGTCATGTTTGAGCGAGCTGCCAGCCGCGGGCGGCACGGCACGCCGTGCCGGCGTGATCAAGCGGTCAACGCGAAGGCGTTCAAAAGAAGCCAGCGACAACACGGAGATCGGCGATGAAGATGTGGCATGGAAAGGGCAAAGACGGAGCCTGGATCAGCGCGCTGCCGTGTTCCGGCGCGCCAGGCGTGCGGTGGCGGCCGCACCCGAAACGCGCCGGGCCGATGGCGGCGTTCATCGGGATCGCGGCGGCCCTGCTCTCCGCGTGCGGCAGCTCGCCGGCCGCATCGCACGCGGGGACCAGCTCGGCATCGTCGGGCAAAGGGGCAATCGTCATCGGGTACGAGAACAACGGCGCCGACCCGTCGATGGTCACGATCGGCAAAGGGTACTTCCAGAAGGAGCTCGGCCCCGGTGTCTCGCTCAAGCTCTTCACATCGGGCCCCGCGGCGCTCGGCGCCATAGCTTCCGGGTCGCTGCAGTTCATGTGTGGCCTGGGGGTTCCCCCGATGCTCTCCCCGATCGCCAAGGGGGTGCCGCTGGCGGTGGTCTGGAACCAGGAGCGCTACACCACCGACGCGGGGATCGTGGTGAAGGCGTCATCGGGGATCACCTCGCTCAAGGGCCTCGAAGGCAAGACCATCGCGATCACGACGGGGTCCGAGGCGTCCTTCGAGCTTCCGACGCTCCTGCAGCAGGCCGGCGTCCCGCTCTCCGCCGTTCACCAGCTCAACATGAGCCCGCCGGAGATGCGAAGCGCCTGGGCAACCGGCCAGATCTCCGCGGCTATCGTGTGGGATCCGGTGTTCGACTACCTCGCCAGCCATGGTGGCCGTGTGCTCGCGACCGACGCGAGCCTTCCGCTGACGGCCAGCTCGTACAACATCTGTGTCGCCAGCAAGAGCTACCTCCAGGCGAATTCAGCCACCGCAGCCAGGTTCGTGCAGGCGATGCAGGACGGGGTGGCCTACTCGGACAGCCACCCGGCGCAGGCTCTCGCCCTCATGGAAAGCGAGGCCGGGATCAGCGCGGCGACGGCCCAGAAGGAGCTGAAGGGGTACCAGATCTACGACCTTGCCGAGCAGCCGACGCCGCAGGTGCTCGGCTCCGGGCCGGGCGTCGCGAGCGCGGACACCACCCAGTCGCTGGTCAGCAACTGGAAGCAGCTCTACAAGCAGGGATTCCTGACCGCGGCGCCACCTTCGGACATGGCAGCGTACGTCGACCCCGTTCCCGCCGAAACCGCGCTCAAGGGGGCCAAGTGACCACGGACATACCGCACCGGGGCCGAGGCAGTGACAGCGGGAAAGCCCTCGCGGAGATCCGGGACGTGACACTCCGGTTCGGGACGGAGCGCGCCGCCGCTCCGGCCACGCTCCAGAACGTGTCGCTGGAAGTCAGAGGTGGCGAGTTCCTGACCGTCCTCGGGCCGAGCGGGTGCGGCAAGACGACGCTGCTGCGGCTCGTCGCGGGTCTCGAACGGCCAAGCGAGGGGAGGGTCCTCTTCGAGGGCTCCGAGGTGAGGAAACCAGGTGCCGAACGGGTCATGGTCTTCCAGCAGCCCTGGCTGTATCCCTGGCTGAGCGTCCGTGAGAACATCGCCTTCGGCCTCAAACTGCACAGCCGCAGGATCGACTGGGCGAAGGTCGACCACATGATCGGCATCGTCGGGCTGACCGGCTTCCAGAACTATCCTCCCTACCGCCTTTCCGGCGGAATGCAGCAGCGCGCCGCGCTCGCCCGTGCTCTGGTCATGTCGCCGAAGCTGCTTCTCATGGACGAGCCGTTCGGCGCTCTCGACGCCCAGACCCGGCGGAACCTGCAGCAGTTTCTCCTCGGCCTGTGGCAGGCGGTGCAGCCCGCCGTCCTGTTCGTGACGCACGATGTGGAAGAGGCCATCCTGCTCGGCGACCGCATGGTGGTCATGGGGACGCGGCCCGGGACGATCGCGCTCGAGCTTCCCATCGATCTGCCGCGGCCGCGGCACGAGCGGATGATCCTCGATCCGCGCTTCCTCGAACTGCGGCGGCAGGCGCTGGACACCCTCCGGGAGGTGGCGCTCAAGGCTGCCGGCATTGTCGGGGCGCCGGAATCTGCTCGCGGCGACGGGGAACCCGGGACGATGGGCACGGAGGCCGGCTCGGTGCCGATGCCAGCCGCCGGCGAGCAGAACGGCGAGCAGGCCCGTGCCAGCGGGGGCACCGGCGTGCCGCGGCACTGACCACGGACCTCGCCTACCCGGTGAACCGGCCGCCCACCATCACCCGCTGCACGGGCAGCGAGCGGATCCGGCTGCCGCCGTCCTGGCCCGGATCGCCGCCGAGCACGACCAGATCGGCCAGGTGCCCGGCTCGCAGCATGCCGAGCTGGCCCTCGTCGCCGGCCAGGTACGCGGCGTCACGGGTGAGCGCTGCCAGCGCGTCCCAGACGCCGAGCCGCTCGTCCGGGCCGAGTACCGTGCCGCCGCTCGTGACGCGGTTCACCGCGGCCCACCAGGTGAACAGCGGGTCCATGGGCGTGATGGGGCAGTCGGAATGCAGGCCGAAGCGCAGCCCTGCCCGCCGGGCGCTCGCCAGCGGGTCGATCGCGGCCGCCCGGGACGCGCCGAGGAAACGCTCGCGGTGACGGTCGCCCCAGTAATAGACGTGGTTGATGAAGAAGGATGCGCTGATGCCCAGGTCGCGCATCCGTTCTAGCTGGCCTGGACGGACCACTTGCACGTGCTCGAGCCGGTGGCGCGGGCCCTCCGCGCCGCAGCGCGGGTAGCGGGTCATGGCATGGGAGAGCGCGTCGATCGCGGCATCGACGGCGCGATCACCGTTCGCGTGGATGGCCACCTGGAAACCGGCCCGGTGGGCCTGGCCGATCATCGCCCGGAAGCGGTCCTGGCTGTAGTTGAGCTCTCCGGTGCTGCCGCCGGCGCAAAGGTAGGGCTCGGTGAGCGCCGCAGAGAGCCCCTGGATCGACCCGTCGGCCCAGTATTTGACCCCGGTCAGCCGGAACCGGCCGGTGGCCCGTCCGTTCGGGCCGGCGGCTGCGGAGGCGCTGTCCGGCCGGTGGCCCGCCAGCAGTTCCCCGCTGAGGAAGCCCCGCACCCGGACCGGCAGCCGGTGCTCGTCCGCCAGCTCACGGTAGATACCGAGCACGTGGGCACCCCCGTGGGTCCCCACCGCCATGTCGTGCACGGTGGTGATGCCCCGGCTGGCCGCGTAACGCAGCGCCTCAAGCGTGGCATCGCGCAGATCCGCCGGGCTGGGCGGCGGCATGTGGCTCATCACGTGCCGGACCGCTCCGATCTCCCACAGCAGCCCGGTCGGCTCGCCGGACCCGTCCCGCACGAAACGGCCGTCCTCGGGATCGGGGGTGTCCCGGTGTACTCCTGCTTCCGCCAGCGCCGCGGAATTGGCCACCGCGAAATGCCCGGAGATGTGGGTGATCACGATCGGGACACGGGCGGACGCCCGGTCCAGGTCCGCCCGGCCGGGGTGACGCTGCTCTGCCAGCAGCGTGTCGTCATAGCCGAAGCCCTGGACCCATTCACCGGCATCGCCGCGCACCCTCGCCGCCAGTTCGGAGACGATGTCCGCGATGCTTGCCCGCTGCGGCGGCCGGCAGTCCACCCAGGACCGGCTCAGCCCGAAGAACGTCGGGTGCACATGGGATTCGATCAACCCCGGGACCACGGTAGCGCCGCCCAGGTCGAACCGTTGCGCGTCCGTCCCTGCCGCCTCGAGAACCGGACCGGTGCTTCCGGCCGCGAGCACCCGGCCGCCGGCAACAGCCAGCGCCTCGGCGTCCGGCTTCGCCGGGTCCATCGTCACGATCCGGCCGCCGAGCAGCACGAGGCGGCGCGGGCCTGCTTCTCCCGTCCCGCGGGACGGCTCGCTCATCGCGATGCCGCCGCTGTGCTGCCGGCTCCCAGCCCGCTTGCCGGCGATGTGCCGCCGATCCCCAGCCGGCTCACCGGCGTCAGCGTCGCACGGCCGCCGCGGGCCAGGTTCACCGCCCAGTTGGCCGCGATCGCGACGGCGGCGTTCGCCACCACCGCCACCAGTCCCGTATTGACCGAGAGCACCGTCGTGCTGGTCGCATACAGCCCGATGACCAGGCCGATCCCCACCAGGATCCCCGCGGTCAGCGCGCTGCCGCGTACGCCTTTCACGAACATGAGGCAAAGCCAGGCGGGAACCACCTGGATCTCGAAGTAGTAGGCGAGGTTCAAGATGTTGAGCATCAGCGAGGGCACGCCGACGGCCAGCACCGCGGACACGATCAGGAACACCGCCACGGTGACGTTGACCCATCTGGTCTGGGACTCGCGCGGCATTCCTGGCACGAAGTTCCGGCAGACGATAGGACCCAGGAACAGGGAGAAGCTGGCGAGGACCAGCACCCCCGCGAGCGTCGCTCCCGCGGCCACGATGCCGACGGCCCAGCCCGGGAGCATGGCCCGCGATATTGCCATGAACGCGACGTTCGGGTTCTTGAGATGCGGCAGCCGGCTGATCGCGTAGTACGACGCGAACGCGAGCAGCGGGTACATGAGCATGTACAGCGGCATGGGAACCTGGGTCTTCTTCACGGTTCCCTCGGTTCGGCCGGTGAACAGGAAGGTGCCGACCCCTAGACGAGTGATTCCAGGTCGTGTGGTGACGGTCAGTGGTCGTAGGCGATGAGCGACCGCATGACGGGCTGGCTGGTTTTGTCGTTGTGCCAGATCGCGGCGGTCAG
>Ga0209061_1002875_pt1 | contig 20253 bp, 19 predicted proteins | sample Coa_R1_10_FD_187157 | JGI IMG/M metagenome (GOLD analysis project Ga0209061, IMG submission 187157) | Surface soil microbial communities from Centralia Pennsylvania, which are recovering from an underground coalmine fire - Coalmine... | ecosystem: Environmental > Terrestrial > Soil >...
GGAAGTCGGAGCCGAACAGCACTTTGTCGCGCAGCAGCGTGTTGGCGTACTGCACGAGCTGGGGCGGGAAGTACTTGGGCGACCACCCCGAGAGGTCGATGTACACGTTGGCCTTGTGCAGCGCCATGCACAGCATCTCGTCCTGCCAGGGCCACGACGGGTGCGCGCCGATGATCGTGAGGTGTGGGAAGTCGGCGGCCACATCGTCGAGATAGGGGATCGGCCGGCTGTACTTCTGCTTGAGCCCACCGCCGCCCGGGAGCCCGGCGCCCACGCCGGTGTGGCCCGTGTGGAACACCACGGGGATGCCCAGCTCCTGCGCCTTGGCCCACAGGGGGTAGAACCGCTCGTCGTTGGGGAAGAAGCGTTGGGCGGTGGGGTGCAGCTTCAGCCCGCGCAGCCCGAGCTGGGTCACCGCGCGCTCCAGCTCGCGCACCGCCTCGCGGCCCTTCCACGGGTCGACGCTGGCCCAGCCGATGAACACGTCTGGGTGGCGCTGTACTACCTCGGCGACCCAGTCGTTGCCGTCGAACGGCTCGTCCTCGGAGGTCGAGCGGTCGATATCGAACACGACGGCCAGCAGCTCCAGCTCGCGGTACAGCGCGGCCATCTCGTCGACGGACAGGCCCATGAGGCCGCTGCGGAAGTAGCGCGCCATCTGCTCGGCGCGCGGGTTGGCCGCCAGTCCCCCGCGCTTGGGCACGTGGGTGTGCATGTCGATGCCACGGATCGTGCGGCCGCGGTACTGCAGGGTCATCCGCTCCTCCCCGAAAGCGTCTCTAGCGCGATCTCCCGGCAGGTGGGGCTCACCCGCAGGGGCGCGGCGGTGCGCGCCTGGACGTCGGCCGGCGTCCAGCCCGGCGCCACCTCGCGCAGCTCGAAGCCGTCGGGCGTCACGGCGACCACCGCCAGATCGGTGATCACGAGGTCCACGCAGCGCTGGCCGGTCAGCGGCAGGGTGCAGGCGGGCACGAGCTTCGGCTCGCCGCGCTTGGTGAGGTGGGTCATGAGCACGATCACCCGCCGCGCCCCGGCCGCCAGGTCCATGGCGCCGCCCACGCGCGGGATGCGCTCGCCGGGCACGACCCAGTTGGCCAGGTCGCCGTTCTGCGCCACCTGATAGGCGCCGAGGATGCTCACGGCGATGTGGCCGCCGCGGATCATGGCGAACGAGTCCGCCTGGTGGAAGTAGGCCGCGCCCGGCAGCTCGGTGACCGGCTGCTTGCCGGCGTTGATCAGCTCCCAGTCCTCCGCGCCCGGCGGGGCCAAGGGCCCGACGCCGATCATGCCGTTCTCGGTGTGAATGAGCACGTCGCGGTCGCGGGGCAGCACGTTGCTCACCAGCAGGGGCAGGCCGAAGCCGAGGTTCACGTAGTCGCCGTCGCGCAGCTCGGCGGCGGCGCGACGCGCCATCTGCTCGGGGGTCAGCAGCGGAGGCATGCGCTCTCGCCCTCCTCTCGGCCGAGTCGGAACGCCACGGGCCGGACGCGCGGCGGTCGCCGGCGGTGACCATCATAGCCCAAGGGCGCCGCGGCGCCCAGCATGCCAGCGCTGGTACGGAACTTGCACAACCGGCAGTGTTTGCCTTGGGCTGGGCACTAACGTCGTTGTACAAACTTGCGAAAAGTAAGCACCCGCGCTAGAATAGAGTGGCATGAATGCTGCGACGTTTCCGTCGGGTGTCGGACGAGGAGGCGACCGGTCTCGCGTATTCGAGGCGGCCTGCGTCCGCGCGGCTCCCGAGAACGTGCTGCTGGGCTGGGAAGGAGAACGACGACGGTGAAGACACGAGGGACGATGCTGGACGAGGCCCGGCCAGTGAGCAGTGACCACGCGGTCGAGCACGAGGTGTCGGCGCGCGACGAGCTGCTGCGCCTGTACATGACCGAGGCGGCGGCCACGCCCCTGCTGACGGCGGAAGAGGAAGTCGCGCTGGCGCGCCAGATCGCCGCAGGCGTGCGCGCCGCCGAGCAGCTGGCGAGCGGCCAGGGCACGCCGGAGGAGCGCGCCCGGTGGGAGGCCGAGGTGGCCGCGGGCCAGGCGGCCCGCAAGCGCCTGATCGAAGCCAACCTGCGGTTGGTGGTGAGCGTGGCGCGCCGCTACCTGGGCCGCGGGCTGCCGCTCGCGGATCTCATCCAGGAGGGCAACCTCGGCCTGTTCCGCGCCGTGGACAAGTTCGATCCCGAGCGCGGCTTCCGCTTCAGCACCTACGCCTACTGGTGGATCCGCCAGGCCATCAGCCGCGCGGTGGCCGACCAGGCGCGGACGGTACGCCTGCCGGTGCATCTGATCGAGTTGCTGGGCAAGCTGGGCAAGGCCGCAAGCGCCGTCGAGCAGCGACTCGGCCGCGAGGCGCGCCCGGCCGAGATCGCCGCTGAGCTAGGCGTGTCGGTCGATCAGGTGGAGCTGGCCCAGTCAGCCGCCCGCGAGCCGCTGTCGCTGGACCTCGACCTGGGCGAGGACGGCGACACGCTCGGCGAGCTGGTGGCCGACGAGGACGCCCCGCCAACCGAGGAGGCGGCCGAGCTGGCCGACCTCCGCGCTGCCGTCGCCGCGGCGCTCGACACGCTGGAGCCGGCGCAGAGCGCGGTGCTGCGGCTGCGCTTCGGCCTCGACGGCGGCCGGCCGCACACGCTGCGCGAGGTGGGCCAGCGGCTGGGCATCAGCGGCGAGCGTGCCCGCCAGCTGGAGGCCGCCGGGCTGCACCGGTTGCGCCGCAACGGTGCGAATCTGCGCCCGTATGCGGCCTGACCCGCGTTCCTGCAAGGCACGCGCCCCCGCCTCCCGTTGCGTGGAGCGGGGGCTTACGTGTGCCCGCGGCCCGCGGGGCTTTCTTGGAAGAGCAGGCTGCTAACCGGACCGTGGCGGCTGGCCGCGAGCATGCTCCGCGGCGAGCGCCGGGTATGGGCGCGGCTCCGCCTGCGTGGGCGACAGGCCCAGCGCCGTGGCGAGCGCCGTGATGACGGGGGCGGGCCCCTCGATCTCGCAGTAGGTGCCGAACTCCAGCGTGTCGAGCGCCACCTCGGCACCCGCGTAGCGCCAGGTCTCGCGATGGCGCGTGTAGCGCTGCCGCGGGGTGAAGCCGAGGCGTGTGAGGATGCGTTCCATGGCCGGGCCGTCGGCGACCGCGACGGTATGCTCCTCGCGCCGCTTCAGGGCGCCCTCCCAGCGGGCCGGCCCTTTGTAGGTGAGCCATGCGTCGCGCCGCTCGTCGTGCCAGCGCAGGCGGAGCACGCGATCGGTGGCCCGCAGTTGCGCATCCGCGGTGTCGAACAGGACGCTCGTCTCCACGGCCGCGCCGCGGTACTCGGCGCCCAGCACCGCGAGGCGCTCGCGCAGGACGGCCAGCGCCTGCGGCCCATCGATCCGGTACTTGACCTCGCTCTCCTCCACGGCACGCTCGGCTAGCTTGGAGGGGACTGGTACGGGCCGAGCTGGGCAAGCACTTGCTCCATGAAGCGCCGGTCCACTAGCCGCTCCTCGGGGACGATGGTTGCCTGCGCGCCAGTGGCGACGCTCAGCTCCTGCATGTACTGCAGCGACTCCGGCGGCAGCCGGCCGTTGGGGTCCACCACCTGGTTGCGAACGTACCAGTCGAACGTCCAATTGAGGTCGTCCAGGTTGTCCAGGCCGGTGATCTTGGCGGCCAGGGCAACCGTCTCCGCCTTATGCTCCAGCGCGTAGCGGTGGCCGCGCGTCCAGGCGCGCAGGAACGCCGTCAGCTGCTCGGGGCGCTCGCGGATCACACGGTCGCTGGCGATCAGCCCGAAGCGCAGGTAGCGCGGCAGCGCCTCGTGCATCACCAGCAGCGGCTTCACCTCCGGGTTGCGTTCGGCGTCGCGGTAGAACTCCGCGCCTGCCACGCCCGCATCGACCTTGCCGCTGACGACAGCGCGGTATACCGCCGGGGAGCCTCCGACGTTGACGAACTCGACCCGCGAGGGATCGAGCCCGCGCGAGAGGAACAGCGCGACCGCTAGCTGGTGCAACAGCGCGCCGGGCTCGCCGCTGCCGATGCTGCGCCCGTACAGGTCGGGCAGGTCCTGGATATCGCGCCGCACGTAGAAGTAATAGAACTGACCCGGCATGAAAGAGGCGAGGAGCTTGACCGGCGCCCCCTGCGCCACCGCAGGGTAGATCGGGGCGGTGCCCAGCTCGGCGGTGTCGTACTCGCCCGCCAGCACGCCCTTGAGGATGGTGGTGCCGCTGGCGATGTGGGCGATCTCGACGTCGAGGCCCTCTTCGTGGTCGAACCCCTTCTCGTGGGCCATGTATCGAAACGCTGTCTCGAATAGCGGCGAGACATCGCCGTGGCGCCAGCGCACGACCTCGCGGGCCGCCGGCGCGCTGGCCTGGCCAGCGCTGCTCGGGGCCGGCGCGCCGCTAGGGCCGCCTGCACACCCGGCCGCCAGCATGCTCACGGTCACCCCCGCGGACAGCTGGAGGAAGTCGCGGCGCGCGAGTCGCCGTCGGGGATCCGAGCCGTGCATGGGTGACTCCTCGTGGACCAGCCCGGTTGGGCGCTGCCGGGTGGAGCGGTGTGAGGGAAGTATGGCGCAGCTGGCGCAGGTGGTCAACCCGTGGCGTTGGCGGTGGCATGCGTCCTGCGCTACCTTGCCGGTGAGCGGGACCGCCCCGCTCGCGCTCTCGGATCAAGGGAGGATCCCATGAACGCGCTTCGATGCTCCGTGTTGGCGGCGGCATTGGTCGCTAGCATCGCGGTCGCCTTCGGTGGCGCTCCGCCAGCGCAGGCCGCCCTGGGCGAGGGGCCAGCGCCCGTCGCCCAGTACCCGGCGTGGTATGGGTACGGCGGCTGGCCGTGGGGCGACTACTACCCCGGCTCGGGGCTGGCGGCCTGGCGCAATGCCTATGTGGCCTACAGCGCGGGGGGCACCGCGTACGCGGTCTATCCTGGATATGCTGCCTATTCCGCTTATCCCTGGGGCTACTACGGCTATCCGTGGTATGACGCCAGCTACCCGCTGACGCCAGCGCTGAGCTATAGCCCCTACTACGGGGTCATCGTGTACCCGGGTAGCGGGCTGTACACCACGCCGAATGGCACGAGCTTCGTGGTCTGCCCGTCGTATGCGCTGTACTGCTAGTCGGCGCGAGTGAGGTCGGGGTCCAGCCCGCGGGCGCGTAGCCAGCGCTCGCTAGCGGCGTGCAGGTCGCGCAGGTCGGGTCGGGCCAGGATCGTGCGGTGGAGGGTGACCAGCAGCTCCTCGCGCGGGATATGCTCGATCGCCTGCGCCTCCGCCTCGTTGCCGTAGCGGCGCGCGCTAGCCGCGAGGAACGCTCGCAGGGCCTCGGGGTCGCGCTGGCGCAGTACTGCCCCTAGCTGCGTCACATAGCTCGTGCCGCCGACGGGCGCTGCGGCACGTCCACGCGAGGAGGTCGGCGCGGGGCGAGCAGGCTTATCGTGTTTGCCCCGCGCACGTGGTAGCTTGGATCGCTCGCGGGGAGGCTCGGGCATCGCGCTCTCCGCTCTGTTGGCTCTCAGGGGCGACAGGAGCCCAGGGGCGAGCCAGGGCCAGGCGGCGGGTAGGTCAGACTGTATGGTACTGCGCCTGCCGCCAGGCGGCCATGCCGCCGGCTACATTGTACAGCGCGCGGAAGCCCGCGCGCGCCAGAAGGCTCGCTCCCAGCGAGCTGCGCAGGCCGCCCTCGCAGATCACGGCGATGGGGCGCTCGCGCAGCAACATGTCCAGCCGCTGCGGCAGTGCCCAGAAGGGGATGTTGAGCGCCTCGCGCACGTGCTGGGCGCCGTACTCCGCCTCTTCGCGCACATCGAGCACCAGCAGCGCGGGATCGGCCTGGAGCCGCTCGCGCAGCTCGTGCACGCTGATCTGCGGCAAGACGGCTACCGGCCCGCCCGCCGCCCGCCAGGCGGCCATGCCGCCCGCGAGGTAGCCCTCCAGCGCGCCGAAGCCGATGGCCGCCAGCGCATGCAGCGCGTCGGGCGCATCAGCATCCTGCTCGAGTACCAGCACCAGCGGCGTCTCGGCGGTGAGCACCCAGCCCACGCGCACCCCGAACGCCCCGGCGCGCAGCGCGACGTTGATCGCCCCGGGGATATGGCCCAGCCCGAAGGCTTGCGGGTCGCGGCAGTCGAGCACCGTGGCCCCGGCGGCGAGCCGCGCGCGCACCGCCGCGACCGACAGCGGCGGGAGGCTGGGGTCGACCAGCGGCAGCTCGCCGCGGTTCTTGGCGATGATCGCGCGGCAGTTCGCGGGCTGCGGCGGTAGCTCCTGGGTCACCAGCGCGATGAACTGCTCACGGGTGCGCGGCTGCGTGGCGTAGTTGTAGCGGCGCTCGAAGCCGATGGTCGAGCTGGTGGCGCCACTGAGCCCCGCGCCACAGGCCGACCCGCCTACATGCGCCGGGTAGACTTCCACCCAATCGGGCAGCTTGAGCAGCTTGTCGAACAGGGTGTCGTACAGCGTGCTGGCGTAGCGCTCGGCCTCGCCGCCCAGGTCGGGCCGGCCTACCCCCCCTACGAATAGAGCATCGCCCGTCAGCGCGGCGCACGGCTCGGGCGCGCGGTCGCGGTCCGTGACCAGCAGGGTGATGTTGTCGGGCCGATGGCCGGGAGTGTGCAGCACGCGCAGCTCGACCTCGCCCAGGTCGATGACGTCGCCGTCCTGCAGCGGCCGGTGGGGGTAGCGCACCTCGGCGGCGGCATGGATGGCGATCGTGGCGCCGGTCGCGGCGGCCAGGCGCCGCCCGCCGGAGATGTGGTCGGCGTGCAGGTGCGTCTCGATGACGGCGGTGATGTGCAGCCCCTTCGCCGCCGCGGCCTGCAGGTACGGCTCGATGTACCACTGCGGGTCGACGACGGCGGCGCGCCCCGCGCGCAGCGCCCCCACTAGGTAGGCAGCACAGCCCGATTCGTCGCGCACGAACTGCTTGAGGTACAGCATGGCGCCTTCGCCTCCCGCCCATACCCTCTCTGCCACGCTCGCCGGTACGCTGACTGTACCACCTGGGCGTGGCGAGCAGCTACATCAGTTGTGGAGCCCTCGGCGCGCGGCCCGCGCGGTACACTAACAGCGGAGGTCCATGCTGGGAGCCGTAGGCTGCCTCGCAGGGATGGCCCCGCTGGGTGGAGCGATTCCGTGACGCTGCATCCCGCCGACGTGCTCGTCGTCGACGACGACCCGAAGATCACCAGCCTGCTGCGGCGCGCGCTCCGCGCCGAGGGCTACGCGGTCCGCACGGCCCAGGACGGCGCCGAGGCGCTGGCCCGCGCGCGCGAGCGGGAGCCGGACCTGGTGGTGCTCGACTGGCTGATGCCGGGGATCGACGGCCTCGAGGTGTGCCGCCGGCTGCGCGAGACCAGCGACGTGCCGATCCTGATGCTCACCGCGCGCGACGAGACGGCCGACCGCGTGCGCGGCCTGGACAGTGGGGCCGATGACTACCTGGTCAAGCCGTTCGCGCTCGACGAGCTGCTGGCGCGCGTGCGGGCGCTGCTGCGGCGCCGCGAGCAACGCCGGGTGCTCCGCTACGCCGACCTCGTATTGGACCTGACGAGCCGTACGGCCACCCGCGGCGAGCGCACCATCGAGCTGACCACGCGCGAGTTCGAGCTGCTGCGCTACTTCCTCCAGCATCCCGAGGAAGTGCTCTCGCAGGAGCAGATCCTGCAGCGGGTGTGGGAGGGCCAGTTCGACAACGAGTCGAACGTGCTGCACGTGTACGTGGGCTATCTGCGCAACAAGCTGGAGGCCGGCGGCGAGCTCCGGCTGATCCACACGGTGCGCGGGGTCGGCTACGTGCTGCGCGCGGGATGAACGATGGGCGTGGCGCGTGCGGAGCACCAACGACCGAGCGTCGGGCGAGGAGTAGCGGCTGCCCCGAACGCATCGCGCCCTACGCGCTTCTGAGGCGACATGTCGCTGCGTCTGCGCTTGACCCTCTTCTTCGCGGGCGTGCTGGCGGTGAGTCTGCTGGCGTTCAGCGCGCTGCTGTACGTGATGCTCGACCACGCTCTGGCCCTGGATGTCGATTCTGCCATCGCTAGCAAGGCCGAGGACGTAGCGCGCACCAGCCGCATCCGCGGCGAGTATCCTCTGCAGCCGCGCCGCATTCGCCTGCCGCGCATCGACGCCTTCGCCGCCCCCGAGATCTACATCCAGCTGCTGGACGCCGAGGGGCAGGTCGTCGACCGCTCGGCCAATCTGGGCGAGCATCGCCTCCCCCTCACCGAGGTGGCGCTGGCCAGCGGTCGACAGGGGCAGTCGTGGTACGACACGATCTCGCTCGATGGGCAGCCGCTGCGCGTGTATACCGCGCCGCTGCTGGTCGACGATGACGTGATCGGCTTCATCCAGGTGGCGCGCTCGCTATCGGACAATGAGCAGACGCTGGCGCACGTACAGCGCCTGCTGTTGCTCTGCGACACGCTGGTAGTCGGCGCGGCCGCTGCTATCGGCTGGGTGCTCGCCCGTGCCAGTCTGCGCCCGCTCGATCGCGTCGTCGAGGCCGCTCGCGCCATCGGGCACAGCGGCCAGCTCGATCGGCGCCTCGATCCCCCCCGCCGCCAGGACGAGGTGGGCCGGCTCGTGGCCACCTTCAACGAGATGCTCGACCGCCTGGAGGCGATGTTCAACGCCCAGCGCCGCTTCGTGGCCGACGCCTCGCACGAGCTGCGCACGCCGTTGACCACGATCCGTGGCAACGTGGAGCTGCTGCGCCGCGGCGCCGCCCTGCCGCCGGAGGATGTCGAGGAGGCGCTGGCCGACATCGCCAGCGAGGCCGAGCGCATGTCGCGGTTGGTCACCGACCTGCTGCGCCTGGCGCGCGCCGACGCCGGCCAGGGCCTCGCCCGCGAGCCGGTGCGCTTGGATGTGGTGCTGCGCGACGTGCACCGGCAAGTGCAGCGTCACAAGCCCGACACGCGGGTGCTGCTGGGGCCTACTCCGCCCGCGCTGGTGCTCGGTAGCCGCGACGCCTTGCAGGAGCTATTGCTGATCCTGGTCGACAACGGGCTCAAGTACACCCCGCCAGGAGGCGAGGTCGAGCTGGGGCTGCGCACGGCCGACGGCTGGCACCTGGTGAGCGTGCGCGACACGGGCGTGGGGATCGACCCCGCCGACCTACCACACATCTTCGAGCGCTTCTACCGCGCCACCCGCGCGCGCCAGCAGGGTGGCACGGGGTTGGGGCTAGCCATCGCCCGCTGGCTGGCCGAGCAGCACGACGGCCGCATCACCGTGGAGAGCACCCCGGGGCGGGGCAGCACCTTCACCGTGTGGCTACCGGTACTGGAGGGGGAGCCGGCCGCCATCGCGGATGCCCAGGCCGCCGAGCCCGTGGCCCACCAGATGCCGAGTGCCGTGCCCTGAGGCCAGCTCAGGAGCGGTTGACCGGCAGGGTCTCGCGTACCTCGCGCAGGTGCTCGAGCATCGCCTGGTGAGCGGCGGCCTGGTCGCGCCGCTTGACTGCCGCGAGCACCTTGCGATGGCCGATCAGCGACTTCATGGGGCGGTCGGGGCTCTGGAACCAGCGCGCGCGCGACTCCTCGAGTAGATCCACGATCAGGTTGAGCAGGCGCAGCAGCACGCCGTTGCCGATGCTGACGGCCAGGGCGTTGTGGAACGCCGTGTCTTCTTCGATGGGGATCTCGCCCTGCTCGATGCGGCGCGCCTGCCGCTCGAGCAGCTCCTCCATCTGGGCGATATCCTGCGGGGAGGCGCGCACCGCGGCCAGCTCGGCCACGTGCGGCTCGATGATCATGCGCACCTCCATGAGCTGGTCCATCTCCGCGCGGCCGGCGAGCAGCGCCGCGGCGAGCGAGGGGACCAGGTCTTCACTGGAGATGGCCTTGACGAAGGTGCCGCCCCCTTGCCGGCCTTCGATCAGCCCTCGCAGCTCCAGCGCGCGCAGCGCCTCGCGCACGGAGGCGCGGCTGACCTGGAACTGCTCGGCCAGGGTGCGCTCGGGCGGCAGCTGGGCGCCCGGGGCCCACTCGCCCTGCTGGATCCGGCGCTGGATCTGCTCCACAATCTGCTCGTACACGCGGCTGCGGCGCACCGGCTCCAGCGTGGTCACGGCTCCCTCCTTCCAGCGGCCAAACCACTAGACCACTACTGGCCAGACCACCGATCCACCTCAGTCTAGCAGGCGGCGCGGCCGCGGGCAATGTACCGCCCTTGCCGGCCGGCCCGCCGTTGCCGTAACCTGACCGCGGTCTGTCGCCGGCCGGTGGCGGCCGGGATTCTGGAAACGACAGGAGGGCCAGGCGAGCGGGCGATGTGGGAGGGGCGCCAGGTATCGGTCGTGTTCCCCGCCTACAACGAGGAGGCGGGCATCGCGGCGGCCGTGGCCGACTTTCTGGCCGTGCCGGCGGTCGACGAGGTCGTGGTGGTCGACAACAACTCGCGCGATCGCACCGCCGAGCTGGCCGCCCAGGCCGGGGCGCGGGTGGTGCGCGAGGCGCGCCAGGGCTACGGCTGGGCGTTGCGCCGCGGGCTGCGCGAGGCGCGCGGCGACTACATCATCCTGTCCGAGCCCGACGGCACCTTCATGGGCCGCGACGTGCTCAAGCTGCTGGCCTACGCCGCGGACTTCGACATGGTGATGGGCACCCGCACCACCCAGGAGCTGATCTGGCAGGAGGCCAACATGGGCTGGTTCCTGCGGGTGGGCAACGTGGCGGTGGCCAAGCTGCTCCAGTACCTGTTCGGGGGCCCATCGTTGTCGGACTGCGGCTGCACCATGCGGCTCATCCACCGCGCCGCGGCCGAGCGCCTGCACGACCGGCTGACGGTGGGCGGCTCGCACTTCCTGCCGGAGATGGTCATCCTGGCGCTGCTCGACGGCCTGCGCATCATCGAGGTGCCGGTCAACTACCGCGGCCGGCTGGGCCAGTCGAAGATCACCGGCTCGTACACGACGGCCGTGAAGGTGGGCCTGCGTATGATCCAGCTCATCTTGAGCTACCGGCTGCGCACGCTCGGCCGACCGCGGCCGGCGCGGGTGCCGCGCCGGATGCACTCGGCGGCGCCGACCCCCTAGCGGCCCCCTGGCGCGGGGGCTGCGATCCCTGTTCCACGAGGAGCGAGCGTGGCGCGAGTCCTGGTCACGGGCGGAGCGGGTTTCATCGGCAGCCATCTGGTCGACGCGCTGATCGCGCGCGGGCACACCGTGCGCGTGTTGGACAACCTCACCCCGCAGGTCCACGGTCGGCCCCCGCGCCGGCCCGATTACTTGCACCCCGCCGCCGAGTTCGTGCGGGGCGACGTGCGCCATCGGCCCAGCGTGCGGCGCGCCCTGGAGGGCGTCGAGGTGGTGTTCCATCAGGCGGCGGCCGTCGGGGTCGGGCAGTCGATGTACGAGATCCGGCGCTACGTCGACGTCAACACGCTCGGCGCGGCCGTGCTGCTCGACGTCTTGGCCAACGAGCCCCATACCGTGCGCAAGCTGGTCGTGGCGTCGTCGATGTCCATCTACGGCGAGGGCGCCTACGACTGCGCGAGCTGCGGGCGGGTGTACCCCGCGTTGCGCGGCGAGGAGCAGCTGCGGGCCCGCGACTGGGAGATGCGCTGCCCGCGCTGCCAGGAGCCGGTCCGCGCGGTGCCGACGGCCGAGGACAAGCCGTTGGCGCCCACCTCGATCTACGCCATCACCAAGCGCGACCACGAGGAGCTGTTCTTGGCGTTCGGGCGCGCCTACAAGCTGCCGGTGGTGGCCCTGCGCTACTTCAACGTCTATGGGCCGCGACAGGCGCTCAGCAACCCGTACACCGGCGTGGCGGCCATCTTCGCCGCGCGGCTGCTCAACGGGCGGCCGCCGCTGGTGTTCGAGGACGGCCAGCAGACGCGCGACTTCACGCACGTCAGCGACATCGTGCAGGCCAACCTGCTGGCGATGGAGAGCGCGGCGGGCGACTACGAGGTGTTCAACGTGGGCACGGGGGTGCCGACCTCCGTTCTGGAGGTGGCGCGGCTGCTCGCCCAGCGGCTGGGGGTGGAGCTCGCGCCGGAGGTGGTGCAGCGCTTCCGCGCCGGCGACATCCGCCACTGCTACGCCGATATCACGAAGATCCGGCGCGTGCTGGGCTACGAGCCGCGGGTAGTGTTCGCCGAGGGCGGGCTCGACGACCTGGTGCGCTGGGCGCGCGCGCAGCGGCCGGCCGACGGGGTGGAGCGCGCCCGCCGCGAGCTGGAGGCCAAGTGCCTGATCCAATAGCCGCGCCGCACCGGCACGGGCAGCACCACCACGGTTCCCACGACGGCGTGGGCGTGCGCCTGGTCGGCCCCGGCGCGCACTTCGACCAGATCGCCGCCCTGTACAACGCCAGCCTGCCGCCGCACGTGGTGCGCCACTACCTGCTCAAGCGCGTGCGGTTCATCCGCGCGCAGCTGCCGCCGCCCGCGCGGCTACTCGATGTCGGCTGCGGGACGGGGCTGCTGGCCCAGCGGCTGGCGCGGGAGGGCTACGCGGTGGTGGGGCTCGACCTCTCCTACGGCATGCTGCTGCAGGGCGGCCGGCGGCTGCGCTACGTGCAGGGCGACGGCGCCGCGCTGCCGTTTGCCGATGCCAGCTTCGACCTCACCGTGACGGTGGCGGCGCTGCACCACATCTTCGAGCCGCGCGCGGTGGCGGCCACGATCCGCGAGATGCTGCGCGTGACGCGGCCGGGCGGCGCGGCGATCATCTGGGACCACAACCCGCTCAACCCCTACTGGCCGCTGCTGATGCGGCGGTTGCCGCAGGACCAGGAGGACACCCGCCTGGTGCCGGCGGGGGAGATCCAGCGCGCGGTGTGGGCCGGCGGGGCGAGCCACGTGGAGGTCGTGCGCTGCGGGTGGGTGCCCGACTTCGCGCCGCGCTGGGCGCTCGGGGCGTTCCAGCGGCTGGAGGCCGCGCTGGAGGCCACGCCCGTGGTCAAGCAGTTCGCGGCGCACAACGTCGTGGTCGCCTGGCGCTGAGCCGCTGTAGCGCCTACTGGGCCATCCGCGTGGCGACCGTGCCGCTTTATCCCCATGCACCGCCGTGGCCGCTCGGCCAGCTCGCGCTCGCTCTGCTCCGTCCAGGTGCCCCTGAGCCCGGATGCTATCCTGGGACAGGAGGTGTGTGGCTCCCTAGTGTACGGAGTGTAGCCGGTGTCGCTCTGGGGCACCGAGTGCTGGGGCGTGAGGGAGCATGAAATTGAATCAACGGCGGTTGGATGAATCCCGGCAGGATGATCCTGCTGGGTTGGCTCGCTACGGTGCAGCCCTCGCCCACCCCCACCGTGTTCGTCTGCTCCGGCTGTTGGCCGCGGGCCCGCTCACGCCGACGGCGATCGCGCGGGCTCTCGGGCTCGCCCCGAACCTAGTTGCCCATCACCTCTGTGTTCTTCGCACCCTGGGGTGGGTCGTGGTGGAGCCGGGTGATGGTGACCAGCGGACCGTGCGCTACCGGTTGATGTCGGAGCGCCTGCTCTCCTCGATCACGGACCTTCTGGCCACGACGGACGCGAAAGCATCGGCGAGCAACGAGCCGGGCTCTTCGCTTCTCGCCCCTTGGGCTGCTGCGGGCGATCCCGCGTTCGTCGTCGACCATGAGTACCGTATTCGCCTATGGAACAACGCCGCAGAGCGCTATCTCGGCTACCAGCCCCAACACGTTGTGGGTAAGCTCTGCACGGAGATTATCCAAGGCTGCGACTCGGTTGGACGGCAGATATGTACGCATCCTTGCCGTCCTCGCCTCCGCCTCGCTACTGGTGCCTCGCCGCCCGCTTTCCCGCTGGTCGTGCGTGCGGCGGATGGAACCCAACTGCCGTGCGTCATGAGCACGATCCCGCTACCTGGTGGCTGGGTAGCCCACCTGCTGCGTAGCGAGGAACGGGTCCACCAGTTGGAGCGATTCCGCGCTCAAGTTGAAGCGCTGTTGGGGAGCCTCACTGGGCCCTCTCCATCGCCGGCCGGTGCCTGTCCAGCTCCCACGCCGGTACATCTTACAGCGCGCGAGCGCGAGGTCCTCGAGCTCCTAGCCCAGGGGGCCCGCACGGAGGACCTCATGCACCGGCTGGTGGTCACTCGCTCTACCGCGCGCAAGCACGTCCAGGGCCTCCTGCGCAAGCTCGGTGCCCGTAATCGCTTGGAAGCGGTGAGTATCGCGCGGCGCCGCGGCCTCCTCCCTTGACCATCCCTGCCGGCGGGGCCACAGGGACCAGAAAGATGGGCCATCTGGACTATTACGCATTCGCCTCCTGCTCCGTAGACTCGGACAAACACTAATACGTCCAGCGCACCACGGCTTCGACGGCGAGCCGAAGCCTAGACACATGGGGAGAGGAGGCTAGCCGTGGTATTCACTGACCGCATCACCGCCGCCGACGTTCCCAAGATGCCCGCAGAGTACCAGGATCTTCTCCGCCGGGTTCTCACCATCCAGGCCGATGCCGAGATCGGCGGACCCAATGTCTATACCGAGCGGTGGCTGCTCAAGGCGCCCAATGCCGACGCGATGTACCGTTTGGCTCGCATCGTCGCCGAGGAGATCGATCACTACCGCAAGTTCGCGGTACTGCTCGCCCCGCTGGGCGTCGATGCGCGCCCCCTGCTTCATCGTGCACCCGAGCAGCGTTTTATCGAAGCGTTCCGTTATGTCGATCCGCCATCGTGGGCGGATGTCGCGGCCTTCTGTGCTCTTATCGATCGCGTCGGCCGCTTCCAGGTAGAGGAATTTTACAACTCCAGCTATCTGCCTTTCGACGAGGTCCTGCCCCCCATCATGCAGGAGGAGGTGGGGCATGTGTACTTCGGTATTCAGCAGCTGAAGGAGCTGTGCCAGACCCCGGAGGGAAAGGCGGAGGCCCAGGCAGCAGTGCGCCGCTGGTTACCGCGGGCACTGGATATGTTCGGGCGATCGGACTCGCGGCGCGATGAACGGTTCATTTACTGGGGGCTCAAGCATCGCACCAATGCACAGGCGCGCCAAGAGTACTTTACTGAAGTCGCCGATATGCTGATTGACCTCGGCCTGGAGGTGCCTGATCCCACGACTGATCGCCACTTTCTGTAGGCAGTAGCAAACCGTGGGAGCCTCACACAGGAGGCGCCATCTTGCCTGACGTGCTGCACACCCCTATAGACATCGCACGGCAAGCATATGTGGTCATTTGGGAGATCACCCGTGCCTGCGCCCTGACCTGTCGGCACTGCCGCGCTGTAGCCCAACCACGCCGTGATTCCCGTGAGCTGACGACCGTCGAGGGCTATGCGCTCATCGACCAGATTGCCGCTTGGGGCGCGCCCATCCTGGTACTGACCGGTGGCGATCCGTTGATGCGGCCGGATTGTTTCGATCTCATCGCCTATGGGAGCAGCTGCGGCGTGGGGATCTCTTTCTCGCCCAGCGCTACTGCGCGACTGGATCGTAGCGCGCTGCAGCGGGCGCGCCGGGCAGGCCTCCGGCGGATCGCGCTCAGTCTGGACGGAGCCACCGCCGCGGTGCATGACGCTTTCCGCCAGGTGCCGGGGACGTATGTACGCACGCTGCGCACTATTCAGGAGGCGCAGGAAATGGGGCTTGGCGTGCAGATCCATACGACCGTGAGCCGCCACAACCAAGCCGACCTACCTGCGCTTGCCGAACTCGTTAGCCAGCTACGTCCTGTGCTGTGGAGCCTCTTCTTCCTCGTGCCGACAGGGCGTGCCCGTGTGACCGATGTACTGGACGCTACGGCGCACGAGCAGGTGCTCGAATGGCTCTGTGGGATGCGCCCGTACTTACCGTGTGATGTCAAGACCACCGAAGCACCGTATTTTCGGCGCATCCTCTTGCAGCGTGGTGCGGCCCGCTCAGTAGGCTCCTCTTGCCATACTTCCGATGGTCTCGTGCGGCCGACCACCACGATCAATGACGGCAAGGGATTTTGCTTTATCTCCCATATCGGAGAGGTCTGCCCGAGTGGGTTCTTGCCGTTAAGCGCGGGCAACGTCCGACAGACACCCCTACCCATGATTTACCAAGATACACCGCTGTTCCGAGCCCTGCGCGACCACAATCGTCTCAAGGGCAAGTGCGGTGTCTGCGAGTTCCGCGCACTATGTGGTGGCAGCCGGGCCAAGGCATTCGCCTTAACCGGCGATTACCTTGCCGCGGATCCTTGTTGTGCATACGAGCCTAGTAACCCATACTCAGCCGAGCGCACCACATGCTCAGTATAAGTTATCTTCTGAACGGCGTACCGTCGCCAGGTGACCATCTCCGCTATGGTATCGATTGCACCGTGTCAGGTGCTCCGCGCCACGGCGCCGAGCGCCGTCCGGTAGTCGTGTGGAATGTTACACGACGCTGCAATCTCGCCTGTAGGCATTGCTATGCAGAGAGCGCTGATCGCATGTATCCAGGCGAGCTGACCACTGCGGAAGGCAAGCAGCTACTCGAAGATCTGGCGCAGTTCGGAACGCCGGCGGTGCTCTTCTCGGGCGGTGAGCCGCTCATGCGAGCCGACCTGCTGGATCTCGTTGCCTATGCGCGCTCCCTTGGTCTGCGTTGCACGCTCTCCACTAATGGGACACTGCTTACTCCAGATCTGGTGCGGGCGTTGCGTGAGCTCGAACTCAGCTACGTGGGGATCAGTATCGATGGCTTAGAGCTAGTCCACGATCGGGTACGCGGGCACCGGGGTGCGTTCGCGGCCGCTCGGACCGGCATCGAGATGGCCCGTGCGGCAGGGTTACGGGTGGGGCTGCGCTTCACGGTTCACCGGCTCAATCAGGACCAACTACCGGCCATTCTGGATTTTGTGGAGCGCGAGCGGATCGATCGCTGCTGCATCTACCATCTGGCTTACGCTGGGCGCGGCACACGGCTACGCCGATGGGACCTCACACCAGCGGAAACCCGCCGCGTTGTGGATATGCTCTTTGGCTGGGCTCGTGCGATGAAGGCACGGGGGCGTGCAGTCGAACTTCTCACGGTGGACAATCACGCCGATGGAGTGTACCTATACCTTCATTTGCTGAAGGAGGAACCAGAATGGGCCGAGTATGTGCGGCAACTGCTCGTGTGGAACGGTGGGAACCAATCAGGCGTGGCAGTTGGATGTGTCGATCCGGTTGGCAATGTGCATCCGGACCAGTTCTCGTGGCATATATGCCTGGGAAATGTTCGGGAGCAACCGTTTAGCATGATATGGACGGACCCGCACAACCCGATCCTGCGGTTTTTGCGCAGTCGGCGAGAAGCACTCGAGGGACGCTGCCGTGTTTGCCGCTATAGCGCACTATGTAACGGCAACTTGCGAGTGCGCGCGGAGCGATATTTCGGCGATCGGCGTGCGCCCGATCCGGCCTGCTATCTCACCGATGCGGAAATCGGGATTACCCCTGGTACGCCTGAGGCGGCCGAAGCGGCGCGCTGGCCTGTACCGGTGCAGCAAGCGGTATGATAAAAAGCGGACGTGCTTGCTGCGCGCAGCGAGTAACGGTATGTTACCATGCTTTACTCATCGTTGACTGGCGTGTTTGCGCAGCGTTGTTACACTGGCCCGCGAGAGACTGCGGCAGCCTTCGATCGTCGGGGGGCGCGGCGGCGCGGGACACCGAGGAGAGCCCGGGGGCGCCGGCCGGTAGAGAGAGCGGGTTAGCTGCGGATCCGGCCCGGTGACCGGGAAACCGAGCTGGCCACACGTGAGCTGCGAGCGGGAGGATGGGAATGGGGAAGTGGTTACTGGGCGTATTGCTGGCGACCGTGACGCTGGCGCTGGGCGCCTGCGCCACAGGGGGCGGGGCTGCGAGCAAGCCGGCTGCTGGTGGGTCGTCGGGTGGCCAGGAGATCACTGTGCGCACGTTGGACACCATGCGGTTCGAGCCGGCCATGATCCGGCTCTCTGCTAACACGGCGGCCCGTCTCACCCTCGATAACACGCGCCAGGCGCTCATCCACGACCTGACTATCGACAATCTGGGGGGGCAGCGGGTGCAAATTATTGTCCAGCCTGGCCAACGTGCATCAGGGCAACTCCCAGCGAGTGCGCCAGGCACCTATAACTTCTACTGCTCGCAGCCGGGCCATAAAGAGGCGGGCATGGTTGGTACGCTGACCATCAACTGAGTATATAGGCCTACGCACAGCAGTGTGGAGAGCGATAGAATGGCAGACTCGGATGACAGTGCTCCGCGCGGAGCCTTTCTGTTGATGCTGCTCTTTCTGATGTTGATCGTGTTGTTATGGACAAACGTCTATCTCCAGATCTGGCAGCGAGGGTGATATGACCCGTGATCAACTTCTGGAACTTGGCTGGATTCTCCCGAGCATCGCTATCCCGACGAGCATGCTAGTAGCGCTGCTGGTGACGGCCTTCGGGATGGGGATCCATGTGCCGAGCTATACAGGGGTGATTGACCCGCGTCTTGCCGCGCAAACGCCTCCGTTCGATCAGCCAGGTCTACGCCAAGTTGGACCAGATCAGTATCAAGCGGTTCTGCTAGCGCAAATCTGGTACTTCCAGCCACGCGAGATTCGCGTGCCCGTTGGCGCGCAGGTCGAGTTTGTGGCTACAAGTCAGGATGTGATCCATGGTCTGCGGATACAGGGCACTAATGTAAATCTAATGCTAATCCCAGGCCAGGTTGCGCGTGCCTCTGCACGATTCGCGCGACCCGGTGAGTATCTATTCGTATGCCATGAGTACTGTGGTGTAGCACATCACACGATGGCCGGGAAGATAATTGTCGAGCCACGGTAGCCTCTGCGCAGTAAAGGAGAAGGTGACGCCGTGTCGATGCGGTTGGAACGCTTGGTTGGCGCTTATCTTGCCGTCGCGATCGCCGCGATCGGCATTGGCATGTTTCTTGGTCTTCTACAGGCACTAGAGCACGCCGGCATCGATCTGTACCCACTCCTACAACCGCTCATTCGATCGTATTACCAAGGGCTGACTTTGCACGGTGTACTCAACGTCCTGGTGTGGACTACGTTCTTCATTTGCGGTTTTCTTCTATTCATTACTAGTCGGGCGCTCGATCGGCCGTTGGTGGGCCTGAGTCTGGCCAAAGGTGCCTTCTGGCTGATGATGCTAGGTCTGCTGTTGACAGTATGGGCCATGCTCAGCAACGAAGCGACCGTGCTGTTTACCTTTTATCCGCCACTGCGTGCACATCCCGCGTTTTATCTCGGCCTCACGCTGATCGTGGTTGGCACCTGGTTGATCACGGCGACACTCGTGATGACCTATCGCGCCTGGCGGCGAGAGCATCCTACCGAGCGCACCCCGCTTGCGGCATTCGCAGCCCTCGTGACGTTCGTAATGTGGACGATCGCGAGCATGGGGATCGCAGCCGAGATGCTGTTTCTCAATCTCCCTTGGTCGCTGGGCTTGCTGCCCGATACGAATCCCTTGTTGGCGCGTACACTGTTTTGGTTCACTGGCCACCCGATCGTGTATTTCTGGCTTTTGCCGGCGTACATCTCGTGGTACACACTGGTACCGCGCCAGGCGGGCGGAAAGCTATTCAGTGATCCCATGGCGCGCGTCGCATTCTTGTTGTTCCTAGTCCTCTCGGTGCCAGTGGGGCTGCATCACCAGTTTACGGATCCCGGGATCGGGAGCAGCTGGAAGATGCTGCACGCATTATTCACTTTCGCGCTGTTCTTCCCCAGCCTGCTGACATTCTTCAACGTGGTTGCCTCGCTGGAGAACGCGGGACGAGCGCGTGGCGGACGGGGATGGCTCGGCTGGATTCTGCGACTGCCATGGGACGATCCCGTGCTGGTGCCACAGCTGCTGGCTATGGTGTTGTTCGTGTTTGGTGGGATCGGTGGGTTAGTCAACGCCTCGCTAGAGGTGAATCTCGCAGTTCACAATACCGCTTGGATAGTGGGGCACTTCCACCTGACTGTCGGGGCGGCGGTGACCCTGACCTTTATGGGTATTAGCTACTGGCTCGTGCCGTTGCTGGCCGGCCGCCGGCTATGGAATGCGCGACTTGCGCTGGTGCAGGCTTGGTTGTGGTTTATCGGGATGGCGTTATTCTCCCACGCCCTGCACCGATTGGGACTCCTCGACATGCCACGCCGCACGGCGATCGGCTCGGCCCCGTATGTCCTACCCGAGTGGCAAACCTGGTTGCCGCTGGTCGCGATCGGCGGGACGATCCTGTTCGTGAGCGGGATGCTGTACCTGCTGAACCTGGCGCTGACTGTGACCGTCGCGCCGTGCGAGGCACCGGCGGACGTGCAGTTCGCGCAGGCCGTCGCACCGGCGGACCAAGCCCCCGCCATCTTGGATCGATGGCGCCCCTGGCT
>Ga0209061_1002876_pt1 | contig 20250 bp, 17 predicted proteins | sample Coa_R1_10_FD_187157 | JGI IMG/M metagenome (GOLD analysis project Ga0209061, IMG submission 187157) | Surface soil microbial communities from Centralia Pennsylvania, which are recovering from an underground coalmine fire - Coalmine... | ecosystem: Environmental > Terrestrial > Soil >...
GCCGCGGTGGCCAGGCCGTGCACCCGCGCCACCACCGGCTGCGGCACCTGCTGGATCAGCGTCATCAGCTCGGTGCACGTCATCAGCAGCGAGCGGACCTGCGGCAGGTCGGCGTCGGCGACGTCGGCGAAGTCGTGGCCCGCGCTGAACACCGGGCCGTTGCCCGCCAGCACGATGCCGAGCACGTCGCTGCTGCCCAGGTCGCTGAACGCGGTGATCAGCTCGCGCATGTGCTCAAGCGACAAGGCGTTCCGGCGCTGCGGCCGGTTCATGGTGACCGTGGCGAACTCGCCCGATCGCTGCACCAGGATGTGCTCGAAGGCCATCGCGATCCTCCTCCGTGACGCTGCCGGCGCTGCGTCCTGCCCTCATCGTCTCACCGCGGGGAAGGCCGGCGGTTCACCGGCGCGGGGGTGCCGCCGGCTCCGCGGTGCCCGGCTCCGCCCGCTCGGCGCCCGCTGCCGGCGCCCGCCGCCATGGCGCTAGCTCGAGGAGCCGAACTGGATGGGGACGTTGACGACCTGCGCCGTGGCCCACGCGGCCGATCCGGGCGCGAGCCGCCAGACGGTCAGCTTGGCGCGATCGACGGCCAGCGCGTCGAATCCGCCCGCGCTGCCGCCTGCCAGCGTCGCGGTGCCCGCCGGTAGCGGGGGCAGCGCCCGCCACGGGGCTCCGGGCCCGGCGACGGTCTCGCCGCGGCCGCTGCTCAGCACGATCGCGACCGAGCCGCCGTGCCCGAACGACGCCGAGCTCGGCGCCGCGCCGCTGAGCCGCAGCGGCGACGACAGCAGCCAGCGGCTGCCGCCGTCCGCGGACCAGGCGGTGACCAGGCTGACGGCCGGCCCGGTGCCCGCCGCAAGCAACGCGACCGTGCCGCTGGCCGCACTGGTCAGCCTGAGCACCTGCACCTGCCGGCCGGCAAGGGAGGCGGGCAGCGCTGGCCCCGCGGCACGCCAGGTTCGGCCGGTTGCTGCGAATATGCCCACGGTTCCCGGATGGCGGCAGCTGCCGGCGAGCAGGGGCGTCCCGGACGGGGCGAACGTCGCGGCGGTGAGGTCCCGCAGCCCGCAGCGGCGGCCCGCAGCCGTCGCGGCGAGGGACCGCTGCGTGGCCAGCGTCATCCAGCTGGTGTAACCGGGCGCGGCCAGCACTGCCATGCCGTCGGTGAGCAGGGCGAGCAGGCGGCCGCCGCCGGGCGCCGCGGCGAGCGCGTCGGGGACGTTGGCGAGGGCGGCGTCCAGCGGGCCGGCCGCCGACCATGCCCCGCCGCCGTCGCTGGTGACCGCCAGCGGCGTGTAGGTCAGGCCCTGGCTGGGCCGGAACCCGGTGATCAGCGACTGCGCGCCGGCGGCGAGGACCAGGCCGCCGTTGTCGGCGGTTCCCGGCGGCGTGACAAGCTTCCACGTGCCGCTGCCGGCAGGGCGCAGGAAAAGCTGCCAGAAATTGTCGTGCGAGGCGACCGAGCCGCCCATCACGACCACGGCCCAGGTACCCGCACCGGACACCCGGGAGGTGGCCAGGAACGACTCGCCGGCCGGCGGGGCCCAGGCCGCGGGCCCGGTCGCGGCAGGGGCGGGAGCGGCGCTGCCGCACCCGGCCGCCAGCGCCGACGCCAAGGCCAGCACGGCGGCGGGACGGGCTCTCACGAGTGCCCCAGCAGCTGTTGCGCGGCGTCGGTCAGCTCGGCCGCGAACGACGACTTGGTGGCCTGCGTTCCAGGGCCAGTATCGAAGTCCAGCTCCTGGCGCATGTGGCCGGACTGGTCGATGACGAACGCGTAGTCCCCGTGCCCGATCATCGACCCGGCCGGGAGGATCTCCGGCGGCGCGATCGCATAGCGCTGCCAGACCTGGCGGAGCCGGGCGAGGCTGCCGGTCAGGTACAGCCAGTTCGGCACCGCGGCCAGGCCCTCCTGGCGGTCGAACGCCTGGATGTAGCCGAGCTGGGTGTCGATCGGGTTGTAGTTGATCGCGACCAGCTCGACCCGGGCGGTGTCCGCGGACAGCAGCCGCCCGGCCTGGCGGAACTCCTGCGCGATCAGCGGGCAGTCCACCGAGCACGTGTCGTCGAGGAACGTCAGCAGCACCACCTTGCCGCGCAGGCTTGCCAGCGTCACCGTCCGGCCGTCCTGGTCGGTGAGGCTGAAGGCCGGTGCCGGGAAGTCGACCGGGGTGGCCGGGCCGTCGATCGACTCCGCCAGGATGGTGTCGGCGACCGGGCTGGCCTGCGCGACCGCCATCGGCACCGCGCCGAGGACGACCACGCCGATCGCGCCAACGGACGCGACCGACGCGATGCCCGCCGATGCCAGCGACCGCGGCGCGGCGGCGGCGCCCAGCCGGTCCCGCCAGCGGGCCGGAGCTGCCGTTTCCGCCGGGGCCGGCTCGGCCGCCGGGGCCGGTGCCCGGGCAAGGGCGAGGTAGCCGGCGGCCGCCAGCAGTACCATCGGGATCATGCTGTTGGGGTCGGTGCCGAGCCCGCCGAGGAACCCGAGATCCTCCACCAGCACCCAGTCCGCCAAGCACACCACGGCGAAGCCGGCCAGCACCGGGCGGATCAGCCGCGGCCTGCCGGACAGAAACGCGGCGCCGGTGACCGCGAGCGCGGCCACCGCGAACAGGTTCACCGCGAACCCGTGCGCCTGGTCGAAGACCGTGAAGGCGCTGATCCAGGCGGACAGGAAGCCGGGCTGCGGGGTCTGGGCCATCGATCGGGTCATCCCGGCCAGCGTGCCGGGCTGGCCATGGGACACTCCCTGCCAGAATCCGCGGCCCGGCCAGGCCTGCAGCACCGCCATCCCGATCAGAAACGCGCCCGTGCCGCCCGTCGTCAGCCGACCCAGCCACGGGCTGGACCAGGCCCGCTCCGGCAGCGCGACCAGGGCGCCGGCGACCGCGTAGATGAGCACGGCGCCGGGCGCGCCGAACAGCCAGGTCAGGCCGGGCGCGAAGATGCCGCCGAACGACTCGCCGAACACCCACACCACCAGGCCCCAGCCGACGCTGGCCAGCCCGGCGAGCCGGGACAGCGGGCCGCGCGCGGCGACCAGCAGCCAGAGGCCGATGCCGACCTGGATCCACACCGCCGCGGCGCCGGCCTGCATAGGGTGGTACGACCAGGCGGTCCCGGCCCAGTTCACCACCTGCTGCACCCAGCGCGGCGAGGTAGCGGCGATGGGCTCGATGACCTGCGACGGGAGCCCGACCGCCATCTTCGGCTGCGCCTGAAGGATCCCGTCGAAGACCCACAGCAGGCCGAAGCCGATCCGCAGCACCGTCCGCCATGCGGGCTCGGCCAGAGCCGGGATGGCGGGCTCCGCCGGGCCGGCCGCGGCGGCGGGCTCCGCCGGGGCCGGGCGGTGGGCGGGAGCGCGCGCGGCGCGGCTGCCGGGCGCAGCGCCCGCGGGTACGCTGGTCAGCCAGGCCCTGGCTGTGACCCAGGCCATCCCCAGCGCGGCGAAGATGATCAGCGCGATGAGGCCCTGGTGCACCAGCGCGGCCCGGAACGCGGCGACCACCGCCGGGTCGCTGACGTTCAGGCCGGAGTTCATCCCGGGCATGACGGCTCCTCCTCGGGTAGCCGACGGCCGGCCTGGGCTGGGGCCGACCCTGCGGGCCTGACACGGCCGGACGTACCGGTAACGCCGAACCGCCGCAGCCGGATGCTGCTGGCCACTACGAACGCCGACGACGCGGCCATCGCCGCCCCGGCGATGAGCGGGTTGAGGAACCCCGCGGCGGCGAGCGGGATCGCTGCGACGTTGTAGCCGAACGCCCAGGCCAGGTTGCGCCGGATGGTCGCCAGCGTGGCCCGGGCCAGCCTGATCGCGTCGGCGATCACGCCGAGGTCGTCCCGCAGCACGATCAGGTCGGCGGCGGTGATGGCCACGTCGGTGCCCGAGCCGAGCGCCAAGCCGAGGTCGGCCGCGGCCAGCGCGGGGCCGTCGTTGACGCCGTCGCCGACCATGGCCACCCGGCGGCCGTCGGCCTGCAGTTCCCTGACCACCGTGACCTTGTCACCGGGCAGTGCGCAGGCGACCGCCTCATCGGCTCCTGTCTCCGCCGCGACCGCCAGCGCGACGGCCTGGCTGTCACCGGTCAGCAGCACGGTGCGCAGGCCGAGCGCGCGCAGGCCGGCGATGGCGGCCGCGGCCGAGGGCTTGACGGTGTCGGCAACCGCGACGGCGCCGCGGGCCCGTCCGTCCCAGCCGACCAGCACCACGGTGCGGCCCGCGCGCTCCCACTCGGCACGCCGGTCTGCCACGTCGTCCGGGACGGTGACGCCGCGGTCGCGGAACAGCTTCTCCCGCCCGGCGATCACGGCTTCGCCGTCGACGATCCCGCTGGCACCCAGCCCAGGCAGCGACCGGAAGCCGACGGCTGGCGGCAGCGGCCCGACCTCCGCCCGCGCTGCGGCGCTGACCGCGGCCGCGACCGGGTGCCCGGAGGCGTCCTCGACCGCGCCGGCGCGACGCAGGAGCGCATGCCGGTCGGTGCCGGGCGCGACGTAAACGCCGGTAACCGCCATTACCCCGGTGGTGACCGTCCCGGTCTTGTCCAGGACGATGGCGTCGATTGACCTGGTGGCCTCGAGCGCCTGGTAGCCCTTGATGAAGATGCCCAGTTGCGCGCCCCGTCCGCACGCGACGACCAGCGCCGCCGGGGTCGCCAGGCCGAGCGCGCACGGGCAGGCGATGATCAGCACGGCCAGCGCCGCGCTGACCGCCCGCTCGGCGGGGCTGCCGGCCGCCAGCCACCCGGCCAGCGTCAGCGCGGCGGCGGCCAGCACCAGCGGGACGAACACGCCGCAGATCCGGTCGGCGAGCCGCTGGACACGGGATTTCTCCGCCTGCGCATGCTCGACCAGGGTGACCAGGTGGGCAAGCTGGGTGTCCTCGCCGGTCCTGGCGGCGCGGATGACCAGCCGACCGTTGACCGCGACCGTGCCGGCCGTGACCGTGCCGCCCGCGGCGACCTCGGCGGGCACCGACTCGCCCGTCATCACGCTGGTGTCCACCGCGGACTCGCCGAACTCCACCACGCCGTCGGCGGCGATCACCTCGCCGGGCCGGACCACCACCCGGTCGCCCGGCCGGAGTTGTCCGGCCGGGACGCGCCGCTCGGTGCCGTCGTCGGACACGACGCTGGCCTCCCGCGCGCCGGAGGCGGCCAGCTCCCGCATGGCGTCCCCGGCGTCACGCCGCGCCCGGGCCTCGTACCATCGCCCGGCCAGCAGGAAGGTGGTCACCGACGCCGCGACCTCCAGGTAGATCCCGCCGCCGGAGGCGTGCATCAGCAGTTGCAGCGCGGTGAGGTGGCGCTGCCCGCGGTCCAGGACGAACATCGCGTACACGGACCAGCCGCAGGCAGTGACGATGCCCAGCGACACGAGCGTGTCCATCGACGCGGCGCGGTGCCTGGCGCTCCGCAGCGCTGCCTGGTGGAACGGCCACGCCGCCCACACCGCGACCGGCGCGGCCATCACGATGAGGACCCACTGCCAGCCCGGGAACCTGGACCACGGGAACAGCGACAGCACCACCGACAGGTCGCTGAGCGGGACGAAGAACGCCAGCGCCACGATCAGCCGCCGCCGCAAGTCGGCTACCAGGGCCGCATCGGGTCCCTGGGTCGCATCGGGCGGCCTCTCGGCATCCTCCGGGGACTGGGCCACGTCGGCGCCGTAACCGGCCTGCTCGACCGCCTCAATCAGCATGGCCGCGGAAACCGACATCGGGGCGGTGACGGTCGCCCTCCCCGTCGCGAAGTTCACCGCCGCCGTGACGTCGGTCAAGCGGCTGAGCTTCTTCTCCACCCGCGCCGCGCACGCCGCGCACATCATGCCGCGGATCGAGAGCCCAACCTCTCGCAATTCCGGCGATGACGCCGTGCCGGTAACCGAAGCCGACATCCAGCCCTTGCCTCCTGGCCGGACCGCCCGGCCAGCCTCGTACGCGGCGGATACCTCCGCATCCGTGAATCTACACCGCCGAGAAAAGGACGCAATACCCGGGCAGGGTAAAAAGGAGTAATGTCAATACCCTGCCGGGGTACCGCGAATATCGGGTCAAGGTCACCGGGATACTCCGCCCGGGTATAGTGAAGAGCGCGAGAACGCGGCAATCCGCCATTCGCATTCAGCCAGTCTTGCGCTGGGTCTCGATAGCAGATTAGCCTTTTCACCGTCATGGGCAGTGCTGAATCCCCCGGGCGCCGACGGCGGGCGCCGTGCGCGCATGCCGACCGAGGACGCTGACGTGGGCGGACCGGCCTGGCTCGCAGGCAGTTTCGCGGTGCTGATGGTTGTCATCGCCGCCGTCTGCGCGTTCCGCCTCGTCGTTTCCTGGCGGCGGGGCAAGCGCGCCGGACGCGACGCCGACGCACTCCACGTCCTGATGGGCGTCGTGATGGCCGGGATGCTCGACCCGCGGCTGTACCCCATGCCTGGCGCCGCCTGCGGTGCCGTCTTCGGCGCCGCGGCGGGATGGTTCGCCTGGCAGGCGCTCCGCGCTCGCGGCCGGGTCACCGGGGCACGCTGGGCTCACCCGACGGCGCATACCGTCGAATGCACCGCCATGGTCTACATGCTGCTTCCGGTCGGTTCCTGGCCGTCAGGCCGCGGCCAGGGCATGGCCATGCCCGGCACGGGCCAGGGCGCAACCGTGGGAAACCCGGTGCTCACGCTGGTGCTGGCGCTGTTCATGCTCGGGTACGCGCTGTGGGCGGTCGACCGCCTCGCCGTCGCGTCGAGGGCGAGGGCCGCCGCGGCGGCCGGCGCCACCGATGCCCTCCTGCCCATCGCCGCCGTGCCGCGGCGCGCGGCCGCGGGCCATCGCCGTTATTGGGGTAAGCGGGCGCTCGCCCCCAGGGTCACCGCCTATTACAAGATCGCCATGGCCGTCACCATGGGATACATGCTCGTCACGATGCTCTAAACCGAAGTTGGCCCGAGCCGGAACCGCCGCCGGGTGCCGCTCACCCCACCATGCGGCGCACTGCGCCGCTGTCGATTGCGGTCACGCGCGGCGGGCGTTTGAGAGCTGCGCGGAAGCCGGTCCGCGGACCTACAGCCGATGAAGCCATGAACTAACTGGTAAGCGGCCGTCAGTTCCGCTACTGCGACAAGCGGAATATGGCTGGGTATCCCAAGCATGCGCTCAAAGAGGTCTACTTGGTGAATATTATTTCGATCCGATCCCGGCTCGATCGGCGGCGCGGCGGGCAGGGTGAGCGGGCCGGCTGGCCTGCGGGAAAGCGGCGAACGGGACGGTCCGGAGCACTCGCGACACGCCGGGTGAGCTGCACATGTGTGACGTGGCGGCATCAAAGAGGGAGCATTAGCGCTGTGAAGACAATCCTGACGGGAAGGTCACGCCAATGCTCCCGGAGCCGACCCTACCAAAACGACCGGCGCCTGCCCCGCCGCCGCGGGAGGTGATGACGCCGCTGTTCGCCCTGCCGGGCGGCGGCGAGCCCGATCTCGGCCGGCCGCCGCGGCGGAGGCCGGCGCATCCGCCGGGGCGCGGCCGCCGCGGCACCGTCCGGCTGCCGGCGGCCCCCGCCGGGCGCGACGCGCCGACTCCGGCGAGCCGCGCCGGACGCGACGCGCCTGTCCCAGGAAACCGGCCCGACCGTGGCAGGGCAAGCAGGGCGGGCCGCTCTGGCCCCGGCGCGGCCGGTGACGCCGGGCGGGATCACGCGGACCTGCTCGCCGTCACCGCGCCGCGGCTGCGGCGCGCCCTGGCGCGCAGCTTCCTGCGCTACGGCGTCCCTGGGGATCAGCAGCGCGCGGTGCACGCCGCGATGAACGTCGTCGAACCGGTGCTGCGGGCCCGCGACACCGAGATCCTGCGGCTGCGCGACCTGATCGCCGGGCGCAACCGGGGCCGCGCAGCTGAGGCGGCCGGGAACCACCGATCGTTTCGTGAAAATTGGGGTTTAAATATCGGTGACGCGCAGCCCGGCGTGGGCCTTGTACCGGCGGTTGATCGACACGAGGTTGGCGGTCAGCGCCTCGACCTGACGGCAGTTGCGCAGGCGGCCTGCGAAGACGCCGCGGACGCCGGGGATCCTGGCCGCCAGGGCCTGCACCAGGTCGGTGGCCTGCCGGTCGTCGCCCAGCACCAGCACGTCGCAGTCGATGCGCTGCACCTCGGGATCGAGCAGCAGCACGGCGGACACGTGGTGGAACGCCGCCACCACCCGGCTGTCCGGAAGCAGCGCCGCCGCCTGCTCGGCCGCGCTGCCCTCGGGAACCGGCAGCGGGTAGGCGCCGCGCGCGTCGAAGCCGAGCGGGTTCACGCAGTCCACCACGATCTTGCCGGCTAGTTCGGCGGCCAGGCCGGACAGCAGGTCGCCGTGGCCCTCATAGGGCACGGCGGCGATCACCAGGTCGGCCCGGGCGGCGGCGTCGCGGTTGGCCAGGCCGCGGACGCCGTGGCCCACCTCCCCGGCGGCGGCGACCGCCCGGTCGTGGCTGCGCGAGCCGATGATCACCGGGTTGCCGGACATCGCGAACCTGCGGGCAAGGCCCCGGCCCTGGTCTCCGGTGCCGCCCAGGATGCCGATGACGAGACCGTCCACCGACGGGGCGCCATGCTCAGTCATGAGTTCGATCCTGCCAGATGGCGGCGGGTGACCACCGGGCTCGGTGGCCCACCGGGCACTATAGAAGGGGCCCAGGGGGCCACCGACTCCGGCGGACGGGTGACCGATCGCGCCGGAGCGCAACTGCCGGCACCGATATGGCTGCGCGCGCGGGCTTTTGGAGGCACCATAGATGCGTGGATGCGAACCAGGTGGCTACGCTGCGTGAGCTGCTGGCGCCGACCGGGTGGCTGGAGCGGGCCCGGGCGTTCGCGCGGGGGCTGCGGACCGCGACGCGCACGCCGGGTGGGCTGCTGGTGGTCGGCACCCCCGACGACGAGCCGTGGCACCTGACCGCCCACCTGGACGAGGAGAGCCGACTGGCCGGGATACCCGAGCTGGCGCCCACGCTGGTGCGCTGGCGGGTCCCGGAACGGGCGCCGTCGCACCTGCGGGTGGGCCTGGACCGGCTCGAGGCGGCCCGGCGTGGCGAGACGCTGTTCGTGGTGGCCCCGTCGGCCGCCCCGGCCCCGCTGCTGGAGCGGGTCAGCGACGCGCGGCGGACCGGCGCCACCGTGTTCGCGCTCGACCAGGGGGATCCGGAGCTTGACGCGCTCGCCCACGAGGCGATGACGGTCCGGCCGGGCGCGGTGTCGTTCGGTGCGGCCCAGCACCTGATCAGCGCTGCGTGCGGTGAGCTTGACGGGCCGCGCCGCGACCAGGAGTTCGGCGTCGCCGCCGGCCGTGTCCCGCCTCCGGCCGACTACCAGCGGCACCGGACGGGCGTGCGGAGCCTGCGGGACCGGGTGGCGCGGCTGCTGGACGCGGTCAGCGGCCCGAGCGCCTGACCGCGGGCCGCTGCCGGCCGCCGCGGCCGGGGGAGCGCTACGCGTCCAGGCTCAGCACCATGGTGGGCCGCTCGATGATGTGGTCCGGGCGCAGCGGGCGCACCGCGGTGCCGATGGCGAAGAACTCGGTGGTGTGCGAGCCCCAGGTGTGGCTGTGCTGCCGTAGCTGGACGCCGACGATCCCCTCCGCGTGCAGGGCCTCGGCCTCGGCCTGCATCCGGCTCATGGCAAGCTCCCGCGCGTCGTACAGCGCCTGGGTGAACTGCTCGATCTCCACGTTCCTGCCGATGTTGCCCATCTTGGTCCCCAGGCGCTGGTGCGCGATGTGGTACACGCACGACCCCATCACCATGCCCAGCGGCGCGTAGCCGGCCCGGATCAGCGTCCAGAAGTCCTGGCCGGACAGGTCCGAGGTGAACGGCTGGTTCTTGTTGTTGCGCCAGTTGTCCACCCCCCCGCCGCCGGCGCCATCCTCGGCCTTGACCGCGGTGCCGACCGCGATGAACTCCGCGATGTCGGCACCGAACTCCTTCATCTCCACATCCAGCCGGACGCCGACGATCCCGTCCGCGCGCAGCGCGTCGGCCTCGGCCTCCATCCTGGTCATCGCCAGCTCGCGGGCGTGGTACATCGCCTGGGAAAGCACGTCGAGCTCCTGGTTCCTGCCCCAGCGGCCGATCTGCAGCCCGACGTGGTAGATGGAGCTGCCGAGCACCAGGCCCAGCGGCCGGAACCCGGCCTCGCGCACCAGCAGGAACTCGTTGACGGACAGGTCGGAGGTGAAGATCGCGCCTGCCCGGCCCGGCTGCAGCTCCGCCAGGCGGCGCATCGCATCCTGCGGCACGCCCGCGGCGTCGAGTTCGGTCGCTATTTCGCCCTGCTCGGTCATGCTCGTCTCCTTCAGATGCGTACCCTGGCGGCCTGCCGCCGCTGCGGGTCCAGCGACATGACGGCCAGCGTGGGCCCGCTGTGCCGCTGCTCGGCGCTGGCGAACCTGACGATCGCGGTGCCGATGGTCGTCGCCTCCACGATGTGGTCGCGGCGGCCCTCCTGCACCGGGCACTCCCGCTCGCGCACCCGGATTTCCATGTCCGCGATCACCACGCCCTCGGCGCCGAGCCGCCTGACGTCGCGTTCAAGCTGCTCGCGGGAGTCGTGCCTGGCGTCGTTGACCAGTTCGGTGTAGCCGATGACCTCGGCGTTGCCCGAGCCCCAGCGGGTCTGCCCCACGGTCAGCCAGTCGTCGTGCCGCGACCCGATCGAGATGCCGAGCACCAGCCCGACGGGCACCCAGCCCTTCGTGATCAGCTTGGCGAAATCCTGCCCGGACAGGTCGGAGGTGAACGGCGTCTTGTTCCGTCCCGGCCACCGGGACACCGCGGGCACGCCGGGTGCGCGGATGGCGGTGCCGATGGCGCGGAACTCCAGGCCCCCGGCCGGGAACGACCCGATGCTCAGCCGGACGCCGACCACCCCGTGCCCGCCGAGTTCGGTGCACTCGGTGACCATCCGGTCGATGGCCTTGTGCCGCGCGGAGTACATCGCCTGGACCAGCGGGGCGAACGAGCCGTAACCGCCCTGGCTGGATACCTGGGTGACGGTCCGGGTCGGCATGCCGTACCCCCAGGATCCCCACGATCCGGGGCAGTTGTAGCCGCCGGTGTAGCCGATGTTGTAGACGGCTGCGCCGAGCACCTGGCCGACCGGCTCGAAGCCGGTGCTGCGGATCGCGGCGAACTCGTCCGATGTCAGCGCCGACGCCCAGGTGCCGCTGCGCCGGATCTCCGCCATCCGCGCCTCGGCCACGGCGGGCAGTTCTTCGCTCACGGCCTAAGCCTAGCCTGTGGGCTGTTCTGCTAACCCCCGTCAGTCCTGCGCGTCCCATTCCTCGTTCCTGCGGCGCACGGTTTCCAGCGCCTGCGCGGCCGCCTCCGGCGTCGGGTAGGGGCCGAGCAGGTCCTTGCCCGGGCAGCCGGTGTCGTCCGTCTCGACCGTGTGGTGCCGCAGGCAGAACCACCACCTGTGTTCGGTGTCCATGCAGATTAGACTCGCAAAGCATGGTGACAGTGCTGCATCCGGGTCGGCTTTCCCCCACCCGCCAGGTGCCCGCGGACATCCCCCGGCCCGAGTACGTGGGCAGGAAGAAGCCGAGGACCGGGGAGCCGGACGTCAAGACACCGGAGATCATCGAGCGGATGCGCGTCGCCTGCAAGCTGGCCGCCCAGGCGCTGGCCGAGGTCGGCAGGCACGTCGCCCCCGGCGTCACCACGGACTACCTGGACCAGGTGGGGCATGACTTCCTTGTCGGCCACGGTGCCTACCCGAGCACGCTGGGCTACCGCGGCTACCCTAAGTCGCTGTGCACCTCGCTGAACGAGGTGATCTGCCACGGCATCCCCGACGACACGGTGATCCACGACGGCGACATCGTCAACATCGACATCACCGCCTATATCGGCGGCGTGCACGGGGACACGAACGCCACCTTCCTGGCCGGCAACGTCGATGAGGAGTCCCGGCTGCTGGTTGAGCGCACCCACGAGGCGATGATGCGCGGCATCCGCGCGGTCGCGCCCGGCCGCCCGCTGAACGCCATCGGCCGGGTGATCGAGTCCTACGCGCGGCGGTTCGGCTACGGGGTGGTGCGGGACTTCACCGGCCACGGCATCGGGACCACCTTCCACTCCGGCCTGATCGTGCCGCACTACGACGACCCGCGCAGCGACGTGATCATGGAGCCGGGGATGACGTTCACCATCGAGCCGATGCTCACCCTGGGCACGATCGACTACGACGTCTGGCCGGACGGCTGGACGGCGGTGACCAAGGACCGCAAGCGCACCGCGCAGTTCGAGCACACCATCCTCGTCACCGACGACGGCCACGAGATCCTGACCCTGCCCTGACGGGGTCGTCTGCGCCCTGGCGGGGTCGTCTGCGCCCTGGCGGGGTCGTCTGCTTTCCCGCGCGGCCGGCGGCACCTCGGCACCGCGGATCACTTCGCCCGGGCGTGCAGGCTGACCGAGTATCCGGTACCGCTGCCGTGCAGTTCGTGCCGCCGGCCGTGCACCCGCAGCGTGCCCGGACGCAGGACCGCGGTCCCCGCGGGCTCGCCGGTGCCGCCCGCCGCGCGCTCAGCAGGCTCGCCGGCGATCATCGCCGCCACGTCGCAGTCGCAGTCCTGCCCGGCAGCGCCGGGCGGGATAACCGCCAGCCAGGCGACGAGGCAGGCGGACTCCTCGACGGTGATCCGCACCGTCCGGTCCGGATCGAACCGGACCAGGCTCCACCACCGTTCCGGCGCGGCGGCCATCGTGCGCAGGTGCCGGGCCAGCATGCCGAGCGTGGGCGTCGGCTCCCCGGCGCGCAGGTCGGCCTCGGCGAGCCTGGCGATCTCGGGGGCGACGGACATGTCTGTGGTCAACGGGAAGTCCTTCGTGAGCGGGCCCGTGGCCGGGCCCGGCGGCGACAACGGCTGGCTGAGAGTCGTCGTCAGCGACAACACGAAGGACACAGCGCGCGCAGCATGGCACCCGCGGCACTCGGGCGGTGACCTGCGCGGCCTGGCATGACCGACAGCATACACGGCCACCGGCGGTGACGCGGGCCGTCAGCCAAGGCGCTCGATCGCGGGCATCGCCATGTCCCTGGTGACGGCGCCGTCCGCCCATGCCGCGGCGCACAGCGCGCGCAGCCCGTCGATGCGCTCGCCGCCGCCGGCCAGCTCGAGCCGCCTCCCGTCCAGCCGCACCGTCCAGCCACCGCAGCCGAACGCGCCGTCGCGCCTGGTCACGTCCGGATGCGGCTCCAGGAGGCCGTTCAGGTTCTCGGCCAGGTAGGCGGGGCGCTGCGACGGCGGCGCGAGGACCGCCTCGGCCGGGCCGGTCACCCCGGTCAGCACGAGCATGCTGTCCGCGCCGACCCGGTGCGCCCCCTCGATGTCGGTGTCCAGCCGGTCACCGACCACCAGCGGGCGCCTGGCCCCGGTCCGCAGCACGGACTCCCTGTGCAATGGCGGTTCCGGCTTCCCGGCCACCAGCGGCTGCACGCCGGTCGCGGCGGCGATCACCTGGATGAGCGAGCCGTTTCCCGGCTGGCGGCCGCGCCGCCCCGGCAGGGTGAGGTCGGCGTTCGACGCGACGAACAGGGCGCCCGCGGCGACCGCGAGGCCGCCCTCGGCCAGCATCGGGTAGCTCACGCCGGGCGAGTAGCCCTGGACGACCGCCTGCGGCCGCTCGGCCGCGGTGGTCACCGGCCGCAGGCCGCGTTCCCGGACCGCCATCCGCAGCCCGTTGCCGCCGATGACCAGGACCGGGGCGCCCGCGGGCAAGCGGTCGGCGAGCAGCCGGGCGGCGGCCTGGGCGGAGGTCACCACGTCCTCTGCCGCGGCCGCGACGCCGAAGCTCGTCAGCAGCGCGGCGATGGCCGCCGGAGTCCGGAATGCGTTGTTGGTGACGTAGGCGAGCCGCATGCCCGCCGCCTCGGCCTTGCGCAGCGCCTCGGCGGCACCGGGAATGGCGGTCCCGCCGAGGTAGACCACGCCGTCCAGGTCGAGCAGCGCCACGTCGTACGCGGTGTCGAGGGGTTCGGCGCTGCCGCGCGGCAGCGGTGCCTCGGCCTGCTGCCGCGCCGGTCCCGCGCTCATCCGGCGTCGTCCCCGCCGGGCTCGCCGGGCTGGCCGGGCTCGGCGGGCCCGGCGGGCTCGGCTGCCGCTGCCCTGGCCCGCAACGTGGCGCGCACCGAGCGCAGCGCCGCCGTGTAGTGCGCGGCATCGGGCCTCATCGCGGCGGCCAGCGCCAGGTACTCGGCCGCCGCGGCAGGGTCGCCGGTCCTCGCCAGGGACAGCCCGAGCCCGAAGTGGGCGTAGTCGTCCGACGGGCTCGCCTCCACGATCACCCGGAAGTTGTCCGCGGCCTCGGCGTACCTGCCCGCGTCGAACTGGGCCCGCGCCAGGGCCTCCCGCACGCTGCGCGACCCGGGCTCCGCCGCCGACGCGCGCTGCAGCACCTGCGCGGCCGCCGCCGCGCTGCCGCGGCCGAGCAGCTCCATGCCGCGCCGATACCAGGTATGGACGTCCTGTGCACCGGGAACTGGCTGGCGAGCGGGTTTTTCCCCCGGACGGGAATCGGAGCTCGCGCCTGATCCTTCTGACATGTGTGCAGACCCTTCCGTCGGAAGTTTGTTCCGGTCTCGTGCTGGCGCCCTTCCGCGGCGTCCGCTATGCCGGCGATCGGGTGAGCGGCATCGCGAACGTCACGTCTCCACCGTACGACGTGATCAGCGGCGGCAGCCTCGAGCACCTGCGGGCGGCCGACCCGCACAACGTCGTCCGGCTCATCCTGCCGGGTGACGGCCCGGGCGCGTGCCAGGCCGCCGCCGACCTGCTGCGCGAGTGGCTGTCGGACGGCGTGCTCGTCAGGGATCCGGCGCCGGCCCTGTACCTGTACGAGCAGACGGCGGCAGCGGGATGGACGCAGCGGGGCGTCATCGGGCTGGTGCGCCTCGGGCCGCCGGACGCGGCGGGCATCCTGCCGCATGAAGGCGTCATGCCGGGCATCGTGACCGGAAGGCGCCGGCTGATGGAGGCGGCACGGGCCAACCTGGAGCCGATCTTCCTCGTCTACGACGGCGGCGGCCGCGGCCGCGCCGCCGCGGTGATCGACCGCGTCGCGGCCGGGCGCGCGCCGGTGGTATCGGTCACCACGGAGGACGGCGTGACGCACCGGCTCTGGCGGCTCGTCGATCCCGCCGAGCGGTCCGCGATCGCCGCCGACCTGGCCGGGCGCCGCGCCCTCATCGCCGACGGCCACCACCGGTACGCCGCCTACCTGGATATTCAGGCCAGGATGCGCGCGTCGGGCCTTGGTGCCGGGCCGTGGGACTACGGGCTGGCTTTCCTCGTCGATTCCGCCGCCTACCCGCCGCGGCTCGGCGCCATCCACCGGGTGCTCCCCGGCCTGCCGCCGGGACGCGCGGCCGAACTGGCCAAGGCCGCGTTCACCGTGCAGGAGCTTCCGGCCGGGCTCGGCCTGGCCGGGGCGCTGGCGCACCTGGCCGCGGCCGGGCGGGAGGGAACGGCGTTCCTGCTGGCCGGCGGCTCGAGGTTCCGCCTGCTCAGCCAGCCGGACCCGGTCCAGGCCGCGGCCTCGATGCCGGCGGCCGCGTCGGCGGCCTGGCGGTCCCTTGACGCCTCGGTGCTGCAGCAGCTGCTGCTCGGCCGGCTGTGGGGCATCACCGACGACGAGCGCACCGTGCTGGTCTACCACGACCCGGCGGACGCGGTGCGCGCGGCCGCCGACGGCCGGGGCACCGCGGTCATCTCCAACCCGGTCTCGTTCGACGCGGTGCTCCGCATCGCCGCGCGCGGCGAGCGGGTGCCGCGCAAGTCCACCTCGTTCGGCCCCAAGCCGCGCACCGGCCTGGTGCTGCGCACGTTCGACCCGGCCGGGTAGGCGGGCGCCGGCGGTCTGGGACAATGACCGCGTGGCACGGCAATCGGCTGGATCGGCGGCGACCTCGCCGGGCATCACGGCGCTCGGACACGAAGTGTTCCAGATCGACACCCGGATGGCGGGGTACGACGGGATCACGGCGGGCTACCTGATCCGCGGCGACAGGCCCTGCCTGGTGGAGACCGGCACCGCGCCGTCGGCGCCGGTGGTCCGCGACGCCCTGGCCGGGCTCGGCGTCGGCCCCGGCGACCTGGCGGCCGTCGTGGTCACGCACATTCACCTCGACCACGCGGGCGGCGCCGGCGACATCGCCGCCATGTACCCGTCGGCTGAGATCGTGGTGCACCAGCGCGGCGCCCGGCACCTCGCCGACCCGGGCAGGCTGATGGCAAGCGCCAGGCTCGTCTACGGCGACGCGCTGGACAGGCTGTTCGGGGCGCTCGCCCCGGTTCCCGCCGAACGCATCATGGCGCTGGGGGACACCGGCACCGTCGACCTGGGCGGCGGGCGGAGGCTGGACAGCCACTACTCCCCCGGCCACGCCAAGCACCACGTCGGCCTGGTCGACTCCGACACCGGCGACCTGTACGTCGGCGACGCGGCCGGCGTCTACATGCCGGAAACCGGTGACCTCAGCCCGGCCACGCCGCCGCCCGACTTCGACCCCGAGGTGGCGCTTGCCAGCCTGCGGAAATTCGCCGCGCTGCGGCCGACCCGGCTGCTGTTCAGCCACTACGGGCCGGTCGCCGCCGTCACCGAGACGCTGGACAGGGCCGCGGAGGAGATCAGGGTGTGGGTGGAGCACACGCGCGCGGCGCGCGCGGACGGCCTTGACCTCGACCACGCGGTCGCGATGGTGCGGGAGCGGACCAGGGCCAGGTACGCGGTGTTCCGCCCGGACGCCGATCCCGCCATCGCCGCGAAGTTCGGCTCCGTGGGCGGCGCGGCGTCGAACGTCGCCGGCATCATGCACTGGCTGGACAAGACCCGGCCGGGAGAAGGCCAGGCCGGCACCACGACGTGACGGCGTGGCGGTCATCCCGGATCGGTGGCCCCGGCCAGGTCCTCGACCTCGACGCCGTCGAGCTCATCCAGGCGCTCGGCCGCGTCGGTCTCCCCCTCGGTGTCGGCCGCGGCCGCGGCCGCGAACGCCTGCCGAGCCTCGTCCTCGCGGCCGGCGGCGAGCAGCGCGTCCGCGTAGGCGTACAACAGCCGAGCCGACCAGGGTCCCGGCCGGCCGCTGGTGAGCTCGGGGACCCGCAGCGCGAGGACGGCGGCGTCGGCCAGGCCCTGGTCCCTGCGGATGCCCGACTCGACGATGCGCAGCTCGATCCAGGTGGCGCGGTCGAGCCGGGCATCGTCCGCCTCGCGTATCAGCGCCAGCGCCTGGTCCGGGCGGCCCAGGGCCCGTTCGCAGTCGGCCATGACCGGAAGGTAGTCCTGGCGTCCGGTCATGCGCCGCGCGGCGCGGAACTCGGCCAGCGCCTCGGCCCACCGCCCGGTCCGGTAGGCGGCGATGGCGCAGGCCTCCCTGACCACGCCGACCCGCGCGGCCAGCCGCTTGGCGGCCCGCGCGTACGCGTAACCCTGCTCCGGGTCTTCGTCGAGCCCCGCGGCCACCAGGTAGCGGGCGACGACCTCGGCGAGGTCGTTCGGCAGGCTGTTCAGCTGCGCCCTGGCGTCGGGGTCTAGCTGCCGGGCGCTGACCGAATCCGGCACGCGGAGCCGCGCCGTGCCCCCGGCTGCCGGCCGACCCGCCGCCCGGGCGCCGGAAGCGCGGGCGCCGGAAGCCCGGGCGCCCGAAGCGCGGGCGCCCGAAGCCCGGGCGCCGGAAGCGCGGGCGCCCGAAGCCCGGGCCGGGACACGGCGCCCGCTGCCGCCCTGCGTCGGCGCCTGGCCCCGCGCCTGGCGCCCGCCGCTTCCGCCTCCGGCCTGGCGTGCCGGCCGCCCGGAGCTGAGGCCCCCGGCCCGGCGCGGGCTGCGGCCATCAGGCGCGGCTCTCCCGCCGGCCCGCCCCGGGTCCCGGGCGGCCTCGTCCCGGCCCCGCGCCTGGGGTTCGACGGGACGCCTGCGGCGCGTCCCCGCCGGGCTCGTCCGGCGCCGGCCGTTCCCCGCGCCTCCCGCGGCCGCCGCTGCCGCCGTGCCGGCCCGGCCCGCCCGGCGGCCGCCCGCCGCAACGCCGCCACGGCGGCCGCCCGCCGCAACGCCCGTCCGGCGCGCACCAGCGCCTTTCCGCGTCCTGGGTTCCTCAGCCACCGAACCAGCCTCCCCTTCAACGTTAGCTGCAGACAAGCGAAGAGGGCCGCTCGACCTCTCGCGAGCGGCCCTCTTCAGGCATGTCCGGCGGCGTCCTACTCTCCCACGCGGTCCCCCGCGCAGTACCATCGGCGCTGAAGGGCTTAACTTCCGGGTTCGGAATGGGACCGGGTGTTTCCCCTTCGCTATAACCGCCGAAACCCTATTGAGATGTGACCGGCCGAGGCGTCGCGCGCCGGGACCGGGACCACCCGGAGCCTGCGCGGTGCTGGCCAGGGGGACAACCCCCTGGCCCCGCCGGGCCGACCGTATCTCGGGAGCCGCACAGTGGACGCAAACAAAATGTAAAGTAGAAGCCAAGCCACTCGGCCTATTAGTACCGGTCAGCTGCACACGTTGCCGTGCTTCCACCTCCGGCCTATCAACCCAGTCGTCTAGCTGGGGGCCTTACCTGGTTAACCCAGAGGGAGACCTCATCTTGAGGCGAGCTTCCCGCTTAGATGCTTTCAGCGGTTATCCCTTCCGAACGTAGCAAACCAGCCGTGCTCTTGGCAGAACAACTGGCACACCAGAGGTTCGTCCGTCCCGGTCCTCTCGTACTAGGGACAGCCCCTCTCAAGTCTCCTGCGCGCGCAGCGGATAGGGACCGAACTGTCTCACGACGTTCTAAACCCAGCTCGCGTACCGCTTTAATGGGCGAACAGCCCAACCCTTGGGACCTGCTCCAGCCCCAGGATGCGACGAGCCGACATCGAGGTGCCAAACCATGCCGTCGATATGGACTCTTGGGCAAGATCAGCCTGTTATCCCCGGGGTACCTTTTAGCCGTTAAGCGACGGCGCTTCCACGTGCCACCGCCGGATCACTAGTCCCAGCTTTCGCTCCTGCTCGACATGTCTGTCTCACAGTCAAGCACCCTTGTGCACTTACACTCGACACCTGGTTGCCGACCAGGCTGAGGGTACCTTTGGGCGCCTCCGTTACCTTTTAGGAGGCAACCGCCCCAGTTAAACTACCCACCAGACACTGTCCCTGATCCGGATCACGGACCTAGGTTAGACATCCAGAACGACCAGAGTGGTATTTCACCGTTGACTCCACAGGAACTAGCGTCCCTGCTTCACAGTCTCCCACCTATCCTACACAAGCCGCCCCAAACACCAATGTCAAGCTGCAGTGAAGGTCCCGGGGTCTTTCCGTCCTGCTGCGCGTAACGAGCATCTTTACTCGTAGTGCAATTTCGCCGGGTCCGTGGTTGAGACAGTGGAGAAGTCGTTACGCCATTCGTGCAGGTCGGAACTTACCCGACAAGGAATTTCGCTACCTTAGGATGGTTATAGTTACCACCGCCGTTTACCGGCGCTTAAGTTCTGAGCTTCGCAGCCCGAAGGCCGCTAACCCGTCCCCTTAACGTTCCGGCACCGGGCAGGCGTCAGTCCGTATACGTCGTCTTGCGACTTTGCACGGACCTGTGTTTTTAGTAAACAGTCGCTTCTCCCTGGTATCTGCGACCGCGCCCAGCTCCGGGGGCATGCCCCTTCACCAGACACGGTTCCCCTTCTCCCAAAGTTACGGGGACAATTTGCCTAGTTCCTTAACCACGGTTCACCCGATCGCCTCGGTATTCTCTACCTGACCACCTGCGTCGGTTTAGGGTACGGGCCGCTCAGGTCCTCGCCGCGAGGTTTTTCTCGGCAGCATGGGATTACTCACTTCACCTAAATCGGCTCGGCGTCAGGTCTCAGGCTTCGTGGTGCGCGGATTTGCCTGCGCACCGCCCTACACCCTTACCCCGGGACAACCATCGCCCGGTAGAGCTACCCTCCTGCGTCACCCCTTCGGCTTGCCTACTACCGGTCTGGGTCGCACCATCCACCGGATCAGCCCCGAAGGGCTCCCCGGCTTCAGGCGCTCAGCATCGCCGGCCTCGGCATGGGCGGACCTGCGCGGGTACGGGAATATCAACCCGTTGTCCATCGACTACGCCTGTCGGCCTCGCCTTAGGTCCCGACTTACCCTGGGCGGATTAGCCTGCCCCAGGAACCCTTGGTCATTCGGCGGAGGGGTTTCTCACCCCTCTTTCGCTACTCATGCCTGCATTCTCACTCG
>Ga0209061_1002877_pt1 | contig 20220 bp, 15 predicted proteins | sample Coa_R1_10_FD_187157 | JGI IMG/M metagenome (GOLD analysis project Ga0209061, IMG submission 187157) | Surface soil microbial communities from Centralia Pennsylvania, which are recovering from an underground coalmine fire - Coalmine... | ecosystem: Environmental > Terrestrial > Soil >...
TAACTATCTAGGGCTTTTTGGGTTGATCGCGGACAACACCGACGAGTTCGATGAAAGCCCGGGTGCGGGATATCTCTCGTCCGTTGCACTGACGATCGGACAGGGAACAAGCGAGATCAACCGTACCGTAATCGCCACGCGCGGTTTGGGCCTTCCGAGAGGGTAATGGCAATGGTCGGGCCATTTGCTGGACTGCGTGTTGTGGAGTTCGGACAATACATTGCTGTACCATATTGCGCGCAGTTGCTTGCCGACGGCGGCGCCGATGTCGTGAAAGTTGAGCCGCTCGATGGCGATCCCACGCGCCATAACGGGGAGATCATTCCAGGTGAAGCTCGACAATTTCTAAACAAGAATCGCGGTAAACGTTCGCTCGCGATCGACCTCGGCGACCAGGAAGCGCTTGACGCGGTTCACACCCTCGTTGCGACCGCCGATATCGTCCTCGTGAATTTCCGTCCAGGACTGGCGGAACGCCTTGGCCTGGATTACCCAGCAATCAGTCAACGCAACCCGCGAGTGATCTACGCCGAGAACACTGCCTTTGGACGCACCGGACCTATGGCAGATGCGCCAGGCATGGATATCATCGTAGCGGCATATGCTGGGCTGACCTTTCCAACTGAGGAGGGACCGCAGCCTTTTCCCGATCCGATCGTTGATTATACTGCTGCTCTGCTGCTCGCCTGGGGTATCTCGACAGCGCTCTACCATCGCGAACGTACAGGGCATGGTCAGAAGCTCGACGTCTCGCTTCTGCATGCAGCGATGGTGCTGCAGAACAATCACCTCATTCATGTCGACGCGGTCGACGGCTGGCGGTATACGTTTCTCGAATTCCTGAAAAATGCATTCACCGAAGGAAGAAGCTGGTCGGATATCTGGGAGGAACGTGAACGTATGCAGCCGTTTCGCTTCCTCCGGGCGTATTATGGCTTTTTCCGTACGAGTGATGGCGCGATCGCTATTGCTACTGCCGGTCATCTCAACCGGCAACGTCTCCTCCGCCTGTTGCAGCTGGAGGATCCATGGGTTACTGATCCAGGATGGCAACCTGCCGATGCTGCTGCGTATGCAGAGCAGCTGTATGCGCAAGTTGCCAGCGTTCTGCGCACGCGAACCACGGCAGAGTGGCTGGAAGAGTGCGCTCGGAGCGGTATTCCTGCCTCACCACTTCGCTTACGCGAAGAGCTGTTCGAAGATCCGCAAGCTCGGGCAAACGAGGCTTTTGTGAGACTGGAACACGACCTGGTCGGTGGGCTGACGGTTGTTGCTCCACCGGTCCGGTATAGCGCGACGCCTTTGGCTGTGTTGCGCGCTTCGCCACCACTCGGCTCTCACTCACGCGAGGTTTTGCGCGAACTTGGTTTGAGCGATACCGCGATCGATAGGCTCATCGCACGGAATGTCGTGCGAGATTATCCCAAAACTGGCGAATAGGCTGCTACGACGATCGCCGGGCCAGAGGAGTGCGGACACGCGGCATTCATCACGAGCACCAAGAGATGCAGAACGCGTCTCTTGCCCGCGTCAAGAGGGTCTCGTGCCTGTCACCAGGCCAGTGCACGCCTATCCTTCCGCAGTGGTGAGCGAGGTATCGCGTCCTTCGTCGCGCAATGGCTAATGTGTATCGCAGCAGTCGTTGCTATGGGAGTAAGAACGCACAGGCAATGCCTTCGCCACGTTGCTGCAGAAAGGGTTTCGGTCGCGCCAACTCGTTGTGTTTACGCTCGCAGCACTTCACGGCCATATGGAGAGACATCCAGGCTCCTCTGTTTTGACGGGGGTGAACGCTGGCCTGGCCGTTAGCGGCGTGGCAAAAAGCGCGTTATCCTCGTCCTGCTCCCGAGAGCTCGCTCACCGTCCGCTCGAGATCGACGGCGATCGCGTTCAGCGTCTGTGCGTACTGGTCCAGCCACTCGCGTTCGCTCTGCAGCTCTCGTGCCCGTGCTTCTAGCTCCGCTTCGCGCTGCGCTAGCTGCTCCTCGCGCCGGCGCAACTCTTCCGTGCGATCCTGTACGCTCTGCTCGTGCGCATCTGGTGCACTGCCGTTCTGCGCGAGACGCGCGCTTGCCAAGGCCTCCGCTTGTTCGTGCGCGCTGGCTAGAAGACGCTCCGCTTCCGCCTGCGCCCGTTCTTGCTCCGCGGCGATCTCGCGCTCTCGTTCCTCGAGTGCCCGCTCGCGCTCCTCTAGCTCGGCGGCAAGACGTTCTCGCTCTGCCTCGACTGCGCGTAGCTGCTCTGCTTGTTCGAGTAGCTCGGCACGCTGCCGCTCGATCTCCGCCGTGGCTGCTGCAACGCTCTGCTCCCGCTCTGCAAGCCGAGTCTCGCGCTCGTTCAGCAGCGCTTCACGCTCTTCCAGCGCGCGCTCACGCGCCGTCAGCTCCTCCTGCTGCGCTGTGAGCGCCTCTTCCAGCTTCCGTAGCCGCTCCTCCTCGGCGTTGACCGCTGTCTCGCGGTCGAGCAGCTCCTGCCGCAGGTTCGCCAGCGCCGCTTCCCGATCCGCCAGGCTCTGCGTCCGCTCTGTCAGCTCTGCTTCGCGCTGCTGCAGGCTCGCCTCGTGCGCGGCGACCTCGCGTTCGCGCTCGCCGATCGCCTCTTCGCGCTGCCGTACGTCCGCCTCGCGCTGCTCTACTTCCAGCAGCCGCTGCTGCTGCTCCGTCAGCGCTAGCGCATGCTGCCGGAGCTCCTCTTCGATCCGCGCCAACTCGCCGAAGAGGTTATCTAGTTCGGAGACGAGCGCGGCGGCGTGCTGGTGCGCCAGCGCGATCAGCGAGGGCTCCTCGGGCGCGGGATCATCGTCATCCACCGTGCGCGTGGACGTTTCCTCCGGGACTGCTCCGGTTTCGGCAGGCGGCTCTTCCCAGCTGCGCATCGTGCGGTCGAAATCCATGGGCCCGTTCATGCTCTCTCGTCCATCTCCCGGCGCGCACACCGCACGGTGGCGCGCTCGCGCCCGCCCTGCGCTTCCTGTACAGCGCTAGTGTCGGCTACCTCCAGCTCGCGTTGCAGCCCTGCAACTGTCGCGCGGCCGTTTCTACGTTCGAGTATACGAAACGGCTTGAACAGAATCAGTCGAGCACCAGATCGTCGACGTGGACAACCGCGTCGCCGTAGCTGTATCCGAGCAGATCGGTGATGCGCGACGATTGCTGCCCGCGGATCGTGTTGATGTCCGTGTCCGAATAGCGCGTGAGACCAACGCCAACGCGACGCCCATCCTCCGTGGCGATCTCGACGAGGTCGGCCGGCTGGAAGCTGCCTTCGGCGCGCACCACCCCTGCTGGTAACAGGCTATGTTTCCCGCCTGCGAGCGCCCGGGCCGCACCCGCGTCGATCACGATCCGCCCGCGCGGCGACATCCCCGCCCGGATCCAGCGTTTGCGGCTTTCCATGCGGTCGGCCGTGGCGGGGAAGTACGTGCCCAGCGTCTCGCCGCAGGCCAGCCGCACGAGGACGTCGGGCACGTGGCCGTTGGCGATCACGACGTCGGTGCCCGAGCTGGTCGCCAGCCGCGCCGCTTGCAGCTTGGTAATCATCCCGCCGCGTGAGCGACTGTCGATCGCCCCGCCAGCTAGCGCCTCGATCGCCTCGTCGATCGCCTCCACGCGCGGAACGAGTCGCGCCGTGGGGTCGCGATGCGGATCGGCCGTGTACAGACCATCGATGTTCGTCAGAATGGCGAGCAGATCGGCGTCGATCAGATTCGCGACAAGCGCGGACAGGTTGTCGTTGTCGCCGATGCGCGCTTCCGCGATCTCGTCCGTCGCCACAACGTCGTTTTCGTTGACGATCGGCACCACACCGGCCGCGAGCAGCCCGAGCAGCGCGTCGCGCGCGGTCAGGTAACCGAGCCGGTCGGTCAGATCGCGCCGCGTGAGCAGCGTCTGACCAACGACGATCTCGTACCAATCGAAGAGGTCTTCGTAGGCGCGCATCAACCGGCTCTGCCCCACTGCCGCCAGCACCTGCTTCTCGACCACGTCGCGCCCCGGTATCCGCGCCCCGCCCAGCCGGTGCCGGCCCGCGGCGACCGCGCCCGACGTCACGACGATCACCTCGGCGCCGCGCGCCCGTAGCCGCGCGATCTGCCCTACCAGGTTAGCCATCCGCTCCAGATCTAGCCGCTCGCCGCCGGCGGTCAGCAGGTTGGTGCCGAATTTCGCCACAACCCGGCGGTAGCGCAGCGCGTGGGGCGCCGTTTCGACCGCTTGCATGCTCGCTTCGTCTCTCTACAGGTGGAGATGTGGCGCGCGTGGGCAGCACCGGGCGTGTGCACCCGTCGCTACCCCGCTAGCATGATACACTCCTGCTGATGCCGCGCCGCGCTCCTCCCGCTGCGTTCGTCAATCACTGGGTCTCGATGATCGGCGCGCTCGCCGGTGTTCTTCGCGCGCTGGGTAGCACGCTCTCCGTTACCGAGGTCGCCGCGCTCTCGGGGCACGCCTTCCGTTTTGCCGTGGCGCCGGCGGCCACCGATGACGGCGCAATGGATGCGAGCGGGCCCGATCGCTTCGCCAGCGAGACAGCCCTGCCTCTCTACGCCGCGCTCGGCTGCTCTTTTGCCGCGATCGAGGCGCCCGCCGGCGACCCGCACTACAATGAAACGCGAGCCACGATCCTCGCCGCCGTGCGGGTGGCAACGCGCGCGGGGCGCCCGGCGATCCTCTATGGCCTGCACGTACCGCGCTTCGGTATCGTGCGCGCCGTGGAAGGAGAGGCGTTCATCGCCAGCACGATGGTCAGCGCACAGGCCGGCGAGCGTCTTCCCCTGAGCCAGTGGCCACCCCCCGGCCCGCCGGTGCCATTGCGCGCTTTCTTGCTCGAGAGCCGCGGTCGCGAAACGCGCGCGCTCGCGGATCTGCTGCGCTTCGTCGTCGCCTACGCGCGCGAAGGCGATCCACCCGGAGCGGTCGGCGTGGCGGGAGCGGCTACCGGGTTCGCCGCCTATGAGCGCTGGATCGCGTTGCTGGAGAGCGACGCCGCGATCTCGCCCGGTGGGCATGCCTACTGCTTGCACGCTCTGCAACAGGCGCGCGCCGAGGCGGCAGCTTTCCTCCGCGACGCTGGCGCGGGGACGGCGACCGCACCGCCGCTTGCTGCTGCCGCCGCAGCGTACGACGCCGAGACGCTAGCGCTGGCGCAACTGATCACGCTGTTTCCCTACCCCAACGGCGGCGATATCAGCTCGCCGGGCGCCCGCCGCATCGCCGCGCTGTATGCGCGCCGCGTCTACGCCGCCGAGCGCGACGCGATCGCCCATCTGGCCGCCGCGCTCGGCATCTGAACCGCCACGCTGCCCGCCGTTACATAGTCTGGCGTCGGCGCTGGACGGGGCGCGGCGCCGCGGCTAGCGTGGAAAACAGGCGCGCGGGCGGAGCTAGTACCGTCTTCGCTGTCAGCTGCTTCCGCGGCGCTTGTCCGTCACTACATGCGAGGTCCGGCGTGTTCGCGCATCTGCACCTGCATACCGAGTTCTCGCTGCTCGATGGCCTATCGCGCATCGATAGCGCCCTCGACCGTATCAAGGCGCTCGGCCAGACCGCGGCCGCCATCACCGACCATGGCAATCTGTACGGCATCATCGATTTCTACAAGCAGGCGCACAAACGCGGCATCAAACCGCTACTCGGCATGGAAGCGTACGTCGCGCATGGCTCGCGCCACCAGAAGGATGGCGCAGAGAAATCGCCCTTCCACCTCGGCCTGATCGCCCGTAACCTGGAAGGCTATCGCAACCTGCTCGCGCTATCGACGCTGGCCAACCTCGAGGGCTACTACTACAAACCGCGTATCGACCGCGAGCTCTTGCGCGAGCGTAGCGCCGGCCTGCTCGCGCTTTCCGGTTGCCCATCCAGCGAGGTGCACCGCGCCCTGCAGGAAGGCCGCCGCGACGATGCGATCGCCACGATGAAGTGGTACCGCGACGTCTTCGATGGCCACTACTACATCGAGATCCAGGAGCATTTCGACGATCAGTTCTCGCGCTACAACGCGGAGCTGATCGCACTCGGCAAAGAGCTGGGTATCCCCGTCGTCGCGACCAACGATTCACACTACACCGCGCCCGAGGACGCCGAAGCGCATGACATCCTCCTTTGCATCGGCACGAACAGCACGATCAATGACCCCAAGCGCATGCGCATGGAGGGGGGCAGCTACTACATCAAGTCCGAAGAGGAGATGCGCGCTCTCTTCCCCGATCACCCCGAGGTGATCGACAACACGATGCGTGTCGCCGATACTGTTGAGCCGTTCGCGCTCGAATTCGGCCGGCTGCAATTGCCCGATCCCGAGCTGCCCGAAGGTTCGACGCCAATGCAGTACCTCGCGGCACTCGCCTGGGAGGGTTTCGCGCGGCTCTATCCGCAGGCGACGGATGAGATGCGCCGCCGCCTGGAGTACGAGCTCGACGTTGTGGCCGAAACCGGCTTCGCCGCTTACATCCTGCTCGTGCGCGAGTTCGCCCAGTACGCCCGCACCCACCAGATCCCCTTCGGTGTGCGCGGCTCGGCGGCAGCGAGCGTTATCCTGTACTGCATCGGCATTACCGATATCGACCCGATCGCCCACCGGCTCGTCTTCGAGCGCTTCCTTAACCGCGAACGGCGCGAGATGCCCGATATCGATATGGATATCGCTGACGACCGCCGCGCCGAGCTGATCCAGTACGTGGCGCGCCGTTTCGGCCACGACCGCGTGGCGCAGATCATCACGTTCGGGACGCTCGGTGCCAAAGCGGCGATCCGCGATGTGGCCCGCGCCCTCGGCCTGCCGGCGGTAGAGGGCGACCGTATCGCGCGGCTCGTGCCGGCGATGCCGCTGCACATCACGATCGATCGCGCGCTGCAGGACAGCCCCGAGCTGAAAACCCTCTACGACAACGATCCCGTGGTGCGCGATGTGGTCGAGAAGGCGCGGCAGATCGAGGGCGTCGCGCGCCACGCCAGCGTGCACGCTGCCGGCGTGGTGATCGCGAAAGACCCGCTGATGACCGTCGCGCCGTTGCAGCGTCCCTCGCGCGGCGATGACCAGACGCTGCCCGTCGTCTGCTGGGATATGAACACTGTGGCCGAGATCGGCCTGCTCAAGATGGACTTTCTCGGCCTCGCCAACCTGACCATCCTCGGCCGCGCCGTCGAGCTGATCCGCGCTCGCCACGACCCGCAGTTCGACCTCAAGGCGATCCCCGATGGCGACGCTAAGACCTACGACATGCTCAAGCGCGGCGAGACGTTCGGCGTCTTCCAGCTCGAATCAGCGGGCATGCGCCGCTATATCCAGGAACTGCGCCCGGAATCGATCGCCGAGCTGTCGGCGATGGTCGCGCTCTACCGTCCTGGCCCGATGGCGCATATCCCTGCCTACTGCCGCTCCAAGCACGGGCTCGAACCGGTGCGCTATCCACACCCCGATCTCGCCGAGATCCTCGACGAGACGTACGGGATCATCGTCTACCAGGACCAGGTACTGCTCATCGCGCAGAAGTTCGGCGGCTATACCCTTGGCCAGGCCGATATCATGCGCAAGGCGATGGGCAAGAAGATCCCCGAAAAGATGCGCGCCGAGCGCGAGAATTTCCGTGCCGGCGCCATCGCCAAGGGCTACACGGCCGAGGATGCCGACAAGATCTTCGATCTCATCGAGCCGTTCGCGGGCTACGCTTTCAACAAGGCGCACGCGACCTGCTACGGCACGCTCGCCTACCAGACCGCGTACCTCAAGGCGAACTACCCTGCCGAATACATGACGGCGCTGCTCATGCTCGCCGATAGCCACCCCGCTGGCTTCGCCGAACGCGTTGCTGCCGCAGCCGCCGAGTGCGCGCGTCTCGGCCTGCCGATCCTGCCGCCTGATATCAACCGCAGCGGCCTCACCTTCCAGATCGATACCGCGCCCGATGGCAGCGTCGGCATTCGCTTCGGGTTGGCAACGATCAAAAACGTCGGCGAAGGAGCGGTCGAGGGGCTGATCGCCGAGCGCGAACGCAACGGTCCGTACGTCTCACTGGAGGATCTTTGCCGGCGCGCGGCGTCGCGGCACCTGAACAAGCGCGTGCTGGAGAGCCTGATTCAAGCCGGTGCGCTCGATTGCTTCGCCGAATCGGCCGGTATGGAGCGCGGCCTCTACCGCAGCACGCTGCTGGCCAACATCGAGCGTATCGTCTCGCTGATCCAGCGCGAGCAGCGCCTGCGCGACTCCGGCCAGGCGACGATGTTCGACCTCTTTGGCGCCGAGATGCCGGTGCCGCTGCCCGACCTCGAGCTACAGCCGACGACCGCGCTGCCGCCACGCGAATTGCTGCGGCGCGAAAAAGAGTTGCTCGGCGTCTACGTTTCCGAGCATCCCTTCAAGGCGGCGGCGCGTGCCGTCGCCGATCAGATCGATATGCTCATCGGCGAGGTGACGGCCGAATCCGCCGCCGGGCGCGAGATCCGGCTCGCCGGTATGGTGATGGCGGTGCGTCCGCTCCTTACTCGCGACGGCCGCGGCTTCTGCGCGGCGACGCTCGAAGACCTCTCTGGCCAGATCGAGGTGACCGTCTGGCCCGATCTCTACGAGACCACGCGCGACCTCTGGGCCGAAGGCAAGATCGTGCGGTTGACGGCGCGCGTGCGTCAGCGTGAAGACCGGCTGAACATCACTGTGGTCAACGCGGCCGAGCATGATCCTACCGCCGGCAGCGCGACGCTCGACGCGGAGATCGCGCGCGAGGTCGAGGCCGCCGCACCAACCCGCCCCTCGCGGCCGGCGCGCAACGGCAAGAACGGCAACGGCGCTACGCGCGTGGCTCCTCGCCGGCGGTTTGTGCTGCACATCGAGATCGCGGAGCGGCCCGAGGCCGAGGAGGACGATCGCCGCCGCCTGGCCGCGCTGATCGCCGCCCTGCGCGAGGCGCCCGGCGATGATCTTGTGCGCCTGTTGCTGCGGACACCAGCCCAGCGTTACGAACTGGAGCTACCACCCTGCGCCCTCCGTCCGGACCTGGAGGCGCGTATCAGGCCGATCCTCGAAAGCGATGGTTGGGGAACGCTGTACGTCGAGGCGCTCCCCGAGGCGGCGCCGTCCAGGGCCGAGGTGGCGTAGCTCGCGCCGCGGGGTGTACCGCCTATTCCAGCGCTTCGAGCGCGCGCGTGATCTCCAGCTCGCGCTGGCGCGCGATTGCGAGGTCGTTGCGCAGCTTGTCGACCACGTGCGCGGGGGCGCGACTCAGGAACGTCTCGTTGTTCAACTGCCGCTCCAGCCGCTCGACCTGGGCGGAGGTCGCCTGTAGGTCCTTGCGCAACTGCGCGCGCGCGGCACCGAGGTCCACCACGTCGGCGAGCGGCACCACCACGGTTGCTAGATCGAGCACCGCCCGGGCAACGCCGTGCGTCGGGGCATCGCCTGGAGCCACCACGTGCAGCGGCCGCGCGCGCGCCAGTGCCTCGATCGTTGCGGCGCGGGCGGTGAGAGCGGCGCGTAGCCGTTCGCGCGGCGTTTCAATGTAGGCCTCGAGGTAGCGTGCCGGGTCGATCTTGCGTTCGACGCGGATATTGCGCACAGCGCGCACCGCCGCGATGAGAGCGCCCATCGCCGCTTCGGCCTTCTCATCGCGCCAGCCGGGATCGCCCGTGGGGTACGGGGCGGCGATGAGCGCCGGCGAGGACGCGCCGGGTAGCAGGTCGCGCGCGTTCTGCCAGATCGCCTCGGTCACGAATGGCACGAACGGGTGGAGCAGGCGCAGCGTCAGGTCCAGCACGTGCGCCAGCACGGGTAGCGGCGAGGCGTCGCCCGCTTGCAGCCGCACCTTCGCCGCCTCGATGTACCAGTCGCAGAACTCGTCCCAGACGAAATCGTCCAGCCGGCGCGCGGCCTCGGCGAGGTTGAACTCGGTGATGAACTGGTTCGCTTCGGCGGCAACGCCGTGCAAGCGGCTCAGAATCCAGCGGTCTTCGAGCTGCAGCGCAGTGCGGTCGATCGTCTCGAGCGGCGCAGGGACGCGGCCGTCGAGCCGGGTCAGGACGAAGCGAGCGGCGTTCCAGAGCTTGTTGCAGAAGTGCTGCGCACGCTCGATCTTCTCCCGGCTCCACTTGAGATCGTTGCCGGGTGCCGTATTCGCGATGAGCGCCAGGCGGGTAGCGTCGGCGCCGTACTCTTCTACCAGCACCAGCGGATCGACGCCGTTGCCGCGTGTCTTGCTCATCTTCTGGCCGCGCTCGTCGCGCACCATACCGTGGAGATACACGTCGCGGAACGGCACCTCGCCCATGTTGTAGAGACCGAGCATGATCATCCGCGCCACCCAGAAGAAGAGGATGTCCCAGCCGGTCTCCATCAACGTGGTTGGGTAGAAGTAGCGCAGATCGGGCGTCTCGTGCGGCCAGCCGAGCGTGCTGTGCGTCCACAGCGCCGAGGAGAACCAGGTATCGAGCACGTCCTCGTCCTGGCGCAACGCGGTGGCGCCGCAGCGTGGGCACGCGGAGGGCGTCTCGATCTCGACGATCTCGGCGCCGCAGCTATCGCAGTACCAGACGGGGATGCGGTGGCCCCACCACAACTGGCGCGAGATGCACCAGTCGCGGATATTCTCCATCCAATTGAGGTACACGCGCACGAACCGTTCGGGCACGATCCGGATGCGGCCCTCTTTCACCGCCGCGATCGCGGGTGCGGCCAGCGGCGCCATCTTCACGAACCATTGCGGGCTAACCAGCGGCTCGACCACGGCGTTGCAGCGGTCGCAGTGCCCCACGCTGTACGTGTACGGCTCGACCTTGACCAGCAGCCCCAGCGCTTCGAAATCGGCGACGATCCGCTTCCGCGCTTCGTAGCGATCGAGGCCGACGTACGGTCCCGCGTTCTCGTTCATCGTCGCATCAGGATTCATGACGTTGACGATGGGCAGGCCGTGCCGCTGACCGATCTCCCAGTCGGTCGGGTCGTGGCCTGGCGTCACCTTCACCGCGCCGGTGCCGAACTCCTTCTCGACCGCCTCGTCGGCGATGAGCGGCAGCTCGCGGCCGATGATTGGCAAACGGAGCCGCGCTCCACGCAACCCGGCGTAGCGCGGATCGTCCGGGTTCACCGCGACCGCTGTATCGCCGACGATCGTTTCGGGTCGAGTCGTCGCCATCTCGATGTAGCGCCCGGTTTCGCGGCCGCTGGCATCGATCACGGGATATTTGATGTGGTAGAGGTAGCCCTGCGTCTCCTCGTACTCGACTTCGAGGTCGGAAAGCGCCGTCATGCAGCGCGGGCACCAGTTGATGATGCGCGTGCCGCGGTAAATCAGGCCGTCGTCGTACAGGCGCTTGAACGTGGTGCGCACCGCTAGCTGCGGAATGTCGTCCATGGTGAAGCGGCGGCGTGTCCAATCGCATGAAGCGCCGAGGCGGATCATCTGCTCGTAGATGCGGTTGCGCACGCGATTGACGTACTGCCAGACACGTTCGAGGAAGCGCTCACGGCCCAGGTCGTGGCGTGTCAACCCTTCGAGTGCTAGCTCGCGCTCGACGACGATTTGCGTGGCGATGCCGGCGTGGTCGGTGCCCGGCAGCCAGAGCGTCACTTCGCCCTTCATGCGGTGCCAGCGCGTGAAGGCATCTTCGATGGCCAGCGTTAGCGCGTGGCCCATGTGCAACTCGCCTGTCACGTTGGGCGGCGGCATGATCATGCAGAACGGGCGTGGCCGGTCCGGACCCTCCGGCGGTACGACGGGCGTGAAGTAGCCGCCCTGCTCCCACAGGGTGTACATCGCCGCCTCGGCCTCGCTCGGCACGTAGGCGCGCGGCATGTCTGCCCGTTCGTCGCGCTTCGCCTGCTCCGTCGCCATCTCGCTGCTCCGTGCGCGCCGCCTCAGCTCGCCGGCGCGTACCACCATGGTAGCATCCGCGGCAGCATGGGTTGGGCCATATCCCACGAGGGCAGCGCGATGGCGTTCTGCTAATAGGGCTGCAATTGCCAGCGCAGGCCGGCATCGGGCGCGAGTAGCGGTGCGAGATAGCCCGGGTACGTGAGCGTGTTCGGATTACCATCGCTGACGTACCATGTATCGGGCCGCGCCTGGAACGTCGCGATCGCTTGTTGCAGTCGCGCGGCGCCTGCGAGCGTGCGTGGCACGCCCATGCCGGAGAAGTCGGCGCGGGCGGGCGTGGGTGCAGGACCGCCCCAGGCAGCGATGACTGCCGCGAAGTCGTACGGGGTACCGTTGCTGGCGTACCCGTGCGCGGCCAGCTCGCGCCGCTGCGGCCAGTTGCCGTAGGGCAGCGCCATCGTCTGCATCACGTAGGGCTGGCCGTCGTTTCCGTGAACGGTTGCGGCGATATTCACTACCTCGTCGCCGATCTCGCTTTGCACCGCCGCGTTCGAAAGGCGGCTCAGGTTGGGATGATGGAGCGTGTGATCGCCGATCTCGTAGCCGTGGTCGACGAGCCACTGCACCGCGTACGTACCTTGCCGGCCGAAAAGCTGCGTCCAGATGACGTAGAAGACGGCGTGCGTGCCGAAGCCCGGGTGCGTTGCGGCGAAATCTTCGAGAATGCCAACCGCGCACCATGGCACCGGCTGTCCGTTCGCATCGAGCGTGAGCTGGCTGGCCCACGAGTCATCGAATGTCAGCACCACTGGCGACGTGCCCGCGGGGAGATCGATCCGCCCGTCGAGCACGCTCTGCAGGGAGACGGTGCGAAAGCCCGCGTCGTACAACGTTTGCAGGTCGGCGCGGAAGTTGTCGGGCGTGCGCTGGTACGCACCTTCGGGGTAGCCGATGCTGTGGTATTCGAGGATCAAGACGCGGCCGAGCTCGTTGGGCGGAAAGCCCGTTGTCGGGCCGCCATCGTCCGCTGTTGCGCGCGGAGCGGCCAGCATTCCGTGGTGGTGCACCGCGAACGCGGCGAGAGGCGAGGCAGCCAGCAAAGCAAGGAACCTTCGGCGTGGAAGGTACACCGGCTATCCTTTCGTGCTGTTGGATCGTGAGTGTTCGCGGGATGGCCAGCGGCAGTTTACACAAAAAGGCCGCCGGCAAGGTAGAGCGGCGGCGCAGAAATGGTGCGAGCCAGGTTTAGAGCGCGCGCTTGAGCAGGTAGAGCGACTCGTGATTGCGGAAGGGTGGACGCCCGGCGCGCACCAGGCTGCGCAGTTCCGTCACGGCATCGCGCGCGCGCTGTACCACGTCAGGCGGGTAATTCATCGCGGCGACGTTGCGCTCGAACTCCTCTTCGCCCGCGAGCGTCGCGCTGAGACCATCGGTGACAGCCAGCTCCAGATCGAGGTCGACGTAGCTGATGCGCCCGTCGGCGAAGGTGGCCGGCATCGCCACGTTGCAGGAGAAAAAATACGGTTCGCCGTCGCGCAGGGCGGCACGGATGTTGTACCAGCGGTCGCTCCAGTAAAACTGGAGCGTATCGGCTGGCCATGGGTACGACCGTTCGCCGGACGTGATCGCCTCGCCCTGCGATGAATGCAGCACGATCAGGCTCGGCGCGCGCGCCACGAACTCTGCTTGCCACTCCCAACGGTTGCGGCCATCGAAGCTGCGCGACTCGACGACGTACAGGCGAGCGGATGCCATGCTTGTTTCTCGCTCGGGCGGGGCGCCCCGGCAGGCGTAGTATACGCGATCTGCCTCTTATGCTCCGCGTGTTCTCGTCTTAATCATCGACGGATATCCCCTTCAGCACCGTTGTTTCGTCCTCTGCTGCCACGGCCTCGGTCCAGCGCGACGTAACGCCGGCGAGGTGGTTGGTTGGGCCGTGGCCATGGCCCAGCGCCGGAGCCGTGGCGATCGCCGCGCTGATGTACGCCTTTGCGCGCCGGATCGCTGCGAGCGGCTCCAGGCCGCGCGCTAGTCCGGCGGCGATCGCGGCCGAGAAGGTGCAGCCGGTGCCGTGCGTGTTGCTGGTGCGCATACGCGGGGCGGGCAACTCGACGAAGCACGCGCCATCGTACACGAGGTCGATCGCCTCCTCGTTTTCGGGCAGATGGCCCCCCTTGACGACAACCCAGCGCGGCCCGAGCGCGTGCAGCGCGCGCGCCGCGTCGTACATGGCGGCGCGATCCGGGACTGGCCGGCCGATCAGCTCCGCTGCTTCGGGCAGGTTCGGCGTCACGACCGTCGCCAGCGGCAGCAGCCGATCGCGCAGTGCCCGCCGCGCCTCAACGGCGAGCAGCACGTCCCCGCTCTTCGCTACCATCACCGGATCGACGACGAGGTTGCCCAGAGCGTACCGGCGAATGAGCGAGGCCACCAGTTCGACGACGTCGGCGGTGCCGAGCATGCCGGTCTTGGCGGCATCGGCGCCGATGTCCTCCAGCACGGCGGCGATCTGCGCCTCGATCACGGTCAGCGGCACGGGGTGGATCGCCGTGACGCCGATGGTATTCTGCGCCGTGATCGCGGTGATCGCGCTCATGCCGAAGACGCCGAACGCGGCGAAGCTTTTGAGGTCGGCCTGGATGCCCGCGCCGCCACCGCTGTCGGAGCCGGCGATCGTCAGGACGCGAGGGATCGTTGTCATGGCTGTATGCTCCAGGAATGGTTGATCTGTCTCGCCGCTCTTCCTGCAGGGAAACGGCCTGCCGCGTTGCCGTGGAGGAGCGGCGAAGCCGGGTACGATGGGTACGGGAGGGACGCGCCGATGTCCGTGCGAGGTTTGTACGTCATCATCGATCCCGAGCACACCGCCGGGCGCGATCCGGTCGAGGTCTGCCGGCGAGCGCTGGCTGGTGGTGCGGCAGCGGTGCAATGGCGCGATAAGCGGCGCGACAAGGGCGACCAGCTCGCCGATCTGGAGCGTATCCTTGCCCTCTGCCGCGCAGCGGGCGCGCCGCTGATCATCAACGACCACGCCGATCTGGCGCTCGCCGTTGGCGCGGATGGTGTGCACGTTGGCCAGCATGATCTGCCCGTCGCCATCGTGAGGCGGCTGCTGCCGGCGAGCGCGATCGTCGGCTGCTCGACGAATAACCCCGATGAAGCGCGCGCTGCCGAGGCGGCGGGGGCGTCGTACATCGCCGTGGGGCGTATCTTTCCCACGACCTCTAAGGCCAACACGCGGCCAGCCGATCTCTCGGTTATCACGCGCGTGCGTGCAGTCGTCAACGTGCCGGTGGTTGCAATCGGTGGTATCACGGCTGCAAATGTCGATCAGGTGATCGCCGCTGGGGCCGATGCGGCGGCGGTGATCGCGGCGGTGGGAGAGGCGCCGGACGTGGAGGAGGCGGCACGCGCTATTGCGGCCCGTTTCGCCGCCGCGCGCTCATGAAACGCGCCGGCGAGAACGGGTCGAGATCCATGCTCGTCCGTCCTTCGAGCAGCAGCTCGGCCATCAGCCGCCCGGTGATCAGGCTCATCAGCACGCCGTTGCGGAAGTGGCCCGTCGCGATCGCCAGCCCCTCCGCCTCCGGTGCCAGCCCGAGGATCGGCAACCTGTCGGCGCTGCCAGGGCGCAGACCGGCGCCCGTCGCGATGATATCGGCCTCTTCTAGCGCGGGCACGAGGCGCGTGGCGCCCGCGAGCAGCCAACGGATTGCGCCAGCCGTCACGCGCTTCTGGAAACCGCGTTCCGGCTCCTCGGTCGCGCCAAGGTAGATCGTGCCGTCGGGCCGCGGCACGAGGTAGATGTGTTCGCCATAGATCGCCTGCGTGAACGGCTGCGGTAGCGCGCGCAGCAGGACGTACTGACCGTGGACGGGCGCAACCGGTAGTTCGACCGCGCCGCGGCCGACGAGCCGCGTCCACGCGCCGCCTGCCAGCACCACCCAATCACCCGCGACGACCTCACCCGATTGCAGCCGCACGCCTGTGACCGTTCTGCCCTCGTGGATCAGCGCATCGACGCCCGCCCCTTCGCGGATGGTGGCACCGCGCCGCGCCGCCGCTTGCGCGAGCGCCAGCGTTAGCCGCTGTGGATGTACCTGCGCTTCCTCCGGTGAGTACAGCCCGCCGATCACTGTGTCGCCCAGCGCCGGCACAACGCCGTGCACATGCGGCGCATCGTACCAGCGGACCGGTAACCCTTGCTCCTCCGCCCAAGCGATACGCGCTTTCAGAGCCACTGCCTGCTCCGGCGTTTCGGCCACGCGCACAATGCCAGACTGGACGTATTCGATCGCCAGCCCGCTCGCCGCTTCCAGTGCCTCGGCCTCCTCCTCGAAGGCGCGTAGCCCGGCGATGGCGAGCTGCAGAAAGGCGTCGTCCTGCGAGGCCTCGGCGATCGGCGCTAGCAAGCCCGCTGCCGCGGACGAGGCCTCGGCGGCGACCGTGGCGCGTTCGAGGACGGTGACGCGCGCGCCGCGGCTGGCGAGGTTGTAGGCGATCGCGCAGCCGACCACGCCGCCGCCGACGATGACGATCTCCTGTGGCATACGTCTCTTTCTCCTCGCTGCCGTCTGGCGTTAGCCCCCACCGACGGCGCGCACGATCTCGATGACATCGTTGGCGCGTAGCAGCGTCGTCGCGTAGCAGCCGCGGTCGACCACCTCGCCGTTGCGCGCCACGGCAACGATGCGCGGGTTGATCGCGCGCTGCTGCAAGAAATCCGCGATCGACATCTCGCGTTCGAGTTGCTCCTCGCGGCCGTTGATTGTGAGGGTGATCATCGCTCTACCTATTGTGGTATGTGCTCTCGCTCCTGCTCCCTCTGCGCCGTGGTCCGCTCCTGCCAGGCAGCGTCGAGCGCCGCGCGTAGCATCGCCGCGGCCGCGCGCGGATCGGGCTGGCCAAGGATCGCCGAGATCACCGCGACGCCTGCCGCACCAGCGGTGATCACCGTCCCCAGGTTGCTGGTGTCGATCCCACCGATGCCGATGACAGGCACGCGCACCGCGTGCGCCACTGCGCCGGCGAGCGCTGGCCCGCCGGTCGCGCCGCCGGGATGCGAGCGACTGGGGAAGATCGTCCCCAGGATGAGGTAGTCGGCCCCTTCGGCCTCGGCGGCGCGCGCGGCCTCTACGCTATGCACCGAACGTCCAACCAGCAGCCGGCCTCGCGTGGCGCGACGTACCGCTGCCACCGGTAGGCCGTCCTCGGGTAGATGCACGCCGTCGGCGCTCACAGCCAGCGCCAGCGCCGGTGGCCCGTTGATGAGCAACAGCGCTCGGCCCGCCGTGATGGCGCGCAGGTCGCGTGCCAGGGGCAGCAGCTCGTGGTCGCGCAGCTCCTTTTCTCGCACTTGCACGGCGTTCACACCGCCGGCCAGCGCCGCATCCACTGCGGCGACGAGCGCTGTGCTGCTGCCGGCCAGCGCGCGATCGGTCACGAGCATCAGGATCGGGAGTGGGAGCGCGCTCATCGCGTCGTCGCCGGCTGGGTCGCGCGCGGCACACCCTCGGTCGGGCTGCTCGCGATCGCCTGCAGACGACGCGGGATGCGGCCGGCGAGGAAGGCCTTGCGCCCCGCTTCGACGCCAAGCCGGAACGCTTCGGCCATCAGCGCCGGGTTGCCCGCCTGGGCGATCGCGGTGTTGACGAGACAGGCATCCGCGCCGGCTTCCATCGCTGCCGCCGCTTCCGATGGCACGCCGAGACCAGCATCGACGACGACCGGTACCGTCGCCTGCTCGATGATGATACGCAGCGAATCGATCGTGCTGAGGCCGTACCCCGAACCGATCGGTGCGCCGAGCGGCATAACCGTCACCGTGCCAATCTCTTCCAGCCGTTTCGCCAGCACCGGGTCGGCGTGAATGTAGGGCAGCACCTTGAAGCCCTCCGCGACCAGCTGCTTCGCTGCCTCTAGCGTGCCGATCGGGTCCGGCATCAGATAGCGCGGATCGGGGATGACTTCGAGTTTGACCCAATCGGAGCCGGTCAGTGAGCGTCCGAGCCGCGCGGTGAAGATCGCCTCCTCGGCGGTGCGGCTGCCGGCCGTGTTGGGCAGGATGCGGTAGCGCGACCAGTCGATGTAATCGAGCAACGTCTTCTCGTTCGGGTTATCGAGGTTGAGCCGCCGGATAGCGACGGTCACGACCTCGGCGCCCGAAGCCTCGAGCGAGGCAAGCAACTCCTCGACGTTGCGGTGACGGCCGGTCCCCACAAAGAGGCGCGAGCGCAGCCGTTCGCCAGCGATGACGAGGGCATCGTCCTGAGGGTTGTTGGGCATAACGCGAACCTCCCGACCGTGACGCGGCCACGAGGCGATAAGGAAACGCCGCTCGACGGGGCGGGCGGCGCTTGAGCAACGGTCGTGCGCTGTGGAGCGGATCGTCTTCCCTACGCCGGCATTACCCGGGTCAGGTTCAACGGTCGGCGGCGAGCGACGGCCACCATCTCAGCCCGGCTTCCCCGAGCTCCCGTGGACGCTCTACGGTTTTCTAAGTTCACGGTACGGCGTTGCTCCAGGCGCGTCAAGGTTGCCCGGAGTGGCCTCCTACGGCGTCGGGGGTATGCGCATGCCTACGTGGCGGCCGATTTGCTGCGCCGCTCGCGCGGCGACGGCGTGAGCAGGCTCTCGCTGCTCTGCGGCTGGATAGCGAGCGCTGCCTCGGGATGGCGCCGCGCCTCGCGCCTGGTCAGGTAAAGACCGGCGACGGCGATCGGCAGCGAGAGCAGTGCCAGGAATTGTGACATCGCCATGAAGCCGTTGAAGACGAGCGTCTCGCTGATGCGCAGGTAGGCGAGCGAGAAGCGGATCGCAGCGTAGATCAGCACGTATGCCCAGATGACGTAGCCTGCTTGCCGCAGGCGGTTGAAGAGGTAAAGGCAAATACCGAAGCCGATCAGCAATAGCAGCGGCTCGTACACGCCGGCCACGGGATGCACCGCCGGTGGGTTCAGGGGGTGCAGCGTCTGAGAGCCGCACAGCGCCGTCGTTTTCGCGGACGGATCGCCGTTCAGCGTATAGGGATTGGTGTAGCAGAAGCCCCAGGGCAAGCTTGTCGCCTTCGCCCACTGCTCGCCGTTGATCAAGTCGCCGATGCGGCCTACCGCCTGGCCGGCGAGCAGGCCGAGTGCGGCGCAATCGGCGAGACGCCGCACCGGCAGCTTCGCGCGCCAGGCATAGAGGTAGCCGACGAGCATACCGGCGATCACACCGCCATAAATCGAGATGCCGCCCTCGTTGATCGCGAAGATGCTGCCGATATCGTGCCGGAACGAGCCGAAGTGTTCGATCACGTAGAGCGCTCGCGCGCCGATGATGCCGGCTGGCACACCCCAGAGCGCGACGTTGTAGATATCGTCTTCGCGCACACCGCGTCTGCGGGCGTAATAGGCGGCTACCAGCACACCGACGGCGATGCCGATCGCCGTAAAGATCCCGTGCCACGTGATCTGAAACGGCCCGAATGTGCCGATATTCGGATTGATATCGATGTTGATGTAGAGCAGGTCGAACACGCCGCGCTCGTCCTTTTTCGCTGCTCCTCGCCGCGTCGTTGCCTATTGTCAGGGCACAGGCACGGCTGAGGCAAGCATGCGAGGGAGAGCGGTACTCACGCTGTCGTTGCTGAGAGCGTCTCTTCGCGCAGATCGGGGGCGCCCGCCGCCGCGCCGATGCGGCGCATCTCGCCGGAGAAATCGACGATGCGGTCGGCGACGCCGGCCATGTACGTCCGTTCCGGCGTGATCTTCACCCAGAGCCGGCGCCGCGGCAGGTAGAACGTGATCGCCAGGCCGAGCAGCAGCAGCGCCGTGGCCACCCAGATAAACGTCGAGCCGGGGTCGCGCCGCACCGTGATGCCGGTGATCGATCGGTTGCCCACGAACTCGTAAATGTAGTTGCCCACCTGCTGCGGCTGGCCCTGTACAAGGTCGAGCCTGCCAGCGGTTGGTGGCGCACCTGCCGGCGCGTTCTGCTGGCCGGCGTCGGCCGCGGCGCCCTGGCTACCAGCCGTACCCAGCCCAATCTGGCCTGAGTTCATCGGCAGCACATCCAGGTACTGCCGGCCGTCCGCACTTGTTTCCAGCTGCAGCAGCGCCACCGAATCGATGCCTGGAATACCTTGCACTGCGGCGAGCGGCAGGCCGTTGAGCGTCGGGATCGAGAACGTCAGCCCGGCTGTCTGCGCCGAGCCGCCCACGGGCACCGTCAGGGCGAACTCCTGATCGCCAGGCCGGTTCGCGTCTCTTGGATGGTAAAGCGAGAAGCGCCAATCGCCTTTGCCCACAGCCTGCGCCGCGAGCAGCAGCGGCAGCGTGGAGCCGTCGTGCAGCCTGATCGGCAGAATGGCGTACATCGTCGAGAGCGTGGGATCGCGCGGCGCCAGCACGACGAAATCATCGAACAGGACGTTGCCCGCT
>Ga0209061_1002878_pt1 | contig 20220 bp, 20 predicted proteins | sample Coa_R1_10_FD_187157 | JGI IMG/M metagenome (GOLD analysis project Ga0209061, IMG submission 187157) | Surface soil microbial communities from Centralia Pennsylvania, which are recovering from an underground coalmine fire - Coalmine... | ecosystem: Environmental > Terrestrial > Soil >...
TCAGTCCCACCTTTGCCCCGTGCGCTATGATGCGCGTTCGTATTGGGTGCGCCTTCAAGACGGCTGTGCCTCTCTTGCCACCACACAAGGTCGTGTTTGTGTACCCTTCCGCCTGTGTGACTACTACTCACGTTATGCCAACTGGAAGCCCTGCTCGGCAGACTTATGTTTTCGTGACGGTGCCTTTTCCCTGCACGTGGTGGTGGAAGCCGACGCGCCTGAACCTGTTTGTGAAGGGGTTCTTGGTGTTGACCTGGGCATCGTAGAACTCGCTACCGATAGTGAGGGTAACTCCTATTCGGGCGAAGCCGTCAAAGCCGTTCGCTGCCGTCTCAAGCGCCTCCGTAGTCTGCTTCAAAAGCGGGGCACAAAGAGCGCGAAACGGCATTTGAAGAAACTTCGTGCGAAACAGTCTCGGTTTGTCAAGAACACCAATCACGTGGTTTCCAAAACCCTTGTTCGTAGCGCAGTACAATCGCGAAAGGCACTCGCTCTGGAAGACCTCCGTTGTCTTCGCGACAGAGCAGAAACGGTTTCTCGCGAGATGCGATGGCTCCTCGGTAACTGGGCTTTTCTGCAACTGCGTCAATTTATCGCCTATAAAGCAGAGACGGCAGGAGTGCCTGTGGTTCTAGTAGACCCGCGCAATACCTCTCGCACCTGTTCTGTATGCGGACATTGCGCCAAAGCCAACCGTAAGAGCCAGAGCCGGTTCCACTGTCAACAGTGTGGCTTTGAGGCGAATGCTGATTTCAATGCGGCGAGAAACCTCAAAGCACGGGGCGAATGTTCAGACGCCCTATTGTGTCGGTTGGAGGCACACGCTTCCAATCAGGCACAAGCCCCTGCGCTTTAGCTAGGGGTATCTGACATGGGGTTCCACAAATATCTTTTACTGCTAGGTGCCGCCTTTATCGCCGGAGCCGTGAACGCCGTGGCGGGTGGCGGCACCTTGCTAACCTTCCCCGCTCTGCTGTTCTGTGGGGAACTGGCAAACGTGGCCAATGCCACGAGTACCGTTGCTTTATGGCCTGGCATCTGCAGTAGCCTATTCGGGTATCGTAAAGAGTTAAGCAATGTAGGGCCGGCCCTGTGGTTTCTCGGCGTTCCCAGCCTCATCGGTGGCGGGTTGGGCGCGTTGCTGTTTGCCCACACCAATAACGCGCTCTTCAGCCGTCTTGTGCCCTATCTCATTTTTATGGCCACACTCCTTTTCATGGCGCAAAGCCCCCTTTCTAATTGGATAAAGCGTCAGAGCGAGAGGCGCCAACAGAGCGCTTTGGCGCCTAAGGAGCCGCGCGATATTCCGCTTTCCTGGTATGGAGTAAGCTTTTTTCAGTTCTTCATCGCTCTCTACGGGGGCTACTTTGGAGCAGGCATAGGCATCCTGATGTTGGCCGGGCTTAGCCTCATGGGCTTCACCAACATTCATCTGATGAACGCGCTCAAAAACATCAATGCCATTCTTATCAACTTTGTGGCCATTCTCGTTTTCATGGTCGAGCGCACGGCACCGGGGCAGGGGGTAGGCCCCCACCATGATCGGCTTATCCATTGGCCTATCGCCCTGTTGATGATGATCGGCTCAATAGCCGGAGGCTATCTCGGAGCCGATACGGCGCGACGTATGGGGCAGCAGAATGTACGTCGGCTTATTATTGTTATTGGGCTTCTACTTACCCTTTGGCTGCTGGTGCATCCGCCCGGAGGCAACGTTCCCACCGGCCACTAGCGGTTCAATGGAGAGGAGTTTCTGTGATGACACCTTCCTTTCAAATACAAGAGGGATATGGGCAACCGCCGCCGATGTTTGCACAGGAGATCGCGCAAGGGCGTAGCGTGTTGGCAAACGCCTCCCCAGCGCGGCTGCGGGCGGAGCTGTACCATGCGAAAGGCAGCCTCAACCGCCTTCTTGTTTTGCTCTGGCACAAGGACGAGCGGGTTCGCACGGCTGCCGCGTTGGCGCTCTCTGGGGGCGATGGGCATCGAGCCTACATTCCCAGAAATGGGCATTTTGCCGGCGCCTTACTACGTCGCCTCGCCGGCCAAGACATCGCCTCTACACCGCAAGAGCGTTTAGAACAGGTGTCACAAGCCCTCCATACCCTACTGGAACAGAGCGCAAACGACTTGCGTGGCATGGCCAACATGCACTACTCCTTTCTGAGCAGCGCGCTCTATTTGGCGTTGTTGGGAACGTGTCGAGATGCCATGGCGAGTGTGCGAAGGCTGCGCGTGGCTGTGGCGCACAGGGGACTTTGCCGGCTGCTCTATGAGCTAAAGCAACCAAGCGTTATGCGGCGGCTGAATGCGCAAGATGCGGCGGCGTTGGCCCATGAAGCCGCTTTGGCGCTTGCGGCCATACCGCCTCAGGAGTTGTTGTGTTTCTGGCATGGCCTTATGCAGGGCGATAGACGCCGCCGCTTGGCCTATGCCGAGGCCCTTTGGGCCTTCTCCGATCGTCGTGTCGTGCCCTACCTTCTTCAGGCGTTGGAAGGACAACACCCTGACGTCGCGATCCACCTTGTGCGTTGTCTAGGCCGAATGGGCGACCCGCAAGCGCTTTCGGCTCTGGAGAAATTGGCCTATGCTCGACATCGGGCGCTGCGTCAAGAGGCGGCTACAGCAATGAACCAGATTTTACGGGGGCTAGAGAGACGCCCGAGCCGTCTGTTGCTACGCCCCGCCGCCCCGCCCGATTTTGAGAGGCAGCTGTTACGTCCTCTAAAAGAACGACGTGAGACCTTGTTGGAACCGGAGGAGTTGCTGCGCTCGTACCCACAAGAGGCGCGCCTAGCGGAGGAGAAGGAATCGGGGTGACTGGATTTGAACCAGCGACCTCAGCGTCCCGAACGCTGCGCTCTACCAAACTGAGCCACACCCCGAAAGACTCTGCGAAACTGTTGACGATTCTCAAGTATATAGTTTTCATGCCCTCTTTGTCAAGAGGGCATAGGGTCCGCCCGATCAGCTCTTGAGGTACTTGGCGAACCAATCTAGCGTTCTTTGAAAGGCTAATTTGGCGGCTTCCGGCCGATAGGTTTCACGGGTATCGTTGTTGAAGGCATGGCCGGCCCCCGGATATTCATAGATTTCGGCCGTTTTATGCGCGGCGGCCAGAGCCTCCTGGAACTTTTTAACCTCCGGAGGAGGGATCGCCTGATCTTCTTCTCCGAAGTGGCCCATAAGAGGAACCTGCATCTTCGGAACCACATCAATGGGGTATTTAGGCTGGTTAGGGGTAGGGGTGCCGGAGATGCGCCCATAGTAAGCCACTACCGCGTTCAAGGTGGGGTCTTCGGCTGCCAACAGCATAGCAAAGCGCCCACCCCAACAAAAACCAACAACGCCTACTTTCTGATTGGAGGTGGGCAGTTGACGCAGATAGCGCGCGGCACCTTTGAGGTCATCTAAAATCTGTTGGTCGGGGATTTTATTGACGAATTCCAAAAGCGAACCGAAGCCACCGGCGGCGGAGGGAGGAGGGCCTTCCTGTGTAAACAGATCGGGTGCTAAGGCGTTATAACCGGCCGAAGCGATGCGACAGGCCACATCGCGAATATGGTCGCTCAAGCCAAAAATCTCATGGATAACGATGACGCTGCCGCGTTTCTGCTCCTCTTTAGGTTGCACGAGGAGAGCACGAAAGTGCACATTTCGTGTTTTATCGTCCACCTCGATCTCTTGTTTGATCAGGTTCGGGTCGTGAAGCCCTTGGCCGGGCGCGTCTTGAGTGCCGGCACCCTTCGCTACCATACCAATGACCATCGCACAGGTTCCTCCCAATAATGTTCGGCGAGAGACCCCACCTTTTGGTTCGTCCTGTTGCGTCATGCAAAACTCCTTTAAGGGTTATGTCGTTCGCTTCGACGCTCTCTGTTGTGCCTATCATCATGCGGTAGACTTAAGCGTTGCATCTGCTGAAGCTGCTTATCGTCTGGCCGTGCCTGTACGATAAGCGTTGTTAGGAACGGTTTGCCGTTTCGCTCGGCCCGTATCTGAAGTTTTTGGCCAACGGGTAGCGTTTCGCTGAGGGCGGGGATTTCAAAACGCCCTCGTAGCGGTCGCCCATCTATAGCGGTAATCCAATCGCCTGGGTGCAGTCCCGCGGCGTCGGCAGGACTACCCACAAACACGCTGCCAATCTGTATGCCGTGCTCGTCTGCCTTGCCGGGGATAAAGCCAAACCAACCAAGGGGAGGCAGCGAACGAACATCTGCGGCGAGTTTGGCCACTTCGGTTTTCAGGGTATCTGCCGGCAGCGCGAAGCCGATGGTGGTGATTTTGCCGAGCATAGGGTCTAGAGGGCCTTCGGGAGGTGGGCCGGGTTCGGCAAATGGGCGGAAGAGATCGTTTGGAGGCCCGTTAAGCGCCCCCACCACCATGCCTATCACGTGCGCATGGGCGTCAATAACCGGGGCACCACTGGCGCCCGGCCCGATCACCCCTTGCAGTTGAAGGAGATTGTTGTAGTGGAAGCGACCATCGGGCGAGCGTGCCCACAGGTTGTGCGCCGTTACCATTCCGAGAGTAGGCACTTGCGAGAAGCCAGCTTGGTTGCCGAACACGAGCACCAGACTGCCCGGCGGCGCGACGCTATCCTCGCCCCAGTCAAGGGTTGGAACGTCGGTATCTTTAGGAAGTCGAAGCACGGCCACGTTGTTTTTATAGTCTACATTCATGCCGATAGCAGGCACCCATTTCCCAGCATCCGTGATGACGATGGGGTGAGCCATGCATCCCACCACTTCGGCCGTAGTCACCACCAGGTCTTTTTGAATAAAGAACCCGCTGCCCGTGAGCCTTATCGGGGGGGTATCGCTGGTATAGATGGTGTAGGTCTGTATAGAAGGCTTAGACGGTTTAAAATCGCGCCCTTTAGGAAGGGGTGGAGGGCCGGGAGAGAAGAACAGAAAAGAGCCTGGTGGGAGGGAAAAGCCTTGTGGAGGGGGGAAGGGAGGTCTGCCTGGGCCGCCAAATGGTCGTGCCCAGCCGTGAATGGTCACCACACAAACGCGGGTTTTCGATATAAGCTGAGCAAGCTCAGCGGAAAGCTCTTGCAGGAGATGTGTATCGGTTGGAGCCTCTTGCTGAGGGGGAGAGGACTGTGGCGCAGCAGAACTTCTCTCTAGTAACAATAGCCCTCCCAACCCCAATACAATGGGCAAGGCAGCAAACGCAAGACGTTTTCGGCGCATGGTTGCAAGAGCACCTGCTTTCAAAGGTTTAGTAGATGGTTTGGCGATCTGGCGAGTCGGGTTGCAAGCCCGTGAGAACAAACTGAGCTTCTGCTGTTGTATTTCTAGAAGCAGAGGGTACCTTGGCCACTTGGTTCGATGTTGCCGTAGAGGCTCCCGACTTATTATTTGCCACTACCGGAGCGTTGGAAGCGGGCACGACCGACGCACGGTGTTTAGAGACCTTCGATGTCGCCACATCTCTATGCGTGCTGTTATGCTTTTGCAGAAGATGTTCTTCGGAGGTTTTAACGCCCTGATGCTTCTTCGCGGGTGGCGTTGTGGCCGCATCGCCCTCATCGGTAGAGGCGGTCGCGTTATCTAATCCAAGCAAGCTAGTGGCAACGGTGTCGGAGTGAGGGGGGGCGGTAAGGCTCGGTTCCGAAGTGAGGTTAGGTGAGGGAACCGCGGTACCAACAAACGCCGGCGGTTTTGGGGTCTGCTCACGCGAGAGAAGGCGTCCGGCCAAAAAGCCCGGTAAAAGAAACAACAGGGCGAGCAGTACAACGGGTATCGTGTGCCTTTTGGAGGTTGCCGGAATCAGCTCTTCTTGCACGAGGCGTGCGCGCAGTGTATACCAACCCGAGCGCGGTTCAGGCACTTCGGCGGAGCGGGCAACCTGGAGCCATTGGTGTGTCTCTTTCATGCTGGCAAGCTCGGCGCGGCAGCTTTCACACACGGCTAGATGGCGCTCAACATCCTCCATGCGCTCTTCAGGCAAGCGCCCTGTAAGGTAGTCCCACAACAGCAGTTGGGCGTAACGGCAGGTCAAATTTTCAAAATCTCGCATGGTTTTGTCCTCTCCCGTCTCCATTAGGCTTTCAAAAGCGATTCAAGCCTCTCCCTAAAGGCGCGTCGAGCGCGAAACAGACGGAGTTTAATGCTGGATATAGAGCAATCGAGAATCTGGGCTATCTCTTGGTAGCTCAGCTCCTCAAAATCACGCAAAACGATCACCTCCCGATGGGCTGCCGGTAGAGCGGCCAACACGCGACGCACACGCTCTTGGAGGTCTTGTTGCACAACGAGGTCGGCTGGGTCGCGTCCTCGCTGGGAGTTGTCGGGCCGGTTGGCGAGCTGGTCATCGAAGGGAACCTCGCGTCGTCGCATTCGTGTTTTATAGCGGTCACGGCAGAGGTTGCTGGCGATCTTGATGAGCCAGGTCAACAGGTTGCACTCCCCACGAAAATTGGGCAACATGCGAAAGGCGCGCACGAAGGTTTCCTGCATCACGTCGTCGGCCTCATCGGCATCGTTGAGCATGCGGTAGGCGTAGCGATAGACGGCACGTGAGCAACGGGCATAAAGCTCTTCGAAGGCTTCCATGTTGCCTTCGCGGCATTTTTGCGCCAGCTCTTGTTCTGATAGCCCAGATTTCACTTTTCATCCTCCCAACATCGCAGGCACGCTTGGGATCACCGGCCACTTGCCTGCAGTCCGAAGCACCTTTCAAATAGATAGACGACGCAGGCCCCTCGAAGTTATCTTGATGTGCCAACTTTTTACAAAATCTAGCTTGCATAGATGTCCATAATTTTATGGAGCAGCCGAATGGCCTCCGGTTTAGGGCGTTGGAAGCTATTTCGGCCGATGATGGAGCCGAAGCCGCCCCCATCACGAATGGCACGTATCTCATCCAGGAGCTTTTCCTCCGTTTCAAAAGCACCACCGGAAAAGATGACGATGCGTCGCCCTTTGAAAGCACACTCCACCACATGACGTACCCTATCGGCCAGCGTCTCGATGGGGATTTTTTGCGCCTCGTAGACCTTTCGGGCCGCCTCCTGCTCGATATAGGCAGTTGGCAATTTCACCTTAATGATGTGCGCACCCAACTGTGCAGCGATATGGGCGGCATAGCCTACCACATCTATAGCGGTCTGGCCTTGCTGGCTCAACCCGGAACCGCGTGGGTAAGACCAGATGACTACGGCAAGACCGTGGCGCTTGGCTTCCTCGGCACAGGCACGAATTTGACTGTACATCTCAAGCCGATGAGCCGAACCGGGGTAGATGGTGAACCCGATGGCTACACACCCAAGCCGCAGCGCGTCCGCCACGCTCGCCGTGAGGGCCTGGTTGGGGTCCGCTTCGTCATAGAGCACATCGTGGTCGTTGAGTTTGAGGATAAGCGGAATCTCGCCGGCATATTCGCGGGCGCCGGCTTCGAGGAAGCCCAGAGGGGCGGCGTAGGCGTTGCAGCCGGCCTCGATGGCCAGCTCAAAATGGTAGCGCGGGTCGTAGGCCGGTGGGTTCGGACCGAAGCTGCGTGCAGGCCCGTGCTCGAAGCCCTGATCTACCGGCAAAATCACCAGTCGTCCCGTTCCCGCCAAACGCCCGTGGTTCAGCAATCGCGCCAGGTTGGTGAGGGTACCTGGGTTATCGCTGCCGTACCAGCTCAAAATCTCTTTTACACGCTCCGTCATCCTGTTCTCCTACTCGCTCCTTTCTAAAGATGCACCATCGCTTCTTTCTGTTAATACGTCTTAAAACAGCATGTTTCCTTCTAGAGAGTGGGTATTTCCGAAAGAAACGGTAAAAGTGCCTCGACAGAGGCGGATAGAGTGAATGAGATGAACTTACGTGTGGGAACTGGCAGAGAAGGACCTGCCGCAAGCCGCTGTGGCGTGCGTGGCTTTAGCTTCTACAATGGTTTGAAATAGGGTAGAACAACACCACTAGGGATCAGGCCCGGCGCGTTAAAATCAGCAGCACCTAACAGATAGATAGACGACCGGAAGCCTAAAGGCGAATGTGCCTAATGTCCCCTCCAACGCGTAGCGGAGAGGGCTTCCAACGCAATCGCACGCTTCGTGCATTCGGCCTTCGCAGCAATCCAGCGGGAAGTTGACTCGATTATGCGCTAACTATCAACAATGAAAGGAGAGAGTGCTTCCTCCGCACGGCTAAAGCCGAGGGTCTCGCACTTCAAGGCCTACGCCCTCCCCCTTGTTCAAGATGACATGGTTTCCGTGCACACATTTCTATGAATGTGATTTTCGAGGATCGTCACTTCGGCGATGAGTTGCTTGAGGGTTTGTCCATATCCTTGTGCCATCACCTGCGGCAGCGGGGTGAACCACAAAGCCCCTATCAGCGCGCACAACCCTAACCCCGCCTCTACCTTCATTCGCCGCAGCGTGCTTGTGTGCTGTTTTTGTACTTTTTCGAGCTTAGTGTTTGTTGCTTGCAGCTCTGCTTGGGTCGCCTGCAACTGCTCTTGTAGTTTCATGAGTATCTGTTCTATATGTTTGTCTGTCATCGTTGGTATCTCCTTGTAGGATCATTCCCTTAAAGAAAAGAGGAGGAAAATGGGAGGCAGAGGAGGCGGATACCCTTCTCTACCTCCCATCTATAGAGCGCTTATGGGACGTGGTAGTAGTCGGGATTGCCATTAAAGACTACGGGAAATCCAGCTGCCCAACCTTCCCAGGCGCTTTCATTGTTGCCATCGCCACCACTCACCGAGGAGAATACACCAGAAGCTGTGTTAGCATGGCCTCCGGTTATCGTGGCAAATGGAGCAGTGATCGCATTGCCCATCCCCACTACAATCCCTGCAAAGGAGGTGCGCGTATTTCCCACGCCCATGATGAGGTTGTGAGATGCACCGTTGATAGGGATTGGGACTGGACGGGGTGGGAATGGTATTATTCTGAACTGAGGACTGGGCTTACCGCCTGAATTGGCCGGTGGGCTTGTTTTTGGCGCATCCTTGTCCTTAGGAACTATCCTTTGGATAGCCGATGGGGGCGGAGGGGGTTCATCGTATCCGATGATCAGGTTGCCCAACCCATTTCCTTTCCAGTCGTTGATACCGTAGGGATCGTTGGGGTTGCCGTTGGTTGCTCCCAGGCCGTTCTGTACCCACAGATTGGCGTGGATGACCTTTACATCTGGTCCGTGAATGTCTACTTTGGCTCCATAAGGGTCTTGGATGATCATGCCGTTGTTATCGGCAGTGATGTACTGCGTCTTGATCTTCAACGTTTGCACGTCTTGGGCCAGGGTATCGTAGCCTTTGGCCATCACCTGAGGCAGCGGGGTAAACCACAAAGCCCCTATTAGGGCACACAACCCTAGCCCCGCCTGTACCTTCATCCGTCGTAGAGCTGTTGCGACCTTCTGTTGGGAGGTCTTTAGCAGAAATTCGGTATCTGCCAGATGCGCCTCCGAGTCGGCCAACCGTAACTTGGTGGTGTCGTGCTCTTGCTCAAGAGCCTCTAGTCGAGCCTGTAGTGCAACTACCTGCTCTGTTAGTTTCTCCATGTTCATTTTCACATGCCTCCTTAGAGTTGTTTTGATGAGTTGCTGATGTCGTCTGTAAGTTGAAGTGGGCACAAAACCATTGGCGAAAACCTACTTCCCGTTTGAGCGGCGACGCCTGCGATGGGTTGCATAAAGCCCACCTACCGCCATCGCCAGTGCAGCCCAACTGCCCGCCTCCGGTGTGGCTACATTGGCCGTCACCTCCACATTGTCTACCCCCATGTTGATGGGACTGAGGTTGTTCGCCTCCCCAAAACGCAACTGATACGTCCCGCCACTTGCCAACGTCCCCGCCTGCAGCAACGATGTGAGGTCAAAGCTGTAATGCGTGTAGGCGTTGGGCAAACTCCCCCCATCCACCCCCTTGTAGAAGGTCTTCAACACATCCCCACTCGCCGTGGAAAACGGGTTGGCGCCCCCACTCAACAGGTCTACCCGGGCGTACTGCACGTCGGCGAAGCTGCCTCCGGCCGTGTAGTCCATGACGTTTTCGGCGCTATCGCCGTAGAGAGGGCCTAAGCCGGACTGGTCGTTGACGAAGAGGTCGAAGGAGAGGGTAAGTTGCAGGGTATGTTTGGGGAGGGTAAAGGATTGATAGAGCACGTCGGTGCTGGGGAGGGCGTCGTCGGAGACGGCATAGAAGAGATCTCCGTTGGGGTTGCTGGCGGTGGGGAAGCCGTTGACGGGGGTATTGGCGCCGGGGATGCTAATGTAGAAGTTGTTTTGGTGGCCGGTATCGTTCGGGTTGGTTTGGACGGCGAGGTTCCAACCGGTGAAGTTGCCGGTCTCGAAGTCTCCGTTTTTGAGCAGGGAGACAGGCTTCGCTAGAGCCACCGAGGTGGCCGTCAAAAGCAGCAAAGATACGGCCAAGGCCGCGACAGAGAAACTCTTCATGTGTACATGTCCTCCGAATGGCGCTTTTGTCATGAAGGGCTAAGCCCAGAGCGCTCACCTAGTATGTATATCTCGCGTAGGGTCTTTTAAAGACCTATACGACTATGATAACACATGTTTTTCAATTCGAGGTGTGACATATGTCACAAAAGGGGTGTGAAATATTTCACATAAAATTGCTAGCATCGCAATTTAAAGATGGATTGGTAGAGGGTAACAAACAAAAACGCCTCCTCGCAAACCGCGTGGAGGCGGCTATTCGAGGCAAGCGCTATGTTTTGTACCGAATCGGCTTATCGTGGGAAGGAGTGAAATTTTTGGGGTTTGTTCGTAGAGGCCTTGGGGGTTAATAGTTGCTGAACCATTTGGACGGCTTGAGACACATCCTGCGCTTGCCCTACATAACGATGTTCCCTATCGAGAATGCGGATATCCGGTATTCCCTGTACACCGAAACTTGTTGCGACTTTGCCATCATTATCGCCTAACAGAGGGTAGGTAAGGCCATGACGCTTCTTAAAGCTTAGCAGTTGCTCGCGTGTTGGGTTAGCCCCTTCAGGCACGGCAATGCCAAGCACCTGCACACCTCTCTTTTTGAAAGCCTGCCAAATCTCTTTTTCCACATGAGGAGCCTCCTCATTACAGGTCCCTCAGTAGTAGCCGTAAAAATCGAGGACAATGATCTTGTTTTTGAACTGAGACAGGCTCATGGACTTTCCGGTGGCATCATGCAGCACGAAATGAACAACGTCACCGGGTTTATAGGGGCCTTTCGGTTGTGCTAAGGAGCCCAGCGCAAGCACCATTACTATAGCTGCCGCGCAAACGGCTCCTACAGCTTTGAACGGATGGTTAATTGGCTTTCCCATCTATTTCCCTCCTGTGGTCGAGGATGTTGCCGCCGATTTTGCCGCTTCCGCCGTAGTTTTCGGGCTAAAAGCCTCTTTTACCGCAGCCGTAGCCTGCGCGATGCTCATGCCATTAAGGCGGTCGCGTAAGAAGGTGAGGGCAGCCTGCAACTGTTTGTCATGGGCTTTATCGTTAAGGCCTTGCCAGTTCGGCTCCGGCAGCACCTCGATATCGGGCAGGATGCCACCGGTACCGGGAATGCGGTTGTGGTTTTCATCCTGCTGGTAGTTAATGTCATAGTGCTTAGGGGGATAGTAGAGCGCGGTGGTAAGCCTAAGACAGGAGCCGTCATCGAGTTGGAAAAGCGTTTGTACGCAGCCTTTTCCATAGGTGCGCTGCCCGATGATCGTTCCCGCCCCGTAATCCTTAATGGCACCGGTGACGATTTCGGAGGCGGAGGCGCTGGAATCGTTGACCAAAACGACAAGCGGCACACGGTGTTTATAGGGGGTATTCACGTTTTCGAGTTTGCGCCCTTGCTCCTCACCGTCCCCTTCATGGATGATCACCACGTTGTTGTGGAGGGCGAGCACGCTGTTTTTCGGGATGAAGATGGAGGCGATCTCCACGGCCTTTTCAAGTAACCCACCGGGGTCGGAGCGAAGGTCGAAAACAAGGGCGCGCATACCTTGCGCTTGAAGGGCTGCGAAGGCCTTGTTAAGCTGTTCCAGGCTCTTTTCATTGAATTCGGAGAGGTAGATGTGGCCGATTTTGTATTTTGGGTCTTCCATCCAATACTTAACGACGGGAGGTTCCACGCGCGCACGGGTGATGGTAAATTCGATGGTTTTATTTCCCCGTGCCACGGTGATGCGCACTTTCGTACCTGCCGGCCCCTTGATCAGCTTCACCACGTCGTTAATGTCCATACCAACCACAGAGGTATTGTTGACGCGGGTGATCACATCGCCTGCCTTCATTCCAACATGTTCGGCCGGGCCGCCTTCGATCACCTCATCTACAATTACGCGCGGCGGGTCGGCTCGGAGCATGGTGCCGATGCCCTCAAAATCGCCTCGGGTGGTTGTCTCTTGAAACTGCAGCCATTCGTCCGGATCGAGGAAGCTGGTGAAGGGGTCGTGAAGCGTCAGCAACATACCACGGATGGCATCGTAGGTAAGTTGGCGAGTTTTGTTTTCGCCTATGCTGCCGTAGTAATATTTGCGCAGCAGCGATAGCCCTTCGGCGTACATGGCCTCAGCATCGGCCGAGTTTTTTGCGTTCTGTGGGGCTTGTGTGACATCATCGCTCTGAAGAAAGCGAACCGGATGGAACCTCGGCTGAAGGGCGGACTGCGAAAGACTTTTGCTGGCAAAACCGGCCAACAAGGCCAAGAAAACCACGCTAACGATTAGAGGACCCGCAATCTCACGTTTCATAGGTTTTTTCCTTCACGACCCCTTTTATTTTCGGTCTATTCTGCACGTTGGATGGCTGCATCGGTATCCACCTGGTTGGGCGTCAAAGAGATGTCTGGCGTTAGCCCCCGGCTTAGGTCGGCACCGGTTGCCGTTAAAAGGTGCGCTGTGGCGATCTCCATTGCAGCTCCATCTGGGAGTGGGGCATAGAGTTGCAACACATCATCGCCATCGGTGTGGGTGCCCACGATTTGCGCGTGAGCGAGGTCATGCAGTGCTGCTGCAACAAACTCGGCGATATTGGCCGTGCCGGCATCTACAAGCACGGTGATCTTTTGGATGGGGAGCTTTTGGGAAGCCGTTATCATTACCGGCGAGCGGTCGTTGGGGTGTTTTTCGATGATGCCGGCTTTGCCGCCGCCGGTCAGCTCTCCGATGAGAGTTTGTGCTGCGTGCCATCCGTCAAGATCGGGGGCGTTTATGGCCTCCACTCCCCCTGGGTTCTGACGCAGGTCAACGATCAGTCGCTTGAGGCTGCCGGCGCTTGCCAGAGCCTTTTGAAAGGCCTTTTCACTCTCTTGGTTGAAGAGAAGAATGCGCAGATAGCCTATTCCATCCCCAAGAGAGCGGTAAGAAACGGGGGGCACCACGGTAAGCGCGGTGGTGACGGTCTTGGTAAGGGGGTTGGCCTCGCCAGGGCGCACAATGGTTAGTTGGTGGGTTTGCCCGGTACCGGTAGTTAGGAGTTCAATAGCTTTAGAAAGGGAGTAGCCATCTTTGAATTTATTGGCAACATTCTCAAGCTCTTTCTGTTTGGCAGCATCGTTTTTACCGGCCTCATCTTGAATGCGGTTCACATCGGCGAGGATAGAATAGGCAATAATCCAGTGCCCATCAATGTGGGTAATGCGGTCGCCATCTTGCAGACCGGCCTTTTGCGCGGGACTATCGGGCATCACATCGGTTACGGTGAGGTAGCGATAGTCTACATCCTTCTGTTTGGTTTGCAGGATGTTTAGCACCGCTCCAATGCCGTAAAAACGACCTTGCAGGGCATCGGTATGTGCTTGCCCCAAAGAGGGTTTCAGGAAGTCCGTTTTGGGATCGTTGAGGGAGGCGAACATGCCGGAAAGCGCACCGTCGCCCAACGAGGTCTCCGTGCCATAGCTGCGCACATAGTCATGCCGCACATGCTCGAGCACGCTTTCGAAAACCTCGGCGGGGGGAACGTTCACGGCTTGTAAGGCGAATCGCCCATCTGCAAGCTCGATGCCGGCAAGGTGTCGTCGGTCACTGGCGATGAGCCGCCGCAGGCTCCATAAAGAGGTGTCTGCATGCGAGGCCATTTGGCGCCCAACCCAAAAAGCGCCTGCCGTTACCACGGCTAAGCCCGTAATGGCACCGATACGACGCAAAAACTTTTTCACTTGTGCCTCCCCTCACAGTCTTGGCAAGGGCGCGACCGCATCCGTTTTGCCTTTCCGAAGAGATTAGACTGTAGAAGTAGCTTCATCGTTTTAGGTTATTTTTATTATACTCCGGCGTGTGAATAGAAGTTCTCAGTGGGCGGATCGTTGTGACTGCACTCTTTCAAAAAGCGCTCCATAGCGTCGGGCGACCTCATGGCAGGTGAAATGCTGCACCACGTAGTCTCTACCGGCACGCCCCATTTCGTCGGCCAGAGGGCGATTTTCATAAAGCGCTTGTAGGGCAGAGGCGAGCGCTTTGGCATCTTCTGGAGGGATGCACAGCCCGCAGCCCGCCCTCTGAATCACGCGATGCGTGTCGCTTTCCGGGTCAACTCCGGCGATAACGGGGCGTCCAACTCCCATGATGGTAAAAAGTTTGCTGGGAACCGAATCCTCCGTAAGTCCCTTGCGTAGCGGAATCAGCCCTACATCGGCAGCGGAGTAGAGTTCCGGTACCCGTTCATACGGTTGTAGGGGAAGAAAGATCACGTTATGAAGCCCCATGGTTTTGGCGCGATTTACCAACGCCTCTTTAGAGGCCCCGTCTCCTACAATAAGGATGCGGAGGTCGGGCAGATTTTGAAGACAGAGGGCGGCCTCAAGCAAAGTCTCTAAGCCCTGCGAAAGCCCGACGTTGCCGGCAAAAAGCGCCACGAACTTATCCTCCAAACCGTGCTCTGTACGAAAGGCGTTCTGGCGCGGCAGGGGACGCACAAAACTCTGATCAATGAAGTTGGGAATGACCTCGACCTTCTGTTCGGGAACCCCTTTGCGCAGCAGATTGGCCTTAAAACAGTCTGAAATAACGCTGACGGCGGCCGCTTTTCGGTAGACAAAGCGCTCCATCCATTCAAAAAAACGGATGGCCGTTCTGTTTTTCAACACCCCAAGACGAACCGCCACGTCGGGATAGATGTCTTGAACGTTATAGATAAACGGCACGCCCTTAATGCGGCTCAATGCCCATGCGGTGATGCCGTTGGTGAGCGGAGGGGAGGGAGCAAGGATAGCATCGAAGCGCCCGATGAGCAGCCCTGCGATGCCGGAGGTGAGGTTAAAAGAGAGGTAGTTCAGCAGGCGACCCCAAAAACTGGTCTTTTTCGAAGGAACATAGAGATAGACGCGATGTACTCGCATAGAGCCTATTTGCTCTCGTGTCCACAGTTTGCCTCGATAGGCCGGCCAGATGCGGTTTTGATCGTAATGGGGCATACCGGTGATTACGACGACCTCATGTCCTTGACGTGTCAGCTCCTCTCCTAGCAGCGTCATAAGAATGGCATTGGTGGCGCTTTCTGGCCGGAAGTAGGTTGAGAGCATAAGGATGCGCACCTATCTACCCTTTCCTGTTCGTGTTTTGTAGTACCGCTTTATAGATCGCCAATGTCTCTGCGGCGGCCTTCTTCCAAGAGAAGCGTGCCACATTAGCATACCCCTTCTGGCACAAAGCCTCGCGAATCGTCTTGTCATCAAGGACGGTTCGTAAAGCAGATATAAGCGATTCCTCGGAGTATGGATCGAAGTAGAGAGCACCCTCACCGGCGACTTCGGGTAAGGAGGCCGTCTGAGAACAGACAATGGGGATGCCAGCCTGTTGTGCTTCCAGAATGGGAAGGCCAAACCCTTCGTATTTTGAGGGAAAAACGAAGAGCGTAGCCTCGTCTAAGAGAGCGTTAACGATATCGTCGCTAACGTAGCCTGTGCAGATTACCCGATCTCCTAACCCAAGCCGCTCAATTTTATGTTCTATCTCTGAGCCGGGAGGTGTATGCCCCACCAATACAAGACGATGGGGATAGATAGATGTGATCTTTGCGAACCCTTCTAGCAAAAAAGGAATGTTTTTGTGCGGGCTAAGGCTGCTAAAGGCTAGAAGATAGGGGCCATCCAAGCCGAATCGCTCGCGTAATTCATGGAATTTCTGCTTTGGGCAAGGCGGGCGCGCTTTAGGGGCCTCATGTATGACACAAATCTGCTCTTTCTTTAAGCCGATATGCTCTACTAGCTCTCGGCGAGTAAAATCCGAAACGGCGATCACTCGAGCAGCCCTCCGTGCTACTCGAGGTACTAAAAAGGCTAACATGAGACGCCGGGATACTTCCATCTGATCCCCAAATGCAATGTAGTTCAGATCATGGACTGTGACAATATGGGGACAGGCGAGGCGTAGAGGCCCAACGTATCCACAGGAATGCAGTAACTCAATGCCCTCCTTCTTCGCACGTTGAGGCAGTTGAAGCTGCTCATAAAAATAGCGTGCTCTTCGATTGCTAGCCCGTACGGGGCAGACCACTCTACGGAAGTTCTGTGCGTCGGTAAAGAAGAGGTTCTCGGCTTCCTGATTGACAAAAAGGCAGTACTCATTCTGTTTATCAAGGGATGCCAGACCCTGAATTAACCCCTCCGCATAAGTTTGCGTTCCACCTACGTGGTTCGGTAGAAGGTATAGTAGGTTAAGCCCAATACGCATCTAGAGAGCCTTTCTAGCAATATTGTACGATGGAACTGCTTTCGAGCTGTCCTCTATTGATAGAGGTGCAATGTCCTCAATGGAGCGATGTCTAAACTTTCGCTGGAGTTCCACGAATGTCAACAGTTGGCGTTGGAAAACGCAGCTCCCAATAAAGTCCATTGCCCAACCGTAATGCTCAAAAAATATGTCGAAGTTTATACATAGAACCTTATGTGTTAGAAGAACTCTTTCGCACAACACTCGTGAGATATTCGCATCTGCAAAGCGATAGTTGACAAACAAGAATGGAGGTGGCTCCGCGACCTCTTGAAGTGCGCGGAGCACATCAGCTAAAGCCTCTGACTCCATTCGATCATGCTCACCGAAGAGCCAGCAATATTCCGTAATGCATTTTGTTGCGGCGTTGAGAACATTGTGTCCTAAGTCTAGCCGACGAGGATTTTTATAATTAATAACAAACGGATAGTGCCTATTTATCTTCTCTATGACAGCTTGATAGGTGAAGTCATCAGTATCATCTGTAATGAGGATGGGCACGGAAAACCCTTTGTCTGCCGCGACTACAGAAAGCAAACAACGCTCTAACTGTTCAGGGTGGTGATGGGCGCGAATGGAGATACCTAATTGTTTGTTTGGATGTGTAGGCACCTTAGGGTTCTCCGTCATGTTGAGACCGATCGCAGATTCGATCTCTGTATTTGTTGGCCGGCTTGCGTATAGAGAATTCTCAGCCTGCAAATAACTTCAATGGCTAATACAATAAAGCCAAAGAACAGCGCATCTAAGGGAAAATCAAAAAAGGCGAGAAAGGCAGGGGCCGCTACGATGAGCATGGCATAGAGCAGCACGCGCGGATGTTGGTAACCTTGGCGTGGGGAAAGTGTATTGATGCGCGGGAATACGATGGTATACAGGAACGCTATGAGCACTGTCGCCGGGTTTAAAAGCCCTGAAAGGACTACGCCGATCCATCCAAAATCAGCAAAGTAGGGTACACCAGCGAAGGCTGGAGTGAATCCTTTTTGCGCCTCGCCAGGGTAGAAAATATCGTTGATCAGAGTGATTCCATAGGAATAGGGTTTATTCGGATACAAAGCCCGCGGAACGATACGCCAAAAGCTGGAAAAGAAGATTTCACCGTGATAGAGAGGAATTTGACCGTTGAGATAGCGTTGATAGTACATGGCGGCATTTACAAAATAGTCTGAATAGGTGGCGACCTTCATCAGATTGAGGCCATGCATGGAGCTTGTAAAGTTATAAATTAATAACAGCAGCGAGACCAACGTCAATAAGACAAATGTTACCCCTAAATACCGAAACCGACGTATCGCCAAAATAGTGAGCAAGTAGGCTGTGTAGCCAAGAATATAATCCTTCGACCCTAGTAAATAGACACCGAATAGATAGAGCGGCAACCGTGTAAAAAAAGCTGTTAGAGATGATGTATAGATGGTACCTAAAACAGTAGCTAAGGCTAAAAAAGTAATACACAAGGCGTACCACTCACCTGCTCCTGTGCGGTGGAACTGATAGCCCATCCGTGGGTTGAGAATCCATGGGATAACACCATAATCATGACGTGCTAACAGAACAAAGCATACTAAAAACAGTCCATAAAAGATATCTGCAGCAAGACGCATCCGCGCTGGGCGTGCAGGATGACTCTCTAAATGAAGCCAACTTTCTAGTAAGTCACGCACCCGTTGGTCGGAGAAAATATGAACAAAAAAGATGAGTGCTGCAAACGTAAGACTATCGTGCACGTTCTGGACAATCAAAGCATACTGAAAGTAGGGATTGAAGAGTCCCCCCCTCAATAGAAAGAGCGGCCCGGTAAGTGTAGTGACAATTTGTGGAGGAATTGTGAAGAATGCATAGATTGTCAGAAGATTAATGCGATCTAAACGAAAATAGAAGGTGAAGTAGAGAGGAGGAAGAATCAGAAGCCCTAGCCAAAGGAGGAGATTGAGCATATAGAGCAGGATCATCGGTAACGCTCCTCTGAAGCCTTCCCCATACGCCCCTTGAGAAAGTCCACAACTCCGTTGATCATCGCACGTATTTGCCTTCTCTCACCCTTGATAAGTCTCAGAAGTCCCCAGGGGAGGCGTGTTACGAAGAAGTATATAAAAAAGAAAATAAGGGCTGCCGGATTATTCTGGTGCTTGCGCATGAAATAGAGGCGGTTACGTGTGCAGTAATACACAGTAAGGGGCGACATTTTGCCTCCACTTGTGCTACTTTCCTTGTGGTAGACAACTGCTTGAGGCACAAATTTCACCTTGGCCCCTAGGTGTACAGCCCGGGTAATTAGGTCTGTGTCGTCGTAATAGATGAAGTAGGCAGCATCATATGTGCCGATACGTTCCAAGAGGTCCCTCGGAAAGAGAGCGGCGCAGGTGCTTGTCATCTTTCCGTAGACGATCTGTGAAGTGTGCTCATCGTCCAAACGGTTGTAAAAGAGGTCACGGTGCACGCCTCGCCAGTAATCAAAGTCACCAAAATGGTTATTAATGCGTTTAGGGGCGTCGTAATAGAGAATTTTCGGAACTATAATGGTATCCGGCTCTGCAGCCTCCATAAGGTGGGTGAGAAAGTGCGAATCTACTTCTGTGTCGTTATTTAGTAATAGCACATAATCGCACTGCTGCTCAAGACACCACATAATGCCGGCCTCGTTCCCACCAGTGATGCCCCTGTTTTCGGTGAGGCGTATGAGATGAATATTGGGATAATTTGCGGCAACCCAATCGGCAGAGCCATCGGTAGAGGCGTTATCAACGAGCACAATCTTTACCGAGGGATAGACGACATCTGTGAGAGATTGCAGGCATGCGGGCAAATAGTTGCCTCCGTTGTAGTTCACAAGTACAATACCTACGACAGGCAGGGTGTGAGTAGATCGGTGCTCTCTGGCCTGTTGGACGGTTACTCCCGGCTGTTGGTTCATACTAACCCCGCATCAATCCACGCTGGCGCATCTGTTGGAGCGATTCCTCATAGCCTTGTGCCTCTTCGTGGTGGGTTTCTGCCCATCGTAAAAAGTTTTGTAGCCCCATGGGAAATGACCATCGTGGTTCGTAATCGAGAAGCTCTTTGGCTCGTCTAAGGTCTGCGATATTGTGGCGGATGTCTCCCAGACGATAGGAGCCCGTTATCTTGATGAGCGACCGGTTGCCGAAAAAGTGATTGATGCGTTCAGCTACCTCGCGCAAGGTAGTTGGTTGACCACTGCCGATATTCACCGTATAGACCCCCTCTTGGGGAGTTTTTAGTGCTTTTACAGTGGCCTCAACGACATCCTGAACATATACAAAGTCACGGCTTTCTTCTCCATCCTCAAACACATAGATCGGTTTTCCCTGCCGTGCCTGCCCTGCAAATACGGCGAGTACCCCGGTATAGGGGTTGCTAAGGGATTGTCCAGGGCCGTAGACATTCTGAAAGCGCAAGGCATAGGCTGCGATACCTCGTGCTTTTGCAAAAAGTAGGATCATCTGTTCCTGTATCTGTTTGGTTAAGCCGTAGAAGGAAGTCGGTTGATAAGGGGCACCCTCATCGGTAGGTAGGGGACGACAGAATGAGGGGCAACGTGGGCAACGCGGCTC
>Ga0209061_1002880_pt1 | contig 20216 bp, 32 predicted proteins | sample Coa_R1_10_FD_187157 | JGI IMG/M metagenome (GOLD analysis project Ga0209061, IMG submission 187157) | Surface soil microbial communities from Centralia Pennsylvania, which are recovering from an underground coalmine fire - Coalmine... | ecosystem: Environmental > Terrestrial > Soil >...
CAGAGGACCTACCCATCCCGGCCAGCCACCCTCCACCCGCCGAGGACCACCGGGATCACCGCCGCCGCCAGCACGAATCTTCGCCCGTCACCCGCGACGCGAGCCGATAGCGACCCACGCTCCTAGCCGTGAGCAGGGTGTTTGCCGTCAGGACCGCTGACCTGCCGTGCCGTTGATAGCCAGCGCCAGCAAGCTTGGGACCGAGTTCCGCGCGGCTTATTCCCTTTCCATTCCCTCCGGCGGGGCGAGCCGGACCGCGGCCCCTGCACTCCAGAGCGACGATATGAGCCCGGCGCGGTCGCCAAGAACGGGGTCCACGCAGTCGCAAGCCAGCTGGGGGCCATCGCCGGCGATGCTTCGTTCCCCTGGATGCGAGCGTTGCGCTCTGGTCACCACGCAGAGGTAGCCGGCCTCGGATCGCAAATCGACCGCGCCACCCCGCTCGTGGCGAATGTCGGGACCGGGTCCCCGTCTCGGTCGCGTCCTGCTTCAACCACGCCGCGGGTGCCGCGCGGGCAACTGCTGGGCAGTAGCGCGTGGTTGGGATCCTGGCGAACTGGCCGCGCTGCGAGCCACCGCCCTTTTGACTCTTCTTTCACTTAGGGATCGTCGGGCCGGCACGGCCAGGAACCTGAAAGCGGTTCGGCGGGCGGGGATCAGGTCCGATCTAAGATCGGGAGCCGGCCGTCGAGTCGGACGTGACGGTTTCCCATCATCCGGCTTTACTTCCCTCCCTCGCTCTCTCCCGCCTCACTGTCGTCGGCGTACTCGGCGGCTCGTGCGGCGTCCTCCTCGGCAGACTTCGTCTGTTCCTCGGACAACACGCGATGGCGAGCGGCCTTCTCCGTTCGCCAGGGACTCGAAGAGATCAGCTGCGTCGGACTCGGTCTTGGCTGCGTGCTCGTGCACCTTGGATGCATGCTGGTATGCGGCCGGCGTCCATTACGCAGATCATCCTCCGGTTCCCGAGACAGTGGGGATAGGGGGGAAGCCGCCCGGCGTGGACGGCGTTGGGCGACGGTGGGCGAGGGATGATCCTTCTGGCGCGTTCGGGCCGATTCGAGCCGTACCTAGCCTAGAGGGGCTACTGCTTTATCTCCGCCGGCTGGATCTCCACCCGTCTACGGCTTCCGGCCCGCGGCGAGTGCGGGCCATTCCTCGGCCTGCGAACGCGCCTCCGCGCAGCCTCACGAGCCCGGGCAGCCACTCGACGCTCCTTCGCAGCGTCATCATTTCGCCTCGCCTGCGCGTACCTCTCGGCATGTGCATCTGCGAGCGCCGCGCTCTGCTCGAGCGTGACGCCGTTCGGCTCAGCACCGATGCCAGCTGCGCGGCGACCACGCGCTCATGAGCAGCTCCTGGAGGTTCGACGACCTCCGAGTTCATCGCGCCAGCAATCATGGCACCTCTATTCCGGCTGTCCCGCTCCGGACTTCGCATGCCATCTCGGACTCTAGGCTCACGCTCTCCGGCGACGAGAGCCGTCGGGCCCGGACGGCCGGCCGCGCGCCGGCGTGTCCGTGGGCCCGCACGTGCACCGGCACTCAGCTGGTAAGCGGTCGATGACGGCCATGTTGTCTCGTCGTGGCGCTCGCCGGTGGCGGGAGTGAGTTCGTTGGACTGTGCGATCTGGTCTGCTATCAACTCGAGGCGGTCGACAGCCTTGGCTCGTTACTTGCTCGCTGGCGTCAGTCGGCGTCTCGTCGTGGACGCGAACCGGCTCAGGGGATGATTTCAGGACCCCGGGGACCGATCGGGCTGGTTGGCGGCGGTCACGAGGGCACTAGCCCTCCGTTTGTGGAGGCCGGCGCCGGCGACGGGTCGGCGGGAAGTGCTCCAGCGGCTTTGCTCTCGCGCTCTAGGAACGCTCCGAGCTCGGCGACCGTGCTCATCAGCGGGGCCGGGAACACGACGGTCGAGTTCTTGTCGACCGCGACCTCGACCAGCGTCTGGAGGTTGCGCAGCTGCAGCGCGAGCGGATGAGCCATCATCACGTCCGAGGCCACTGCGAGCTCGCCGGCGGCGAGCGCTTCGCCTTGGGCGGCGATGATCTTGGCGCGCTTCTCGCGCTCGGCCTCGGCTTGGCGGGCCATAGCGCGTTGCATGCTTTCGGGCAGCTGGATGTCCCTTAGCTCGACGACGGTGACCTTGATCCCCCACTCCTCGGTCTGCACGTCGAGGATCTCGCGGATGGCCTGATTGATCGTGTCGGTCTCAGACAGCGTCTCATCGAGCGTGTGACGCCCGACCACGGCGCGCAGCGTGGTCTGGGCGATCTGGCTGATCGCCGCTTGCACGTTCTCGATCGCGACCACGGAACGGACCGGATCCTCGACCCGGTAGTAGGCCACCGCGGACACGTCGATGGTGACGTTGTCCTTGGTGATGATCCCCTGGGACTGGATCGGCAGGGTGACGATGCGCAACGACACGCGATGAATCCGATTGACGAACGGCGCGACGAAGATCAGCCCCGGTCCACGCGCCGGGCCCTCGACCTTCCCGAGCCTGAATACGACGGCGCGCTCGTACTGCTTGATGACGAAGAAAGCGATCATGGTCGTGCCTTTCTGACTGAAGCGGGTCCGGACCGGCGTGGTCCCTGCGAAAGTGACTCCGCAGAGCGGGTGGCGCTGGTGCTCGGGTGGCGGATATCGGGCCGGCCGTGAGGCCGTCGGCTGCGCCTTTGCTCGGCGTCCGCGACGCGCGCACCGGTGCGCTTTGCCGCGCCTACGAGGTCGGCCCGTCGGCCTGTGGACGCGGCCGCGCCCCCGTGGTCGACCGTGTCGTGGTGCTCGAGTTCGCGCTGAGTCTGCCGGGCGATGTGTCGGAGGATGCGCATGTGGCGGTCGCTCATGATTGCGTTCGTTCTAGCCCGGGAACGGAAATCGACGCGGCGACCGCCTGCGGCAGTGCGGGGGGAACGTCCTCGAGTCCGAAGAGCCTGAAACCCACGGTGTCTCGCAGACTTGATGCTTCGAGCGGCTCATCGCATTCGGGACACGCATCGAGATATGCGTCGGCAAGGATGAAGCGAAGCCCGCAGGCCGGGCAGCAGAGACGGGTCATAGCATCACCGCGGGTTCTTTCCAGGCAGCCCGTGCCCGCACTCAGGGCAGACCCGGTCCATAACGGGGTGGTCTGCGCCCTTGTCATCGAGCTCGAAGTACACGCGGTAGCGCCCGAGCCCCGACACGCGCAGGACGTGCCTGCACTCAGGGCAGCTGTACCGGGACGGTAACTGCGGGTTGGCTGGGGGCGAGCGCCGCCGGGGTGGCGCGATCAGCGTGCCGCTGCTCATCGGGTCACCGCCTCGCGGTTGAAGCTGCCGCCCTCGTCCAACCAGCGCTCGGCGTCCAAGCGATCTCGCGCCGATACGGCGTTGGGGCGAGCGGGGAGATCGACCAACCGCGGGTTACCGGAGGCCCCTTCGAACGCCGCTCGGGAGGCGCCGCGCTGCACGATGCCCGCGGCTTGCTTGGCGTCCTCGTAGGACTTGAAGCTGGCTGACCGCATCAGCGTCTCGCCGCCGTCGGCGACGATCCTCCAGTGGTAGCCGCCGCCATTGTCCTCATAAATCCCGAAGGCCATCGACGGCGGCTCGGGCGAGGAGCTCGGACCCGACCGGCCTTCCGTATCGCGCTCACCGCTTGCGTGACCTGCGCGGCGCGGGTCATGAGTCTGCGCCGCCTCGGCGCCGCGGGGCGCGGGTGCGCCAGTGGAATGTCGCGCTGGTCGCGAGCCCGAGCAGCCAGCCGAGGATCGCGGCGAACAGCACCAGCCAGACGAGCGAGACGCGGGAGCTGCCGAACACCCAGTTGACCTTCACGTGCGCGCTGTTCGAGGCCGCAAGCGCGATCAGGAACGCGACCAGGGCGACGGCGACGATCGCGTAGCCGTGCAGTCGGGTCCGGTGCGCTCTGCGGCGGAAGTGCTCGCCCCGTGTCTCCCTGTCGGTGACGGCGGATGCCTGGGCGGGAGCGGGGTTGGTCGCGACCGGCGAACCGTTGCCGACCGAGCCCGCGGTGTCGGGGATGACTCCCCGGGCGGGCGAGCGGACCGTGGCGCTGCGGGTCTTGGAAAGCATTTCGAGGACCTCCTCGGGGTGGGGCGGGAGGATCTTCAGGTCCTCTCGGCGGGTAAGTTGGCTCAATATAGCATGAATCGCTAGTCTAGAATATAAAGACTAAAGAAGATGGTGGGGAACCCCAGCGCCGGGTGCTCCTCGAGAACTCAGGCCTGCTCCCACTGGTTTGTGCGTCAGCGCTGGCGGGGGCGCGCCGAAGGACGGCCGAGAGCATCAGGGTCAGCGCCGCGACCAAGACGCCGACAACCCAACCCGGCGCGCCCAGGGCGCCCAGGGCGGCTCCCACCCCCAAGCCGACAATCACGATGCCGATCAGTCCAAGCGACACCGACTCGCCGAGCGCGAGTCGTCCTCGCCGTGACGGTTCGGCCAGCTGCGCCTTGGCTCGGTAGAGGCGTTCGCGGGTCTCGGCGCCACGCTTCCGGCCCTCGTCGGTGCTCGCGCCGCGCTTCCCGCCGTTTCCCTCGCGCGCGATCGCGCGCTGGTGTCGCCGCTCGTCGAGCTCAGAGGCGGCAGAATCACGCGCCGAGGCAGGTCCGCCGCGAGCCGGCGTGGCATGTCGCGCTGGAGCGTCTCGGTTGCTGACGGCCGACCCGTTGCTAACTGGGCCCGGGGTCCTGTCGGGGATCACTCCTGGTTCGGGCGAGTTGGCCGGCGTGCTGCGCGTCTTGGAGAGCATCGTGAGGACCTCCTCAGGTGGAGCGAGGGGATCTTCAGGGTCCTCTCGGGGGGAATACTTGCTCACCATAGCATGAAAACGAGGTCTAGAAATGCTAGGTTTCTGACCGATGGCGGAGGATGCAAGACCCGGCTGGACGTTCCTGACCAACCATGCTCAGGTGCTGGTGTGCATCGCTCGCGATCCCGGGATCCGCTTGCGCGAGATCGGCGAGCGGGTCGGGATCACCGAGCGCGCCGCGCACCGGATTGTGGTCGAGCTCGCCGACGCCGGCTACATAACGCGCGAGCGAAACGGCCGCCGCAACCACTACACAATCAACGCGCACTTCCCCCTCCCTGACCCGATCGCCCACGAGCAGAACGTCGGCGAGCTGCTCGCGATTCTGACCGCGACCGACGGGAGCGGCGGGTCGGTCGCTCGGGAACGGTCGGGTGATCGCGGGCCTGCTCCGGAGCCGCTGCGCTGATCATCGAGGGTCGGCTTCGCTCCAGTAGCGCGTTGTCGCCGGGCGTGTACGTCCTGGCCCTTCGGCTCCGAGAAGTCATCAGCCCGGATGGCACCGTGATCCGAAACTCGGCCACAAGGTCCGGCTGGTCCATGGGCCGCACGAGGTTGCCGGCACTTCGGTCTATCTCGATGAACAGGAATGGGAGCTGCTTTGAGCACTGCCATCTCGGACGCTGGACGCGCAACGCCATCGAGCGAGACGGTGTCCGTCTGGCGGTCGATGAGCTCGACGACGGCACGTTCCTTGCCGAGATCGACGATGGAGAAACAGCTGCCCTGCAGAGTCCCAAGCTAGCTGAACGTTCTCAGGGAGGTCACGGCCGAAGAGGAGTGGACCGGAGCCGCCCTGGCGAGCTGAACGTGGGGGGACCCAACCTGCTCTAGCTCCTGCATCCGCCGGGCTGAGGTATCTCCAACCACCCACCGAGAGACGCGCTTCGCGCGGGAAGTAGTACAGCGAATCGTTGCGCTATGCAAGGTAATCCCCGCGAACCGATCGATTGATCACCTCAACCCCAGCGATCGCGGCATGCTCGTCGAGGTCCTTCGCGCCCGCTGCGTTACGGCGTCTCTGTAGGATGACGCCATGACTCGCCTGGATCGCATCACCGCTGACCCAGAGGTCGTGCACGGGAAGCCGCGAATCCGGGGCACACGGATCCCGGTGCAAGTCATTCTCGAACTCCTTGCCGCCGGCGAAACGTTTGAGGAGCTACTCGCTGAGTACGACGAGCTTGCGCGTGAGGACATCCTCGCGGCGCTTGAATACGGAGCGCTGACGGCAGGCGGCCACTTGGTCGCCGTTCCGGCCGCCTGAGCGATGCGCTTCATCGTGGACGCGCAACTGCCGCGTCTGCTCGCCGACCAGCTCGTCACCTCCGGCCACGACGCCGTCCACGTGAAGCAGCTGCCGAAAGCCGGTCGCACAGGCGACGCAGAGATCTCCGCGTTTGCCGACCGCGAGCATCGCGTCCTCGTCACGAAGGACACCGACTTTCAGGAAAGCCACCCGCTCCGCGGAACCCCAACGCGGCTCTTGCGCGTGGCCACCGGCAACATCAAGAACTCAGACCTGATCGCGCTGTTCGCTCGGCTCATGCCCGCGCTGGAAACAGCCTTCGATGACGCCGACTTCGTGGACATCACAGCAGCGGGACTGACGGCCCATCCCCGCCCGCGGCGCTGACGCGAAAGACTTCGACGGCGCAGATCGCCAGGTCCAGCTCCGAGTCCTCCGGCAGCGAGGTGAAGAGCGCCGCGTCGCTCAGCCTCGGTATGCGTGATTCGCATACCGACCGGTTGCCCGCCGGAGCCGGCGGTAGCGTTCTGCTCGTCATGGAACGCGCGAACCCCAACCCGCTGGCCAGCGCTGCGCAGATCACCCTCGCGCGCTACACCCACGCGCTGCCGGACGACATCCTCAAGGCCCGAGACACCCTGGCGGCCTATCTCACCGAGAACCAAACCACGCGGGTCGCTCGATGAGCTTTCATTCCCTTTTTCATTCCCTCGGCGAGGAAAGCTCAGTGTTCATAGGGGTTTCAGCAGCGACGTGCCGGTCTCGAAAACCGGTATGGGCGGTTTCGTCCATCGAGGGTTCGAATCCCTCCCTCTCCGTAAGATCCCCCGGCCTGGCCGTGAGCAGGGTGTTTGCCGTCAGGACCGCTGACCTGCCGTGCCGTTGATAGCCAGCGCCAGCAAGCTTGGGACCGAGTTCCGCGCGGCTTATTCCCTTTCCATTCCCTCCGGCGGGGCGAGCCGGACCGCGGCCCCTGCACTCCAGAGCGACGATATGAGCCCGGCGCGGTCGCCAAGAACGGGGTCCACGCAGTCGCAAGCCAGCTGGGGGCCATCGCCGGCGATGCTTCGTTCCCCTGGATGCGAGCGTTGCGCTCTGGTCACCACGCAGAGGTAGCCAGCCTCGGATTGCGAATCGGCGGCCGCCCCGCTCTCTCTGATGAAAGACCCGCTCTCCGGTCCCCACAGGACGCCACAGGGGCCATCCTTCATCGGCGAGATGGGCCGCGATCAGCGTCCATCTGGACGGTCGGTACGGGACGGTTCGTGCGGGTCCCGAAGGCCACCCGCTCACCCGGCCCTCGGTGGGTGAGTCGCCAGCAACGCGCTGAATTCGACCGGGGTACCGTAGGTTTGGCGAATGCGGGTCGTCGTGCTTGCCGACATCCACGGAAACCTTCCTGCGTTGCGTGCTGTGCTTGCCGAACTGGATGGCGAGCAGGCCGACGCTCTTGTGGTGGGCGGTGACGTGGTTGGTGGGGCCTACCCGCGCGAGGTGCTCGATCTTCTCGCCAACCGACCCGAGCGTCTGCGGTGGGTCAGGGGCAACGCCGAGCGGGAAGCGGTGGCCTGTTGGGATGGGGCGCCAATCGCCGACGACGAAGCGGGGCGCGCGCCAGCGTGGAGCGCATCGTCGCTTGACCGAGCGTGGCGCGATGAGCTCGCTGCGTGGCCGATCTCGGTTTCGCTGGACGGGGTCAGGTACTGCCACGGGTTTCCGCGCCGCGATGACGAGGTGCTGACCCGGGCGACGCCCGACGCGGTCCTCCAAGAGGTGCTCGGCGAGGTCAACGAGCGGGGTGTCGTGGGTGGCCACACCCACCAGCAGGTCATCCGCGACCTCCCGGGCGGGCGGAGGTACGTCAACGCGGGGAGCGTTGGGATGCCCTACGAGGGTCGTCCCGGGGCCTTCTGGCTGGTGGTCGATGATGGCCGGCCGCGGCTGCGCGAAACCGGCTACGACATCGGTGCCGCCGCCGCTGAGCTTCGTGCCTCGGGCTTTGGCGACGTCGAGGGCCAGCTCGCCGGGTCCTTGCTCGAGCCGGTCGACCCTGGGTGGGTGGCCGCGTTCTTTGAACACGACGCCGGGCGAGGCCCGGATCCTGGCTCCCCACCACCTGCCAGCGCCTGCTGAAGGCAACTGAACCGTCCTGGGTTGCTTGGAGACTCCTGGCTTTGGAAACCAGGAGGAGTTCACTCTGTTGGCACAGGCAGAGTCCTCCCTGCTTCGCGCCGGAACGAGGGACGTCAGTCTTCAACCGGTACACCGGTGGCTCGGGCCAGTCCCGCTTGAGCGTCGTCGAGAGTGACCAGGGCGCGCCCAGTTGCCGCAGCGGTGGCGATGATCAGCAAATCGGTCGCCTTGGTGGTGCGGCCCTGTGATCGCACGGTGGCGAGGATGTCTCCATATTGCTCGGCGACCGACTCGTCGATCATGATCGGCTCAAACGCCCGGCGAATGGCTAACAGTCGAGCCTGCCGCACCGATTGGAGGGTCGGATTGGGCGCTAGTTGGACGCCGGCCCGGAGTTCGCCCAGCGTGACCACCGAGATCGCCGCGGTCCGGCCACGAGCGGTCATCAGCGCCGGTGAGCCGGCGATCACGACGGAGGTGTCGAGCAGCAGGCGGGTCAGCCGTTGCGCCACGGGTCGTCCACCGGCTTCTCATCCCGGCGGATGTCCCGGAGATCGCGGCCGAACCGATCGTCGACGGGCGTATTGTCGAGAATGGCGCGCACGGTTTCGAGATCGACGTCGGTCCTGCGGGCTCGAAGCTGATCGGCAGGTCCAAGCCGAGCGACCGGCCGCCCGCGTACGGTGATGGTGAACTCGGCGCCAGCTTCGGCCTCACGCAGGATCTCGCCAATGTTGTTGCGAAGCTCACGCTGAGGGATTGACCGACCAGACATAAGTGCTACGCACTGTAGCAGTTGCGCGGTCTCGGCATGGACAGTCCGCGGCAGTCGCGCAATCCTGGGCCCCGTTTTAGTGCCGGCGCGTGTAGCTCGCCGCCTCCGGCGGCGCACCTGAGTCGCGCGTCTACTAGAGCTCACCCACACCACCCGGCTGGGGAACCTTCACCGCCCGCTGCCTGGCGAGGGGTTCGGAACGGGCGGCCTGCCCCATCAGCGCTCTCCCAACTCGCGACACCTGTCATGACGCTTGTGGACATGCCGGGATTCGAGAAAATTCGTCTGGACGAAAGCATCTCGGTGCGGCGGCCGACCTCCCCGAGTTTGGCGAGGAGCAAGACGGGCGAGCGGCTCACGTATGAGTCCTGCTTTTGTGTGGGCTCGGGCATACTGGGATTGCTTGGCCGCCGTCCCTATGTCACCCGTGTTCGCGAGCCGTCGCGGGGGGTACGATCTGGCGCGTTGCTGATCTACTCGATGGGCGTTTCGGTGGACGGCTTCATCGCAGACCGCGCGGGCGCGTTCGGGTGGACTGTCCCTGACGAGGAGCTGTTTGGCTTCCATCTGGCGCGGGTGCGCGAGCTTGGCTGCCATCTGTGCGGACGCAAGCTCTACGAGACGATGCTGGTGTGGGAGACCGACCCGTCGCTGCGCGACACCGAGCTGCATGCCGCGTTCGCCGATGTCTGGTGCGCGCTTCCGAAGGTCGTCTTCAGCCGCACGCTCGACAGCGTCCAGGGCAATGCTCGGCTCGCCGAGGGGTCGGTGAAGGAGGAGGTCGCCGCCGCACTCGCCGCGACTGATAAGGACATTGAGATCGGCGGCGCCGGCCTGGCGGCGACGGCGATCGAGCTCGGCCTGGTCGATGAGCTGCGCATCTTCCGCCATCCGATCATCGTCGGTGGCGGCACGTCGTTCCTCCCGCCGGTCACCGAGGACATCCAGCTGGAGTTGATCGAGACCAGGACGTTTCGCTCGCGGGTGATCTACGAGCGCTACAGGCGCCTACGCATTGACATGGACCGATAGCTCCGACGGTGCGGACACGCGATCGCAACGTTGAGCTGTGAGCGATCATCAACCCGCCCGCGTCGCTTCGCCGCGCGAGTGTTGATCGTCGGGCGGCAGCTCTCGCCGTGCGCGGGCAGCGGCATCGCCGGGTGGCCCGCACCAACACTGCCGGTGGCGGGGCCGGCGGAGGAGCTCAGCGCTCGGTCCTCGCCACGCCAGCCTGAAGATCGCGAACGATGGCGCCCAGTACCCCCGAGGCGAGGAGGCCCGGCCCGAGCGGCCCGGACCGATTCTCCCCAACCGGCGGCAGCTTGCGCAGTGCAGCTCGGACCTCGTCAGACATGCGCGCCAGCTGCCAGGCGATCTCTTCGCTGACCGCGTCTGGGCGCTCGGGCGCGGCGAGCCCCACGGCTTTGGCGGCATAGGCGGCGGCACCGAGGGCATGGGCGCCCATGTGAGCTGTCGCTGAGGCCTGCCCGGCCGCTCGAGCCGCCGCGGCCGCCGCCCGACCAACGCCAGATGCAGCGCTGCCACCGGCGAACCGGCTGCGGATCTGACCGGCCACGTCAAGCTCTGCCCGCGCGAAGGCGCGGGTGCGGGCGACCGCGTCACGCGGGCGGCTGTCGCCCGCAGCCTCCGCCTCAAAGAGCGGGAGCACACGCTCGGCGCAATCAGCCGCCCATGCCGCCACGATCCGCCGCTCGGTTTCGCTCAGCGTCTGCGGAGAAGCCACAGCCCGATTCTGCCGACCTCAGCCCGCTCCCCCGCTCCTGCATTCGCCACGAGCATCAAGCAGCCACCGACGAGATCCTCGCAATGGGCGGCGAGGGCGCGCGACATGCGGGACGCGAACGACGCCGAAGCTAGGTGCATCCGCTAACGGGTACACTTATGACGTGACCAGTCGACATCGCCGCATCCAGGTTCCGTGCGACCCGGAGCTCGACCGCGCGATCGCCCGCGCGCGCGGCGCGTTCAAGCCGGGCGCCCCTTCGTCGCAGATCGTGCACGCCCTTGCTGTCCGCGGAGCCCAGGCATTGGAGCAGGATCGCGAAGCTGAAGAGCACGCTCGGGCGTTCCTGATCAGCGTCGCTGAAGGTGCGTCGGGGCTTGACCTCGAGCGCCTTCGCGACGTTCGTGATCGTGCGTGGTGATGTGGGGCGGCGGGCCGTGGCTCGCGGACACCTCCGCCTGGGCGCGGGCGGCGCATCCGGCGGTTGCTGAGAACTGGAAGGCCGCGGCGAGGACGGGAGAGCTGATCGGCTGTCCGATCGTGACCCTTGAGCTTCTCTACGACGCACCAGACCGCGAGCGCGTCGAACTCGTTGCAGGCGCGCTCGCGGGTCTGCGCCAAGCGCCGATTACGAGGACAGTGACCGACGCCGCGATCTCCGCGGTCCGCGAACTGGCCGCGGGTGGCGCGGCCGGGGCGCACCGGGTACGCGTCCCGGACGCGCTGATCGCCGCCGCCGCTGCGGAGCGCGGCTTGTCGGTTCTGCATTACGACCATCACTTCGACCGACTCGCGACGGTTCTCGGCTTCAGAAGCCAATGGATCGCTGCGCCGGGCAGCATTCCATAGCGCGTGTCTGGCGCGGCGGCAGCGACTCCACGTGACCTGCATTCGCGCCGCGACGCGCATCTCGACCGCGCCGACTAGAGTTCCGCTCCGCGCGGATCTCGAGACTCTCAGCGTTCTGATGCCGGCCGGGAGGCGGCGAACGGCGTCAGAGACGCCTCTTCCGCGCAAAGGAGGCTCCGACCGTAATCGCGCGAGATGCTTGCGCCCTCGTAAAAGCGCAACTCGCCGTGCGCATCGATGATGTACAAGCTCACGTGACTTTCCGTTACCGGCAAGTCTGTGCTAGCTTTCCGGTATGGAAAATCAATCGTCGGGTTCGGTCCCGCCCGGTTCGGCCCGAGCGCAGCTATGGGCCGCTCGCCAGGCACACGACGCATCGGCTCGTCGTGCGATGCTCCCAGCGGGGTTCATTCTCGCGTTGAGCGTCTTTTGCGGAGCGCAAACGATCGCGCCCAAGTTCAAAGGGCCGGGAGATGTGGTGTCGATCGTCGCGGTCGTGTGGTTCCTAGCCGAGCTTGTGAAGTTGTCCGCTCGTAATGGGTGGCGTCCGCTTCGTTCGATCCCGAAGCCCAAGTGGGGCGTCACCGAGGTGACGCTCATCTGTGTTGCGGTGCTTGTTGGCGGCGCGGTCGGCCCACATATGCTCGCCAGCCACGGCAATTCGGCGCTTGCGAGCTGGGTGCTCGGTGGCGCCGTGAGCGTGATCGTCGCAGCCTGCCTGTTCGCCGCGCAGGCTTCCTACCGGCGTCGTGCCTCTCGGGCGTGGCAGCGGTGAGCGAAGCAGCGTTCGACGAGTTGATCCACGCGCCGCTGCGTCTACAAATATGCGCGATGCTCTCGCCGGTACGGTCGCTGCCGTTCTCCGACATACGCGACAGCCTGGAGATCTCGGATTCGGTTCTGAGCAAGCACCTCTCAGCGCTCGCCGCAGCCGGGTACGTGGAGGTTTCCCGCGTGCGAGCGAATTCACGTTCCCGGCGGCAGGTCACACTCACCAAGCAAGGACGCACGGCCCTGCGCGGCCACCTCGCGGCCCTGCAAGCGATCGCCGCCGCAGCCGACCCGGCCATAGCCGAGGAGCCGTCCGGTGCCCGTGGCCCAGAGCGCCGGCATGCGCGTCGAGAGGTCGCCGTCGACCTCCGGGTTGCGTAGTTAGCCGATCACCGGTTCCCATGCATCAACCTTGGCGGCGCCGGCCGGGCTCTGCGCGCAGCAGGGAGGTCGGCGTCCCGACTGAGAACGTCCCCGACGAAGAAGAGGGGGTGTCGGACGACGGGGGTTGGCCGCCGGGCGGGGCGGCTGCCCTCCAACGAGCGCCTTGGCGAGTCACGCTGAGGCCGCGGCCACGACAAGTTGTGGCCCATCGCGCGAGGCATCGTCGGACGCGCCTGATCCCGACCGGTTCACACACTCAGGCGATAGTCGTCCCACCTGGCAGCGATACTCCTGCCGTGTCGTCGGTTCTTGCCTTCGCCGCCTTCTCGGCCGTGCTGGTCGTGACTCGCGGGCTGTCTCCCGTCTGTTGGAGCGCCTCGCACGTTCTGGGAGGATGGTCGGCGTGGCGAACGCAGCGATCAATTCAGACGTCGTCGGCGGCACGGCGACCGTCACGGTGATGGGCCACGCGGTGGTTCGAGCTGAGCCTGACGAGGCCGTGCTCTGGATCTCGCTCACCGCGCTGCAGGACGCGCCCGGCCCAGCACTCTCCGACGTCTCCGCTCGCAGCGATGGGCTGATCGCGCTTCTCAACGAGTTCGGTGTCGATCAAGCGGACCGGTCAACCACAGGGATTACGGTGCACGAGGAGTTCGATCACACCGACAGCGGCCGCAGGTCACTGGGCCATCGAGCCATCTCGCGTGTCTCTGTGCGGTTGACCGATCCCGAGCTGATCGGCCGGCTTGTCGCCCAAGCGACGGAGGACTTTGCAGCACGGATCGACGGGCCACGCTGGCTGATCTCACCGACCAACCCGGTCCGCCTCGAGGCAGCCCGGCAAGCAGCAGTGGACAGCCAACGCAAGGCACAGGCCTACGCTGAGGGTGTGGGCGCGAAGCTCGGCCGGTTGATCCGGCTGGTCGAACCCGACGACCATGTTGCCATCAGAGCGGCCGGCGGCCTCAAACCGATGGCAGCCGAGCCCATGCCGATCGAGCCTGGCGAGCACGGAGTCACAGCCGCTGTACACGCGACCTTCGCGCTCGATCCCGGATAAGGCCCAACTCGACAGCCGGACCCATTCCGCCGGCGTCCGAGGGATCACTTTCATCTCTCGCTCGCATCGAATCGGCACGATCGGACTGGCGACCCCCGCTCGTCAGGTCGGCGAGGCTCGGGCGACTCAGTTCGTGGCGCAGGGATCGCGCGCCTGACGCTTCCGCGGAAGCGCTTCGTCGCCCAGGCGATCGTCGGCCCGGGGGACTCGCGATGATCGCTCGCGCGGAATGCGGTCGTCAGGGCACCGGCCCGGGAGGACCGAACCGGCATCCGGGCGTTAGCTTGAGTCGAGCAAGCACGCGCTCCTCCTTCCGCGGAAGAGCAGGGCTTCCAACCGGCTGCTGACCGGCCGGCGAGCTCGGCCGGGACGACCGGTCTGGCAACTGGCGATGAGCAGGTGCAGTGGCTAGGCATGGCTCCAGACCTGCTCTCCCGTGGCGACGGGTTTCAGCCGTACCGCCCGAAGATGTTCGGATGCTCCGGTCCGGCTTTGCCGTGATGATCACCGTAAGGGATCGGCGAGCGGCGGGCAGACGCACTGTCTCCCCTGGGAAGCGGGAAGTCGCTGGGCAGCGATGGACGGCGGTCACGCCGGGCTCTGGGCGATGTCAAGAGAGGAGCCCGATGATCTAATTGTCGAGTGAGATCGTGGACAAGCTATGCCGGTGGCGCTTGATGTGGCGCGCTCCGGTGGCGTCCGGACCGTGCGGCGCGCAGTCGCAGGAGCCGCCTCTGCTGTTCGGGCGAGGCGATCAGCCGCCTGGTCGCTGGTGGCGTGCAGCACCCCGATCTCTGTGGCCTCGGCAAGATGGTTGGGGAGAAGACGGGAGATAGCGTCTTCGATCAGCACGATTCGATAGTCCCGTTCGCTGGCGCCGTAGATCGTCGCTCGAGGGCAGTTGGGGTAGTTGCAGCCGGAGAGCACCACGGTGCTGACGTGGAGCGCTTGCAGGTGCTCGTGAAGCGGGGTGCGGTAGAAGGCGCTCCAGCGAGGCTTCCACATCGCCCACTCTCGCTCGCCGAGTGGTTGCAGGCGGCCGTCGAGCAGCGCCGCGGGATCCAACTGGTGCGCTCCGGACGGCAGGAGGCGCGGCTCGATCTGAGAGCCGGGCGAGCCGGGACGGACGATCTGGGCTCCGGCGGCGACCAGCGAGCGCCGCGGCAGGTCCACGTCATCGCCCTCGTAGAGGCGAACGACGTGCAGGATCGGCCGGCCGGCGGTTCGGTAGGCGTCGAGCACGCGACGGATCGCTGGCAGTACCGCGACGGTGCCAGCGACCGGGCTGGAGCCCGTGTCGAGGAAGTCGGCCTGCATGTCGATGACGAGCAGTGCGGACCGGTTCAGCTCCGGAGCGATGTTGGCATCGGAGCCCATCGACCTGTCCTGCGGCACGTCGTCTCCCGCGATCCGCGCGTTGGTCATTCCGCAGACTCCGAAGCAGAGATCTCCGCCGCGACTTCCAGCAGTAGTTCGAGGACGCGGTCGGGACCGTCGTGCATCACGTTGTGTGGTGTGGCCCAGTCGTGCAGCTGCCAGCCGGGGGTGGCGCGGAGTCGCTGCACCGTGTCGGCGAACGGGGATCGACCCGGCCACTGGAGGGCGGCGGCGTAGTGCTTGACCGCCACCGAGCGCCAGGCCCCGGACAGCCGTGAGCGCTGGATCAGGGTCGCCAGCGGATGAGGCCGAGCACGAGGGTCAAAGAATGGCAGCGGCTGCACGGAGAAGCCCGTCTGCCCCGCCCCGCCGATGTACCACTGGCGCTGCTGCTCGTCGGTCATCGAGTAGCAGGAGTCGCCGTCCTCAGGCACGAAGGCGTCGAGGTAGACGAGCGCCCGCACCCGCTCGGGGATGCGGTCAGCGACGCCGGTGATGACACTGCCTCCGTAGCTGTGTCCCACGAGCACCACCCCGCTTTCGCCCGCGTGCGACGCGGCGGCTTCGGCCTCCTGCACGTGGGTCTCGAGCGTGACCGGCCAGACCGGGTCGTCCGCTCCCAGCCCCGCGAGCGTCAGCGCGACGCCCCGGTGCCCGGCCTTGCCCAGCTCCGCTACCAACGGCTCATACCACCAGCCGCCGTGGCAGGAGCCGGCTATCAACACGAACGTGGTCATCGCGCGTGGGTCTGTGATGGCGTCTGATGTGCGGTCAGGGCTGATAGGAGCCCGGGCGCCAGGCGCGAGTCGAGACCCCGATCGCGTTCCAGGCGTTGATCGCGGTGATCAGCGAGACGAGCGCCGCGATCTCGTCCTCTGAGAACTGCGAGGCGATCGTCTGCCACGCGTCGTCGGGGACGTGGCCGGTCGAGGCCATCAGCGTCACCGCCTCGGTGAAGGCCAGGGCGGCTCTCTCGCGCTCGTCAAAGAACGGCGTGTCCCGCCACACCGCCAGCGCGGCCAGGCGTTGTGGTGCCTCGCCGATCGCCAGGGCGTCGGTGGTATGCATGTCGACGCAGTACGCGCAGCCGTTGAGCTGGGAGGCGCGCAGGCGAACCAGCTCCCGGAGCTTGGCGTCGAAGCTGACCCGATCGAGCTCCTTGATCGCGGCGTGGTCCAGGTGCGCCAGCGCCTTGGCGAAGCCGGCGGCGTGGGCGTCGAAGTCCAGCCGCGCACCGGCCGGATCGATGTGGACGATGGGGGTCTGGGTGGCGGTCATGCGGACGACTGTAGGACCGAAGCGGTGCAACTGTAAGGTCCACTGTCGTGCCGAAACCTTGGACCAATTCGGGTCTTGATCTCCACCTCGAGCGGAACGGCACCCGGGTTCGCGCCGGACTGGAGACGGCGTTGCGCGACGCGGTGCGCGCTGGGCGGCTGGCGCCAGGGACACGGCTGCCAGCCTCGCGCACGCTCGCTTCCGATCTCGGGATCGCACGCAACACCGTCACCGAGGCCTACTCCCAGCTCATCGCCGAGGGGTGGCTGGTCGCCCGCCAGGGCTCGGGAACGCGCGTCGCCGAGATCCTCCCGGTCGCGAGGGCAGCGGCCGCGACGCCGTCGCGCACCAGCCAGGGCGCCATCGCCGAGCGTCCCCCACTCTACGACCTGACGCCCGGCCGGCCCGAGCTGGCGGCCTTCCCACGATCGGCGTGGCTGACCGCCGCCCGCCGGGCGCTCGCCGCAGCCCCCGCCCACACCCTTGGCTACACCGACCCCCGCGGCCTGCCCGAGCTGCGCACGGCGGTAGCCGAGTACCTCGCACGGGCCCGCGGGGTGAGCGCCGACCCCGACCGCGTGGTCATCTGCGCCGGCTTCACGCAGGGGTGGGGGCTCATATGCGGCGTGCTGCACAACCGCGGGGTGAGGAGCATCGCGATGGAAACCCATGGTGTCGCAGACCACCGACGGATCGCCAGGAGCCACCGGCTGCGGATCCGCGACCTCGCCGTTGACCCCGGCGGCGCCGTGATCGAGCCCGACGACGCTGGCGCGATCCTGCTCACCCCCGCCCACCAGTTCCCGCTCGGCATGGCGCTCGCGCCGCCACGGCGCGCGCAGGCCGTCGCCTGGGCGAAAGAGCGCGGCGGACTTGTGATCGAGGATGACTACGACGGCGAGTTTCGCTACGACCGCCATCCGGTCGGAGCGATGCAAGCCCTGGCTCCCGAGCACGTCGTCTACGCCGGCACCGCATCGAAGAGCCTGGCCCCCGGCCTGCGGCTCGGCTGGCTGGTTCTTCCCGCAGAGCTCGTCGACTCCGTGGCGGAAGCCCAGGCGCTGGCGCTAGGTGGCGTATCGGCCATCGACCAGCTCACCCTCGCGCAGCTGATCGCCTCCGGAAGCTATGACCGCCACCTCCGACGCGCGCGCCTGACCCAGCGCCGACGGCGCGATCGGCTGCTCGCCATGGTGGCGCGCCACTCAACACACGTCCGCGTCACCGGCATCGCCGCCGGACTGCACGCGCTCGTGACACTCCCCACCGGCGTCAGCGAGACGGCTGTGATCGACGCGGCCGCCAGGCGCGGGCTCGCTCTCAACGGTCTGGCGCGCTTCACCACAGGCAAGCCCCCCGACCCCGGCGCGCTCATCATCGGATACGGCACCCCGCCCGAGCACTCCTACACCGCGGCCCTTGCACGGCTCGACGCCACCCTGACCGAGACCCTCAGCCCGAGCCAACCTGCAGCCCGATCCGCACCAGCCCGACCATCATCGGCAGCCTCCAGAACCTATAGATGAGTGGTTCCCCGGGGTCAGGCAGTCAGGTCTGCGAGTTGGCGGCTGGGGCGCCTGAGGAGGTGGTTGAAGGAGATCGCTGCGGCGGATGCTCATCAGCCCGCACCCGGCGGCGCCGACACAGTCGCATTCCTGCGTCGCACTACCGCCCGAGGGATACCCCGGGTCATTGAGGCCGCTGACGCACTCAGCGCCCGCGAAGAGCCCGACAGCTTCTACGAAATCGTAATCGAGCTTGTCCTCTCCGGAATCGAATCGGTCGCGGCCCAGACGGCGCCAGCCACATGCTGGCGATGACGGAGTCCCGTGACACCGATACCGCGCCGCGCGCCCGACGAGGACGATCCGCGCCCCGGCCCCCCGTCCCATCGGTTCCGACGATTCTTATTTGACTCTGACCCTGGGTCAGGCCGGAGGCTTACCCCATGATCTCCTCTGACAGGAAAATCGCCGCCTGGAGCGGCAAGATGAAGTTCGAGGACACGGCGCTCGCGGTGGCCGACAGCGGAGGCCCCGGCATCCCGCTGCTGTATCTGAACGGCTCGTACGCCGACAGGTCGCATTGGCGGCGGGTGATCTCCGAGCTGGGAGTGAGTGGCGGCACATCACCTACGACGAGCGGGCGCGTGGCGGCTCGGAGACCTCCTCCGGTTACAGCTTTGACGCGAGCATGCGGGACGTGAGCGCGGTCATGGATGCACGGGGTGTCGAGCGCGCGCTGCTGGTCGGCTGGTCCTACGGGGCGACGCTCCCGCGCGGTATGTGGACCAGTACCCGGATCGTGTGCTGGGGGTCGTGGCTGTCGATGCCGGCGTCCCGTACGGCATCACCGGCCCCGCAGCCGAAGAGCGCATCCGCAAGCTGTTCCATCGGATGCGCTTCATCATCCCGATCACGGTGCGGATCGGCAGGGGCGCCCGGATGAGCGCAGCCCAGCATGCCGACATCAACATCGAGCTCGGTCAGGTTTCGGCTGCCCTCGGGCCGGTGCTCGAGCGGATCACGCGTCCGGTGCGCTACGTCCTGGCGACCGGCAAGAACCTCGGCTCCCAGGAGCAGGAGATGGCGGACATGCGAGCGTCGCTGGACCCGGTGCTGGCCGTCAACCCGAACCTGGAGATCAGCGCGAAGGTGTCAAGCAACCACTCCAAGATCCTGCGCAAGGACTATCGGGCCGGTCGCGCAAGCGGTGAGGAGGTCGCCGACGCGGCCCGCGCGCACCCACAGGCGAAGGCTCGATGAACGCGCTGACGATCAGACAGGTCGCGGACTATGCGGGAGTGACGGTCAAGACCGTGCGCCACTGCCACCGGCTCGGCCTCATGGCCGAGCCCGGCACGTGACGATTCGAGATACCGACGCTACGGACCGGGGGAGCTGCTGAGACTCGTCCAGGTCCGCACGCTCTCGCTCGCCGGCGTTCCGCTGGCGGAGATCGGGCCGATGCTGGACGCCGACGCCGAGCAGTTCGCGGCCGCGCTGACCCGGGTCGAGCAGGACCTGGATGCCAGGATCGATGAGCTGACGAGCCGCCGCGAGATGCTGCGCCGCCTCGAACACGGTGACCGGCTGCTGCTGCCCGAGCGCGCCTGCGATCTCCTGCAGCGACTGCCGGAACTCGGCTGCACCACCGAGAGGATGTCGCGCTGGCGCGCGGCGGGATGATCCTCGTGCGAGCGCTCGCTCCCGAGAGCTTCGACGACCACCTCACCCAGAACGAGCTGGTGCTCGCCGACCCGGTCTACATCGCGCTGGTCAAGCGGATGTGGCACGCGTCCGACCTGGAGCCCGACGACCCCCGGGTCAAAGAGCTCGCCAGCGCGGTCGCCGACCACCTGACCGCAAATCCAGCGATGTTGCCCAGCCTGACCGAACTCCAGGCGCGCGACGACGGCCCGCTATGAGCTCCTCAGCCACCACGGCCAGGAGCAGTCACCCGCCTGGGCTCGGATGGGCGAGCTGATCCAGTCCAAAGTGCAGGCCGCCGGAATCACCGCGGCCGATCAGTTCAGCGGCTGGATCCGTTGACTCCCTCGCACCACCCCGTCGAACGCCAGACCGCAGACGTCGCGAAACGGCATGGCGTGAATTCTTGCCTCGAAGCAGCCCGGGCCTGGCTTCAGAAGCGAAACGGTCGCGGAGTGATCTCACGCGGTCCCGTCCCGGGCCACACAAATTCGCGCACCCGCTTTCGCGCCGCGACGCGGCTCTTGCTCGCCCAAGCGAGCCTCGTGCTTCGCGCGG
>Ga0209061_1002882_pt1 | contig 20201 bp, 17 predicted proteins | sample Coa_R1_10_FD_187157 | JGI IMG/M metagenome (GOLD analysis project Ga0209061, IMG submission 187157) | Surface soil microbial communities from Centralia Pennsylvania, which are recovering from an underground coalmine fire - Coalmine... | ecosystem: Environmental > Terrestrial > Soil >...
CATGCCGGTTGACGACGGCAGGTAAGCTGAGATAGACATCCTCGATGCCATACAGGCCACTGGTCAGGCAACTCACTGTGAAGACGCGATTCTGATCACGTAAAATCGCCTGGGCAATCTGGGTGACGCCCGATGCGCACCCATCCAAAAAGCTCCTCATGGCACTTCCTCTTGCGCATAGTCCCCTCTTTGCGTGATACAAGAAATTCCTCGGCGGGAAGTCTGAACAGATCCACGCTGTCTTGAGGAATCATAGCGTAGGCTTACCTATCAGGGCAAGAGCGTGATCATGCCAGGCAATTCGAAGAGCCTTCACTATTGAGCACAAAAAAACAAGAGACACGTCCAACTGTGACAAAAGTCGCAGGCATGCCTGCTATAGTGGAGTAGAGGGCGGAAAAGGAGCGATCTTCCGCTCTCTGGATCACTCTATCAACAAGAAGAGGAGGAGAAAGCGATGGCCTATGTTATCACCCAACCCTGCATCGGGGTGAAAGATGCTTCGTGCGTGGATGTCTGTCCGGTCGATTGTATTCATCCTGCACCCGGCGAAGAAGGGTTCGAGGCCGCAGAGCAGTTGTATATTAATCCTGACGAGTGCATCGACTGCGGAGCTTGCGAGCCAGCCTGTCCGGTCACGGCGATCTTTGAAGAATCGGCTGTTCCAGAAGAGTGGAAGCACTTCCTCAAGATAAACGCGGACTACTACACACATGTATAGTTGCCCTGGTTCCTGGATGCACTACCATGCACCCGCCAGGTATGCGCCCACCTGCGTGACCAGCGGCACCGGCTACGGGAGCGCATGGATGCGGATAGCAGTCTTCCGCTGCGGGCGGGAGCGACGCACCTGGTGTTTGGCGAAGGGGATGAGGAGAAGTAATACACAGCATTTGATCATGCATTGCCATCCTGAATATGTCCCGAAGTGTATGAAGTAGCCCCGAGCTTGCTTTCAGCAACAGGTCACATGCTGTCCTCAACCCATCGTCCAGGCAACTACCTGCCAGATGCCTTGAGCCTGTGATCGTTTTGTGATGGTGAGTGCGTCTTCTGAGAGCACATCGTGAGGAGGCTGCTCTATGCTCTGTACAGGGACGAGGAGAGGATGGAAACGCAGGAGCGCACACCGAACGACAACCACACCCGGAAGAATGTTTTCTCAAGTACAGAGGAGCAGGCGGAGATGACATACAATGCTGATCTCATCTACAATCGACTCAAAGGCTATTTTCAGGAGCGCATCCGGCGCAACGAACCACTGGCAGATCATACCTCACTGGGCATTGGCGGCCCGGCAGATCTGTGGATCCGGCTTTCCTCAACCCAGGAGTTAGTGCACCTGGTGCGGCTATGCACCGAAGAGCAGGCGCCTTTGCTCCTGCTTGGCAGCGGTCACAGCACGCTCTTCACTGATACGGGCGTGCGAGGCATCGTGGCCCGGCTGCCAACTTCCCCGGTCATTCAGGAAGAGACAGCGGATGACCATGTTCTGGTGCTTGTCGAGGCCGGGAGCCGTTGGTCCGAACTGCAACGGCAGGGATATGTGTGCCCATGGGGCGCCAGGTTGGACCCGGAGACGACGCTTGGCGGCAGTGTCGCCAGCCTGGATGCTGCTGTGCTTTCTGGTCTCGCCCATCATGTTCACTGGGTAGAGGTCCTGGACGCCCGAGGCTGTAATGCGGAAGATGCGGCAGGCAGTGTGATCCCCCAGGTGCGCCGCTATCCCCTGGACGTACTGGATCTGGAAGGGCACTTTGCCCGCTACCGCAGCCAGCAGAGCGTCCATTTTGATGCTCAAGGCCATCTGATCGTGCCCTCACATGGGCTGATCGAGCCAGCAGAAATCCTGGTGCGTATGGCAATAGCGCTCAAACGTGCTGCTCTGTCGCCCGAGAGACTGCCATGTGAACTGGATACGCGCGAAGCGGAGGCGCTTCCCCCTTTGCGCGTTGGTCCGCTGTTCCATGATCCAGGACCTGAGAGTGCCCGGGAGCTAATCGAGCGCGCGGGATTGGCCGGCCTCATCATGGGAAAGGTACAGGTTGCACCGCAGGACCCCAATACGCTGCTCAATCTGGGCGGTGCGCGAGCGAGCGACGCCCTCACCTTGATCGAGGAGATCCACAGAACAGTGCTGGAGCGAATGGGCATCGATCTGGCCTTTGCGCTCAACGTGTATGGAGAACAGGTTCCGGCAGAAGTGGTTCCTGCCCTGACTGCTCAGGTACAGTATTGAGCCGGGAGGCGCTCCCCCCGGCTGCGTCATCTCAGGAAAGAGAGCCAGGAAGGGCTTTCTTCTCGCGAGAGCCTTACCAGCGGGACACCGCGCATTTCGCGCTCCACTCGTGGTCGATGATTCGCATAAACACGACGGCATGGCCGATCACGCACTCAGGGTTGCACGGCCTCGCCCGGTACGGGGGTGCCCCATAGGCGTCAACTTAAGACGAACGTACCTTGAACAACCGAACAGAGAAACGAGGCGGAGTCCAACCTGCTACAGGAGGAAGTGTTCACCATCCTACTCAACCAGGAGGGACTCATGCCTCACCGAGATCATTCTCCCTACTGGGGCAAGCCTGCGCCACCCGAAGACGAGCAGGAGTGGCAAGCCCTGGTCCAGAGCCGCTTACCGGCTGATCTGGAGGAGCAAGCCCGCCTCCACAAAGCCTTTGTGCGGGTGCGCACCGTGCCAACCGCCTCGGCCTTGTTAGGCGGATTGCTCTATTCTGTGCTCAGCCACAGCAGTTTGCGGGAAGTCGCCGGCTGGAGCCGCTTGATCGGCTTAACCGGTCAGCTCATCTCCGGCCAGGCCTGGCACCAACGCTTACTCAAGAGCGCCGACTGGCTCTTGTGGCTCTTCAATGCTTTGCTCGATGCTCCCCGCTGGCAGGTGGCTGGCTGCTTCGGGCGCATCTTGCGGGTGGATGCCACCCACGTGCGCTCTCGGGACAAGCGCGGCGGCGTCTTGCGCCTGCACTGTGTCTACGACCTGCTGGCAGGCCGCCTCGCCTCCCTCCAGGTCAGCGACCTGCACACCGGCGAAGGCTTTGCCCACCTGCTGGTGCGGGCGGGGGACATCGTGGTGGGCGATGGCGCCTCCAGTCGCGCGAAAGAGGTGCTCGCGGTCGCCGCCGCGCAGGCATACGCCCTGGTGCGCTACAGCGCGACCCATTTGCCCCTGTATGCCCGATCTGCCCCAGCCTGGAGCCGAGAGCATCGCGTGGATGTGGTGGGCTGGCTGCGCTCCCTCTCCCCCGGACTCTCTGAACGGAAAGCTCTGGTGGTGGAGGCGGGGCAAGAACTGCCCGTGCGGCTGATCGCCGTGGTGTTGCCACAGGAGCAAGCCCAGGCGCTGCGTCGCCAGAAGCTGAGGCAAGCCCGCCACAAAGGGCGCCCGCTTTCGGACAAGGCGTTGTTCCTCTGCGGCTTTGTCCTGCTCCTGACCACCTTGCCGGAGACCTTCTGGTCCACGCAGCGGGTCGTGGAGCTGTACCGAGCGCGTTGGCACATCGAGGTGTTTTTCAAACGCCTCAAAGCCGTGCTCGATCTGCCCCGTCTTTGCGCCCAGACCGCCCAAAGTGCGCAGGCGATGCTCTATGCACTCCTGGTCGGCTGGATGCTCATCGAGGAGGAGGTGGAGCACCTGCGCCGCCTGATGAGCGATGGCGAAGGACTCGCGTGCCCCTTGAGTGACTGGAGGCTCGCTCGGCTGGCCTTCTCCGGCTTGCGCAAGCTTCTGGAAGGGCACTGGAACTGGCAAAAGGTCCGTGAGCGTGCCCCGGAATTGCGCCGGCTCTTCATCGAGCGGCGCCGGCGTCCCTTGCGCGAACACCAGCGTCGCCACCGGTTCGCGCCGCCGGACCCTGGCCTCGGTGATCTCGTCGTCGTGTTCAGTTGTTCAAGTGCTTAAGTTGACGCCTATGGGGGACACCCCCAAGTTCCCTCACGCAAAGGACCAGCTCCCCGCCGAGAACGGCTGCATCCTGCCAGTCCGGCAAAAGTGCCAGTGGAGGATCTGGCCAAGCAGTGGCCAGCTTCGCATTGGCAGCGCTTTCGTCTGCTGGAGGGACACAAAGGCCCACTCGTCGCCGATTTTCTCGTGCTGCGCGCCATTCTGCCGCAGGGTCGCCTGCCAGGTCCAGAGGTCTGGGTCGTGATCCGACGCAAAGTCAGCGGATCAGCGGAAGAACCAGAGTGGAAATTTTACCTCAGTAATGCTCCCCTGGAGACACCGCTTGCCACCTTTGTGCGCGTCAGTGGGATGCGCTGGCCCATCGAGACCTGTTTTGCCGAATGCAAAGGGGAGCTGGGCATGGATCACTACGAACTGCGCTTCTGGCGCGGGTGGCACCATCACATGACCCTGGTCATTTTGGCCCATCATTTCCTGGTTCGATGGCAACAACGCCTGAACCAGAGAGAGGGGGATCTTGCGCCCGACGACCACGCAGCCCTTGCCCACCCCCACTGAGTTGCCCAGCCTGGATGCGCACTCCTGCCTCCCGCTCAACCTCGCTCAGGTGCGCTTGCTCTTACAAGTGGCCTTGCCTCAACCCGTGCTGGATCTTCCTGCGGCCCTGGCGTTGATCGCTTATCAGCAACGCCATAACTATGCCGCCTATTGCTCCCATCGCAAGCGGCTGCTGGCCCAGTTGCAAGGGTTACGTTGGTAAAAAGTCTCGTTGTAATACTAGGTCATCTTGTGGCAAACCACCACAAGATGACCGGACTTTCCCATTGTCAGAGTTATTATCCCCCAACAAAGGCATGCAGTATATACTGGTTTAACATGCTCTGGTCCCAGCTCTGAGCTGTTTGCACTCGTTGATCGGCCTGTTGCTGCGTCATTGTACCCTGGCGAACCAGTTGCGCACAGGCTTGTTGAATCGCTCCAATTTCAATCTGGCGCAGTTGAGCAGTTGAAATGCCCTGCTGCTGTGCCACTGTATCGACTGCTGCTCCTGGATCAGTCTCATGCTGTGATTTTGCCTGGACATTGGCATTCTGGAGATCTTGTTGGGTTTGAGCGACACTCAAGTGTATCCCCTGAGCAAATTGTGCTTGAATGGTCTGCCAGTAGATTGGCGGGTCATTCTGGCCTGGCAGCGTAGCCAGCGCCTGGGGCGTCCCTCCAGGTCCTTTGCCTGATCCAGAAGCAGAGGTTGGTGAGCCTGCCTCCTGGGTGCTTTTCGTTGTGATTGGGGACGGCATACTCGCGTGGCTGGATGCCTGCCAGAGCATAAAGCCACCTGCACCGAGAATGACTACAGCCGCCAGGATGATGAGCAAGATGGTGCCTCCACGTCGCGGACGCTCTGGTGATCCATGCTCCTGGAAAAAGGACTGAGAAGCGGGTTGCCCTTCTTTCTGAGTTTCATCGTAATTACGCATGTGTTCTTGTCTCCTTTTTTTCACTGCTTTCATCTTTCAGGTGAAATCCGTTGATGTCCTGCCCATTCCAGTGCGGCCAGGTCCGGGCCCACGATGGGCCATGATTGAAACGGACCTCGTATCGTTTCTCTGCGTACCATTGCACTATTCGTAGCGCAGGGCTTCGGCAGGGGGAATATGCGAGGCCCGCTGCGCTGGCAGGACGATGCAGCCAAGGGCCACAAGGTAACTACCGATCAAGAGCAAAGCTACTGGCACAGCTGGGATCGAAACATCAAGAGAAGCTGCGTGGGCAATCTGGATGTAGAGCCACCAGGCCAGACCAGTTCCAATGACTAATCCAAGGATGATGAGAAAACTCGCTTCGAGCAGAAACGAGCGCCGGATCAATTCACGGGAGAAGCCCAGCGCGCGCAGCATGCCAATCTGCTGTCGGCGTTCGACAACTGAGCGGCTCGTGATCACCCCGATTGAGAACGCGCCAAAGAGCAGGCCCATGGCCAGATAGCTTGATAAAAACGAGGTAAGACTGGCCGTATAGGCATTCTGATCGGTCTCCTCCAGTGAGCTGAGTGTCACATTATATGCAGCAAGAGGCAGCGTGCGATGCAGATCACTGATCACCTGGTTTGCACTGACTCCCGGTTGAAAGCGGAAGTAGTAATAGGTCCAGGCAGAGGGTTGCGAAACAATCTCTGCCGCGGTTCTTTGCGAAAGGAAGATTGTCGACCAGTAGGTATTTCCTGCTACGATCCCGACCACCGTAACCCGGTGGTAGGTGGCACCTGGCGCCGCGCTGGTGGGAATATCCACCGCAAAAGGGGGAAATCCATTGCTTGTCGGAAGCCCCAGGCCATCTTTGTATTGCATAACTACATCACCTGGATGATCCCGCACTGCCGCCCATACTTGCTGGTCTGATGCATATCCTTGCGCGCGCGCGTACATCGGCATCGTGGTTTGTGATAGGTAGGTCGCATCCACGACCATCGGCGGATAGCCAGAGCCGTAGGCAGGACGACCAGGAAGGAGCACGATGGGAGTGGTAGGACCGGCGGGACTATAAAGGAAGCGCATCTGTGTGGCTGCGGCGATGTCTTGCCGCAGCGTAGTCGGAGTTGCGAGGAGCTGTGTTCCTAGTGCCTGGCTTGCGCGCGGGTCCGTGGTTGAAAGTTCCAGTTGAAAATTTCCAGTCGTCAGGGGCAACTGCGTCTGCTGAATAGAACTCAGGTTATTCACTACTAAAAGTTGTACCAGGAATACAATCAATGCAAGGAGTAAGACGGTCACTCCTGACCGGAAACGAAAGGTGAGCGGGTAAACCAGGCTGAGACGACTGAGTGGGGACAGGCTATGGATACTGCGTACGAGCAGGGAGAGCATTCCCACGAGCAGATCAACATTACTCATAATCAGAATCACTCCTCCCACCAGGGGCAAGAACGTCAACAGGAACGTCTGAAGAACCGGCTGTTGATCGACATACGTGCCAGGGGCCAGGACTCCTTCAGTGGGAGCGAAAGCCTGGACGTAGAGTGCCATCCCCGCTTGAAAGCCCAGGATGAGCCATCCAAGGCCAATGAGGCTGAAACTAATTCGGCGTACCAGGGATGCTGCCAGGTTGAGTTGGGACAGGGCCCAGTTGGCAAATAATCCTCCACCAGCGATAAACAGCGCCATGCTGGATAACTGCAGCCAGGTATTCGACGGATTCTGTAGAATGCTTACTTCAAAGCAGAGAAAACCCAGGATGAGAAGGAGCATACCCCGCGCGCACAGTTCCCACGCGAAGCGGCCAAGGGTTTCCAGTAGCCGGGCATAGCGCTTTGCCGGTGTCTCTGGCAGAAGTTGTCCAGCGGCATCAAAGGACTGCCATCTCAGAGCGCGCACGAGTATCTGGAGTGGAACGCGCACTATGGGATAATCGTCCAGGTCGCGCAGAGCGGCGACAATATTCGTCCGGCTCATCCAGAGAGAGCAGATACCCACGACTGCAACCGTGAGAAGGACTCCTATACTCCAGGCAGTTACGATACTTTGCCAGCTCACGGACAGGAAAAGTGGGATATGTCCTGTGTGAATGGGAATATTCGGATCGAAGAGGGTTGGAGCCTGCCCGAGCACGGCCAGTTCGAGCGCCAGGGCAGCGATTCCCAGCCCGACTCCGAACACTCCTGCAATGACGCCATAACTCCATCCTTCAATCAGCAGGATATACATCAGGTGGTGACGTTGTAAGCCGATGGCGCGGCACATTGCCAGCTCCATTCGCCGCTCTACTGCCAACAGCAGGCTGAGCAGGATCTGCAACAGGATGCCCGCACCCACCAGCAGGCAGGAGAATGCCGGAAGCAAGAGGAAAAGTTGCCGCGCCGCGGGTGACTGGCTAAGCTCCAATTTGTTACTGAGTACCGGTATCATAGAGATAGTGCCAGCGAAGCCCGCTGGTCCCTGGAATGTTACTGCGCCGGGCTTGAGCGGGTGGATACTCAGGCTGGTAAGATCTGTGGGAGCACGAGTAATCTCAGGGTCCGAGGTATCGACGGGGGCTACCCTGAAGATTGATTGTAAGAGCTGGAGCACGGTCTGGCTGCGACTTCCATCGGGTCCGCCGTCATCCAGCCCCCCTGAACCGACATTCTTCACACACAACAGATTGGGAACAAAGGGAAGGTGGTAGCGCTGCGCAAACACCTGCTGTATCGTTGTAGTGGGCACAATGACCTCGGGCAGAGCGGCATTTGCGGCAAGCTCGGCGGAAGTCAACACGAGATCATGGGAGAGAACAGCGCGTACGGTGCCAGGAAAAGTACCCTCCAGGCCCTGTTGTTTTATCTGGATCTGATCCCCAGGGCGAACATCAAAACGTTGAGCCAGCGTGCTACTGACCAGCACATCGCCGGGGCGTAGATCCGCAAAACGGAGCGCGTGGCCCTGGTTATCAGCAATCGGCCCATAGACCTGGTCAAATGCAGGTGGAACCGCGAGGAGATACAGGTCATCAGAAGATTGATTGCCAAAAGAGACCTGCGTACGCTCGGAGGTCACCGTTGCACGTTGAAGCGAGGCTGCCGTTGCCGCCTGTACCTGCGACACCCTTCCCAGGCTCGCCAGCGCTTGCGTAATCTGATCCTGGGTCAGTGGGCCGGTGACGGACTCATCCACATGGCCGGCTCTGACCAGTCGATCGGCCACCGTAGAAGCGTTGAGGCTATCGGGGAGAGCGACAAAAGTGGTAATCAGTCCTGTCGAAAGTACCAGACCCGCGATGATGATCAGTGACTGTGTAGGGCGGCGCATCGTATTGCGCAAACCCAGACGCAGCAGGACCGGATTACGCATCCCCAGACCAATCGTTGCCAGGACTATCAATACTACGCCGGCCAGCAATGTTGTCGGCAGTATCGCCTGTGTCATGAATTCTTTCCTCTCCTGCCAGGCTTTGCTGTGCTCCCGGCGCCAAAGAACAGGATGGGTGGGATGAGGCGCCGGGAGCCGATATTGACTCTTAGAACACCATTCTGTACGGAGACCAGTGTACTGTTTTTTGGAAGGGTCCGGCATCGGCACTTTCGGCACATACACACAAGGTAAATTGAGCAGAGAGACACTGCCGAAAAATGCAATGGAATATAGGTAGTTTCAGCAATCAGATTCTGCCGGAATCGGCATGTTGCTGATAAGCCAGCTATGCTATACTTGAAGCGGAAAAAGGCAAAGCCGTCTTACAGAACCAGAAAAGGCACTGGCAGACACTTTTTAGTACAGAAAGAGCAATGCCATAAGCAGCTTGCAAAAGAAGGATAGCATGAACGGCACTAATCAAAAATCTCCTTTCCGCTGGTTCCTCCTTTTATGGTTAGGGCTGGTCTATGTCCAGAGTGTGCAAACAAGTATTCCTGGCGGCTCGATTGCGAACCCGGGCACCAAGGTTCCGCCACCTGGCACGGCAACTAGCCCCCAGCTCGACCTTCTGCTTTTCACGCTCTTTATGGTGCTCCATGGTGGGCTGCATTGGGTGGCCTTCTCCCTGCGCAGAAGCCGGGATCTGTTGCTCTATTTTCTTATGCAGGGATTGGTCGTCTTGTCCATCTCTTTTCTGGCGCAAGTGCAGGGGGCCACGACCGGCCTGTGTCTTGCATTGACGATCGAGGCGATTGTCCTTTTCAAACATCCTCGTTTAATGATTCTGGTAGGTAGTGGTTGCTTTCTTCTGTTTGCCTTGACTGAAGGAGCACAGTTCATTTCGATGGCAGAGAGCGGGTCGATCAATAAGTTGACCGACGCTTTAACCGGCAGTACGACACTGGTTTTATTTGTCATTGCGTGTATTTTGCTTTATACGCAGCAGAGCAGGGCACGGGAGCGAGATCAGATTTTCCTGCACGAGCTAGAAATAGCCCATACGGAACTGAAAACTACGCATGAGCAGCTCGCAATAGCCCATCATCAATTGGAGGAATACGCGGCTCAGGTAGAAGATCTCACGCTCATTACCGAGCGCCAGCGCCTGGCTCGTGAGTTACACGATACGCTGGCTCAGGGCCTGGTCGGCCTGGTTATGCAATTGGAGACAATAGACGCTTTATTGCTCAAACAGCATGGGGATCAGGCTCGTGCTATTGTGCAGCAGGCGATGATGCGGGCCCGCACGACGATCACTGAGGCAAGAGCAGTCATTGACGACCTCCGAGTGAACAGGCAGGATTGGCAGAACTTTTCTCAGATTGTCCAGAGCAAGATCCAACAATTTATCGCATCTACGGGTATCTCCTGTGACTGTCTGCTTCCTGAGACACTTCTGCTTCCGCCCGCCGTTCGTGAACACCTTTTGCGCCTGCTTGCCGAGGGTTTTATGAATATTACTCGTCATGCTCGGGCAACGCATGTGTGGGTACGCGCAGCTATGGTTCAGGATATGCTCATGTTTGAGATAAGTGATAATGGCATTGGTTTTGATCCAGCGAGTATTGCGCAGCAAGATGGTCATTATGGATTACTTGGACTGCAAGAGCGCGCGCGCCTGCTGCATGGGAAGCTTTGTATCGTAAGCGCTCCGGGGAAGGGCACTACTATCCGCCTGCATCTTCCCGGTAGAAGCGGGGAGAGAGAAAAATGAGCAAGGAGCAAGACATCATCCGCGTGGTGGTGGTTGATGATCATCTGATTGTCAGGGAAGGATTGCGTATGATGCTGGAGCTGGGAGGAGAAGGATTTGCGCTCGTCGGGGATGCAACAGATGGTGCCACTGCGCTGCGTGTGGTAGAGGAACTCCAGCCAGATGTTGTCCTGATGGATTTGCGCATGCCAGGAATGGATGGATTAGAAGCGATTGCTCACATTCGCCAAACCTGGCCACAAATTGCTGTGGTTATTTTGACAACCTATAACGAAGATGATTTGATGGTACGCGGGCTGCGCTCAGGAGCTTGCGGCTACTTGCTCAAAGATACAGACCGTGAGACGCTTTTTCATGCGATTCGTGCGGCAGCTCGGGGCGAAATGCTGCTTCAACCCGAAATACTGGCTCGTGTTCTCGCACTGACTTCACAAGCAACGGGACATCCATCTTCTACCGGTCTTCATGCCGGGTGTCTGGATCTGACTGAGCGTGAACGTGAGATTCTCCAGGGGGTTGCACGTGGAGAACGGAGCAAAGAGATAGCCGCGCGCCTGGGTATCAGTATCCGCACAGTTGGAGCTCATCTTGCCAGTATTTACACGAAACTCGGGGTGGATTCGCGTGCTTCCGCCGTTGCTATAGCCATCGAACGCGGCCTGATCGCTCGCCGGGAAATATAAGGGATAGATGGAACTGCCCTTCAATTAGTATCACATTCCTTGAAGAAGTGAACGTCAGAAGTAGTTCTTTGCCCTCGTCAAAATACCTCTATGGAGTATTGGCCTCCTTACGACGATAGTGACTATGAATGGACTCAGAGGGAGTCGAACACAATGGGCAGAAAGAACAGGTGCGGTTCGAGACGACGCGAACCTGCAACTCATCTGTATCCTCACTCACTGAGAGAATATCCAAGCCCTCTGGCAACGCTATGAGTGGGGGTGTTGGCATTCCTTGCCACCTCCATTGCACATTTGCAGTGAAGTGTAGCAGGTCCTCTCGAAATTACCAGCTTTTCACCACAAAGTTGGGAGAACCGTGAGGGGTGACAGATATTGAAAGTACCTGTTGCAATAAAATTGCTGAAATCAATGCCCAAAATCCAGGCTCTTGGTCTGGGGTAGGGTGACCATAATGGATGGCGTCTTCGCTACCGAAGACGCCGTGAAGCGAGCACGAAGACCTGACCGCACACATGGTAGTCACAGCAACTCGCGTCAGCGATGGGACCTCGTGAGCCTGGGAAAGAGGAGCGTTGGTCCTATTCGAGCGTGAGGATGTCCTGGAAGATGTTGACCTGGGTCATCTCCCCGGCCCGGCCACGCTCACCATAGAGCGACCAGTTCCGAAATTTGGCATAGCCTGCTTTGTCCAGGCGGCGCGTCTCACAGATCGCAGAGAACGCCTGATGCACGACCGCTGGCTCAGGCTGGACCCCTTTCACCCAACCCAGAACCTCAGCCGGGCTATGGCAGCCGTCTTGCCGCTCTTCGTGGGCCATATGACGCTGGAAATTGTAGTCGATCATCCATTTGTCGTGAGCCGCCAACAAATCTTCCCAGGTTTGCGCTTTTTCAAAGCTTCAGTCGGCCATACACCTCTGCACACCAAACGCCGCCTCTATATAATTTTGATAGGTCTGGCCTTTTTTGATCTCTTTTTTCTCGATGCCGAGCTGTTCGCAGACACGGCGGGTTGCATGAGAGATGAAGACACTCCCATTGTCCGAGACGAGGATCTCAGGAACGTCATGCTTGCGGACCGCCGCATAAAACACGGCGAAAAAGGCTTCCGTATCCTGCCGAACGGAAATAGCTGAGGAAAGAATGGCGCGCGAAAAGTTTTCCAGGATACTAATGCAGTAAACCATCTCGATTCCCTGTAAACCATGCATGTCCAGGTTCGGCGTTAGCATAATCTGATTGCCGAAATTCCCTATCCTGTTTTGCAGATACCGGCAATGGATCGTTGCCAGATTTGCTGAGATACAAACGCAGGAACTACGGATGCCAGGATTCCTTGCTAACGAGTACACTCTCTGAGAGCAAGAGCAGGAAAAACGACTTTCTCAGAAAGAGGGAAAAGGAATGAGTGAAACTAATTTGCATCACATGGAAGATGCCAATTTCATTGTCCAGGCGCTCGACCTCCACAAAACATACGACACAGGCAAACTCAAAGTCCAGGCGTTGAAAGGAGTGAATCTGCATATTCAACGGGGAGAAGTCGTGGCGATCATGGGCCCCAGTGGCTGTGGCAAGACTACGCTGTTGAACTGCCTGAGTGGCCTGGACAGCGTGAGTGCGGGCATCGTGAAAATCGCCGGACAGGATATCCGCGCGCTTTCCGATCGGGAACTCACCGCGTTTCGTGCTCGCGAAATGGGCTTTGTCTTCCAAACCTACAATCTGCTGCCGGTCTTGACCGGGCTGGAAAATGTCGAGCTTCCTCTGCTGGTGAGCGGGGTTGCTCCCAAAGAAGCCCGCGCGCGCGCGCGGGTGAGCATTGAGCAGGTGGGGCTGCTCGACTGGGCACGGCACCGTCCGGCTGAGATGAGTGGAGGGCAGCGCCAGCGCTTTGCCATTGCGCGTGCTCTGGCTACGATGCCCGCCATCGTGTGGGCCGATGAGCCGACCGGAGCTCTGGATAGCGCGACCAGTCAGGAGATTATCGATCTGATGCTCCATCTCAATCGCGAGCATGGCCTGACCTTCGTCTGGGTGACGCATGCCATGGAGGTGGCCCAACAGGCCCATCGCCTGATCACCATGCGTGATGGACAGATCGTGGATGATCGACAATTACAGGACGAGAGTCCCGTTTCTGGTGTCATAGAGATGGCTCGTTCTACAAACGCCAGAACAGAAATCGCTCGTTTCACAGGCGCCCGACAGGAAAGTGGGGAAAAGCATGAATAGACTCTCTGGCTGGTCCCCAACATCGCTCGCCCTGCTTATGGCGGCGCTTACAGTAGGCATTTTGCTGGTCGTGTTCGGGTTAGGTGCCAGTAATCCGTTGATCCGGCGCATGGGCCTGCGCAACGTGGTGCGCCGTCCCACCCAGACCCTGATGATGCTGATGGGCCTGACGCTCGCGACGGTTTTTATCACTGCTTCATTTGGATTGCAGGAGAGCTTTAACCAGTCAATGGTCTCTGACCGCTTGCTGAAAATGGGCAATGTTGATGAAGCGGTGAGCGGCACCTTTACCCAGGCACAGGTTAACGGAGCCCTTGCCCACCTCCGGCAAATGCCCCAGGTTCAGGCCGCGACAGGCATTATGTATCTGCCAACCGGAGCGCGCATATTCTCTGAAAGAACCGCACTGAACAATATTGATCAATATCTGTACGGAGTTCCGCCAGCGTTCGATCAGGTTTACGGACCCGTCTTCGATGATCAGGGGCACCAGGTACATTTTGCGGATCTGGGTCCGAACGATGTTTTTGTCAGTAGTACGGTTGCGCGCGATGAGAATGTACGGGCGGGAGATCGGCTCCAACTGGTGTTCGAGGAGCAGACCAATGAGACATTGGAGGTCACGGTTCGCGCGGTGCTCTCCCATGACCTGGCTGTGACTGATGGTGAGCTGGAGTTCGGTGGCTCCTATCCTGAAATCATCATGCCGCTCGCGACAGCCCTCTCATTGAGCGCGCGGACGAGTTTCCTGGCTCCTGTGCCCAATGTGCTGTGTGTAAAAAATGTTGGGTCAGGCGGCCTGAACGATACCGGTCCGGATGGTAGGCGCGGCCAGCCGGTGCTTGATTACCTGGCACAGTTCTTTCATGCGGCCCCTGATGCACGGGGCTTCTTTCCCACCTACTTCGATTCGATCATTCTGCATCCCCTCAAGCCAGAGATAGCCGAGAGCCAGGGGAATTTCTCGCCACTGGATAACAAAAGCGACTATATCGCCTCGCCTGCCGCGCGCCAGTTCTCATTGATGCTGCCAGTCTTTACAGCGCTGCTGGTGGGAGCAGGCATGCTCCTCCAGGCGCTGCTCTGTTTGTTGCTGGCGGCAGAACGCCGGGCAGAACTGGGGATGGGCCGGGCAATTGGCTTGCAGCGCTCTCACCTGGTGCAGGTCTTGCTGATTGAGGGCTGCGGGTACGCGGTCATCGCTGCCTCGCTTGGCCTTTTTCTGGGTGTGGGAGCAGTTGCGCTCGAACTCATGGTTCTCTCCCAGATACCGGCAGCGGGGGTGCTCTCCAGCCATATCACGCTCCACCTGGCTGTAAGCTGGCAGAGTTTGCTTAGCTCGTGGTGTGGGAGTGTCCTGGTGATCATGCTGGTTGTCTTCATCACCGCCACCTGGATCAGCCGTACAAATATTGTAGCGGCCATTCGTGACCTGGATGAGTCTTTCTCGACGCGGGCATCGTTCAGAATGGCGCTGCACACTCTCTGGACGTCGCCTCGCGATGCGGAAGGCCAGCCGTTGCCGAAGACATTCGCGCGCAGCTTCTCTCGCCGGAGTACTGCCGTGGGCCGGTTGTTATGGGAAGGTTTTCTCCGTGGTCCGCTCTGCCTGCTCATAGGGGGTGTCCTGCTCAAGTTGACAGCTACGCAGGGAGCCAGTTGGATACAGCAACTGAGTATCGCACTTCTTATCATGGGGGGAGGGCTGCTGGTGAGCTGGCTGGCGATGGTGCTGAAGGCTCCGAGCGTGTTCTCCTGGCGCCTGGGTTTGAGTCTGGTCGGTCTCGGCTGGCTCGTCTATGGTGTCTGGACGGGCAGAAGCTTGCTGCTGATCATTTTTACCTCTGATGTCTCAGCCTTAGGTTCCCATGTGTATATCGATGCTTCCCCTCCGGATGTCCTGGTCGGCCTGTTTTTGCCACTTTTCGGGGCAGTGCTGTTGGTAATGAGTAACATTGACCTCCTGGGCGCGCTATTGACCCTCTTGTTCCGCCGCGTGCGTGGTCTGGCTCCGATCAGTCGCACCGGATTGGCTTATCCACTCACCTTTCGCTTTCGGAATGGCGTTACCATCACACTGCTCAGCTTGATTGTCTTCCTGGTCGTTCTGGTGGTCACTAATAATCTGAGCAGCATTCAACAAACGGATATTCACACGACCACCGGCAATTTTCAGATGGAAATCGATGGAGAGCAGCTCGATCTGGTTGACCCGGCCCATGCCACGAATTTGAACGCGCAGTTGCTCGCAACTCCACAGACACTGCCACAGGAGATTGCTCTGGTGACACGGATGCGTTTCGCGTATGATCCCCATCACGCTCGACCAATCCGCCTCTCGCTACCAGGCCACCCGGTGTATACGTATACCAAAAACCCCGGCCCGTTTGTGGCCGATAACACGTTCCTCTCAAACACAACCATGCCTCTGTTCGCGCGGGCACAGGGATATAGCTCAGATCGTCAGGTCTGGGATACCGTTCGGGATCAGCCAGGGTACGCGGTATTGCAGTATGTTGGAAACGATAGATTGCCGACGAGCCAGGGGTTTGCGCCCTTCACGGCTGAGGTACCGCAGACCGGCGATCCGCACGCATCATACCGCCCGGTAACTGTGATCGGGCTACTGCCCTCGAATGCCTACTGGGGAACTATGTTCTTTTCCGAGAAAACGGAGGCCAGTCTTGGGGCAACGCCCTATGATCGTTTCTCGTTTTACTACTTCCGGCTCCAATCGGGGGTGAGTCTGCCCCAGGCTGCCAGCGCGTTGAATAATGCGCTCCAGCTCAACAGGCGCGGGATTGTGCTGAATTCGCTTGTGCAGGATTCGCTGGATTCCTATACTGCCAGCCTGACGCTCTTTCTCGCAAGCTATCTGGCGATGGGCCTGCTCTTTGGTGCGTTCTCAATTGGGGTGATCACCAGTCGCGCAGTAGTAGAACGGCGACAGCAGATCGGCATGCTGCGTGCTCTGGGGTTTTCACGCAACCTGGTGCGGCGCTCGTTTCTCCTGGAAGCAAGCTTTGTGATTACCTTGAGCCTGCTGGTGGGATCTCTGCTGGCCTGGTGGCTTGCCTCTCAGATTACGAGTCCGGTGGCCCAGGCGTTTTCTTTCCCATTTGGTACAGTTGTCCCGCTTTTCGTAGGGAGTTACCTTGTGGTTCTGTTGTGTACGCTCCTGCCTGCGAGGCGAGCTTCCCGCATTCCGCCTGCCGAAGCCTTACGCTGCGAATAGGATGTCTGCGGGAAAAGAAAAGTTTTTGATCGTGAAGAAAGGATAGAATAATGTCAGAAGAACGGACGCAAGAGGGAACAAGGCCGGAAACATCAACGCTTTTCCAGAGCAGGCCCCAACGGCGTTCCCGTCGTGGGCTGGCATTCCTGCTGTTCCTGCTGAGCGGAGTTGTGATTGTAGGGGGTATCGCCTTTATTGCCTGGCAGGCTCTCTCGCCGGGTTCGAATACGTCAGGAACAGGCGCGTTAGCCATCCCGAAAGGGAATAATAACAGTGGGTCTTCCGTCCCTCCCGGTTGGAATGATCCTGCGACCTACTGGGACCCGATCAGAACGACGGTAGCCCAGGGGCTCCATCTCAGCGTTGCTCAGGTCACGACGAGATTACAGGCGGCGTCTCCTCAGAGTACTTCTACTCCCACTTCTTCCAACAAAGGCAGCCCGCCTGACCCCGGTGGCGCTATGACCGCTCTGGCGGCTCAGCAGGGCCTTTCAATTGAGCAACTGCGCACACTCGAACTCAATGCCTTACAGAAAGGCTGCAACGCTATGGTTGCTCAGGGAAAATTGTCGCAGGCAGATGCGAGCCAACGAATGCAGACGTTCAATGGTTGGGATCAGGGCACGTTGAACTGGTATATTATGCATGCTTTTACTGGTCAATAATACATATGGACAAAATCACGGGGAGATCTCCCCATGATTTTGTCCATGAGTCTGTCAAGAGTTTTGGTTCTCCGTCATCTTTCGTACAAGAAAATGTGGTAAAATGAAAGAAACCATTCTCCTCTCGACATTTCAAACTTCCTTTCAAGAAAAGAGTCCATGTCCATTTTCACGTTATTACCTGACCTTCCTGACTGTTCAGTGGAAGAGGTGAGCCAAACGGAAGCAGCCATTGTGATTACTGCTTGTGCTACAGCCCCAAGCCGCACTTCCCACGCGATGCGCAACGAGCATGTTGAAGAGCTAATCCTGATTGGAGGAGCGAGAGTCGTTGAGAACGGGACGTTGATCCTGTAAGAGAAAGAAGAAGCAGCGGAACGGGGAGCCAAAAAGGTAGAAGATGAGGAAAAAAAAAGCCAGGAAAAAAGGCCACAAGATACCACTCGGAGCGGTGAAGTTGTCCGAGAAGGAAGCAAGCGGGTAGTCGGCAAGCGCGTCGTTAAGCGGTCGCCAACCCGAGCGAGGCAGCAAAGGGTGCCGGGATGCCGAAGAGTTTGATCGTGACGGGACCAGTTGTTGGAGGACGCGCATTGCGAGCCAGCCGCTCTTGCCACGAGAGCCACAAATGGGCTCGCTGCGCACGGGAGAGGATCACGTTCGCGGTGCAAGCCCTTGCGGTGACGGGTGGTAAGAGGCTCACCTCGAGGCGCTGGTGTCGCACGAGCCGCATGCAGGCCCGTCGATGCTCTCTGCGGCGGGAGGAGTGCCAGAGCAGGGGAGCAGAACCCACCTGCAGCGGATGCGGCAGGATACTGACCTGGCGCGGTTTCGCGGTGGCGCCGCCATTCCACTGGCACTGCTCACGCAGCGGACAGGGGCGGCAACGGCGAATGCGGGCGGCATACACCACACGCAGGCTGCCATCGGCTTCCCTGCGCCGCTCCTGGACAACAAGCTTCTGCCCTGCGGGACAGCCCCGCGTCCCATCCGGCTGGAGAGGAAAGTCTTGACCAGAGAAGCGGTCCGCTTTCCAGGGCAAGCCCACCTGAGGGGGAGCATAGCCCGAGGGAGGAGCCGTGTGCGGTGAGATAGAGGGGATGGGAGGAGCAAACCGGGTGGCGCGCAGCGGAGTTGGCTCAACCTGATGGCCCAGTTCCAGGAGTACGTTCCAGATCCATTGAAAGACGATTTGCCAGGCTTCTTGTCCAGCGGGTGCATGACTGCACCAGCGATCCGGGTCCTGTTCGTCATCTTCATCGGCAAGCACTGGTTCAAAAGCGCCACGATGCAGGTAGAGGGCCACGACATCGGAGGCGGTGAACCCATCTTGCGGGAGATGGGTGAAAAAGAGGTCGTAGACCACGCCCTTGCGGGTGCGACCGATGCGGCTCTTTTCCTCGGTCGCCAGGTGGCTAGCCACGACGACGCGGCAGGGGCAGCCCTCTGGCCCCACAGGGACATCGGGACAGTCGTAGAGAGTGCGCACGAGGGTGCTTTCCGGGCGACTGAAGTGGGCATCGGGGGGCAAGTGGAGCCGCGCCTGCACGCTCGGATGATCCAACACCGTGGAGTCTTTGCCTCGCATCACGAAGAAGCCGTCCAGCTCTGCCATGACAGCCCCAGTGCCGGAGAGGCCGTCCAATCGCAGCAGGGCGCGTGTTTGAGGCAGACCGAGCGCCTCGAGATAACGACGGATGACCTCCAGTGCGAATGCCAGTTCCTTAAAAAGGTGCATGAGCCGCATTTCCACCGGCATTGACAGTGGAAATATCCATAATTTCTAGCCTTTTCGGGAGGACTGCTACTTGCTTCACTTCCATCGATTCCTTGATCCTTCTACAAAAGCCTTTTTACTCCTGTAGAACGATCTATCAATCCATGAGTAGCAAGTGGCCTGAATCACCAGGAGTGAGCCAGAACCACTTTCTAGGGCATTTACCACCTCACAGAAGCATGTCGACGAAGCGCTCGGGGCGCTGCAATCGTTGCGTAAGAAGCAATAAGGGCACCTTTGCTATTGAACGTTCCCTTCCTCACTCGTGCGTGGCGGCCAATTGTGTCTCCTGAAACAAGCAGTTCAACTCCTGGAGTGTCTGCTTGATGGTCAAATCGCCGCCTAAACACCGGTGGATAACCTGGCCTCCTTCCTTGTGAAAGCGGATAAATCCTGGATAGCGCGGACGAAGATACGCGCCCTCCATTGTTCTAATCGTATTATAGTAAAAGTCGTTACTCGCTGTATTCACATCTCTATCAATCCACGCTCTTCTAGAGGCTGGTTGCCCACTATGGGCAGCATAAATGGTCATTTGAGTCGATGGATGAGCGACATAGACAGTATATTCACAGGCCAGTTCAATGTTTGGGGAGTAAGCCGATACACCCAGTCCAACACCGCCCAGAAGGCTTCCCAGTGGCCCTCTATCCTTATATCCTGGCATGTCCCCAAATTTGATGATCTGCCCCTGCCCATGTGGGCGTGAATAGTTCACATAGCCAAAGAGCAGCGGGCAGTAAATGACCTCATCGCTCATAGACATGCGTTCCAGGGCCTCTATCGGATTGGCTTGAAGTGATGAAGGATGCAAGTAGACTAAAAACCGTTGCAGCAAATCCAGCGCGTACTCACCGATATCCTGTCGTACCACCACATTGGATCCTAAAGTAAATAGATCGGCGCCACGATTCGCGCATAAAGAAAGGAAACTGCACATACAATCAACCGGTGCGAGAGGCCATATACCACTACTCTCTCCTTTTCTTGAGAGATCAGCGACCAGTTCCAGGGCCTCATCCCATGTCGCCGGGAGGCTGCCCGTTGAAAGAAAATCGGGCCGATACGCCGATACCTGGGCCGCAGCATC
>Ga0209061_1002885_pt1 | contig 20188 bp, 13 predicted proteins | sample Coa_R1_10_FD_187157 | JGI IMG/M metagenome (GOLD analysis project Ga0209061, IMG submission 187157) | Surface soil microbial communities from Centralia Pennsylvania, which are recovering from an underground coalmine fire - Coalmine... | ecosystem: Environmental > Terrestrial > Soil >...
TCGGTGAACACGCCGATGAAAGCATGATCGCCTCGGTCGGACACGAAGGCGAGCCGCTTGCCGTCCGGCGACCAGTGCAGGTCGCCGTCCTTGCCGTGGTCGAAGAACAGCTGTTTTGGCTTGCTCTTGCTGTCGGCAACGAGCGGGGCGGTCCAGACCTGGTCGTCCTTGATGTAGGCGAGTTCGCCTCCCGATGAAATGGCCGGCCCGTCACCGTCGGTGAGCTTGCGTGACGTGCCGGCCCGCAAGTCCACGCTCCAGATCATCACCTTCGGTTCGACCGGGCTGGATGCGGGATCGGGCGCGATCTTCACCGGCCAGTTCGCGTCGTGGTCGCCGCCGCGCACGAACACCAGTTGTGTGCCGTCGGGCGAAAACGTGAGTTGGGTAATTTCCTGTCCGTCATCCGCGCTGAAGTGCGTGACCTGGCGCGGTGCAAAACCCGGCGCCTCGGCGATCCACACGTTGCGAACGCCATCCTGGTTGATCACCCATGCGATGTAGTTCCCGTCGTGCGCCGCCGTCAGGTCTTGCGGAAACGGATAACTCAGCACCTGTTCGAGCGTGAAGCCGACTTGTGGTGCCGGCGCGGCGGAGGACGCCATCGGCGAGAGTGCGGATCCCGCGGTGAGCAGCACCGCGAGCACGAAGGCAAGCGATCGGTACATGGCAATATCCCCAAAGCCAACGAAGCTGCGATGGTAGCGCATCGCGCAGGCCTCCCGTTGCGGCGCCGGCAGTCGCTCCGGGTTTGAGCCGTCATACTTGCTCGATGAATCGGGACGTGTCACGACCACATGTGGTGATCCTCGGCGGCGGTTTCGGCGGCCTGTGGGCCACCGGCGCCCTGGCCCACGCGCCGGTGCGCGTGACCTTGATCGACCGCGCCAACCACCACGTATTCCAGCCGCTGCTGTACCAGGTGGCCGGCGCCACGTTGTCCGGCCCGGATATCGCCGCGCCGCTGCGGCACATCGTGCGGCATCAGGTCAACGTCACGGTGTGGATGGAGGACGTGACCGCGATCGACATCGGGGCGCAGCGCGTCAGCGCCGGCGCTCAGACCATCGCATACGACTACCTGATTGTTGCGACGGGCTCGACCCACGCCTACTTCGGGCACGACGCCTGGGCGGAGCACGCGCCTGGACTCAAGACCATGGACGATGCGCTGACGATCCGCCGGCGGATCCTCTCGGCGTTCGAAGCGGCCGAACGCGAGCCCGATGCAGACAAACGCGCCGAATGGCTGACGTTCGTGATCGCCGGCGCGGGTCCGACCGGAGTTGAGCTTGCCGGCACGCTGGCCGAAATCGCGCACCACACGCTGCCGCACGAGTTCCGGATTGCGCATCCGCGGCGTGCACACATTCACCTGGTGGAAGCCGGCCCGCGCGTGCTGTCCGCGATGCCGGAAAAGCTCTCCGCGATCGCGCAGCACAAATTGCAACGTATGGGCGTCGAGGTCCATACCCGCGCAGCGGTCACCGGCATCGACGCGGGCGGCGTGAACATGGGAGATCGACGCATCCCGGCGCGTACCGTGTTGTGGGCGGCGGGGGTCGCCGCATCACCGCTGGGTGCGCAGCTCGGCGGCGAGCGCGATCGCGCAGGGCGCGTGAAGGTTGCGCCCGACTTGTCGCTGCCGGACCACCCCGAAATTTTCGTGATCGGCGATCTGGCGTGGGTGGAGCAGGACGGCCAGCGCGTCCCTGGCATGGCGCCTGCCGCCAAGCAGATGGGCACGCATGCGGCACGCGTGATTCGCGACCGCATCGTCGGACGGTCGACGCGCGCATTCCGCTATCGGGATTTCGGAAGCCTCGCCAGCATCAGCCGCTCATCCGCGGTGGTCGATCTGCACGGCCTCGAGTTTTCCGGATTCGCCGGATGGCTGTTCTGGCTGTTCGCGCACATCTTTTTCCTGATCGGGTTCCGCAATCGCCTCGCGGTGATGTGGAACTGGGCATGGTCGTATCTGACCTGGCAGCGCGGCGCGCGGATTATCGTCGGTGGTCGCAAACACAAGGATTGAGCGCGATTTCGAACGGTTGCATTGGCGGCTCAGACCTTCGATCTCGTGATTCCGGCGAAGGCCGGAATCCAGTGTCATTGCCTTCCATGGCACTGGATCCCGGCCAATCCATGGCCGGGATGACGATCAAATCACGCGGACCACACGGGCCGCTGCCAGCATGGCCTTGCTCCCCACGCATCGAAAAGCGCCTTGCCGCGATCGCTGATCCACCAATTCGCAACGGCGATCAGTTCTTCGCCTTGGTAGATCAACGGACAACGCATCCGCCACCACGGTGGCATGCGCGCATGCTGGAACAGATCGCGCAGTTCACGCGTATGTTGATCGCTAACGGGCTTGAGCCGCTCACCGCCGCGGCGGAAGCGCACCGTCAAGGGCGGATCGAAACGGACGGCCGGTGAGCCGGTCTCTGCCATTTGCAGCCGCAGTACACCACAGCCCTTCGGCAACGTCAGCGGCTGGCCGTCCCACGACGCTTGCCAATTCTCGGGAAGCGGTACAAGGGGCGTTGAAGCGTACAGCCGGTCATTCCAGACCCGAACTTCCGCGCCAGGCCATGCGACCAGCGGCACACGATCATCCGCCGCGTGTGCGGTCTGCCATTCGAGTTCGCGCCGCGTCGCGTCGGGAGGGACGGTGAGACCGCGCGCATGCAGCCAGCCATCCAGCACCCGCGCACGCAGGGCATCCGGCAGCGCCAGCCAGCTGTCCGCGTCGAGCGTTCCATCGTCGCGGCGCAGCTCGACCAGCCTCGCTTCGACATCATGGGCCAGATAGTCCGCGGCATCCCGGCATAACCGTGCGGCGTGCAGGAACGACGCTTCCGCATGCGGCCAGTGCCGTTTGAGCATCGGCAACACTTCCATCCGCAGCACGTTGCGCGCAAACCGGGGGTATTCGTTTGCCGGATCGTTGATCGCGACGACCGCTTCCTGGTCCAGATAGTTACGCAGCGTTTCGCGCGGTGTTTCCAACAGCGGGCGCCACAGGAATCCGCGCCCGAAAGGCCGCAGCACGCGCATGCCGCCCAAGCCTTCGGGACCCGCGCCGCGCAGCAATTTCAGCAGCACGGTTTCGGCCTGATCGTCGCGATGGTGCGCGAGCACCAGCCATTCGCCTTCACGGATATTGCCGGCAAAGGCAGCATGACGCGCCCGCCGCGCCGCGGCCTCGACACCTTCGCCGCGGGTGTCCTCCACCTTCACGCGGACGGCGGTCAGCGCTACGCCCAGCCTCTTGCAAAATTCGGCGCAGTGCCGCGCCCACGCCTCGCTGTCGGCGTGCATCCCGTGATCGACGTGCAGCGCGCGCAGATGCCTTGCGCGCGCCTCGGGCAACCGTGCGAGTACGTGCAACAGCGCCGTGGAATCCGGTCCCCCGCTGAAGGCGACGCACAGCGCGGGCGGCGCGAATTCGCGGAGCGCATTCTCAAGTGTTTCTGGCAGGTCTGCCGGCTGCATGCGGAAATGGTAGCCGCGATGCAGTGGAACGTCGGTGCGATGGATTCGCGGTGAAGCTACATCGACGCAGGCGTCAGATGGCTTCGGTCAATGACGTGCCTGATGCCACGGATTGCCACCCGCTTCAATCCTGGTATGCGCCGTAACTGCGAAGACGCTGGTAGCGCTGTTCGAGCAATTGCTCTACCGGCAGCGCCCGAAGTTCGTCGAGCTGGTTGATCAGCACGGCTTTCAGACGTATCGCCATGGAACGCGGGTTGCGGTGCGCGCCGCCGGTGGGTTCGCGGATGATCTTGTCGATCAAGCCGAGTTCCTTCAAACGTGGTGCGGTCAGGCCGAGCGCTTCGGCGGCATCCTTCGCACGTCCGGCGTTCTTCCAGAGGATCGACGCGCAGCCTTCCGGCGAAATCACGGAATACGTCGAATACTGCAGCATGTTGACGCGATCGCCCACGCCGATCGCCAGCGCGCCGCCCGAGCCGCCTTCCCCGATCACGGTGCACACGATCGGCACCTTCAGTTCGGCCATTTCCTCGAGATTGCGCGCGATCGCCTCGCTCTGCCCACGTTCTTCGGCACCGACCCCGGGATACGCGCCGGGCGTATCGATGAACGTGAGGATCGGCAGCCCGAAACGCTCGGCCAGCTTCATCAGGCGCAGCGCCTTGCGATAGCCTTCCGGGCGCGGCATCCCGAAATTGCGGCGCACCTTGGATTTGATGTCCCGGCCTTTCTGGTGCCCGATCAGCACCACCGGTCGCCCGACGATGCGCGCCAGTCCACCCACGATCGCGGCATCATCGGCGTACATGCGATCGCCCGCGAGTTCATGGAACTCATCGCAGATCACCGCGACGTAGTCATTGGTGTACGGACGACCCGGATGCCGCGACAGTTGCGTCACCTGCCACGGCGTGAGGTCCTTGAAGATTTCCGCGGTCTTGATGCGCAGCTTTGATCGCAGCTTGCCGACTTCGTCGTCCACGTCGATCGCGTTGTCGTGACCTGCGGCGGTCAGCTCGCGCAACTTGTCTTCCAGCTCGGCGATCGGCTGCTCGAAATCGAGGAAATTGGGGTTCATTCCCTGGCCGGCGTGACTGGCAAAGCCGCGATTATAACTTCGCCGTGGGTCAGGGCGCGGCAGGGCGGGACAATGAAGGCTGCACGGATTTGACGCCCGGTACCTCGGCCAGCCTGCGCAGCAAATCGGTGTCGACCCGCACACGCCAGTCGTCGCCGAGGCGGATATCTGCGCCGCCCACCCCGTTGTGATAGCCGGTGAGCAGCAGCGGCGTACGGCCGCCGCAGTGGCCGGCCAGCGCACGCTTGAATGTGGACACGAATCCGGCATCGATGCCGTTCACACCGACGCGCAGGATACGGGCACCCGATTCGCAGGCTTCGTCGAGCGTCCACGCCCGGCGCGCGCGCAACGCCAGTTCGCCGCTGAAATCGTCGATCGCCAGCCCGCCCTCGACCACCAGGATCGCGTCGGCCTGCAACAGCGGCGCGTATTGCTGCATCGCTTCGCGAAAGAAATTGACTTCGATCGCGCCACTCCAGTCCTCGATGCGCACCGCGGCGCCGGTATCGCCACGCCGCCGCATCTTCACGATCATGCCGGCCACGGCCCACGGCGTTTCCGGCGCGCGGCGCCAGCGACTGTCTTCATCATCGCCGCCGCGCGGCGCTGGCGGTTCGTAGCATTCGGCGATTTCTCCGATGGGGCAGGTAGCGAGTTGCGCCAGCACCTCGCGCCAAGGATCGGTGGGGTGGCCGGACAGGTAATGGCCGAGCGTGGCACGTTCGCCCGCCAGCTTTCGTTCCAGCGACCACGGCGGTTGTGGCGGCGTCGCGATCGACACTGTCGCGACCGGTGCCAGCGCAGCACCGAACATGTCGTTCTGGCCGGCCTCGCGATCGCGCAGGCTCTGCTCGGCAGCCTTGACAGCTTCGGGAAGCTGCGCGGTGAGGGTGGCCCGATTGGCGCCGAGCGAATCCATTGCACCGGACTGGATCAGCGCCTCGAACACGCGCTTGTTCAACTTGCCGGGATCGACGCGCGCGCAGAAGTCCGCGAGATCGCGGAACGCTCCGCCGGACGCGCGCGCCGCGACGATGGCTTCGCACACCGCGCGACCCACGCCCTTGATCGCGCCGAGGCCGTAACGGATCGCGTCGTGCTGCATCGCGCCGTCCTGCGGAATCGCGACGAAGTGGTAATCCGAAGCGTTCACGTCGGGCGGCAATACCGCGAGCCCCATGCCGCGCGCATCCTCGATGAACTGCACCAGCTTGTCGGTTGCGTCCATGTCGGAAGACATCGTCGCGGCCATGAACTCGGCGGGGTAATGCGTCTTCAGCCACGCGGTCTGGTAGGCCACCAGCGAATAGGCGGCGGCGTGCGACTTGTTGAAACCGTAGCCGGCGAACTTCTCCATCTGGTCGAAGATCGCATCGGCCTTCTTTTCGGGCACGCCGTTCTGCATCGCGCCGTCGCGGAAGATGCTCCGATGCTTGGCCATCTCGGCAGGCACCTTCTTGCCCATCGCGCGGCGCAGCAGGTCGGCGCCGCCCAGGGAATAGCCGCCGACGATCTGCGCCATCTGCATCACCTGTTCCTGGTACACCATGATGCCGAAGGTTTCGCGCAAGACCGGTTCGACGCGCGGATCGGGGTAGGTGACGGGCTCGCGTCCGTGCTTGCGCGCCACATAACTCGGGATCAGGTCCATCGGGCCGGGACGGAACAGCGAGTTCAGCGCGATCAGGTCCTCGAAGCGGTCGGGCTTGGCATCCTTCAACAGCCGTTGCATGCCGCCGCCTTCGAACTGGAACACCGCGACGGTGCGCGCCTCGCGGAACAGCTTGAAGACCTCCGGATCGTTCAGCGGCAGCGCGGCGATGTCCAAAGGATCGGTTGCAGCCGCAGGCTGCACGTTTTTTCCCTCTCCCGCTTGCGGGTACAGCTGTCGCCCATGGCCAGAAACTCCGTGGTGGCCGGAGGCCGGGTGAGGGGAACACTCGCGTGCCGCTGCACGCCGCGCATTGATGGCCTTCACCGCCCAATCGATGATCGTCAGCGTGCGCAAGCCGAGGAAGTCGAACTTGACGAGCCCGACTTCTTCGACGTCGTTCTTGTCGTACTGCGTGACGACGCCGGCGCCGCCCGGTTCCGAGTACAGCGGCGCGAAGTCGGTCAGCGGAGTGGGCGCGATCACCACGCCGCCCGCATGTTTGCCGGCGTTGCGGGTCAGCCCTTCCAGTTTCAGCGCGAGGTCGATCAGCGTGCGCGCCTCGTCGTCCTGCTGATAAACGTCGCAGAACTCGCGCACCACGCGATCGGGCTCTTTCTTAGATTTTTCGCTGAGACCCAACGCGTCGGAGAGCGTCAAGTCCAGCGGCATGCGCGGGACCAGTTTCGCGATCTTGTCGACCTGTCCATAGGGCATGCCCAGCACGCGCCCGCAGTCGCGCAGCACGGCTTTGGCTGCCATCGAGCCGTAGGTGATGATCTGGCTGACCTGGTCGCGGCCGTATTTTTCTGCGACGTACCCGATCACCTCGTCGCGGCGTTCCATGCAGAAGTCGACGTCGAAGTCGGGCATCGAGACGCGCTCGGGATTGAGGAAGCGCTCGAACAGCAAGCCGAAACGCAGCGGATCGAGGTCGGTGATCTTGAGGCACCACGCCACCACCGAGCCCGCACCCGAACCGCGGCCCGGGCCGACCGGAATGTCCCGGGACTTCGCCCAGCGGATGAAGTCGGACACGATCAGGAAGTATCCGGCGAAACCCATCTTGCCGATCACGTCCAGTTCGAGTTCGAGGCGCGATTCGTATTCGTCCCGCGTGTGGCCCTCGGCCATGCCTGCTTCAGCAAACCTCTGTTCGAGCCCTTCGCGTGCCTGCTTGCTGATCCACGATTCCAGCGTTTCCCTGGCAGGCACGGGGAATGCCGGCAGGTAGTACTTGCCGAACGAGAGTTCGAGGTTGCAGCGCTTGGCCAGTTCGACGGTGTTGTCGAGCACTTCGGGCAAGTCGGCAAACAAATCCGCCATCGCAGCGGCAGGTTTCAGCCACTGCTCGGTCGAGTAGTCGTGCGGCCGGCGCGGGTCGGAAAGCTGGTGGCCCTGCTGGATGCACACGCGCGCTTCGTGCGCCTCGAAATCGTCGGCGTCGAGAAAGCGCACGTCGTTCGTCGCCAGCACCGGCAGGTCCAGGCGCGATGCAAGATGCAGCGCGTGCGCGTTGAAGGCCTCTTCGCCGTCGCGCGCGGTGCGGGTGATTTCCAGATACAGGCCGTCGCCGAAGTGGCGGCGCAGCGCATACAGGTTGTCCTGCGCGTCGCGCTCGCGTTGTGCGGTCAGCAGGCGCCCGTAGGCACTGTCGCGCCCCGCGATTGCGAACAGCCCGCCCACGGCGCCATCCAGCCAATCCGGTTGCAGTTGCGCACGCCCGGCGTGCTGGCCTGCCAGCCAACCGCGCGAGACCAGACGGGTCAGGTTGAGGTAACCCGCGTGATCGCGACAAAGCAAGGACAGTCTGTCGGGACGGGATGCGTCTTCAGGGTTCGCGATCCAGAGATCGCAGCCGACGATCGGCTTGATACCGACCTTTTCAGCGGCGCGGTAAAACTTGATCTGCGCGAACAGGTTGGAATCATCGGTCAATGCCAACGCCGGCAGGCCCAGTTCGACGGCGCGGCTTACCAGGTTCGCCTGCTTCGCCTTGGCCGGATCGCCGTACTCCGGCTTCTCCGGAATGCGGATGGTGGAATCGCGCAGCGAGTATTCGCTGTGTGCGCGCAGGTGGATGTAGCGGATGGGCATGACGGGAACCGTGGTATCCGGGCAAGCGTATTGTCGCCGCGCGGGTGCGGCAAGCTTGACGATTCGCGAGGATGCGAGGACACCGTTCCGGCGCTGCGTCGGATCCGGGGATCGGAACTAATTTTCCAGCATGGACAGCTGCATCACGGCGCGCACCGGCGCGAAGCTGCGCCGATGCTCCGGACAGGGGCCGAGCCGGTTCAGGGCCGCGATGTGTTCCGGCGTCGGGTAGCCCTTGTGCTGCGCGAATCCGTAGCCGGGCCAGCGCGCATCCATGTCGCGCATCATCCGGTCGCGGGTGACCTTGGCGATGATCGACGCGGCGCTGATGGATGGCGCCAATGCGTCGCCGTCGACCACCGCGCGCGCGGGGCAGGGCAACATCCGGGGGAGCCGGTTGCCGTCGATCAGCGCGAACGTGGGGGCGCGCGCGAGGCGCTCCAGCGCACGCACCATGCCGGCCATCCGCGCCTGATAGATATTGATGCGGTCGATCTCTTCGACATCGACGGCCACGACGCTCCAGGCTTGCGCCCGCGCAGTGATTCGTGCGTACAGCTTTTCGCGGGTACTGGCGGACAGCACCTTGGAATCGTCGAGGCCGTTGATGCGCTGCATGGGGTCGAGGATGACCGCTGCAACCACCACGGGACCGGCCAGCGGCGCGCAACCTGCCTCGTCCACGCCCGCGAGGTCGCCGGTGTCCGGCCAGCGCCGCAGCCGGTGCCGCGGCAGCGTGGCGAAGATGCCGACGCCGTCAATCGCCGAGGTCATGCAGGTCCCCGAAGACATAGGCGCGATAGGATTCGCGCAGTGCGGCATTGCGGCAATCGAGATCGTGGCCGTCGCAACGGTCGCGCAGCAGCGTGTTGGCGATGAAAAATGGATTGCGTGGCAGATCGGCCGCGTCCAGCAGCAGCGAACCCAGGTAACTGATGTCGAGCACCGGGTAATTCTCGCGCCGGATCGGCAGGTTGAAACCTTTCAACATGTAATACGTCACGTACTGCGGGTCGGGAACCGTCGGAGGCACGCTCTTCGCGAGGGTGTTGATCGCTCCATCGAACGAAGGCTGGTGATCGCCGAAATGCAACAGTAGCACCGGCCGACGGTCGCGGCGAAGAAACGTTTCAAGTTGCGACATCGCCGCGTCGGACATCGACAAGCGCTGCAGGTAGTTGGTGAAGTTCAGGTTCAACCAGTCGTCCAACGGCTTGTTGCCGGGGGCGAGCTTGCCCGGAAACAATGGCTGGTCGTAGGGCGCGGGCAGTTCGTGCAGAGGCGTCATGTGCGGGCCGTGCTGATGGAGCGTCAGCACGAACACGAACAGGGGCTTGCCGTGTGCCTTGGCCCTTTCGACTTCGAAGACGTGTTCGAATGCATTGAATACCTCGGCGTCGGTGGCGCCCCAGCCCAGCTTCAGCTCCCGGCCGCCATAGAAGGCATCGAATCCGTAATCGGAGTAGGCATCGCGCCCGTTCATGAAGTCGCCATCCGTGGGGTAGATGCCCACGGTGCGATAACCGTCGGCATCCAGCAGTCGCGGCAGCGTGTAACGGATGCGCGGAGCAAGGTTGAACGGTGCGTAGATGCCGGCCGGGCCGAACAGCGTGTGCGGCAGACCGGAAAGGAACGCGAACTCGCTCGTCCACGTGCCGCCGCCCCAGGTGTGCACGTTCAACCAGCCGTGCGCAATGGTGTGGGGGTCGGCATGGAACATGCGCGCATCGCACAGTTTCGACGCGCACGCGGTGATCATCCGCGGATCGAAGGTACTTTCCTCGAGCACCGCAACGATGTCGGGCTTGCGCGCAGCATCCACCCCCATCGTTGCGAGATCGTGCCAGTCATCGCGCGTCGCGTCGGCCGGCAGGAACCGCGGCTCGCTCACGTGCGCGTTCGGAATCGACACGATGAAATCCGACACGAAGCTCTTGTCGATCATCGCTTCCCACATGCCCTTGTCGTAGACCTGCGCGAAGGGTCCACGCGGATACAAGGTCACGAACAGGAGTACGACCGCAGCCGCGATGGCGAGCACCCGTTCACCGCGAAGCCTGCGTGCGAGGACGATATCCCCGCGCCACAGCAGCACCAGCAGCAGGGGCACCAGCACGATCGTCGCTGCGATCGCCGCGACGATGAACGGGTAACGCAACAGCGTCTCGGCGATCTCGGCGTTGAAGTAATAGATGAGATCGGGCGCAAGCAGTGGCGTCGACAGGTAGCGGAATTTCAGGTTTGCGGCGATCGCCAGCAGCAACATCGGCAGGCAGCCGGCGACCACGCCGAACGTGAGGCGGCGGCTCGCGGCGATCGCGAACAGGATCGATCCGGTCAGAATGCACGCGGCAAACACGCATTCGCGGGTGGTGTGTTCGGATGCCGGTCCCAGCCATGCGGTCGACAGCAGGACGAGAACGGCAACGCCGAGGCGCCACATCACGCGCCCGTGCCAGCAAGCAAGGAGTTGTCGCGCGATGCTCATGAAGTCGCCGGTCCCGCGGCCCGCGGGCCCAGCAATTGTGCGATCGCGCCGGCCGCGCTTGCTGCTGCCCCGCCATCCGTTTGCAGCGAGCCATGGATGCGTTCGAACTCGTGGACGAGTTCTTCCCGGCCATCGCTATCGCGGAACAGGTCCAGGACGGCACTGGCGAGCCGCGCAGGCGTGCAGTCGGCTTGCATCAGCTCGGGCACCAGAACTCGGCCGGCGAGGATGTTCGGCAGCGAATAGACATTCGTCTTCAACATGCCGAGACCCTTGACAACGGCGTGCGTGAAGGGTGCGATGCGGTAGCCCACCACCATCGGGCGCTTCGCGAGCATCGCTTCGAGCGCGGCGGTGCCCGATGCCAGCAACACGACGTCGGCGGCGACCATCGCACGATGGGCGTGGTTGTCCATGAGCAGGGGGCTGGGGGCTGGGGATTGGGGACCGACCTTCGAATCGGTTCTCCCGAAAGTTGGCGGAACTCCCGCCTTGGCTGGCATCAGGTCATTTGCGCGTGCGTTCGCCAGCCCCCGGTCCCCAATCCCCAGTCCCGATTTTTCCAACAACTTCCCGATTTCATCGCGGCACCTCGCATTCGCCGCCGGAATCACGATTTGCAGATTCGGGATAGCCGCGGCGATTAGCCGCGCAGCGTCTATAAAAATCGCTCCCAGTCGGCGGATTTCGGACAACCGGCTGCCGGGCAGGACCGCCAGCACCGGGGCGTCGCTGTCGAGACCGAGTTCCCGGCGCGCCGCTTCGCGGTCCGGAACGAGTGGGAAGCGGTCGGCCAGAGGATGACCGACGAATCGGGCATCGATGCCGTGTTTTGCGTAAATTGCGGGTTCCATCGGAAACAGGCACAGCACGCGATCGGCGGATTCGCCGATCTTGCGCGCGCGATTTTCCCGCCACGCCCAGATCGAAGGGCTGACATAGTGCACGGTTTCGATGCCCGCCTGCTTCAGTTTCCCTTCGAGGCCCAGATTGAAGTCCGGCGCGTCGACGCCGACGAATGCATCCGGCCTCAGCGCGATCAGCCGCTTCGCCATCGACGCGCGCAGGCGCAACAGGCGCGGCAAATGGCGTATGACCTCGGCGAGACCCATCACCGAAAGTTCGCCGATGTCGTGCCACGCTTCGAATCCGGCGGCGCGCATGCGTGGACCGCCAATACCCACGAAGCGTGCATCGGGGAAACGCGCATGCAACGCCTCGATCAGGTCCGCGCCCAACTGGTCGCCGGAATCCTCGCCGGCGACCAGTGCGAAGACGGGACCCGGACTGCGGAGGCAGGACGGCGAAGCGAACATCGGCGAAGCCGATGGCCCGGAGGGCGAGCCGCTGGAGCGGCGAGTTTCTCGGGACTCGGGACTCGACTGATGCATGGAACCTTGTCATTCCGGCGAAGGCCGGAATCCATTGTCACGGGAAAGAGCGCAACATCAAGATGGATTTCAGGTTTCGCTCGCAAACAGCGCGAGCGGCCCCGGGATGACGAAGGTTATGCTTCCCGAGCCCCAAGCCCCAAGCCCCCAGCCCCCAGCCCCCAGCCCCCAGCCCCGAGCCTCACCGCACCAGCGAGCGTTCGCTGCGTTCGATGAAGTTGCAGAAGAAGCGCACGTCCTCGCTCGCGTCCGCCTGCTCCGCCAACGCCGTGCGCGCTTCGTCCAGCGTCCTGTGCGAGAGGTACAGCGTGCGGTACGCGCGCTTGATGGCGCCGATGCGCTCGGCATCGAAGCCACGACGTTTGAGGCCCTCCGCATTGACGCCGCGCGGCACCGCGAACTGGCCGGCGACATAGATGAAAGGCGGCACGTCGCGATTGATAGCCGAATACATTGCCGCGAAGGCGTGCGCCCCCACCTTGCAGAACTGGTGCACGCCCGCGAATCCGCCCAGCACCACCCAGTCGCCAATTTCGACGTGACCCGCCAACGTCGCATTGTTCGCGAAGATGGTGTGGCTTCCGATGTTGCAATCGTGCGCGATGTGCGCGTAGGCCATGATCCAGTTGTCGTCACCGATCCGGGTGACGCCGCCGCCTTCGCCGGTACCGCGGTTGACGGTGACGAACTCGTGGAAGGTGTTGCCGTCGCCGACCACGAGATCGCTGCGCTCGCCCTTGTACTTCTTGTCCTGCGGATCACCGCCCAGCGAGGCAAACGCGCCGACGCGGTTGTTGCGACCGATCCGGGTAGGCCCCTGGATCAGCGCGTGCGCGCCGACCCTGCATCCGGTGCCGATTTCGACGTCCTCGCCGATTACGGCGTAAGGCCCGACCGCAACGTCGTCGGCGAGTTTCGCGCCGGGATCGACGATGGCGGTCGGATGGACGCCCTGGCGAACCAGATTCACCGGCTGGATTCCGCGCACATGAGTTCGCACGTGGCGGCGTCCTTGCCGTCGACCACCGCGCATGCGGTGAAGATACCCATGCCACGGATCAGACGCTTCAATTGCACTTCCAGGCGCAACTGATCGCCCGGCACGACCGGCTTCAAAAAGCGCGCATTGTCCACCTTGGCCAGATAGAAGATGCGGTCGTCCTTGTCGGTGGCCGTCCCCGACAGTCCGATCAACAGGCCTGACGCCTGCGCCAATGCCTCGACGATCAATACGCCCGGCATCACCGGATGGCCGGGGAAGTGTCCCTGGAAGAACGGTTCGTTGACCGTGACGTTCTTGATCGCGACGATGCTCTGCCCCAGTGTGAGCTCGACGACCCGGTCGACCAGCAGGAACGGAAAGCGGTGCGGGAGTATCGCCGCGATCTGTTCGGCTTCGACCGGCAGGGTGACGGGGGAGTTGGCGTTGTCGTTCATCAAGTGCGGTCCTTGGTCAATGTGTCCAGTCGCTGCTCCAGGGCTTGGATGCGCCGCGCCATGGCGTCGAGCTGACGTATGCGCGCGGCATTCCGGCGCCACGCGCGGTTTTCCTCGATCGGAGCGCCGGAAGAATACACGCCGGGCTCGCGGATCGAACGGGTCACGAGAGTCATCGCTGTGATGGTAACGCCATCCGCCACGTCGAGGTGGCCCAACACGCCGGCGCCGCCGCCGATCAGGCAATTGCGGCCGATGTTTGCGCTGCCAGCGACCGCCGCGCAGCCGGCCAGCGCGCTGTGCGCACCGATGTGCACGTTGTGCGCGATCTGGATCTGGTTGTCGAGGCGAACATCCTCCTCCAGTACGGTGTCTTCGAGGGCGCCGCGGTCGATCGTGGTGTTGGCGCCGATCTCGCAATCGTCGCCGATACGCACCCCGCCAAGTTGCGGAACCTTTACCCAGCCGTCTGCGTCGCGGGCAATCCCGAAGCCGTCAGCACCCAGCACCGCACCGGGATGGATCAGGACGCGCTTGCCCAGCGAGACGCGTGTCACCAACGTGATGTTGGCGACGAGGCGCGATCCGGCGCCGATCTTGCAATCCGGACCGATGACGCAGTGCGGACCCAGCGTGACACCGGCTTCGACGTCGACCCCGGCTTCGATGATGCATCCGGCTCCGATGCTTGCGGAAGCGTCGACGCGCGAATTGGCCGCGATCTGCGCAGACGGATGGATGCCGGGAGCGCTGGCCGATGCTGGTTCGAACAGCGCCGCGATGCGGGCGTAGGAGAGATAAGGGTCATCCGCGATCAGGACGGGCACCGGGCTGGCGTCAGCCTGTTGGGCGCGCAGCACCACGACCCCGGCATGGGTGCGGGCGAGATCTGCCGCATAGCGTGGATTGGCGAGAAACGCGAGGTGCTCGCTGCCCGCGCGCGCGAGCGGTGCGACCCCGCGGATGACGCCCGACGGGTCGCCTCGCGCTTCGAGGTTGAAACGCCGTGCCAGTTCGTCAATGCGATAGCCGGTTGATCGTTCCATTCGCCCTTCAAAAAGGTGCCAGATGTCAGGGGCTGCGCCGCCGACCGTGAAGTCCTGCCTCGAAAAAGGTGATCCCGGTACGAAAGTGTATCGGCTGCGAGCTTTTTAGCCCTTCAGGGGGCGGCCACACCGTTGCATTGCAACGGTGTGGCGGGGGCTGTGGGAGCACGCCCCCTTCAGGCAACGCGGCAGTGCGTCAGCACGGCAACGCGTTGCCTAAAACGTCTGGCCGAAGTAGAACTGCAGCGTCTCTTCGTAGGGCTTGTCGCCGGGCTGGGTGCGGATGGGGTGCGCCAGGTTGATCACGATCGGGCCGACCGGCGCGATCCACTGCAGCGAGATGCCGACCGACGCGCGCAATTGCGAGGCCTCGAAACTGCTGTAGCTCGAATAAACGTTGCCCACGTCGGTGAACAGCGATATGCGTGCCTTGTTGTTGTCCTTGAAGAACGGCAGCACCAGCTCCGCACTGCCCAGCACCTTGAACGCGCCGCCGACCGGCTGCGGGCGGTAGAAGTTGCCGCCGACGCAAGTATCGCCGTTCGTCGCGATGGCGGTCTTGTCAGGCAGACCGTTGGCGTCGATCACGCCCGAACAGATGCGCGGACCGAGGGTGTTGTCCTGGAAGCCGCGCACGTCGCGCACACCGCCGGCGTAGAAGTTCTGGTAGAACGGAAACGACATCGTGCGGATCACGCCATTGCTGTCGGCGTACTGCACCGTGATGTCGTTGGTGTCGTAGGCCTTGCCGTAGCCCAAAGTGCCGGAGAGATGCGCAACGAACCCGAACGGCAACGGGAAGTAATCGCTGCTGGAGGCGGTCAGCTTGTAATAGGGCACCGTGCTGCCGGGCAGGCCGATCTCGGCGCTGATCTGCTGCAGGCCACCTTGAGTCGGCTTGAAGAACTTGTTGAGTGTATCGTGTGCATACGACAGCGTCAGCGGCGCGCTGTGCACGGTGTAATGGCCGATCTTGTTCATCTGGTCGAAGAACACCTGCGGCGTATAGCCCGGGATCAGGTCTAGCCTGGTCTTGTTGATGCCGATGCCCGCATTGATGCTGTCGGTCTCGCTGATCGGGAAACTGAGATAGCTCGACAGCGCATCGGTGTCGGACAAGTAGGATGCAATGTTCTGCTCGCCCTGGTTCAGCTTCAACACGCTGGCGTTGTACCCAATGCCGATGCCGCTGTCGGTCAGGTAGGGATCGAAGAACGAGACCTGGTACTGCTTCAGGAACAGGCTCTTCGAAAACGTCGCCGACACGCGGTTGCCGGTGCCGAGGAAATTGTTGTTGGCGATCGACGTCGACAGGATGATGCCCGACACCTGCGAGTAACCCACACCGAACTGGAACTGGCCGGAGGATTCCTCGGTGACCTTCACGTTGAGGTCGACTTCGTCGGTCGTGCCCGGCACCTTGACGGTGTCGATGTTGACGTCCTTGAAATAACCGAGGCGCTGCAGGCGGACCTTGGAGCGGTCGATCGCGGCCTGTGAATACCATGCGCCTTCGAACTGGCGCATTTCGCGGCGCAGGACCTGGTCCTGCGTGGTGGTATTGCCTTTGAAGTTGATGCGGCGCACGTACACGCGCGGACCCGGATCGACGAAGAAGGTCAAATCGACCGTATGGTTCTGCTCGTCGACCTTCGGGATCGGAGTGACCTTGGCAAACGCGTATCCGATGTTCGACAGCACATTGGTGATCGCATCCGAAGAAAGCTCGATGCTGTGGCGGTCGAACACCTCGCCCGGCTTGATCCGCAACACTTTGCGCAGCGCGTTCTCCGGCAGCACCAGTGTCCCGAGCAGATGGATTTCGGAAATCTTGAAGATGTCGCCTTCGTGGATGGACGCGGCGATGTAGATGTTGCGCTTGTTCGGACTGATCGTGACCTGCGCCGAGTTGATGTTGAAATCGGCGTAGCCGCGGTCGAGGTAATACGACGAGAGCTTGGTCAGGTCGCCGGACAGTTTTTCGCGCGAATACTGGTCGTTGCTGGAGTACCACGAGGTCCAATTCGGGGTACCGGACTCCCAGTCGCTGCGGATTTCGCTGTCCGTGAACGAATGGTTGCCGACGATGTTGATTTCCTGGATCGTCGCGGCTTTGCCCTCGTGAATCTCGATGTCGATCGCGACGCGGTTGCGGTCGAGGCGGGTGACGTGCGGCTCGACTTCGACGTTGTACTTGCCGCGATCGTTGTACTGGCTGATCAACTGCTGCTTGACCTGGTCGAGGGTCAGGCGATCGAAGGTCTGGCCTTCGGCGAGGCCCGCCGATTTCAGGCCCTTCAGCAACTGGTCGGTCTTGATGTCCTTGTTGCCGTGCACCGTGAGGCTGGCGATCGAAGGGCGCTCCTTGACCTTGACGATCAGGATGTCGCCCTGGCGCTCCAGCTCGACGTCGCTGAAGAACCCGGTCTTGAACAGCGCCTGGATCGCTTTCTGCGCCGTCGCGTCGGTCATCGTCTGGCCGGGTTCGATCGGCAGGTAACTCAAGACCGTGCCGGCCGCGATGCGCTGCAGGCCCTCGATGCGGATGTCACTGACGGTGAAAGGCTGGAACGCGTACGCCGCCACCGGTGCAGACAGGGCGGCGAACAGGATCAGTGCGGCGACTCGTTTCATCGTCGGTTCCGGGACTCAAGGACGTCTTGCGCAAACCGCGCATCGTACAGGCGCAGCCGCGCCTGTGAAAGCGGAACGATCATGACCCACGGCACCTGCGCCCGGTGTGTTCGGGTGTGGGCAGGAATCGCATGCTCACGAAAAGATTCGCAGGATGTCGTTGTAGAAAGCGAGCCCCATCAGCATCACCAGCAGCGCCATGCCCATGTACTGTCCTGCTGCCATCGCGCCGTCGGAAAGCGGGCTGCCCTTCACCAGTTCGATCACGTAGTAGAGCAGGTGGCCGCCGTCCAGGACCGGGATCGGCAGCAGGTTCATGATGCCGAGGCTGAGCGAGATGATGCCGAGGAAATAAAGGAACCATGCGGGACCCATTTCTGCGGAGGTTTGCGCGTACTGTGCGATGGAAATCGGCCCGGACAGGTTCGAGAGCGAGGCCGAGCCGGTCACCATCCGGCCCAGCATTTTTATGGTGGTGGCAGTGATGTCCCACATCTGCCCGACCGCATCCGGAATCGCGGCGATCGGCCCGCGCCGCATCACGGTGTCGTACTTGGCGGTTTTCGTCTCGGCATAGATGCCCATGGCCCAGCTCTTGGTGCCATCGGGCTCGGTGGTCAGCCGCGGTTGGAGATTGAGCGTGAAGCGTTTGTCCCCGCGTTGCACCACCAGCGCCAGCACGTGATTCGGTCCCGCGTGCGCGTGGGTCACGTCGACGAGCTGGTGCCAGTCGTCGATCGCGGTGCCGTCGATGCTCAGGATGCGGTCACCCGCTTCGAGCCCGGCCGCGCGCGCCGCGCTATCGGGAACGACCTTGCCGACGATCGGCGGGAGGGTGCGTTGCAGCGGCACCATGCCGGTCTGGTCGACGATCGTCTGGCCGCTGGAATGCGGCGGCAATTTTTCGAACTGCAGGACGTGCGTTTCGATCTTGCCAGCGGGTGTACGCACTTTCAGCGGCGTGGCTTCGCGCGCTTGCGCGGCGTTCGCCAGGGCGAGCCCGAGGTCGGTCCAGTTTGAAACCGGCTGGCCGTTGACGCTCAGGACCCGGTCGCCGTGCTGGATGCCGGCCTGCGCGGCGAGGTGGGACACGTCGCCGACCAGCGGCTGGAAATCGGGCTTGCCGATCACCAGCATCGCCCAGAATGCCGCGACCGCGAAAATCAGGTTGAAGCCAGGTCCCGCAAGCACGATCAGGATGCGTTGCCAGATCGGCTTGCCGGTGAATTCCCGTGGACGATCCGCGGGAGCGACGTCGCCCTCGCGCGCGTCCAGCATCTTGACGTAGCCACCCAGCGGAATCCACGCCACGCAATATTCGGTGCCGTCCTTGCCGTACCACGACTTGATGGATCGGCCGAAGCCCACCGAAAAACGCAGCACCTTCACGCCGCAGCGCCGCGCGACCCAGAAGTGCCCGAATTCGTGGAACGTCACCAGGACGCCGAGGGTGACGATCATCCACCAGGCGGAGCCGAGAATGTTGGTGAGGTCGCTCATGCGATGGAGTTCAGTTGCACGATCCGATCATAAAGCAATCCGCCTGAAGGCCGGTGGTGTGGCGCCTGAACGAGCATTGGTTCATCGACCGCGAGAAATCGCCACAAGTTCCTGCGGGAGCAAGGAGGTAGGGATTAGGGATTAGAGATTAGGGACGAGGAAGAGCGAAAACGCAACAATCAAGCACGAATGTACGTGACTCGCCCCTCACCACTCGACCCTCGTCCCTGCTTCTCACAACCCCAGCAGGAATTTGCCGAGCACGAAGATCGGCATGGCTGCGACCAGTGAATCCATCCGGTCGAATACGCCGCCGTGGCCGGGAAACAGCGCTCCGGAATCCTTCACGCCGGCGTGTCGCTTGATCAGGCTTTCGAACAGATCGCCCACGACCGAGAACAGGACCGTCACCAGCGCAAGCGCGACGATTGCGGGCAGGAGTTTCGCCGGAACCTTCAGCAACACACCGCCGACCAGGCCCACGATGCCCGAACACACCAGCGCGCCGTAGACGCCCGCGCGGGTTTTGCCAGGGCTGATGGCGGGTGCGAGTTTGGTGCGGCCCCAGCGCCGTCCCGCCGAGAATGCCCCGATATCGGCCGCCACCACGATGCAGGCGAAGAACAGCACCCAAAAGTGGCCCCGCCCGCTGTCGGGTCTGGCCATGTCGCCATGCATCACCACGACCGCGCACCAGGCCGGAACCACGACGAACGCACCGGCAACGAGTTTCAGCAACGCATGAGTTCGGCTCGGTTGTGACGCGAACCGGTTGTGGGTGAGCCACAACAACGCCAGCAGCCACCACGCGAGGCCGGCGAGCACGGGCAGCCACCACCATGCCGTCTCGCACACGTGCCAGAGCAGCGCGAACAGAATCGCATAGCCGAGCAACGATGCGAGCCGCAGCGGATAGCCGCGCACGCCCGCCATCCGCGTCCATTCCCACATGCCAAGGAGGAAAATCAATCCGAGCAGGGCCGCGAACAATGCGTTCCCGGTCAGAAAAATCAGCGCGACGATCAGCGGTGCGAGGACGACGGCGGTGATGACGCGCTGTTTGAGCATGGGCGGCGCTCAACTCGCGCGCGCGGTCGGGACCGGCGCGCAACCGAAACGTCGTTCGCGGCGCGCGTAGTCATCGAGGGCACGGTCGAGTTCGGCGTCGTCCACATCGGGCCACAGGGTGTTGGTGAAATACAGTTCCGTATAGGCGAGCTGCCACAGCAGAAAATTGCTGATGCGGTGCTCGCCGCCGGTACGGATGAAGAGATCCGGCGGCGGCACGTCGGCAAGGCAGAAGTACGGCGCCAGCGTGTCCTCGTCGATTCGTGCAGGGTCGATCTCGCCCCGCGCCACGGC
>Ga0209061_1002887_pt1 | contig 20171 bp, 14 predicted proteins | sample Coa_R1_10_FD_187157 | JGI IMG/M metagenome (GOLD analysis project Ga0209061, IMG submission 187157) | Surface soil microbial communities from Centralia Pennsylvania, which are recovering from an underground coalmine fire - Coalmine... | ecosystem: Environmental > Terrestrial > Soil >...
GAATTTGGGATGTCGGGCGAACTGCCGCAATTCGTTCAATGCACTTGCCAGGAAATGGCGGGCCTCATGAGGATGAATGCCCGCCGCCGCGTAAGCTCCGTCCTGCTGCTCGGCAAGAGTCAAAGCTTTTCCTGTTTCCGGATAGCTCGCGCCCGTTCCGATCACCACAAAACTCTGCACGCCCGCCGCGCGGGCGCGCTCAATCACTTGTTCCCGGTCAGAGTCAAAATCAGAATCGGCAAGGTGACAGTGGGAATCCAGTAGAAATTGCGTCATTTGTTCATTGAGTCATTCAATCATTGGGGCAGGCAAATGATTCAATTATTTCAGCTTCGCTCCGTTCGGCACGTCCTCGCGAAACGTGGCAAGGATTGGGCGGCCGCTTTCGCCCACCGATGCCGCGACGATCATGCCATTCGATTCCACACCGCGCATCTTGCGGGGCTGGAGATTGGCCACAATCACCACTTTCATCCCAACGAGCTCTTCCGGCTTGTAATATTCCGCGATGCCCGCGCACACTTGTCGCACTTCGGTTCCAATATCGACTTGCAGCTTCAAGAGTTTGGTCGCGCCCGCGATCGGCTCGGCTGAAACGATGGTTCCCGCGCGCAGATCGACTTTGGCGAAGTCGTCGATGGTGATTTTTTGCCCTTCGGAATCTGAAATTTTCGATTCGGCCTTGACCGGCGTTTGCGGCTTCCGTCCACTCGAGGATTCCACAATTGCCTCCTTCGCTTTTTCCCCTTTCACGCGGTCTTCTTCCGCAAGCTCGCGCAGCCGGGCGAGCGTCTTCTCTTTATCAAGGCGGGGAAAGATGGGCACGGGCTTGCCGACTTTTGTGCCGGGCTTGAGTCCGCCCCATTTCAAATCATCCAATCTCTGATCTTCGATGCGGCCTTCGCAGCCAAGCTGACCCCAAATCCTGCGAGTGCTCTCCGGAAGGACAGGATACAGCAGGGTTGTCATAGTGCGGACAAGGTCGGCTGCCGTATAGAGCACAACATGCAACCGCGCCAAGTCTTCGCTCTTCTTCGACTCGGCGAGTTTCCAGGGCTCCTGTTCCACCAAATAACCATTGACCTTGGAAATCCCACTCCAGACGAGTACCACACCAAGCGCCAAGTCGAAACTATCTAGCGCCGTCCTGTACCATTCACACAAGCCCGATTTAGTTGCGGCCGTGCCCCCGCTTTCCTGAGCCTCTTTCAAGTGCGCCAATTGTCTACCGCGAAAAAACGGCTCGAGAGGTTGCAGGGGAGCCTGCCCAACTTGGCCGCGAAAAAAATCGATCTTTAGCTTGTTCTCCTCGCTAACGTTAGCCGGGCTGCTCTCCGCCTTCGGAACGCGTCCCCCGCAGTAGCGGTCAATCATTGCCACAGTTCGGTTGGCCAGATTTCCCAGGTCATTTGCCAGGTCCGAGTTATATCGCTGAATCAGCCCTTCATAAGAAAAGCTTCCATCCTGCCCAAACGGCGTATCGCGCAGCAGGTAATAGCGCAGCGCGTCGCTGCCCGGCGCGCTGAACTCCTCGAACGCCTTGATAATCGGCTCGGGATAGACCACGTTGCCCTTCGACTTGCTCATCTTGTCCTGCTCGTAGTAAATCCAGCCATGGGCGAAGATGGTTTTGGGCAGGGGCAAGCCAGCAGCCCACAGGAATGCGGGCCAGTAGACGGCATGGAAGCGCAGAATATCTTTGCCGATCATGTGCACATCGGCGGGCCAATACTTCTCAAAGTCTTTGCTTCGCTTCTCGCCCGCAAAGCCAATGCCCGTCAGGTAGCTGGTGAGCGCATCGTACCAGACGTAGACCACCTGGTCGGGATCGTCCGGCCACGGGATGCCCCATTTCAGCCGTCGGCGGCTGATGGAAATATCGCGCAGGCCGCTTTTAACGAAGCTCTTCACCTCGTTCATGCGGAAGTCAGGCTGTACGAAATCACGATGATCTTCGTAGTGCTTCAGCAAACGCTCCTGAAATGCCGAGAGCTTGAAAAAGTAATTCTCCTCACTGATCAGTTCCGCCGGTCGTCCGCAAATGTCACAGTTCACGGGTTCAGGACTATCGGAAACGTAGCGCTCGTCAAAAACACAATAGCGGCCTTCGTACTTCTTCTTCTCGATGTATCCCGCTTTCTTGGCCTGCCGGATCATCCACTGAACGGATTTTACGTGATCGGGATTTTGCGACGTATGGACAAAAAGGCGTTTTATGGCCGGGACGGCTTGTTCCATTGATTCATTGGGCCATTGATTCGATGATTCAATCGATTGAAATTCTCCCAGGCCAAGCGTCCGCCACAGTTCTTTAAAGAGTTCGCGCTTTTCGGCCACAAACTTTTCCACCGGCACGCCCGCCTCGTCTGCCGCGCGCTGGAGTTTTTCGCCGTGCTCATCGGTGCCGGTAAGAAAAGCCACATCGTAGCCGCACATGCGCTTGTACCGAGCGATGGCATCGCAGGCAATGGTGGTATAGGCCGAGCCGACGTGGGGCCGGGCGTTGGGATAGTAGATGGGAGTGGTGATATAAAATTTTTTTATTTGATTCATTTATTCATGGACTCAACGAACCGATGGCTCAATGAATCAACCGGTAGGCCGCTTGTGCCGCCAGCATCACTTCCTTGAGCGGCACAGACTTTTCTTCCGCCAGGCGGCGGCAGTCATCGTACTCGGGAGCAGCGTTGAGCACGCGGCCATCGCGGCGAGCAACTTTCACGCGCACCGGGCCGTAGGCGGTTTCAACGCTCACGATCTCGCGGTCGAGCACGAGTCGGCGCGCTTCGTGGATGCGCGCGCCCAGCGTCGTGGTTTGCTCAAAAAGCAGCTGCGCAAGAGCTTCAGCTCGGTCGGGCGGCGAAAGCACGGTGACTTCAAGGGCCGGGCGATTCTTTTTCATCTGAATCGGACTGCACGTCACATCCAGGGCGCCCGCGGCGAGCGCCCGCTCTGCAAAATAGCCGAAAAGCTGGGGATTCATATCATCCAGATTGGCCTGGATGACGGAAATTACGTCGTCCGCCGCGCCGGATGTTCCCATCCTTTTCCCGATGAAAAGGCGAGCTAAATTGGGATGGCCCTTAAAATCGTGCGTGCCGGCGCCATAGCCGATGCTCTCGATTCGGAACGGCGGCATGGGGCCAAAGTGCGTGGCCAACGTCGAAACAATCGCCGCGCCGGTTGGCGTGACGAGTTCTGCTTCGATGCCCGTGGAATAGACCGGCAACCCTCGCAGCAACTCCGCGGTGGCCGGAGCGGGCACCGGCAGCGTTCCATGCGCCGCCTGAACGCGTCCGCTGCCCACATTCAGCGGCGAGCAGATCAGTTCTGAAATCCCCAGCCGCTCAAGCCCCGCGCAGACGCCTGCGATATCCAAAATGGCGTCCATCGCTCCCACTTCGTGAAAGTGAACGGCGGTGGGCGGTTTGCCGTGGAGCTTTCCCTCGACTTCCGCCAAGCGGCGAAAGATGGCAAGTGTCCGTTCTTTGACCGAGGGCGACAGCTTGCTCGGCTCGATGAGACTCTCAATATGATGCAGATGCCGCTCAGGTTGTTTCGGCGGAATGGTAATTTCCACATAAGTTCCGGCAAGCCCCGAACGGAGCACCCGCGAAGTTTTGAATTCGTAATCTCCCAGCGGGATCTTGTGGAGTTCCACCAGCAAGTCGTCGAGTGGCAGCCCCGCATCAAGCAACGCGGCAAGAAACATATCTCCGCTGATTCCGGAGGAAGCGTCGAGATAAGCAATTTGCCTCACATCATGTTGGCCGGAGTCGGTCATGCAGTTATACTCCGTCGCGCGGACGGTCCTCGCGCACCCACAAGGTGTCCTGAACCGGTTCGCCGTCGCATTCAATTTCAAGCACCGTCGCAAGATCATCCGGCGCCTTTTTGGGCAAGCCGGTAAACTTGGCCTGGAATTCAGTCTGCTCCACTTTCACCGGCTGTCCGGTGGTCATGATCCGGGCCGAGTTCACCTTGGTTTTCAAGCCGCCGATCGCCACATACTCTCCCGGCCAGAAATAGACGTGCATATAAAGCGTGTTGCCCTTGCGCGTGAATGCGGCGTAAGTGGAGTTCCTTACCTGGCAAATGTCCGAGCCGTAAATCGCATTCCCGTGCTTTTCCATCCATTTTCCGACAGCCGTCAGAATGCGCACCGAAGGTTCAGGAATGGAACCGTCGCCCATCGGCCCGATGTTCAGCAGATAGTTCCCGCCTCCCTGCGAGCAATGGATGAGATCGCGCACAACGGTTTTGGGGCTTTTCCAATCGTCGTCCCCCTTGTTGTAGCCCCAGCTATCGTTCATGGTCATGCAGGTTTCCCAACCGCGAGTGTCTCCTTTTTTCAGCGGCCCGCCCACGTGCTGCTCAGGGGTTGAGAAATCGCCCGGAAGCTCGTTGCGATTATTTACGATGATATCCGGTTGCAGGTCAAAAACCATGCGATTCATTTTGGACGACTCCCAGCCTTTCGCGTCCAGCGGCCAGGCCACGTCATACCACAGAATATCAATTTTGCCATAGTGGCTCATCAAGTCGCGGATCAGCCCATGTGTGTAATCCACGAAGCGCCTTCGCGCCGCCTCATCGTGCGCGCAACGGGCTCCGTCAGGGTGATGCCAATCCATCAGAGAATAATAGAAGCCCACTCGCATGCCTTCGCCGCGCGCCGCCTCAACATACTCTTTAACCAAGTCGCGCCCGGGCCCCTGCTTGGGCGCGCAATAAGTCGTCAAGTCTGTTGCAAAGTTACAGAAGCCTTCGTGGTGCTTGGTGGTCATCACCATGTATTTCATCCCTGCCTGCTTCGCAAGCCTGGCCCAGGCTTTAGCGAAGCCCGGCTTCGGCTTGAACTGCTGGTCAAGTTTCATGTATTCGACCACCGGGATGCCCTCTTCCTCCATGGCCCATTCGTGCCGGCCCAGCACGCTGTAAAGGCCAAAATGGATGAACATCCCGAAGCGCGCCTGATGCCACCAGGCCATTCTTTGTTCACGGTTAGGAGGAGTGCTGAATTCCGTAGTCTCAGTGGGGTTTGTGCTGGTTGTGGGATGCTCTGGAGCCGATTTGCAGGCAAAGTTCATTCCTGCAATTCCCAGGGCGGCTGCCCCGGCGCCCATTAATTTAAAGTAGTCTCGCCTGCTGATCTCTGCCATTGGGTTTCTCCTCAGCGGATTTTTGATTTCTTAATGTTCAATTACTGAAACCGAAGATTAAATCATAGAATAGGACTTGTTGCCAGGGAACTTTGTCGAGACACGGCAGGGTTAAATTCTTCAGTGGAGCAAACACGGCTTGCCGCAAATCCCCAATCGGGAATCGAATGTTATCTTTCCAACTCCTTGTGTTTCCAGCACATCGTTGGTTCGCTTTCATCCGCTCCAGGCCTCCCCATCGTAGCCCCGCACCGGGCGCGCCCGCCGCGTCGGAGTGAGCTTCGGAGATCGGCCTGAACGGGGTCGGTAGCTATCCTTCGTTTTCATTGCGGCTTCAGCATAGCAGAGCGGGCAGCGCGGAGGGAGACGGATGAGACATTTGAGACGCTTTTCTCGCTTCGGCGCCGGTCGCGTGGACCACCGCCTTCGGCTCCTCCCGATGACAGTTTGGGCGGGTTTTTCACCCGGTTGTTGACTGTCGGAAGAGTTTTGAAACGGCTTGTAGTAACTTGAGAGATCTCTCGGCGCCTTCGGCTTGTCGGGATGATGGACGGCGGGGGCAGCAACCTGCCAAGCTCAGGGGTCAATTAACGTCCGTAGCCTTTCGGGACGCAGATTGGAGAATTTCCATCGCCTTCAGGGCATCCGAATCTTCAGGGTTCAGCCGCAGCGCTGCGCGCAATTCCCGCTCGGCATTGGCGATATCGCCCTTCCGCGAATAGATCAATCCCAGATTCTTGTGGAGCGTTTCGCCCTGTGGGCAGTTCCCGCAAAGCTTCAGCGCCTGCTGAATATCGGTAATGGCCTGCGTCCAATTGTGTGCGTTTGCCGCCTCCAGGCCAAAATTGCCAAGCGTTTGAATGCGGTCGGTGAGCAATTGCCGTCTTTGGAGATCCTGAAAGCGGTCCATGTAGAATTTGGCATCCGGGTCGCCTTCTTTGCTGAAGACCTGCGCCAGGCTGTAGAGGGCTTTTGTGTTGTCCGGGTTCGCCTGGAGCGCCAGTCGCCAGTGGTCGATCGCATCCTTCTGCTTTCCCAGATCCTGCAAGTTCCGCCCCAGGATATATTGCGCGTCCGAGTCGGCTGGATTGAGCGCCACAACCTTCTCCAGAATTGCCGTTGAGCGCCGGAGATGATGCGACTGCCTTTCAAGCTCTGCCAGGAGATAGAGCGCCGGACCATAATTGGGCTTCAGCGCGCAGGCGGTCTCGAGCTCACGCCGGGCTTCATCAAGGCGGCCCAGAGTTGAGAGCGCTCGCGCCTTGTTATAGTGCGCTGCCGCATATCGGGGATTCAGCCGGGTTGCCGCTGAAAACTGATTGAGGGCCTCCTTGATCTGATGATTATCCGCCAGCGCAATGCCCAGGTTGACGTGAGCAGGAGCCGAGTTGGGCTGCATTTGAAGGACTTTTTGGAAGATGGGAATTGCTTCCCTTGTATGGCCTTCCTTCACAGTGGCCTCGCCCAGGGCGGTATAGGCTGCCGTCAATTTTGGCGAAAGCTGGATGGCCTTTTGGAACAATTCCGAGGCCCGATAATAATGGCCCTGGCTGGCCAGCACAATGCCCCAGTTCATGAAAGCCTGCGCGTACTGCGGATTATTCTGGGTGGCCTGGCGGAACAGGTTAATGGCTTCGCTGCCCTTTCTCTCGCGGGTGTAGAGAACGCCAAGATTATTCTGTGCTTCGGCAAACTGCGGATCAATATCGAGGGCGGTTTTGAATTCCCTTTCCGCTTTCTGGAGCTTGCCGTCGCCGAGATAAGAGAGGCCGAGATCGTTATGAGCCCGCGCAAGATTGGGGTCCAGTTGCACGGCTTTAGCCAGCTCGCGTTCCACGCCCGCGCGATCCCCCAATTCTGAAAGCGCCAGCGAGTAGTTATAGTGCCATTGCGCATTAGTCGGATCGAGCGCCACCGCCTGCGCATAGGCGTGGGCGGCTTCACGGTATCTCCCAGCTTTCAGGTCCGCATTGCCCTGGTCATTGAGCAATCCGGCCTTCTCTTTCTTATCTTTTTCGATTTTCAATTGCTGAAAGGCCTGGAACTTCTCTCGCGCTGCCTGCGGATTCTTCTGCTTGGCAAGAAGCAACCCCAGTTCGTAGGTTGCTTCGGCGGAGTCGGGCTTGAGTTTTTTGGCTTCCTGAAGTTCGTGAATGGCTTTTTGGGTCTGTCCCAGCCGTACAAGTGAGAAGCCCAGATTATAGTGTGCGTCATAGCTCTTGGGATCGAGCTCAACAGCGCGTTCAAGAACCTGCGCCGCACGCTGAAACTGGCCGAGCTCTCGATATGCCTGGCCCAGCACATCAAAGCCCGCTGCATCGCGCGGACTCTCTTGGGTGTACTTTAAAGCGTAGGGAATCGCTTCCTGCGCCTGGTTGGTAATCAGGAGCGCCTTAGCCAGGGAGAGGCGCGCTTTTGCATTGGACGGATCGAGTTCAAGGGCTCGTTTATATTCCTGGATCGCTTCCACAAATTGCTCGTGGTGGGCATAGGCCGTGGCAAGGTTAAAGTGAAGCTGAGCGGAATTCGGATCGAGCGCGATCAGCTTTTTGAAAAGGTCGCTGGCTTTCTGATACTCTCCGCTCTCCGAATACGCTACACCCAAATCCATCTGCATCCGAGAGGCGATGGAAGAAGGAGGGGAAAGCGACAGCGCTTTTTGCAGGTAATAGATCGCGGCGGTGTATCGCTTCTGCTCCAGGCTTACTTCGGCTAAGTTGATGGAAGCGTAAAAGAATTTGGGATTGATCCGCGCGGCAGTCGCAAACTCCTGGCTGGCTTCGTCAAGCCGGCCAAGCCTTTCCAGAACCAGCCCCAAACCGTTGTGCGCCTGGAAAGCTGCGGGCTTTTCCCGAATCACGGTGCGGAATTCGCGGGCAGCGCCATCGAGATCGTTTCGTTCAACCATGGCCAGCGCCAGATTGTTATGCGCTTCCCATGAGGCGGGGTCCAGACGCAAAGCGGCCTGAAAAGCTGCAACGGCGCAACTTAGCTGCTTTGTTTGCCCGTAAATTGCGCCCAATGCGTTATATGCCCCTGCGGAGGGTTCCCGAGCCACGACTTGCAGGAGTTCGAGTGCTGGCTTCGGCAAGTTGCTGCTTGAACGACAGGAGGAGGGAATTGTTGCTAGTAAGCTTGTGGGGCTTATGTCGTGATGAGAAGTTTGGGGCGCTGCTGCTTGGCCTGATATCGTTGCGGAAACGCACGCCAGTGCAACAGCCACTGCGCCCAGCCCCAGCGCTGTTTTAAAAGACCTTCCGCGGCAGGATAGTATTTCCTTCCAGCGCATACGGAAATTCTAGCACGTGGCTGAGCTGAATGATTGAGTCTGAATGGATGAAGAGGATTACGGCCGCGTCGCTATTTAGCATTCAGAGTTCATCAGATATAACATCCTGTATAAGCAGGATATTATGCCCACTGAACTCAAAGTCGGCTGTTGCGGATTTCCGGTCTCCCGGGCTCGTTATTCCAAAACGTTCTCGGTTGTTGAGGTGCAACAAACTTTTTACCAGCCGCCTTCCTCAGGGACGCTTGAGAAGTGGCGATCTCAGGTTCCAGCCGAATTTGAGTTCACGATGAAAGCCTGGCAGGTGATCACTCATGAATCGAACTGCCTCACTTATCGCCGTCTGCGTGAGCCTCTCAGCAGCCGTCAAAAGGAAGAAGCCGGCAACTTTCGCGTGAATTCCACAGTCATCGAGGCATGGAAGCGCACCCTCGAGTGCGCGCGCATACTTGGATCTCGGCGCATTCTCTTTCAATGTCCGGCGCGTTTTGCTCCTACTCCGGAGAATAAATCCAATTTGTGTGAATTCTTCCGAACCATCGGGCGTCGCACTTGCTCGCCCGGTCTTGGCCAGCCTCTAATATTTATCTGGGAGCCGCGCGGGGTCTGGAAGCCGAATGAGATCCGGGAACTGTGTGACGAGTTGAACCTGATCCACGGCGTTGACCCATTTCTCCAGCCGCCGGTCACAGGCGGGATAGGCTATTTTCGCTTACACGGAGGGAAAGATTACCGCCATCGTTACACCGACGCCGATTTGAAGGAATTGCAGCGGCGAGTTGAAGGTTATAAGCCTTGCTACGTCCTGTTCAATAATATCGGGATGGTGGAGGACGCCCTGAGATTTAAAAGATTGCTTTCAGAAAGCTATTGAGGATTACAAATTATAGTGACGACTTCTTCTGTAGCGCCGGTGTTCCTTCGCTCCGCTCAGGACAGGCTCCCACCGGCGTCTTTCGGCGCTGAGAGCCTGCCCTGAACGAAGTGAAGGGACAGCGCCGCTACAGCAAATAGTGTCACTATAATTTGTAATCCCCTGTAGGTAAATTGTAAGGTCCGTGGACGGGCCTTGCACAGTGTCAGAGACCATCATGAGACTTTCTCTTCTCACCGATCTTTATGAACTCACCATGGCGGCGGGTTATTTCGAGCACAAGATCGGAGCCCGCGCCACGTTTGAGCTCTTCGTAAGATCGCTTCCTGCCGAGCGTGCTTTTCTTGTCGCTTGCGGAATCGAAGCCGCTTTGGACTATCTGGAAAATCTGCATTTCAATTCTGAAGAAATTGATTTCCTTCGCCGGCAGCCCGCTTTCCGCTCCATTTCCGACGATTTTTTCGAGCGCCTCCGACATCTCCGCTTTACGGGAGATGTTTCAGCCGTTCCGGAAGGAACGATTGTCTTTGCCGAAGAGCCGCTGATGCAGATTACCGCGCCGATCCTTGAGGCGCAGATTGTCGAGACGTATCTGCTTTCCGTCATTAATTTTGAAACGCTCGTCGCCTCAAAAGCTGCGCGTGTGGTCAGGGCGGCAGGGGGCCGACAGGTTCTCGAATTCGGGACTCGCCGGGCGCAGGGGCCTGAGGCTGGTCTTCGCGCGGCCCGCGCAGCCTACATCGGGGGTTGTGTGGCGACCTCGAATGTCCTCGCCGGCTTCCTTTACGGAATCCCTCTGGCAGGCACGGCGGCGCATTCCTGGACGCAGGCTTTCTCCACCGAACGCGAGAGCTTCGAGGCGCTGCTGGATTCCTTTCCGGAGAGCGCCATCCTCCTGATCGATACTTATGACACGATTTCCGCCGCAGAACTTGCGGGGAGTCTCGGACGGAAAATTCCCGGTGTGCGGCTGGATAGCGGAGATCTGCTCGAAAAGAGCCGGCGCGTGCGTGAAATCCTGGATCGCCACGGTCTTCAGGAGACCAAAATTGTAGCCAGCGGCGACCTGAACGAATTCAAGATCGCAGAACTTGTGGCGCAGGACGCGCCGATTGATTTCTTCGGCGTGGGGACGGAATTGGCCACCTCGCGCGATGTTCCGGCGCTGAACGTGGTCTATAAGCTGGTGGAGATTGAGGAGAATGGTCGCGTGGAATATAAAACCAAATTCAGCGAGCAGAAAGCTTACGCCCCCGGACGCAAGCAGGTCTTCCGATTCATCCAGGATGGGTATTATCACCACGACATCATTTGCCGCGCCGATGAAAGCGAAGCGAACGCCATCCCGCTGCTGCGGCCGATGATGCGCGACGGAAAGGGCCTGGCGCCGCCTCCCACGATTGAAGAAATTCGCGCTCATGCCCGCGCAAGTCTGGCCGAATTGCCGGATAAGTTTAAGACTTTACATGCGGGTCCACAGTACCCTGTCCTGAAGAGCGCAGCGCTCGTCCGGCTGCATGAGCAGGTGCGGGAACAATACGTGGCAGCTACAAGCGCGGATATTTCCTGACGCAAGACAATGGACAGTCGCTTGGTTTTCCTCGATATCGACACGCAAGTTGATTTTATGCTTCCGCACGGCGCGCTCTACGTGCCGGGAGCGGAACAGATCATTCCGAACCTCCGCGCGCTGATGGGGTACGCGCAGGAGCATCAAATCCCGGTGCTCTCGTCAGCGGATGCGCACCTGCCGGATGATCCAAGTTTTGCGCAGTGGCCGCCTCATTGCGTCGTGGGAACCCCGGGCCAGCGCCGTATTCCTGAAACCCAGCTTTCGCCGTCGCTGGTGATCCCGAATCGCGCGGGCGCTTTCACCCCGCCCCTTCAGCCTGTGGCGCAGGTGATCGTGGAAAAAGTGGATTACGATATCTCGAGTAATCCCAATTTTGACGCGGTGCTCACCGCGCTTGCCCCGGACCGTTTTGTTGCCTTCGGAGTGGCCACTGAATATTGCGTTCAGGCCTCGGCACTGGCCCTGCTCCGTCGGGGATTCCAGGTGGATTTGGTCAAAGATGCTATTCGCGGCATCACTGAGGAAGGCTCTCGAAAGGCGCTTGATGCCCTGCATGCGGCTGGCGCGCGCAGCGTCCAAACAGCGGACGTTGTGGCTGGAAGCTTCCTCACTCACAGGATTTGAAATCCTCAAATCATTTGAAATCTCAGGTGAGCGCGCACGCAGGGGTGGATTATAATAGCTGCAACTTTGATGAGGAGATAAACTTTATGGCGCGTGTTTTGCTGGTCGCAGGTGATGCAACAGAGTCGCTGGATACGTGGTATCCCTATCATCGTCTTCGGGAGGAGGATATCGAGGTTCACATTGCGGCGCCGGTGAAGAAAGTGCTTCACTCCGTCGTTCATGACTTTGAGCCTGATTGGGAAACATATATCGAAAAGCCGGGCTATCGCATTCCGGCCGATGTTGCCTTTGCGGACGTTCGCCCCGAAACTTATGACGGCTTGATTCTGAGCGGCGGCCGCGCCCCGGAATACCTTCGCAACAATTCTGAGCTTCAACGCATCGTGAAATATTTCGTCGAGCACAGGAAACCTATTGCCGCTCTGTGCCATGGCTCGCTCATCCTTGCCGCCGCAGACTCCGTGCGGAATCGCACGATTGCCACCTACGAGGCTCTCCTTCCGGATATCGAACGGGCTGGCGGCAAATTCAAAAACGCTGAAGTCGTGGTGGACGGCAACCTGGTCACTTCGCGCACCTGGATGGACCTGCCCTTTTTCATGCGTGAATTCCTCAAGGTGCTGCGCGCCTCTCAGAAACATCCCGCTCATGGCGCAAAAGCGTCATGAGAGGGACAGTCATTCCCGCATAAGCATTGTTAGCTCTGGCGGAGTGGGATCGGAATTCCGCGTGTCAGCGGGAGGATTCCCGATTGGCTGGGAAATGACAAGCCCGCGGGTGTGCTTTTCAAGGCGCTGGCAGAGCAGGCGGGATCCTTGCTGATGTCTATGCCTGCCACACATTCCTATAGGCAACCTTAAACGACATCCATGAAAGCATCGAAACGTGCTCACCGGAATCCGTCACGTCTTAAATATCTCACCGCGCTGATCGCCCTGGTGGGTTCCGCGTTGATGGCGCAAACGCCCTGGCAGGTTTCTCTGAAACCTTCCGTGGATGCGCGCCGGCTGCCAATCGACCGGGGCGCCGCCGCCTTATGGCAGACGCTGACGAAGCTTAATACACGCGCCAGCCTCCTCATGCTCACTGCCCATCCGGATGACGAAGACAGCGGCATGCTGGCTTTTGTTTCGCGCGGCGAGGGCGCGCGGATCATCCTCCTGACGCTCAATCGGGGCGAGGGCGGGCAGAACGTGATGTCTTCTGACTATTGGGATGCGCTCGGCGTTCTGCGCACGCAGGAATTGCTGGCAGCAGACCGCTACTACGGGGCACAGCAATATTTCACACGCGCGGTGGATTTTGGCTTCTCCAAAACCCAAGACGAATCGCTGGCCAAGTGGGGGCACGAGCGCCTGCTCTACGATGTGGTGCGCGTGGTGCGCATGACGCGCCCGCTGGTGATTACCTCGGTCTGGGTGGGCGGCCCGAGCGACGGCCACGGCCAGCACGAAGTGGCGGGTGAATTGGCGCAGGAGGTCTTCAAGGCGGCAGGCGATCCTCATGTATTCCCGGACCAGATCCGCGCGGGCCTGCGGCCCTGGAAACCGCTCCGAATGTATGCGCGCGTGCCGTTCTTTTCCGTCTCGAATGGAAAGATGTACGACTACGCGACGCGTCAATGGTCGCCTGCCGGCGTCTATGACTATATTCATAAGCGTTGGATGCCCGGCATTCCTGCCGCCGACGTGACGATTCCGGAAGGCGAATACAATCCTCTGCTTGGCCTCTCCTATTTCCAAATCGGCGCTGAAGGCCTGGGCGAACAGAAAAGCCAGAATGGAGGCGTGGGGTTTGTCCCTGCCGGTTCTCGATCGAGCCGATATCACTGCTTTGCATCGCTTGTCCCTGGTGGCGTCAAAGGGACCTCATTTTTTCAAGGCATTGATGCCTCTCTTTTGGGAATCGCCCGCCTCGCGTCAGGCGATGCGAATGATGAATTCCTGAAAGCGGGTTTAGCGGGGATCAGCCGTCTGGTTGAACAGGCGCGTCATCAATTTCGCGCAACAAATCCGGAAGGGATTGCGCCCACGCTGGCGAAGGGCCTTAAAGCAACGAATGAGCTGATGGCGCGCGTTCAGGCCAGCAGCCTGCCGGACGAGGCGAAATACAACATTGATTTCGAGCTGGGCGTGAAGCAGGCTCAATTTAACAGCGCGATTCTTCAATCACTGGGGATTTCCATGCAGGCCGTGGTGACTCCGTTCCCTGCGCCCAAAAGAAATCCTTTCGAATCGGGCTTTGCTCCCACATTTTCGGTTGCAGTCCCAGGGCAAACGTTTCATGTTGAAGTCCGCATCGTCAACCCCAGTTCTGTCGCGGTAGACCTCAATCGAATCTCGCTCTCCAACCCTAGCGGAGAAAATTGGACCATTCAACTGCTCAGCCAGCCGACCGGAACGATCGCCGATGGCAAGGCAACAACTGCGCTGTTCAAAGTTACAGTTCCCTCGTGCCCGGCGTTCACCCGACCTTATTTCTGGCGTCCGAATATCGAGCAACCCTATTACGACATCCTGGATAAGAGATACCTTAACCTGCCTTTCGCTCCATATCCGCTGACCGCCTCGGCGGATCTGACTTACGATGAGGCGCAAATTCGATTTGCGAAAGTCGTGCAGACAGTTGAAAGGATACGGGGCGAGGGTACGGTGCTTGAGCCGCTTGTGGTCGGGCCGGCCATTTCCGTCTGGACTACGCCGCGGGCCGGAATCATTCCACTCGACACCCAAAGCGCCTCTTTAAGCGTCACGATTCGCAGCAGCACGGAAGGGCCCACAAAAGGCGTCGTCCATCTTAACCTCCCGCCAGGGTGGACTTCCTCTCCGCCAATGGCTGATTTTTCGCTCGCTGGAAACGGCCAAAGCCAGGCGCTGAACTTCAGGATACATGCCGCCCACTTGCAACATAAATCCTATACCGTAACGGCTGTGGCGGAAGACGATGGGCGGGAATATCAGAGTGGCTTTGAGCGGATCGGCTATGCGGGCCTCGAACCTTACAATTTCTATCAGCCAGCCACTTATCGCGTCACAGGTGTGGACCTCAAAATCCCTTCCGGTCTCCGCGTGGGCTACGTCGAAGGAACCGGAGACGAAGTGCCGCAGGCGCTTGAGAGCCTCGGCATCAGCGTTCATTCTCTCTCGACACAAGACCTTGCGACAGGGAACCTGGCTTCCTACGATGCGATTGTTCTGGGGGTGCGAGCCTATGCCGCGCGGCAGGATGTGAAAGCGTACAACGCTCGACTCCTGGATTATGTTAAAAACGGCGGCGTGCTGATTGTGCAGTACAACACGCCGGAATTCGATCACGATTACGGGCCCTATCCTTACTCTTTGACGCAAAATCCGCAAGTGGTCGTGGATGAGGATTCCAGGGTGATAATCTTGAAACCGGAGAATCCGGCATTCGAGTGGCCCAACAGGATTACGGCGCGCGATTTTGACGACTGGGTCGAAGAACGCGGTCACGGGTTTATGACTTCCTGGGATCCGCGCTACGAGGCGCTGATTGAGACTCATGACTCCAATCAGCCTCCGCAAAAAGGCGGGCTGCTCTATGCACGCTACGGCAAGGGCGTTTATATTTACGACGCATTGGCCTTCTACCGGCAGTTGCCGGAGGGTGTGCCGGGCGCCTATCGAATCTTCGCCAATCTGGTGAGTCTGGCTAAAAATCCAGAGTTACACGCTTCGCCGAAGTGAAGGTTGCGGGGTATCGCAACGTATTACGTTCCTGTACCATCATCCCGACGGCGGATGCGTTTGTGGGCCCAGCAGGATTCGAACCTGCGACCAACGGATTATGAGTCCGCCGCTCTAACCGGCTGAGCTATGGGCCCAAGTCTGTGGTTTCGATGGGTTGTGCATTTCTGGAGCTCTATACAGGAACTTGCTATCGATCTGAGAGCATTCCCGGAAGACGCATCCATCTTAACCTTTTGCAGGTCAGCTAAGCAAAGACAACTTAACATCTGACTCAAAAAGATGGCAAGCAACGCAGTCTTTGATTTCATGGGCAGCATGCGCAGTGCGTGATTCAGTTGTAACAGAAGCAAAAGGATTGAATGAAAGCAGTTTAACAACCGAAAGAGACAAAGGCGGGGAAGGGAAGCGGAGAGGGAGGAAATACCCAGCACCTACATAAGTAACCGCCAGCCCTGGATTTACCTGATGTAACAGATAAGACGCGTGTCAGACGCGCTGAGTTTCACGCTGAACGCGGGTTACCTGCTGCCTGAGACGTGGTTGAACGAAGGAGAAGGTAAAGAAGCTCTCCTTTCCCGCGTCTGGGCTTGCCTCATTTATTTTTTGTTAAGCCTTCCGGCCTTGCGTGGCAGAAATGATCTTATTCCGAGATTCAGGATCGCGCCCTGTGGGAACAAGAGCCAAACTGCCGTATGGGTTTCTTCAAGATGTATGGCGCGAATCCGCCGCGCCGCTCATTTGAAGTCCGGACGATTTGCCGTCGTAGGGATCAATGACCAGTTGATCCCCGACCTCTGTCCGGCTTCGGAAGATCGTGTGAGCGGGCAGTTCAATCACGCTTTCGGCGCGGAAATTGGGCCGCGTAATCGAGAACGGCCGAACCAGTTCCCGGAGGCCCACCACCTTGAAATTCTTATCAATGAAGACCACGTCGATCGTGAAGAGCATGCCGATCGTGTGAATGGAGTTCCCGGGCACGATCCAGCATCCCGCCTCAGGATTCAACGATCTCTTTCCGAGCAGGCCGATAAGACGACCCAGGAAAGAGTCAGCCACCTTGACGCGGAACGCCAGGAAGGTCTCTTTCGTCTTGTTGTACACGAACATCTCACTGCATTTTTGAGGCATAACTGTTTTCTCGCCTGGGATGCTCCGCCTGGCGCTGGATAGCCTACGGACGGGCGGTCGAAGGGCTGGCTGCCGACGTCGCGCGCACAGTATCCGCTCTTTGCGTCGTCACGAACTACAGCGCGATCCGCCTGCTCCGCGAATCTCCTCCACACTGGATGTCACGATGATCAGAGTCGCCGGAACTGATCGCGTCCGTATTCCCTGAACAAGAGAAACCCATCGCCTGAATTAGCGAGGGGCCTTCTTTCTCATCCTGAAAACCAAAATAACCAGCACCATCACAGCGAGCGCTCCCGAAATGACTCTGATTAACATCACGTTATCCATACTTTTCCTCCAGATTTAGGATTTACAAAACTCGATCAACACGCTGCTTAAGGCCTCGTGTTGTTTAGCTTTCGAACCGAATACAAACGCGCTGGGTGACGCTCTCTAACCCTGTAGCGGCCGCGCTTTCACCGGCGAATTCGGCGGCGATGAGGACATCGCCGCTACAGTGACTGTCACTTAATCATCGAGAAGCTCTTCATCAGCGTGATGACCGCGGGCGCGACGGTTACGATAAAGATGCTCGGAAAAATGAAGAAGACCAGCGGGAGAACCAGTTTGATGGTTGTCTTTGCGGCCATTTCTTCGGCCTGCTGTCTCCGTTGTGTGCGCAAAGCGTCTGAAAAAGCTCCCAGTGACCTGGAAATAGGCGTTCCAAACCGTTCCGTTTGGATCAGCATGTTGACAAACGAGCGGACGTTTTCCACATCCACACGGTCTGCCATATTGCGCCAGGCGCCGATACGCGGATTGCCAGCCCGTTGCTCAAGATTGATTTGCAGAAACTCTTCGCTCAATTCCGGGTGGCTGACGCTCAACTCCTTGCCCACATGGACGATGGCCTGATCCAGGCCAAGGCCAGCCTCCATGCAAATAACCAGAAGGTCCAGAGCGTCAGGCAAGCTGAGCCGGATGCGCTCGCGCCTCTTCTTGATGGCCTGATTCACCCAGACATCCGGCAAAAAGAAGGCCGCAACAATCGCCAGGATAAACCAGAAAAAGACGTTGCCTTTAACCCAGAATGCAACTGCCAGACCCAACACGACCGGCAGGAGAAGCCTTACCCCAAGAAAGAGATCGACGTGCGAGCGCTTTCGGTAACCGGCCAGAGACAGGCGTCGGACCAACTCCGGGTTCGGCTCGCCTCCAAACAGGCTGCGGAACCATCCAAAGGGTTTGGCAAAACGATCAGCATTGATGCCGGTCCACCAGGTTGGCCTGGCCGTTCCCGAGGGGAGCGTACGGTCCTGCTCCGTCACTTCTGCCAGCAGGGCGCTCTCCGCAGTAGGGCGACTCAACCAGAAAAAGAGGAAGAAGAAGCCCAAAAGGAATCCGATGCCGGTAATGGCGATGAGAAGGTCCATGGATTTACACCTTGATGTTGATGATCTTCCGGATGATCAGCACTCCGATGGTCATCATACCGAGGCCCGCATAAACCAGATGCAGCCCCAGCGGATCAGAAAGCAACTTCTTCTCATAATCGTGATTGATCAGGTTGATCACGAGGAATACCAGAAAGGGCAACGTGCAAAGAATCCAACCGGTCAGCCGGCCTTGCGCCGTGTAAATCCGCAATTGCCCGCGCAGCCGGATTCGCTCGCGCATCACGGCGGACGTTTTATCGAGCACCTCCGCCAGGTTGCCTCCCGTCTCTTTCTGTATCAGAATGGCGGCGGCCAGAAATCGGACATCTTCCAACGGCACGCGTTCCACCAGATTCAAAATGGCCTCGCGGATGGGCAATCCCAGATTCTGCTGTTCAAAGACAATGCGGAATTCCGAGGCTACTGGCTCTGAAATCTCCTCCGCGACCATCTCAATGGCTGAAGTCACGGTATGGCCCGCTCTGAGCGCGCGCGACATCAGGTCAACCGTCTCAGGTAATAAAGCGTCAAAGCGCCTGAAGCGAGCTTCGCGCTTGATCCAGAGGTAGACGAAAGGCAAGGCCCCGCCGGCGATCGCGACGATCGCTAGCAGCGGCAGAATCTGAACCCAGAACTGAATCAGCCAGCCGAGGAAGACCATCGCCACGAGCGAGCCCAGTAAAAGGGCGCCAACACTCCAGTTTTGGCCGGATTGGGCAATAAAAAGCCTCAGCCGAAAGACGCCCGGAATTTGCCGAAGCAGGCTATCCAGCCACGGAATCGAGCTGAGAGCCTCCTGTTTCAGAATGCTGGCATCCCCGACGTCCACCGTATAGAGGCTTCCGATATGCTTCAGATGTCGCTCGACGTCTTCCTCAGCCTTGGAAGGCATCAGGGCAAACATCACCACGCCGAAGCACAGCAGCAGAAGCAGCAGGAAGAGAAGCAAAGGAGACATAGAGTCCTCTCTATCGCACCTCAACGGAATGCTCAAAGAGATTCGCCGGCACCGGAATGCCGGAAGCTTTCAGCTTTTCCGCAAATTTAGGCCGAATTCCCGTGGCCGTAAACGTTCCGATCACGCGGCCGTTTTCCGCGATCCCGCGCTTTTGAAACAAAAAGATGTCCTGCATGCTGACCACATCCTCGTCCATCCCCGTAATTTCGGTCAGGTGCGTAACGCGGCGCGTGCCATCGCTCATACGCGAAACCTGCACCACAATCGCGATGGCGGAAGCGATCTGCTGACGGATTGCCCTTTCCGGGAGATTCAGGTTGGCCATCAGCGCCATGGTTTCGATTCGTGAGATTGCGTCGCGCGGGCTATTGGCGTGGATGGTGGTCAGCGAGCCGTCATGGCCTGTATTCATGGCCTGCAACATATCGAGCGCTTCCTCGCCGCGAACCTCGCCCACGATGATGCGGTCGGGGCGCATGCGGAGAGAATTGATCACCAGTTGTCGCTGCTTGACGGCGCCTTTCCCTTCCACGTTCGCGGGGCGGCATTCCAGGCGCACCACGTGCTTCTGCTTGAGCTGTAATTCGGCGGAGTCTTCAATCGTGACAATTCTTTCCCGGTCTGAAATGTAGCCCGAGAGAACGTTCAGAAAAGTGGTTTTGCCGGCGCCCGTTCCGCCAGAGATTACAATGCTAAGCCGAGCTTTAATCGCGCCTTTCAATAATTCCAGCATCGGAGGCGTCAGAGTGCAGTTCGACAGAAGATCATCCGCCGTCAAAGGGGTATGGCCGAACCGGCGTATGGAAACTATCGGTCCATCAATAGCGAGCGGTGGAATAATGACGTTAACCCGCGAGCCATCCAGCAGCCGGGCGTCCACCATGGGCGACGATTCATCCACGCGCCGCCCGACGCCGGAGACGATCTTCTCAATGATGTGCATCAAATGCGCGTCATCCTTGAACATCACGTTCGTCTCTTCGAGCATTCCCGCCCGCTCCACATAGACGTGTTTATAGGTGTTCACCAGGATGTCGTTAATGGTGGGGTCCTGGAGCAGAGGCTCCAGCGGCCCCAATCCGAACACTTCGTCCAGCACCTCGCGCGAAAGCCGGTCTCGCTCCGCGCCGCTCAGCGGGACGCCCAGGTTCCCGACGAGATCCTGGATCACCGAGAAGACCTGAAGCCGGATGCGGTTATCGCGGATGTGCGCGACTTTTTCGAGATCAATCCGGCTGAGCAAATCCCGGTGCACGGAAGACTTCAGTTCCTGATAAGTCTTGAAATCCAACCCTGACTTCTTCCGGTCGTCACCCGCTCGCAACAGACTGCCTTCCGCTAATGTTGTTGCCGGGTTCATTTCCCCCATAAGTTCTCCCTGGCTTGCCGCGCCGCCTGTCAGCGACCCCACAAGCCGCGAATTCCTTTATTG
>Ga0209061_1002889_pt1 | contig 20156 bp, 20 predicted proteins | sample Coa_R1_10_FD_187157 | JGI IMG/M metagenome (GOLD analysis project Ga0209061, IMG submission 187157) | Surface soil microbial communities from Centralia Pennsylvania, which are recovering from an underground coalmine fire - Coalmine... | ecosystem: Environmental > Terrestrial > Soil >...
CAGCTCGACTGCGTCAGCTTTGAACTCGTCGCTATAACGGGTACGCCCCTTGGGCCCACTTGCCACGTACATATCCTCCTTCATTCATGGCACGGGCACGGTGTCCGGTCGAAGGGGGGAGGTTCAAGGTGGCGGCGCGTACCCAGCCCCGCACCGTCGTAGCAGGGAGGCCGAGGGACCTGGCGATCTTCCTGTGCCCGGCCCCGGACACCTTGGCGACGAGCGCCCCAATAACTAGCTTCGCGGTGTCCCTCCGCCGGGGTAGGCACCAGCCCGGGAGCACCACGTGGGCAGACTTGCAGGACCGGCAACGGGCCCGAGGAGGCCTCAGCTCTACGGCTGCACCGCCGGGGCCACGGAGCTGCCGGTGCCTGGCGTAACCCCAAGGCGCCAAGGGCCCAGCGCAGCGCGGGCAGCAGAGCAGCCCAGCCCGCAGTTGGGCGAGCGCGTCCTTTTCGTTCGCCACGACCAGCACAAAAGACCACCTCTTGATAATCGTCTGCCCAGGGCACTGAGGGGAAGGGCGTGTTCGTGTTGCAGCCTCGCGGCCAAAAGGCCCTGAGCGCAACCGGCAGGCCGCTGAGGACCACAACGCCTTGGTCCATCTCTGGGTCAGCGACAGCAACGATGACCACGGTTCGTCACCAATTTCAGTGCCGCTCTCTTATCCGGCCGTGATCATTCAGTGAGTCGTATAACACGTGACAACACCCGCTCAAAGGGATCGACGACTTTGCCGAGCAGGCGCTGGGTGGCTCGCCGGTAGCGGAGCGAGAACCAGATGATCACCAAGTGGAAGACCAGGATCAAGGAGATGCCGGTCAGCCCCATGGCGAGGCCGAGCTCGTGGTTGGCGTTGTAGCTTCCAAGCACGATGGCCGCGAACTCGTGCGGGGCCCCGTGAATGATCACCATCACTGTGTGCACGAAAATGAAGAGCGCGAAGGCGCAGAGGCCTAGGAAATGCAGGCTCCTAGCGCCTTGCTTGCCTCCGAAGAGCCGCGTGTACCAAGGGAACTGGCCGATCACCGAGGGCGACATAGCTGCGCCGGTGGCTACCTGGAAGGGGAAAGGATGAAGATGACGAAGAAGTAGGACAGTTTCTGTGCCGCGTTGAACGGCTGGCCGGGCAGGAGCGGGGGAAAGTGGAAGCTCAGGTACGACCCCACGGCCTTCACTGCGTCGGGGAAGATGGACCAGCTGGTCGGGACGAGGTAGTGCCAGTAGCCGGTGGCGAACACCAAGGCGACATAGACGGCACCAGTGAGCACCCAGAACTGCACCGACATGAAGTGCCAGTGGCGGCCGAGCCCCCAGGTTCTTGCGGCCCGGTAGGGCGAGCGCCGGCGACCAGGCTTCCTCCTCGTCAAGCGACGACCAGGGCTTGCCCCATCTCCGCTGCGTCGCTGCACGCCTGCTCAGGGGTTGCTTGCGCCTGGTGGCCAACGTCGTCCATGCCCGCACGGTCCTGCCTGAAGGGCGCCGGCTCGTCGCTGCGCCCTAGCTCGTCGAGCGAGCCGGTGCCCACGCCTTCAAGGATCACCCGTTCCGAGCGGTTCCCGGTGCCGGCCTCGTACGCCCAGCGGGCCAGGACCCCGAGCCGGTTGCCCCAGCCGGCAAGGAACGCCAAGTGGACGAAGGCCCAGGCGGCCTTGCCTGGCAAGCCGGACAAACGCAGGCCGAAGGCGTCAGCCACCGCGTCACCCGCTGAGATGGTCGCCATGGTGCCGAGGTCGAGGTAGCGGAACGGGCCAAGGGCCGGCCGACCTGTGACCCTTTGCTGGATCAGCCGCGCCGCTGGCCGCATCAGCCAGCAACCTGCAGACGCGATGGCTGGGCAAAGGGCGCGCTCGCTGGCGGGGTAAAGGGCGCGCTCGCCGGCAGGCACGCCCGGCGGGCCACCGGGCTAGCATTACCTCCATGGCCGTAACGACCGAGGTCGAGCTGCCCAGCGAAGCCCCAGACATGACGACCTCCGAGCTGCACGAGCATCTCCTTTCTCGGCTAGCGGCGGCTGTCGAGTACGCGTTAGCCGGCAAGGCGCTCGTGCTAAAGGACATCTTCGTCCGCCTCGAGGGGAAGGAGCAGAAAGCTCCTGACCTCCTCGTCGCCCCTTACGCTCCGCCGGGCGCTCGCAAAGTTTATGCCGTGCCCGACGAGCCGGTGCCTCTAGTGACCGTCGAAGTCATATCGGAGGACAACTACTCGGGCCCAGGGAAGAAGCTGCTCGAGGAAAAGCGGGCGTTCTTCGGCCGCATGGGGGTGCCACTACATATCGAGGTCGACCCGAACCGTGCGGCGATCACGACATGGGCCAACCGCAGCGGCGTGCTGGAGCGCACTGGGATCGGCACTACCTACGATGGCCCTCAACTAGGCGGTGTCCGCATAGAAGCCCGCCAACCCGGGGAGGTGCACGTGTACCTGCCCGATGGCAGGGAGGTCCTCAACCCCGGGGCCGAGTTAGCCCGCTGGTACGCAGAGGCGGCCAGGGCCGAAGCCGAGGCTGAAAGGGCCGCCAAGCTTGCTGAAAGGGCCGCCCAGCTTGCTGAAAGGCTCCGTCAACTCGGTATCGACCCCGACCAGGACTAGCTTCGGGTTATTGACTCGGGTCAGGCACGTCCCAGAGGACAGTGGAGGGGCCGACCTAACCAGGACTGGCCTTGGTGGGCGGCGCCCGGTCCTGCTACCCGCGGGCGTGGCGGGCCGGGCGCCGCCTCTTGAGAGGACCCTTGGTGAGCAGCGCTACTCGGGGCCCTGGTGAGGAGCGCTATTCGGACGCCCCCGCCTGGACCGGCGGAGTACCAAACTCGGTGGTAGGTGCTGTTTCAGCCATGCCTACAGCGGAAGCCGGTACAACCTCGACCGGCTGGTCGGGCGCCAGCGCCTTCAGGGCCATCCCGCCGAGCACTGCCAGAAGGAGCCCTGGGCCCAGGTTGGCCCCCACTTGGTTGACGAAAGCGGCCAGGTGCCCGTCGGCCGGCCCGTAGGTTACGGCGGACTCGAAAATATGTGAAGCGGCCGGCCCGACTACGAGCCAAGCGCCGGCGGCCACCGCCACCAAACCAGCGATGGCGAAAGGACGCGCAACGGCCCGCCACTTCGGCGTTTGGATCAGCACCGAGAGCCCGGCAAAGACTCCGGCAGCGCCGGGGACGAGGTGCAGGAGCCAGTTGGCCCGCGTCCATTGCCAAGCGCTCGCGGCGATGGCGTGGTAGCCGAACAGCGGGCCCACATAGCCCACTATTCCTGCCCACGCACCCACCAATACCATGAGCACCCCTATGCCCGCCATGCCCGCCGGCCTAGATGCCACGAGGGCGCCGAGGCGGCGAGGGCCGAGCTGCACGGTGTGCCCACCGGTTGTTGCCACGTGCACTGCCATCAACAAACCTCCTTACTGCGTCCTGGGCTGCCCAGGCGTGGGAGCCTCGGGCAGCTCTCTTTGAGCAGGGATACCCACGTGGGGGGCACCCCCAAACGTGGCGATGGCGCGCCTGAAGCCGGCGCCTGGCAGCGGTCCTTGAAAGGCCGCCACTGGGGCGCCGGCTTCGTAGGAGCGCTCGCTCAGGTACCGGCTATGGCCACGACCGGCAAGTCGGCGCTGAGGCCGGCCGGCGTCGGGTAGGGGTGAGCATTGCCGAACCCGTACACCTGGCCGTTGCTGCCGGCCATGAAGTACCCGCCGTCGTCAGGTGTCAGCGCGATGCCTACGACGTCGTGGACGTGGATCCCCTCTCCTGGCAGAGAACCCAAGAAGTGCACGCCGGTGCCGAAGATGAAGGCCCCGCCGTCTGCGCCTACCAAAACGTAGCCCTTGCCGGTTGAGGAGGGCAGGATCGCTTGAATGTCGTGCACGTGCTTACCGATGCCTGGCAAGGAGCCGTAAAAGCGCGCTGAGCCGAAGGTGAAGACTCCGCCGTCGGCACCAACGAGCAAGTACCCGCTGCCGTTGGCGGAAGCGACCATGCCCACGATGTCGTGCACGTGCAGGTGCAGGCCGGGGATGGAACCGTGGAAGCGGGCGTCGCCGAAGCTGAACATCCCGCCGTCTTTGCCGATCAGCCAGTAGCCATGCCCGTCAAGGGTCGGTGCGATGGCAGTGATGTCGTGGGGGTGGACGCCGATCGCGGGAGGGTCGCCGTAAAACTTAGCGTCCCCGAAGGCCTTCACGTAGCCTCCTGAGGTCACGACCCAGTACCCCTTGCCGTTCGGCGTGCTAGCTATGCTTACGTCGTCGCCGGCCGCAGCTGGGAAGTAGGCCCCGCCCAGGCTCGGGGCCCCGCCCAGGCCGAAGACGGCCCCGTTGTGGGCAAGGAGCCAGTAGCCACTCGGCGGGAAGGCCACGCTTTCCAAGTAAGCGGCAGAGGCTGAGCGCTTGAAGCCAGCTGTCCCCGAATAGACGGCGCGCACTGAGTGTTTGCCGCCCTTCCAGTAGCTGGTCCGGCAGTAGGCGTGCCCCCCGCTCACTGGTTGGCCGCTGCAGCCTGCGATCGGGTGCCCGTTCTCGACGAAGACCACCGAGCCGCCCGTCGCAGCAGGTGAGATGGTGGCGACGTAGGTTAGCGCTTGGCCTATCTGGGCGGGGTTGGCCGATGCCGTCACCGTGGTCGTCGTCGCCTGGGCCGTCACGTGCCTTGGGGTTGGCGGCGTGGGCGGGCTAGTGCGGGGCGCTACCGACGCCTCGATGTTGCCGGTTAAGGTGGCACGGTAGACGCCTGGTGCAGGGTTCTTCACCCCTGTTGCCACCACGTCGATGTAGCTTCCAGCGGGTACGGTCGCCCCAAGCGTCAAGGTCACCGAGTTGCTCCCTCCGCCGACCAAAGCGCTCGGGTGCGATGAAAGAGCAGCGTTGCTCAGGTCCGCCACAGTGTAGGCAGCAAAGGCGACAGGGAACACGGTCCCCGCCGGTGCTACCAGCTTGATGGTGTCGTGGCCGGCGACCAGTGTGGCGGCAGCCTTCAGGTCGCCGATCGTGTACGTCGCCGTCGCGCCCGGGGCGGTCGAGCTGAGCTCGATGCTTGCGAGCTCGGGTGCCGGCGCCGCGGTGATCGTGTAGGACGGCACGGTCGCAGGCACCGTGTCAGCGCTCGTCGACACCAAGAAATTGGCTGCCGAGCCACCGTAGCTGCCCGCGCCCGGGTTGGTCACCCCGGTCACTTCGACGAACACGCTGTCGCCTGCACCGAGCGCCTTCGGCACTGTGGCGACGAGCTGGTTGGGGCTCGACGAACCCGCCACCGCGGACACATGGACAGAAGATGCCGGGAGGTTCGCGGAGGCCGACGAGTTGGACGAGTCGACCACTGTGACGGCAGCGCTCGCAAAGGAGGTACCCGCGGGTGCGACGAGGGTCACGTTCCCCCCGGCGGGGACAGCGGTCGTCGGCTTGAACCCGACTATGTACTCGACACCGCTTGCTCCAGCTCGCGTCTCGGACACGGCTATGGTCGCGTCGGAAACTGACGTCCCAATGACGAACCTCGCCGTCGCCGCCGGAGCGCCTGCGGGCGCAGCAGCGCTCACGAGGTCCGACTGGGGTGTGTTCGGGTTGCGCACGCCGTCTATCACGACGGACAGTTCGTCTCCTGACGCGACCGGGGCGGAAACAGAGATGAGCACCTGTTGGCCCGTTCGCCCGCCGCCTATGGGCCCGACGGACACCGCTTGAGCTGTGGCGGAGCTGTGGGTGGTGAGGTCCTCTACCTTGTAGTCGGCCGGCGACGTCGGGAAGCCGACATTGTCGTCGACGCTCGCCCCGGCCGAGGAGCTCACAGATATCTTGTCTCCCACCGCCAAGGCGGAAGCCGCCTTAAATACGCCGATCGTGTACGTCGAAGATCCGCCCACCAATGCGGGCGAAGCGACGGGGCTGAAGGCCGGAGCTGTGGTAGCGCCCACGATCGAAAAGCTCGTCGTGGAGGCTGGTGTCGTGTTCTGGGAGGTCGAGATCCCAAGGCTGTAACTGCCGGCGCTCGGCGGGTTGGTGACGCCGATTATGTTGATTGAAAGCGAACTGTTGGCCGGGACGGACTTCGAAAGCTTGATCGTGACGCTGCGGCCACCATCGGCCAGGGTCACGCTGGAGGGGATTTGCGTGCCGCTGGAGCTCGTATTGTCAATGATGAAGTAGTCGTTTTGCCCGGAAGGGAACGTCGGGCCCGACGCCGACGCGATCGTCACGGTGTCCTTGCCCCCAGCCAGGGCGGAGGGCGTCGTGAAGCCGACCGTCAGGTTGGCGGTGCCGCCTGCGACGTCGGGGTCAGCGGTCGCGGTCGCATTGAGCACCGAGCCATTGCCGATCGTGTAATGCTCTGTCTGTACCACGCTTTGTGCTGTGGCCTGTTGTGCACTACTTATAGCTGCCACGCTTGACAGGAGCGCTATGGCTGCGACACTCGTACCAATACCAATAGGTTTACGAAGCATTTGGTTCCTCCTGAGTTATTAGAGGCCAGGCGCGCCCGCCCGTGTACTTCTGTGCGTACTAGTACGTTACCCTCCGCTCTCGCGTGTTACACGTGGAAATTCGTGAGGTTCACAAAATCTTCACACAATGCTCAAAAGACGCGCAAATCGTCCCCGTTTGGCAAGTAGGCGCGCGAGGTCTTGGGGGCCGCTCGAAGCGCCGGGCCGGCAGCGCCTTGGCCACCTTTAGGGCACCTGCCGGCCCGGTCACCGAGGAGCCCCCCGTAGGGGCCCGCTGGCGGCAGGCTGGAGCCGCCAGCCCTCGGCCGCCCATGACCCAAGTCATGCCCCAAGGCTCGATGAACAACTAGTTCCCGTTCCTAGGTGAGGCCAAACCTCTGAGCCCGCCTAGTGCCCCGCCGGCCGACTGGCGGTGGCCACCGGGGGGCCAGCTAGTGTCGGTCCTGGTATGGACGACAGGGTTGGACTTCGCTCAGGAAGGGCGCTCGGCCGTCGCCTCGCGTCCCACCGTGGCCGCTGGGGCCTCGCGGCGTGGACGAGCTGCCTCGCGTTAGCCCTGGGCGGCTGCGGCGTGGGCGTCGCCGCCGGAGGGGAGAACGCCGCCACTCATCCTGCTACTGGCATCTTCGTCTCGCCGACTGTAGGGGCAGGCAACGTGTCGGGCCGCCCCCAGCCGGTGGTCGCTGTCCACCCCCCGTCGAGCACCCCGCCGTCGCCGCTGCCGGTGGGCCTGCAAGCGACCGTGGCAGCGATCAAGTCCGCCCTGAGCGCGGGCTGTTGGGAAGACGCCCACGCCGGCAACTTGTACGGCGCGTGGGACCAGCTGTTTTGGTGGGACGGTGACTGCGCCACCTCAGTGGGCGACCAGGTCACGGTCGAGCTGTACCCCTCAGCCGCCAAAGCCTCTGAGGAGGCTCACCACCTGAGCCCTGACGCCCTCCAAGCCCGCTACTTGTCGGGGGCGGTGCTGGTAGACGTGTACACGAGCGCGGCTCCGTCGGTGCTGTCCGAGCTTTCTAGCGTTAAGGGCCTGAGGCTCGTCGCCGGTTACGGCGGTGGCTAAGGTGCCCACCGCCGGGGGCCTGCAAGGCTGAGCACTGCCGGGCCGTGGGGCACTCCAGGGCGGCTCGCCGCTCGGCCACAGGCGCCCTTGCAAGCCGACGGTCGGCCAGCGCTCAGGCCAGGCGGGCTATGTCACGCACCAGTAGTGCCGACACCATCGCCATGACTACTAGGTAGAGCGCTGCTGCTGCCCAGCGCCGGGCGTGGTCAGCCAAGAAGAACCTTCTTACGGCACGAACGTCGAACACGAGCGCAACTACCGCCACAGGGACGCCGATCGCCGGCCCGATGAGCGGGGCTTCCGACAGCCACGGCGCGAGGACCGGGAACACGATGTAACTGAGTAGGCAGCGGGTGGCCGAGAGCAGGATCGAAGAGGAAAAGAGGTTGTAAACCTGCTGTTCTCCGGCGGGGTCGGGCACCCTTAGCACCCAGCGGGCGAAGCGGTCCGCCCTCCCGTGCGCCCGGTGGGCGCGCTCAGCGCCTCCCCGCTTAGCCGGCCGTGGGCCTAGAAGCCCTTCTGGAGCGGCCGGGGAGCTGCTGAGGCCGGCCGTGACGGTACTGCTGCTGCTTGCGCCCACGTAGGGCCAACTTAGCTCCGTCTGCCCAGTTTGCCCCAGTCGCCAAGGAGCGCCCGGCTCCAGGGGAGAGGTTGCCGACGCCGAGGGCTTGGTGCCCTTTTCCCTGGTACAGCGGCTGGCGGTACCTAGGTGGAGGCCCAGCTACCAGGCCCGCTGCGAAGATTGAGGCCGTCGGCGGCCATGCCAGGCTGGCTTAGTTCTTGACCGGCGTGCCGGCGGGTGAGACCACCCACCAGGTCCCGCCGTAAGTCTCCACGCCCTCTCCTGTCACCATGCCGGGCGCGGTGTCCTCTTCGTAGGTGTAGAGGGGATGGTCCTTGTAGAGGACCTGACGGCGACCTCCTGGGCGCTCGAAGCTGGACAGGAGCTTAGGGTTGACGCCCGGGCCAGCCCGGGGCTCCCCGCTTGCCAAAAGCGGTGGCCAGACGATGGCGCAGGAGCCCACGCAAGTGCTCGTGCCCGGCGGGTCGGAGCTCAAGAGGTAAAGGGTGTAGCCCGCAGAGGTGACGAGGATGTCCCCGTAGCCCTTCACGTAACGCTCGTCTACCGTGCCGTTGGTGGACGAGGCAGCCGTCGTCACGCTGGGCCCGCTCACATAGGATCCCCCACAAGCGGCCAGGCCGGTAGCGGCCACAGCGGACAATGCGAACCACAGGGCCCGCCGACGGTAGAGGGAGCGCAACCTAAAAGGCGAAGGGCTCTGACAAGTCAGCTGTTCGAGCTTACCCGCGCTCCCGGCACAAAAGGACCACGGTCGTCCCAAGTTGCCTGCGTACGAGGCCCTGGCGCCGAGCGAGCGCGCCGTCGAACAGAGCCGACAGTTCCTATGGGCTCAGGCACTGGCTGGCCGGCGCAGGAGCACCTCTTGGGCGGCGCTGGCGACCAGGGCGCCCTCGCGCGAGAACACTTGTACCGAGGCCAGGCCGCGCGAGGCGGCAATGGAATAAGCCGAAGCGCTGAAAAGGAGCCACTCGTCGGCTCGGAAGGGCCGGTGGAACCAGAGCGCATGGTCCAAGCTGACTGGCCTCCAGGGCAGCTCGGGTCTACAGCGGTCCTCGTGGAGAGCTCCCACCACCCATGCCGGCCCGGTGTCGGAGACGTAGGCAAGGGCCGCCGCGTGCGTGAAAGGGTCGTCTGGCAGCCTCTCGCGCACCTTGGCCCAGCTGCACGAAGGCCCCTGTGTGCCGCCGGGCGCTGCCCTGGGCCCTTCGCCAGCGTCCGGGGTGAGCCAGCGGCCCGTGTGGCCGAAACGGCCCTGGACAAGACGGAGCTCGAAAAGCGGGCTCCAGGCAAGGTCTGCGCCGTGCTCGGGGCCGGCGACGCTCGGCGGCTTACTGAGCTGTACGTCGGCAGCCGGAACCGGGGGGGCGGAACTGGTCTGGAAGGAGGCCGACATGTTCAAGATCGCCCCTGAGGACTGGCGGGCCACTACTTGACGGGCGAGGAAGCTCTTGCCGTCGCGCAGGCGCTCGACTTCGAAACGGACGGGCTCGGACGCGTCACCCATGCGCAAGAAGTATGCGTGCAAGGAGTGAGGCGTGAACCCTTCTTTGACCGTGAGCTCCGCTGCGCGCAGCGCTTGCGCTACGACGTGGCCACCGTAGAGGCCCTCGAAGGGGTAGCTGCGTGAGGCTCCGACGTAGGTGTCGGGGCCGTGGGGCACGAGCTCGAGCAGCGGGGCGAACCCGCCCCCCGGAGCGGGGCCATCGCCAATAGGGCTCAATTGGAGTCGATGCGCGGGAACACGCTGTACTCCAAGACGAGCTTTATGCTCGCCGCGATGGGGATGGCGACCAGAGCGCCGATGATCCCGAGCAGCGCGCCCCCGATCAGCACCGCGAGGACCGTGACCACGGGCGTGACCTTTACCGCTTGGCGCATGACGCGCGGGACGAGGAGGTAGTCCTCGAAGAAGCGGTACCCGACGTAAAACGCGGCCGTGGCAATGGCGACGGGCAAAGAGACGGCGAGGGCGACGAGCGAGACGACGACGCCGGCGACGGTGGAACCGACCACCGGGATCAAGTCGAAAAGAGCCACCAGGAGGCCGAGCAGCAGCGGGTAGGGGATCCCCCACGCGAGCGCCCACAAGAAAGAGCCGATGCCGGCGACCAGCGAAGTGAACATGTTACCTAGCAGGTAACCGCCCACGCCGGCGAGCACCTCGTCCATGATGGCCCCAAAACGGTCCCGACGGCTCCTCGGCACGAGCTGAGAAAAGAACTTCTTTATCGACGGCAAAGCGGCGAGGAAGTAGACGGAGAGGACTATTACGATAACGAACGACGCAGCGGTCGAGACCACTGCCTTTCCTGCCCCGAGGGCTCCCGAGGCGAAGTACTTGGCAAACGAAGTCGTGCTTATCTGGCGCAGATCCGAGGACAGGTGGAGCCTTTTGGCGATGTGGCCGAGGGCGCCCTTGCCGGTGGCGACCTGCGAGCGCCACTTGGGGGCTTCTTTTATGAGCTGGTGGACTTCTGTGTTGATGGGCGATATGGCCGAGTACACGAAAGCCCCGACGACGCAGAGCGCCAGCAGCAGCACGACCATGACCGCGTAGGGTCTCCGCACGTGGTGCCTGGTCAGGGCGTCCACGATGGGGTCGAGCCCAACTGCGACGAAAAGTGCCACGAAGACCAGCACGAGCGTGCTGCGTATCGAATAGACGGCAGCGCCGATGACGAGCGCTACTAGGACACCGAGCGCGGCTGAAAAACCGACGACGAAGGGGCTTTGGCGGTCGAAGGGCCGGCCGATACGGCGAAGCTGGCGCTGGCGCTCGCGTTGGCCGGCCTCCTTGTCGGAGCGGTCGGGCAGCTCAGGCCGCGCCCCTCCTGCGAGCGCCCGTTGCCTGGGGGACCGGTCAGCCATGGCCTTTCGCTTGAGATGCTAGGCGCGCCGGTGGTGGAGGCGTGGGCAAATGCCGTGGTCCGCGCCGACGAGCGACACCGACAACGCCAAGCTGCCAGCCCGTCTTAGCGCCAGCTCGGTCCAGCCGCCCGGGGCCTGCCGGAGGCAGGCTTGGCGTGCTGTACTCGAGGGCAAAGACCAATAGCGAGACCAACGCAGTTTCAACGTGGACTCACCAGGCTGGGAAAAGCGCACCACCACCTTGTCCGGGCCAAGGTACGTAACGCGTGCCGGCGGGCTCGCTAGGCCGTAAGAACTCATTACTTTCCATAGTTCCCAGTCCTTGTCGTGCCAAACCTCCACGAGGCCTTCGGCGCGGCCGCTTCGCAGCAGGGCTGCTTCTTTGACGGCGGCGTAATCGAGCGGCGCGTTGGCAAGCGCCACGTACGAGACACCGTTGGCGAGCAGCCACTGCCTGTACGTGCCGGCCCGGAGGGCGTTAGGCCGGTAGAAGATGGGCGCGTAGGCGATGTCCAGTTGGCGTTCCCAGCCGCGTGCCAGGGGCACTTGGGGCGCCAAGTACGCCGATTCCCAGTGGTGCGCGAGGGGTGGCACTTCGACCTTGACGGGGCGGCCGCCGGAGAGCAGTTCCACCTCTCGGGCCAGCGGCACGTAGTAAGAAGCGACGCTGGAAGCGCCGTCGCTCGCTCCCCCGAAAGCCTCTAGGGCCGGTGACCAGTCCCAGGCCGCCAGGCTCGCCGTCACGGCGGCGGCGAGCACCAAGGCGGCCAGCCGGTTGCCCGCACGCGCCAGGGGCCGAGGCAGGTAACAAATCACGAGGGGGACGCCTATATAGGCGGCGAGACGAGCGTCGTTGTCCCCCATCGGCGTCCGCACCGCCCAGAGCCCGACCGTGACGAGGGCATAGAGGGCGCCGGTGGCCCGCACCGGCCCTGGCGCCTCGAGCAGCGGGCTCGCCAGGAGGACAGCTATCAAGACGACCGGAGCGGCTTCTGCGAAACTGAAAGGGAACCAGCCGGGCGATTCGAAAGCAAGGGGCAAGGCCGCCGAGGCCGCGAGCACGAGGACGCCGGCGCCGGTCAGCGCCCTTCGGCGGGGCTCGGCGATGCCCCAGGCGACCAGTGCCATAGCGAGGAACGACCCGGCCACCGGCGTCGTGAGCGCCGCCAGCAAGCCCAATACGAGGCCGCCGGCATGCCAAGCTCGCCGCCTTCGGGTTTGTGAGGACAGCGCGAGGACCGAGCCGAGGGCCAGCGCTTCGCCGGCCAGGGTGGGCAGCTGGCCGATCGCGACTGGCACGAACGTCAAGAGCGCGAAGTACCACGACCCGAGCGGCTCTCCGACGACGACGGCGGCTCGCCGCAGGCGAGGCAGAGGTGCCCTGGAGGTGGCGCTCAGTTGGGGCTGAGGGAGCCTGGCTGGCTTGCTGACCAGCCGGTCGAAGCAAAAGGCGGCGCCGGCGGCAGACAGGGCGGCCACGGGCCAGAGCCCGAGGTAGGCGCCGGCGAGGGGGAAGAGCAAGCTGTAGCTGAGCGGGAACGTGCCCCCGTACCACCCCGGGCCCCAGAGGACGAGGCCGCCTGTGGCTACTTGGTTGCTCCGGTAGATTTGCGCTGCCCAGTCGGTACCCCGCCAGCCGGCGGCCCAGCACGCGAGGCAGGCGGCCAGGGCGAGCGCCGGCGGGCCGGCTACGCGCGCCGCCTGAGGGAGGGGCCCCCGGGAGCGGGCCCTGGGTGCCACGGCTACGGCCCTGGTGGCGGGAACGGTTTCGCTCAGCTTTGCCAACGGCCTCGGTGGACGACTTCCCCGAAGCGCTTGCGGGCCTTGGGGCGCCGTGCCGTGGCCTCCTCGCTGGGCCACCCCACGGCTACGGCGCCTATGGGCTCCCAACCTTCGGGTACGCCGAGCTCGCGGAGCAGGGGGCCGGGGGGCACCCGGAGGGAGAAAAACAACGCCCCGAGCCCCTCCTCGGCAAGCCCGAGCAGTAAGAGCATGGTCGCGAAGGCCGTGTCTACGACCCAATAGGGCACCGTCCAGCCGGCGGGCCCGCTGACGTGGCTCTTGTCCGGCTCTGCGTAGCGGGCGAGGTAGGCAGCGCGGCCTGCCAGGGGCAGCACGATCACCGGTGCGCGGAGCAACCCTGGGTGGTCGGGCCGCTCGAGCCAGCTCTTGTCGGCCGCGTGCTGCCAGAAAGCGGTGGTCCTGGCGCCCTCCAGCACCACGAACGCGAAGCCCGCCGTGTTGCCGGCGGAGGGGGCGCAAGCCGCCAGGGCTAGGGCCTTGTCGAGCTTTGCCGGCGGCACCGGCGTGTCGAGAAAGCTCCGGCACATGCGCCGGCGCCGGACCACGTCGTCGAGTTCCAACGCGGGCAAGGCTAGCCGAGCAGGTAGCAGGCTCCTCGGGCGCCGCGAACGCGGGCTTTGCTGGGGCCGGGAATGTGGGCCCTGCTGGTAAGGTTTTACATGTCCATGGCTAGCTTCAAAGACTTGTTGAGCGCGGCTCGCTCGCGCATCGTCGAGGTCACGCCGGCTGAGGCCGCTGCCAGGTTGGCCCTGCCCGGGGCGGTGGCGCTCGACGTGCGGGAGGCCGATGAGTTCGAGCAGGGGGCGCTCAAGGGCGCGGTGCACATACCGAGGGGTTACCTCGAGATGCAGGTGGCCGGGCGGGTCCCCGACCGGGGCACCCCTCTCGTCGTCTACTGCGCTGGCGGTACCCGCAGCGCGCTCGCTGCCGACACGCTCGCGCAGCTCGGCTACAGCGACGTCGTGAGCATGGCCGGCGGTTTCAACCGCTGGAAGGACGAGGGCCTCCCCTGGGAGCTCCCGCCGGTCCTAACGCCCGAACAGCGCAGCCGTTACCACCGCCACCTGCTGCTCCCAGAGGTCGGCGTGGAGGGGCAGGTGAAGCTCCTGCGTTCCAAGGTGCTGCTGCTCGGCGCGGGAGGCCTTGGCTCACCCGCAGCGCTGTACTTGGCCGCGGCTGGTGTCGGCACGCTCGGCGTAGTGGACATGGACGTGGTGGACGCTTCCAACTTGCAGCGCCAGGTCCTCCACAGCGTCGAACGGATCGGCGAACGCAAGGTCGACTCGGCCAAAAAGACTATCAAGGCCCTGAACCCCGACGTCGAGGTGGTCACCTACGACACCCGCCTCTCGGCAGGCAACATCTTGGACATCTTTTCTGGCTACGACGTGGTGGTAGACGGCACGGACAACTTCCCGACGCGTTATTTGGTGAACGACGCGTCTTTGAAGCTCGACGTCCCTGTCGTCCACGGGTCCATCTTTCGCTTCGAAGGGCAGGTGAGCGTGTACCTCCCCCACGAGGGCCCCTGCTACCGCTGCCAGGTCCCTGAGCCGCCCCCCGCTGAGCTCGCCCCTTCGTGCGCTGAAGGCGGAGTGCTCGGGGTGCTACCGGGGATAGTGGGGTCCGTCCAGGCGATGGAGGCGATCAAGCTGCTGCTCGGCATAGGAGAGCCCTTGGCAGGCCGTCTCCTCGCTTACGACGCGCTTGAAGGCACGTTCCGCACCTTCAAGCTCAACCGCGACCCGGCCTGCCCGGCCTGCTCGGTCCCCAAGGAGCAGCTCGTCATCGCTGAGTACGACGAGCTGTGCATGCCGCACCCGATCGAGGCGCCGGCCGAAGAGCGTGCTCGGGAGCGGGCGGCGGTTGCGGTGGGGGTGTAAGGCCTCAGCCGGCCTTGGGAGGTGCCAGCCGCTGCCTGTGCTGCAGTCGAACTGGTCCCCGTCATCGTTTCTGTAGACGGCACTACGCCGAAGTTCCTGACCGTCGAAGGCCCGGCCGGGGAAGCTCTCCTCGCCGGCTACCTCGACGACAGCGCGGACAGGACCTTGGAGCAGGCTGTCCGGCGCCTGGTGGGCTCTTTGCTCGGCCTGCCGGTGCGTTACTTCGAGCAGCTTTACACCTTCGGCAACCGCGGGCGGGTGGGGGTAGAGCGAGCGCTCGCCGTCGCCTATCTCGCCCTTGCTCGCCACCAGCCTGTGGCGGGGCCGGCCAAGCCGAAGTGGCGGAGCTGTTACGACCTTTTCCCCTGGGAGGACTGGAGGGCTGGTAAGCCCCGAGCCCTAGACGAAGTGGTGGTGCCGGCCATCGAGGAGTGGCTCGCTAGTTCACCGGCCGAGCTTTTGGGCACCCGGGCAGAGCGCGCTGAGCTCACCTTCGGCACCCGAGGTGCCCGCTGGGACCCCGTCAGGGTGCTCGACCGCTACGAGCTCGCGTACGAACTGGGGCTTGTCGCTGAAGCCCGTCTGGACCGGGGGGAGAGGCCGGCGGACGGCCTCGGGCTGGCGCTGGCGTTCGACCACCGCCGGATCGCGGCTGCGGCCTTGGAGCGCCTGAGAGGCAAGCTCGCCTACCGGCCGGTCGTGTTCGAGGTCTTGCCAGAGGCTTTTACCCTCTCCACCCTCCAGCAGGTCGTCGAAGCCTTCGCGGGCCAGCAGCTCCACAAGCAAAATTTCCGCCGGCTGGTTGCCTCAGCCAACCTGGTCGAGCCCACCGGGCTGACCGAGCAGGCGACGGGCGGCCGCCCGGCTGAGCTGTACCGGTTCCGCCGGGAAGTGCTGCGCGAGCGCCCTGCGCCCGGCCTCGGCTTGCGCCGCCTCGGGGGCGTCTGAGCCCATTACCGTCGCCGTCGCCGGCTCGGGCGCGTCTGAGCCTGGGCCAGCCGGCGCCGGCTGTGCTGGGGCGTTCTCGGGGGCTGGCACTAGGCGAACGGGCCCACTAGAGTAGGGAGATATGCTCATAGAGAGTATAAGTCGGCCGGAGGCTCAAGACGAGGGGTTCGAGGCCTGGGCGGCCGAAGTGCGGGCTCTCGCGGCGCAACAAGAGGCCGTCATCTTGGCTCACAACTACCAGTTGCCCTGGGTCCAAGACGTGGCCGACCACGTGGGAGACTCGCTTGCTCTCTCTCGCTTGGCGGCCGGCAGCGAGGCGAAGACCATTGTCTTTTGCGGGGTCCATTTCATGGCCGAAACGGCCAAGATCCTTGCCCCCGACCGCAGAGTGCTCTTGCCGGACCTGCGAGCTGGTTGCTCGCTCGCCGAGACAGTGACGGCCGCAGACGTCCGCGACTGGCGGGCCGGGCACCCCGGCGGCCTCGTAGTCGCTTACGTGAACACAAGCGCCGAGGTAAAAGCTGAAGCGGACATCTGCTGCACCTCTTCCAACGCTGCTGAGGTAGTCGAGTCCCTCCCCAGGGGCCGAGACGTGCTTTTCCTGCCGGACATGTTCTTGGGCCAGCACGTCGTCCGCAAAACGGGCCGTAAGCTCGACATCTGGATGGGCGAGTGCCACGTCCACGCTGCCATTTCTCCCTCTGCCTTACGAGAGAAGCTAAAAAGCAGCCCGGGCGCACAGATTTTCGTCCACCCCGAATGCGGCTGCACGACGAGCGCGCTTTGGATGGCCAGCAACGGCGACCTCCCCGAGGAGCGCACCCACGTCGTTTCGACCTCGGGCATGGTGGAGGCGGCAAAATCCTTGGGCGACGGGCACGCTCTGGTAGCCACGGAGACCGGCATACTCCACCAGCTGCGCAGGGCCAACCCGCGCGCGACCTTCGAGGCGGTCTCGGCCGGGGCTGAGTGCCGCTACATGAAGATGACCACGCCGCAAAAGCTGCTCGACTGCTTGCGCTATGGCGTGCACGAGATAGAAGTTCGAGAAGAAATTGCGCGCCGGGCGCGCCGGGCCGTGGAGCGGATGATAAGCATAGGTAACCCCGGCGGGGGTGAGTGAGCTGGGCACCCTCCGCGAAGAACTAGACGTGCTCGTGGTGGGCTCAGGGGTGGCGGGCCTCTGTGCGGCCATCGAGCTAGCTGGCCGGGCCAAGGTCGCGGTCGTCTCCAAGCAGCGCGGGGGCGGGAGCACCGAGCTCGCACAGGGAGGCATCGCGGTGGCGAGCAGCGCGGGCGACAGCCCGCTCGCCCATGCCGAAGACACGCTCAAAGCTGCTGCCGGGCTCGGTGACCCGGAGGTCGCGGCGCTTGTGACCGGCGAGGCTCCGAGCGTGCTCGAAATGCTCTTGGAGCTCGGTGCCCGCTTCGACGTGGGGGCGCCCGCTCTGGAGGGCGGCCACAGCGCGGCCCGGGTCGTTCATGCCCGTGGCGACGCCACCGGCGCAGAGATCTCTGCGGCCCTTGTCGCTGCCGCAGGCCAAAGGGGGGTGACTTTGGCCAGCGGCTTGGAGCTCGTCTCTTTGCTGGTGGAAGGTGGGCGGGTGGCCGGGGGGTTGTTCTCCGACGGGCGGGCGGAAGGGTTGCTCGCCGTGCGTGCCACGAACGTTGTCTTGGCCACAGGGGGTTACGGCCAGCTCTGGGAGGCGACGACGAGCCCTCCTGCTTGCGACGGCGCCGGGTTGACGGCCGCGCTCAGGGCGGGAGCGCAAGTCGCAGACCTCGAGTTCGTCCAGTTCCACCCTACCGGCTTGGCGCTGGGGCGCGATCCTCGGCCCCTCGCCACCGAAGCCCTTCGCGGGGCGGGCGCCCGCTTGAGGGACGCCGCCGGCGAGTACCTCCATGCAGGCCCGGGGGACTTGGCCCCCCGCGACGTCGTGAGCGTCGCAATGGCCCAGCGGATGGCGCTCCTAGGCGCCGAACATTGCTACCTCGACGCCACGTGCCTCGACCGGGACTTACTTCTTACGCACTTCCCTACCTTTGTGGCGGCGTGCGAGTCAGCAGGGATCGACCCCACCAGGCAGTGGGCGCCTGTTTCGCCCACGGCTCATTACACGATGGGCGGTGTTCTCACCGACCCCAACGGGCGTACGACGCTCGAAGGGCTGCTCGCTGTAGGCGAGGTGGCCTGTAGCGGCCTTCACGGCGCGAACAGGCTGGCCTCCAACTCCCTGCTCGAGGGAGCCGTGCTCGGCCGGCGGGCGGCACGCGCCGTTTTGGAGGCAAAAGGGCCAGTCGCCCCGATCGAAACGGTCGAACTTTGCGACGAGCTTGACGGGCCGCCAGCCGCCGGAGCGCCCCTCGGGCGGGCCGAGCTGCGCCGTGCCATGCAGCGTTCTGCCGGCGTCTTCAGGGACGCAGAAGGGCTTCGCGGGCTGTTGGGGAGGTTGGCAGGGCCTTCTTATACCCTCGCGAGGGCTGTAGCCGGCGCTGCCCTCCGGCGCGAGGAGTCGCGGGGCGCCCACCGGCGCGCCGATCACCCCGAGGCCTCCGACCGTTGGCTCGTGCGCCAAGTCGTGCAGCTCTTGCCGAGCGGTGGCCTTGGCGTGGGCGAGCTCGCCGTTGGGAGCGTGGGCTCGCCTTGGCCGGCAGCCAGCTTGGCCTGGGCGGCGCCGGCCGGGGCACCTGGCGCGCCGTGAGCGATTTCTCCCCTCCCTTCGGCGACTTCTTGGATGTCGCCAGGAGAGCGCTCGCCGAGGACCTTCCCTCCGGCGACCCGACGGGGGAGCTCGTAGGGGACAGGCCGGCTCGCGCCCACCTCGGCGCCCGCTCGAGCGGGGTGGTCGCCGGGTTGCCTTGCGTGCAGCTCGTGCTCGACGAGGCGGCCCGGCTGCTCGGTACGGCGCGAGCTCAGGTTAGCCTCGTTGTGCACGACGGGGCTCGGGTGGCCGGCGGAGAGCGCCTCGCTCACATCTCGGGGCCGGCGAGGACGCTGCTCGGCGGAGAGCGCACGCTGCTCAACATCGTCGGGCACCTCTCGGGAGTGGCCACCTTGACCGCTGCTTTTGTCCAGGCAGTCGCGGGCACCGGGGCCGTGGTGCGCGACACCCGCAAGACTTTGCCCGGGCTGCGGGCGCTCCAAAAGTACGCCGTGCGCTGCGGAGGCGGTGCCAACCACCGCATGGGGCTCTCCGACGCGGTGCTGGTGAAGGACAACCACATAGCGGCCTTCGGGGGCGTGAAGCCGGCGGTGGCCGCTGCGCTTAGCGCTCGCTCCCTCGAAGTCGAGGTCGAAGTGGACGACCTGGCAGAGCTCAAAGAGGCGCTCGAAGCCGGCGCCCGTACGGTGCTCGTAGACAACATGGCCCTCCCCGACATCGCCGAGGCTGTGCGCATGGCCCGCCGGGCGGGGGCCAAGGTCGAGGCCTCGGGGGGGATTACTCTCGCCACTGCCCGCGCGGTGGCCAACTGCGGCGTCGACTACCTGGCCGTCGGCGCGCTCACCCACTCGGCGCCGGCGCTCGACATCGGCCTCGACTGGTCTTTCTGAGCGAGCACGCCGGCCGCCCTGAGCAGGTGCACATGCCTTTTTGGCCACCCGCACCCTCGGCTTCTTCGCCCCCGCCACGCCGGCTGGCTCGGCTCGCGTACCTCGGCCCTACATAGGCCGCTCAAGTCGGGCCTGCTCGTTTCCGAAATTTCTCTTGTGGCACAAAGAGCACTCGTAGCCGATGACGACCCCGACATCCGCGACCTCGTGTCCTGGAAGCTGTCCAGGGCGGGTTTCGAGGTGTCTGCCGCCGGAGACGGGCCAGCTGCATTGGAGCTGCTACGCAAGGAGCGCTTCGACGTGGCCCTGCTCGACGTGACCATGCCGGGTATGTCAGGCCTCGACGTCTGCCGTGCTGTCCGCATGGACCCTGCTACGGCGAGCGTGGCGGTGATCATCCTCACTGCCAGCGTGCGGGAACCGGATGTGGAAGCCGGTTTCGGCGCTGGCGCCGACGACTACGTCCCGAAGCCCTTTAGCCCCCGCGAGTTGCTCGACCGCGTGCAAGCGGTCCTTGCGCGGTCCGCCCGCTCAGCGGGCGACGGCGCACCGGGCGCAAAGCCAAGCGTCACGCACGAGGGAGCTCCGCTTTCTCTGAGCGACCCGGCTAGGGTTCCTGGGGCAAGCACGCTCACGTGAGCGAAGCGCACATAATCTTCCTTGCCCTCCTGGCGGTGGCGTGCGCGTGCGGCGCTATCGGCCTGTCAGCTGTCGCGTGGAGGCTCTTCAGGGCTGTCCGTGAGGTGAGGCACCGCGAGGTGCTGGAGCCGCTGCGGCCCGTCGTGTTAGAACTGGTGGCTGCCGAAGAGCCCCAGGCCGCCCTGGTCGAGCGGCTAGCTTCGCTCGAGAGGAAGTCTTGGTCCGTCCTCGAGCCGGAGCTCGCTTTTACGCTGATGGCCAAGGTGAAGCCTCTCGGCCCTAAAGGGCCGAGCTTCCGGAGTAACCCGCTATGTCTCTCCCCGCATTGCTGCGGTTTGCCGTAATGAGCAGGTTCCGGGCCAGACGTGTTGCTCACGCCTCCGCCTC
>Ga0209061_1002891_pt1 | contig 20148 bp, 16 predicted proteins | sample Coa_R1_10_FD_187157 | JGI IMG/M metagenome (GOLD analysis project Ga0209061, IMG submission 187157) | Surface soil microbial communities from Centralia Pennsylvania, which are recovering from an underground coalmine fire - Coalmine... | ecosystem: Environmental > Terrestrial > Soil >...
GCCAGCGCCGCGTCGACCTCGGGGCGGTAGGCAGCGATCGCCGCGCGCGTCTCCTCGGAGCAGTACAGCGGCGCGCCATCGGCGGTTGCGAGATCGAGCGCGACGGTGCAGAGCGCGATCAGCCAGCCGAGCGTTAGCTGCGCCCAGCCAAGGTGGAAAGCCTGGTCGCCGAAAAGCACCGCCAGACGCTGGCGATTGCTCTCGGGCGCGGTCACCAGCAGCGTGGCGCCGATGCCGGGCCGGCTCAGCTCGCTGGCGATCCGGTAGACGTAGCCCAGCCGTTCGACCGCGGCCAGCGTGCCGCCGGCGAGGTAGCTTCCTTTGCCGACGTCGATGGCGTGGAAGCGCTCATCGGGCCGCAACGCCTCGCGCAGGAAGTCGAGAAAGATCGCGTGCTCGTCGCCGCCCAATTGCGCCGCGGCGGCAAGGCATTCGCACGCCGTTCTCGCCAGGGCTGGCACACTCACGTACGAGCCGCGTAGGATGAGTGCCGCGGCGTCGCTCAGCGCGTGGAAGGCGCGCGACCAGTAAAGCTGGAACGCAGCTGCACGCATGGTGCGGTGCGGCGCCGGGTACGTCTCCGCGACGATCTTGAGCTGCAGGTTCATCCCCGTTTCGAGCAGCCGCAGGTCGGCACGCAGCGCGAACTCCGTCTGCCGGTACGCGTCGACAGCTTCCGGCGGCGAACCGGGACGCGGCGGCAGATCCCAGCGGCGCGGAAAGACAACGGGGGCGACGCGCTGCAGCGGCTCCTGCATCGTGGCTCACCAGGCGCGGCGGATGTTGTAAAAAGCGTCGCGACCAGCGTAGCGTGCTGCGGGGCCAAGCTCTTCCGCGATGCGTAGCAGCCGGTTGTACTTTGCCACTCGCTCGCTACGCGCCGGCGCGCCGGTTTTGATCTGTCCGGCACCGGTCGCAACGGCGAGATCGGCGATCGTCGTGTCCTCGGTTTCGCCGCTGCGATGGCTGATTACCGTGGTAAAACCGGCGCGGCGGGCGAGATCGATGCAGCCCAGCGTCTCCGTCAGCGTGCCGATCTGGTTAAGTTTGATCAGGATCGCGTTGGAAGAGCGCTCCGCGATGCCGCGCCGCAGACGCTCTACATTGGTGACATAAAGATCATCGCCAACGAGCTGCGTGGACTCGCCGAGCCGCTCGGTCAGCAAACGCCAGCCATCCCAATCGTCTTCGGCCATACCATCCTCGATGCTGATGATCGGGTAACGCGCTATCCAATCGCTCCATAGCTGCGCTAGCTCGGCGGCGTTCAGCGTTCGGCCCTCGCGCTCCAGCACGTAACGGCCGTCGCGGTACAGTTCGCTGGTGGCAGGGTCGAGAGCGATGAACACGTCGTTGCCGGGGGTGTAACCGGCCGCGCGGATCGCTTCCAGCACGACCTCGACAGCATCGGCGTTGCCAGGCAGGGAGGGAGCGAAGCCACCTTCGTCGCCGACGTTGGTGTTCAGGCCGCGCTCGTGCAGCACCCGCTTCAGCGCGGCGTAGATCTCGGCGCCGGCGCGCAGCGCTTCGGCGAATGACGTCGCGCCGACTGGTACCACCATGAACTCCTGAAAATCGGTGGAATCCTGCGCGTGCTTGCCGCCGTTGAGGATGTTGAACATCGGCACGGGCAGCGTCGCGGCCGCCGGGCCGCCGAGATAGCGGTAAAGCGGCAGACCGGCGGCGGCCGCTGCCGCGTGCGCGACGGCCAGCGAGACGCCCAGGATGGCGTTGGCGCCCAGGCGGCCCTTGTTCGGCGTGCCGTCGCACGCGATCAGCGCCTCGTCCACGCGCACCTGGTCGAAGGCGGAGAGGCCCTGTACGGCGGCGGCAAGCTCGCCCTGGACGTTTTCAACCGCCTTGCGCACGCCCTTGCCGCCATAACGGGCGCGGTCGCCGTCGCGCAGCTCCACGGCTTCGTGGGCGCCGGTGCTTGCGCCCGATGGCACGGCAGCCCGGCCTCGCTGCCCTTCGGCGAGCGTCACCTCGACTTCGACGGTGGGGTTGCCGCGCGAGTCGAGGATCTCGCGCGCGCGAACGTCACGGATGATGCCGCGCGTGCTCATCACTATTCATCCTCCGGCGGGTAGACGACGCCGCGGCGGGGAGCGGCTATGCAGCCGGAAGGTAGCACAGGCGCACCCTATGCCCAACACCCTTGCCGGCGGCCACACGATCGCACATAATCTCAGATAGTGTACTCAACAAATCAAGATTGAGGCCGACCATGATCCTCATCGCCGAGACGCACGCTGCACGCGCGGCGCAGCTCGTGCCCTTGCTCGCGGCGCGCGCTGCCGACCACGACCGCGATGCCTCTTTCCCCTTCAAGGCGATCGCGCTCTTCCGCGAGGCGGGCTTGCTTGCGTTGACCGTGCCGCGCGCGTACGGCGGCGCGGAAGCCGACCTCGCGACCGTTTGTGCTGTGCTCGAGGAGATCGGGCGCGGCGACGCTTCCGCCGGCCTCGTACTCGCCATGCAGCTGACGTGGTTCGCTACTCTCAACCGGGGCGCGTGGCCACCTTCGCTGGTGGAGCGGCTGAACCGCGCGGCCGTGGAGGACGGCGCGCTGATCAACGCCCTGCGCGTCGAGCCCGAGCTTGGTACGCCTGCGCGCGGCGGCTTGCCTGCAACCACCGTGGAGCGCGTGCCGGGCGGCTGGCTTCTCAATGGCCACAAGATCTACGCCACCGGCAGTCCCGCGCTGAGCTACTACGCCGTCTGGGCACGCACCACGGGCGAGCAACCGCGTGTCGGCTACATCATCGTGCCGCGCGACGTGGCGGGCGTGCGCATCGTCGAAACCTGGAACCATATTGGCATGCGCGCTAGCGGCAGCCACGATGTGATCTTTGAAAATGTTTTTATCCCCGACGAGTTCATCGCCGATATGCGGCCACCCGCGGCCTGGAACGCCCGCGACCCGTTTTCGGCCGCATGGGGTTCGCTGCCCATCGCCGCGCTCTATACCGGCATCGCCCGCGCCGCACGCGACTGGCTGGTGGGCTATCTGAACGAGCGTACACCCGCCAACCTCGGTGCGCCGCTGGCGACGTTGCCGCGCTTTCAGATCGCCGTCGGCGAGATCGAGACGCTGCTGCAGATCAACCACGCGCTCATCGCGCAGAATCTCGCGGAACTGGAGAGAGACCAGGCCGCGGGTGGCCGCGCCGCGCTAGTAAAGAGCGTTGCGACGAACAATACCATCCGCGCGGTCGATATCGCGCTCGGCCTGGTAGGAAACCCGGGGCTGTCGCGTCACCACCCGCTGGAGCGCTACCACCGCGACGCGCTCTGCGGGCGTGTGCACACGCCGCAGGACGATACCGTGATGCAAGGGCTCGGGCGCGCGGCGCTCGGCGTCTGAGCGCCGGCGAAGAGCACCGCTCGCCGTCATCACCTTCGTAGAAGAGAGGAGAACGAGAGCATGCCCGTCGAGATCATTGGCATGATCGGGACGCGACCAGCGTCGGAGGTCACGGGGCCGCAGGCGTCGATCATCGGTGGTGGCGTCGATCGCGCGTTCGTGCGCGCGTTCGCCCGCGCCCACGAGGAGGGCGGGTTCGACCGCGTGCTGATTGGCTACGGTTCGGCCAGCGCCGACGGCTGGCAGGTGGCGGCGTACGTCGCCGCGCATACCGAACGCCTCGGCATCCTGCTGGCGCACCGCCCGGGTTTTGTCGCGCCCACGCTCGCTGCGCGTATGGCCGCCACGCTCGACCAGTTCAGCAACGGCCGCCTCGCCTTGCACATCATCACCGGGGGCAGCGACGCGGAGCAGCGACGCGAAGGCGACTGGCTGGAGAAGGACGAGCGCTACGCGCGCACCGATGAATTCCTGCAGATTGTCCGGCGCGTCTGGATAAGCGACGAACCGTTTGACTTCGATGGGCGTTTCTACCGCGTGCAGGGCGCGTACTCCGATGTCAAGCCGCTGCAACAGCCGCACGTACCGATCTACTTCGGCGGCGCGTCGGCGGCGGCGGTCCGCGTTGGGGCGCGCCACGCCGATGTCTACGCCATGTGGGGTGAACGGCTGGACGACGTGCGCGCTTTCCGCGCCACGGTGCTGACCGAGGCAGCGAAGCACGGCCGCCAGCCGGGCATCAGCGTCTCCGTGCGGCCGATCCTGGGCGCAACCGAGGAAGAGGCGTGGGAGAAGGCGCGCGCCTACCTGGCGACGATCCGGCGTAACCAGCAGGGCAGACCATCGACCTGGGCGGCGCGCACGGCCGAGGGCTCGCAGCGGCTGTTACGCCTGGCAGAGCTGGGCGAGATTCACGATAAGCGGTTGTGGACGCCGATCGCCGCTGCAACAGGAGCCAGCGGGAATACGACGGCGCTCGTCGGCACGCCGGAGCAGGTGGCCGAATCGCTCGTCGATTACTACGAGGCCGGGGCGACGGCGCTGCTCATTCGCGGCTTCGACCCGTTCAACGACGCCGTTGCGTACGGCCGCGATCTGATCCCGCTGGTGCGTGCCGAGGTCGCCCGGCGCGACAGGCAGACCGCCCTCGTCTGAGGGCAGGTACACGCTTGGCAGCATGGCGGCCATGCCAGGTTGCCGGCCGCCATGCCAGACAGGAGAACGGTGAGCGGGTCAGACAGCGCGCGGGTGTGCGCGGTCGTAGACCTCGCGCATCTGCTCGTTGGCGAGCTGCGTGTAGATCTGCGTGGTCGAGATGTTGGCGTGGCCCAGCAGCTCCTGCACGTGGCGGAGTGGTGCGCCACCGCGCAGCATGTGCGTCGCAAAGCTGTGGCGCAGCGTGTGCGGCGTCACGTTCTCAGGGAGATGCGCCGCCTGCGCGTAGCCTTTGAGGATCAACCAGAAGCCCTGCCGCGTCAACCGCTCGCCACGCCGGTTGACGAACAGCGCCTTCTCGTGGTGGCCGCGCACCAGCTTGCGGCGCGATTCGCGCAGGTAGGTGAGCAGCGCCTCGGCAGCGGCGTCGTGGATCGGTACCGTGCGCTCCTTGGCCCCCTTGCCTACGCAGCGCACGTACGCGATGCCGTCGCTCAGGATGATGTCGGAAAGGTTGAGATTGACGAGCTCGCTCACGCGCATACCGGTGGCGTAGAGCAGTTCGAGCATCGCCTTGTCGCGCTTCGCTTCGATCGTGTTGCGGCGCAGCGGTTGTTCGAGTAGCTCATCGACCTCTTCCGGCGAGATCGGCTTCGGCAGCGACTTGCCCACGCGCGGCGAGGAGAGCGTTTCCGTCGGGTCGCTGGGGATGATCCGCTCGGCGTGCATGAAGCCGAAGAACGACTTGATCGCCGCGACCTTGCGCGCCACGGTGGCGTCAGCGTACTTTTTCACCTGCAGCTCGCGCAGGTAGTCCTGAATGCAGGCCCGGTCGACGAGCGCCCAGGAAGGTGCGCCCTCGCCACGGGCCTGCTGCGCACGCCGAACGAAGGCCGCGAACTGCTGGATGTCGTTACGGTAGGCCGCCACCGTGTTGGGCGACGCGCCCTTCTCCAGGGTGAGGAACTGCAGGAACTGCGCGATCGGCTCTTCCATCGGTCTCCCGCTCCTTCCGGCTAACTGCTCCTGCCGGTGTCTGCCTCGCGCGCACTATACCACGCCATTACGCCTCTTGTGTAATGGGATAACAGCATCTCGCTTCGATCTTGACATTTTCTCGACCGCCTTTTCCCTCCATAACGCTTGTGCTTAGAACTTGTGTTCTGTATTATGACTGTGGGCGTTCCGCAGCGCAAGCGAGGATGAAACGAGACGAGAGGAGCGATATCAGTGTTGACGGCAACGACAGAAGCGCCCGAGCAAACCACGACCCGCAGGAACAGCGCGTTCGATCCGTCGCGCTACCTCACCAAGCTCACCCGCCGGGTGCGCGCCGCCGACGGCAGCTGGCAGACGGTTGAGCAGGACTACATGGAAGTCAAGTGGCGGCTGCTCTGGCTGCGCACCGAGCACCCCGAGGCGCGCATCGAAACGCAGCTCGTCAGGCTGGAGGATGGCCTCGCCGTCTTCCGCGCGCATGTGGTGCTGCCCACCGGCGCTGAATCGACCGGCTGGGGCAGCGAAACGGCGGACGACTGGCGCGATTACATCGAAAAAGCGGAGACCAAGGCGCTGGGCCGCGCCCTGGCCGCGCTCGGCTTCGGCACCCAGTTCTGCGAGGACTTCGACTTCAGCTCCGGTCAGGCCGATCGCTTCGTCGACGCGCCGGTGACGCCGCCCGCTCGTGGCGAGACGGTCGAAACAGGCGAGCATGCTCCGGTGCAACCGCGTTCGGCGCGAGGCGGCGCTCAGCGGCAGGGGACCGCGACGCCGCTAGCCACCGAACCGCAGATCAAGGCGATCTACGCCATCGCGCGCAGCGCACAAGCGATGGACGAGGCGCAAACGACCGAGTGGTGCCGCGCCCGTTACGGTGTGCCACCCGCCGAGCTGACACGCCGGCAGGCCTCGGAGCTCATCGACGCGCTCAAACTTGGTCAGGCCAGCTAATATCCCCCGCGCTCACACGCTCCACCGGCGCCAGCACGGTGCGCGAGCGGTCCTGCAACGCTCGCTACGCCGAGGCGGGCGCCGGTCTTTTCGCGGCAGCTTCTTCCCGCTCGATCGGCGAGACGGGCGGGCGCGTCTGTTCCCGCGACGGGTGCCGTCGTGCAGACCGGCTTGCGCGGCGCAGCGCGTTCGCCCGCGTGGCTACCAGTAGCGCGCAACGGCCACCGTGCCCACGCCCCGACGCATCAGACAACGCGCGCTACCAGCAATGCGGATCGCCCGCCCGGCTGGATCATCAGCTGCCTGCGATACTTGCATCACCACTGCGGCGGATGAGCGATCGCGCCCAACTCGCATATCTACCAGCCTGGCGACCGAGCGGGGTAGATCGGCATCTGGCCCGCATCCAGGGCGCTAGCAATGGCCCATGTTGCCGGTGTGCTGCCGCGACCGAACGCGCGTCATCTGGCCGTCGCAACCGTGGCGTCAGGCGGGCGCAGGTTCAAGCAGGCACGGGCTGCCTGCCGAGCAACGCTGCTAGCGCACGAACGTTCGGCAGCGTCTCGATCGTCGCCACGGTCTCGGCGATCTCCTTGGCACGGGCCTCGCCCACAACCGGCTGGGCAAGGGCGCGGAACTTCTGCAGCAACCGCTGCCACTGCAGCTCCAGATCGCGCTCGGGGAGGCCCGTGTCGTTCTCGGCGCGGATCGTCCGTCCGTCAGTGGCCGTCAGCGTGACGACCGCCCGCGTCGTCGGTATGGCAGGATCGGTCACGATGCGCACGCGGTCGCGAAGCGCAATCAGCGCCGGGTCACGGGCTTGCGCATCGGTATACGCGGCGAGGTCGCCAGTCGGCACGCCGAGCAATGCCATCGCCGTTGTTCCGCGCAGGCTGAACTTCAGCTGCAAGCCTGTCTGCGGTTCGGGGATCGCGCACACGTTCAGCAATGCCGGGTTGACGCGCACATCAACCGTGTCGATCCCGTCGAGCCGGAGCGCCCCGCGCAGCGCCGCTGCCGCGTTGATCGCGGCGTGTGTCAGATAGCAGGCCGCGTGGTACTTGAACAGCGTGTCGGTGATCAGAAACCGATCCGCCACGGCCTCGAGCTGCTCTGTTCTGGGTTGGCCGTCGGCCGCGGCGGCGAGCAATCCCTGCGGGCTATCGAAAGCATCGGCGGCGCTGGTAAATCCTCGGGCGGCCAGACGCGCCGCGAGGAGCCCTTCGCTCGCCGCCATGCCGGCGTGGAGCGGCTTGGCCATCGAACCGAAGTTTGCCTTGAGACCGGCGGCCCGGGTGGCCGCGAGGTTGAGGGCTATACGCCAACGCTCTGCGTCGAGGTCAAGCAGACGCGCCGTAGCGGCCGCTGCGCCGACCGTGCCCAGCGTTCCCGTGGCATGCCAGCCGCGCGCATAGTGATCGGGGCCGATATACAGTCCCAGACGACATTCGACCTCAAGCCCCGCGACGAACGCGGTGAGCAGCGTGTCGCCGCTTGCTTCACGCTCTTCGGCCAGCGCCAGCACCGCCGGCAGCACCGGCGCGGTAGGGTGGCCGTTCATGCCGGTGTGCGTATCGTCGAAGTCGAGCGCGTGGCCCGCGGCGCCGTTCGCAAGCGCCGCCGCGCGCGGCGTGGTACGCAGGAATGTGCCCAGCACGGTCGCCGGACCCCCTGACTCGACCACCTCGTCGCGCAGGATCGCCGCCAGCGGTTCCTGGCTGCCTGCCAGCGCACAGCCCAGCCAGTCGAGCAGGCAATGGCGAGCGACCGCCAACGCCTCCGGTGGCAGGTCAGTAGAGCGCAACGTGCGGAAGCGAGCGACAGCGTCGAGAAACATCACGGGGCCTCCATTATGCGACATCTGCTACGACAGTGGGCTGCGGGGTAGCAGGCGATCGGCGATGATCCGCTGCTGGATCTGGCTCGTCCCTTCGAAGATGGTCGTTAGACGCGCATCGCGCCAGTAGCGCTCGACGGCGTGCTCGGTCGTGTAGCCGTTGCCACCGTGGAGCTGGAGCGCGTCGCCCGTTACCTCCACGGCCATCTCGGTGGCGAGGAGCTTGACCATCGCGGCCTCTCTCTCGCAAGGGATACCCGCGTCGATCAGCGTCGCAACCTGCTGGTAGAACGCGCGCGCCTGCTCGATGCGCGCCGCCATCTCGGCGATCTTGAACCGCACCGCCTGGAAATCGCTGATCGGATGCTGAAATTGCACCCGCTTCTGCACGTAGACGATCGTATCCTCGAGCGCGCCGCGTGCCAGGCCGACGGCGCGCGCTGCTGTTTGCACCCGTGCGACGTTGAGGCCGCGCTCGACAGCAGCGAAGGCGCGTCCCGGACCGTCGGCGCCATCCCCACGCCCGCGTACAAGGTTGGCGACGGGCACGCGCAGGCCGTCGAACGTCAGATCCCACGTCAGGAAGCCGTGATAGCCGATTTTGTCGATCACCGTGCCGGTGAGGCCGGGTGGAAAGCGATCGCGCTCTTTCTCGATGATGATCGTCGAGAGGCCGCGGGAGCGCGGTTCGCCGGGCGCGGGGTCGCTCGTGCGGCAGAGCAGGGAGATGTAGTCGGCCGCGAGGGCGTTGCCACACCAGCGCTTGCGACCGGTAATGACGAACTCATCGCCATCGCGCACGGCGCGCGTCTGCACGTTGGCGAGGTCAGAGCCGGCTTCCGGTTCGGAGAGTGCCGCCGCGCCGATCCATTCACCGCGCGCGCTCTTCTCCAGCAGTTCTCGGCGGCGCACAGGATCGGTGACGTGCTGCGTGCCGCCGCCTTGCGCGCGCACGATGATGCTGGCCACGCTCATCCACGCCCGCGCCAGCTCTTCCGAGATCATGCAGTACTCGAAGACGCCCAGCCCCAGGCCGCCGTACTCGCGCGGGATCAGGATGCCGAAGTACCGCTTCTCGCCCAGCCGATCGAGAAACCAGCGAGGTATCTCGGCTTTCTGCTTATCCAGCTCGTTGGCGAGCGGCAGCACCTCGTTCATCGCGAACTCGCGCGCTTCGGCCTGCAGCCGTTCGCGCTCTGGAGTCCAGTAGGGTGGTTTCACGATGGGAACGGGCGGCGGGAGGAAGTCGGCCATTGAGACGCTCCTCGCGTTTGCGTCTACATGCCGATGAGATCGGCCTTCTCGAGAATGTTGCGCATCAGCCGTATCGAGGCCGCATCGACCATCACGCCATCGACCGCGACCGCGCCCAGGCCCTGTCGCTCCGCCTCGGCGTAGGCCGCGGCCATCTTGCGCGCGCGTGCAACCTGGTGCGGCGTGGGCGAGAAGACTTCGTTGGCGATGGCGATCTGGCTCGGGTGGATGCACCACTTGCCGGTGAAGCCAAGGGTGGCGGCGCGCAGGCATTCGCGCCGGTAACCATCGGCGTCTTTGAAATCGGCGAAGGGGCCATCTACCGCCTCGATCCCGGCCGCGCGCGCGGCGATGACGATCTTGTTGCGCGCGTAGTGCCAGACATCGCCCGGATAATCGGGCGAAACGCCGCCAACAGCGTTGGACCGCACACCCTGGGAAGCAGAGTAGTCGCCGGGGCCGAAGATCAGCGCTTCGAGGCGCGGCGTCGCGCGCGCGATCGCCTCGACCTCGACCATCGCTTCGACCTCCTCGATCAAGACTTCGAGCCCGATCCGCCGCTGCATGCGCTTTTTCTTCTCGATCTGGGTCAGCAGCGTATCGACCCAGCGCACATCGCAGGCGCTTTTGACCTTGGGCACGATGATGATGTCGAGCGCGTCGCCCGCTTCTTCGACGACGTGGATCACGTCCTCGTACGCCCATTCGGTGTCGAGGCCGTTGATACGCACGGCGCGCGTTTTGCGGCCCCAATCGAGCGTGGTGAGGCCGCGCACGATCTTGGCGCGCGCGGCAACCTTTTCTGACGGCGCCACCGCATCCTCGAGATCGAGGAAAACGAGGTCGGCCGCACTGGCGGCAGCCTTGGCGATCATCGCCTCATTGCTGCCAGGTGTGGCCAGCTCTGAACGTCGCAGTCTCATCGAAAGCCTCCAGGAGCGCGCCGCTACTCTCTTCCGGGTGGGCAAGCCGGCGCGCCTACGCGCTTACCGCGACCCGCGCTTCGATCATGCTCGCGATCTCAGCCGCAGAGTAGCCCAGATCGGTGAGCACGGCGCGGGTATGCTCTCCGAGCAGCGGAGCGCGGTGCCGCACCGTGCCGGGCGTTTCGGTCATCTTGATCGGGCTGGCGGCGATGCGCACGCGCCGCGCGCTGCCCGGCTGTTCGACTTCGGCGATCATCTGCCGTCGGGCGACGTGCGGATCGGCGAGGATGTCCTCGATGGTGTTGATCGGACCGCAGGGCACGATCCCGCCCAGCAGGTCCACAACCTCACGCGTTGTGTGCGCCAGCGTCCACGCGCGCACGATGGCACGCACCTCCGCGGCTCGCTGCAGACGGGCGGCATTGGTGGCGTAGCGCGGGTCGTCGCGCAGTTCGGGCTGGCCCATGATGTCGCACAGATAGCCCCAGTGTCGTTCGCTCGGCGCGGCGATCGTCACGAAGCCATCGGCGGTGGGAAAGATGTCGAACGGGCAGAGCTGGGGGTTGGTCGCGCCGACGGGCCGCGCGACGACGCCGCTATACGAATGCAGGTAGACGATCCGCTCGCAGAAGGCGAGCACGCCATCGTACATCGCCACATCGACGAGCTGCCCACGACCAGTGCGCTCCGCGTGCCGCACGGCGGCCAGGATACCGACCGCGGCGAACAGCGCCGGGCCGATATCGCCGACCGGCGCACCGGCGTGCATCGGATGGTCGGCATCAGGTCCGGTGATCCCACTCAGCCCGCCCATCGCCTGCGCGACGACATCGTAGGCGGGCCAGCCGGCGTAGGGACTGGGCTGCAACGCGGGATCGCCGGTCCGCGGATCGCCGAAGCCGCGCACGCAGGCGTAAACGAGGCGCGGGTAACGTTCGTGCAGCGCTTCGTACGAGAAGCCGAGCCGATCCATAACGCCGGCGCGGAAGTTTTCGACAAGCACGTCGGCGCGCGCGATCAGCCGTTCGAGCACCTCTTTGCCTTGCGGCGTTTGCAGGTCGAGCGCGATGCTGCGCTTGTTGCGATTGACGCTGTTGAAGTAGCCACCGTAGGCGCGCAGGTGGTCTTCAGGCAGGAAAGGTCCGACGCCGCGCGTACCGTCGCCGTGAAGCGGCTCGACCTTGAGCACGTCGGCGCCGAGGTCGGCGAGCACCATGGTGCAGAACGGTCCTGCCAGAGCCTGCGTCAGATCGACGACCTTCAGGCCGGCAAGCGCACCAGATTCCGGTATCATCGCTGCGCCCACGAGGCGCGGCGTTTGAGCAGCACCGTCCGCTCGCCTTCGAAGACGATCTCGCCGCGCTGGTTGATACCGCGGTGGCGGAAGCGCACGATACCGGCGTCAGGACGGTCGGCGTCGCGCTTCTCGAGCACCTCGGTGATGGCGTAGAGCGTATCGCCGTGGAAAACGGGCCGTTGCAGGCGCACCCGGTCCAGACCGAGTTCGGCCAGCGCCTGCTCGCCCGTGTCCTGCATTGCGAGGCCGATGACCATGGCGATCGTCACGCCGCCGAAAACGATACGCTGTCCCTGCGGCGTGCCCTTCATCGCGTCCTCGTTGAAGTGGGCCTGGGCGGTGTTCATCACGAGGTTGGTGATCAACACGCCGTCCATCTCGGTGACGGTCTTGCCGCGCGCGTGCTGGAAGATGTCGCCGATAGCGAAATCCTCGAAATAGTTGTCGGTGCCGGTGAAGCTGGCCAGCGGCCGCTGCATCACGCCCCCTCCAGCAAACGGTCGGCGATCACGCGCAACTGGATCTCCGATGTGCCCTCGAAGATGCGGGTCAGCCGAGCGTCGCGCCAGTACCGTTCCACAGGCAGATCGGTCGTGTAGCCGTAGCCCCCGTGGATCTGCAGCGCCTCGCTGGTCACGCGCTCGGCCATTTCGCTGGCAAACCACTTCGCCATCGCCGCCTCTTTATCGCAGCGCCGGCCCTGGTCGATCGCATCGGCGACGAAGTAGGTGAGCTGACGCGCGGCCTCGATCGTGGCGGCCATCTCGGCCAGCTTGAAGCGGATCGCCTGGAACTCGGCGATCGGGCGATTGAACTGCACGCGCTTTTGTGCGTACGCGATGGCGTCTTCCAGCCCGCCGCGCGCCAGCCCCACGGCCCGTGCGGCGGTGTGGGCGCGCGCCGTTTCGAGAAACTGCATCGCCTGGTAGAAGCCGCGCCCTTCTTCGCCCAGCAGCGCCGTGGCGGGTACGCGGAAATCGTCGAAGCGCAACTCCCACGTGGTCCAGCCGTGGTAGCCGATCGTGTTGAGCGGTGTGCCGCTCACGCCCGGCGGCAGCGTCCCGCGCTCTTTCTCGATGAAGAACATGCTCAGGCCAAGGTGGCGGCGGCGCTGGTCGGGCGGATCGCTCGTGCGCGCCACGAGGACGATGTAGTCGGCCCCGTCGGCGAAGGTGCACCACATCTTGCTGCCGGTGATGACATAGGCATCGCCTTCGCGGCGGGCGCGGCAGGAGATGTTCGCGACGTCCGACCCCGCCTCCGGCTCCGACATGGCGAACGCGCCGAGGAACTCGCCACGCGCCATGCGCGGCAGGTAGAGACGCTTCTGCTCTTCGGAGAAGCCGCCGCCGAGGCCGTTGCCACGGGCGATGATGCTCGCCACGCTCATCCAGGCGCGCGCTAGCTCCTCGGTGACGAGCACGTATTCAAAGACACCCAGGCCCAGCCCGCCGTACTCCTCGGGGATGAGGATGCCAAAATAGCCCAGCGCGCCCATCTGTTCGCGCAGCGCCATCGGGATCTGCCCTTTGACCTTGTCCAGAGCGTTGGCCACGGGCAGCACCTCGCGCAGCGCGAACTCGCGCGCGGTACGCTGGATCAGCAGCCGCTCTTCGGTCATGTAGCTCATGGTGCTACGCCCCGTTTGGCGACGAAGTTGGTACGACGGAAATCGATCACCAGCTCGCCATGCTGGTTGAAGCCCTCGGTGTGCCAGGTGACGATCCCGGCATCGGGCCGGCTCTGCGAGTCGCGCCGATCGACGACCGTGCTGCGCGCGACCAGCGTATCGCCAGGATAGACCGCGCGGTGATGCCGCAGCGCCTCGACGCCGAGGAAGAGACCTCCGCCCTCGCTTAGGTCTTCGACAGAGAGACCAAAAACGGTGAGGAAGACGAGGAGCGGATTGACGACGGTATCCGGGTGGCCGTGGGCGCGCGCGAACTCGGCGTTGAAGTACAGCGGGTTATAGCTTAGCGTGAGCGACGAGAAGAGGCTATTGTCGCCCGCGGTGATCGTGCGCCCCCAGTGATGCTCGAAGACGCGTCCGAGCGGGAAATCCTCGTAGGCATGCCCCTTTGGCCAGCGACGAGGCCGCGCTTCGCTGCCGGTGCCTTGCTGTCCGGCCGTCATGCCGCGCTCTCTCCTGTCTGTCGCAACCGCGCCGCGGTGTGGATCGCCTCGCGGGCCAGTATACCGCCGTCACGCGCATCCGCGGTCAATATTCGATCTGCACGTCGAGAGTGCCGCTCTTTTCGGTGACCGCCGCGAGGGTGATCTCGTCGATGCGCTGGTAGCGGAGGCTGACCGTCGCCTGGCCGATGCGCAGCCCATGCACGCTCACGTGCGGCAACCAGCTTGGCAGCGCTGGCCGCACGATGCGTAGCAGGTTGCGCGTTGCGTCGGGCACGAGACCGAGGCAGGTGCGCAGCAGATACGGGATCGCGCCCGCGGCCCACGCTTGCGGGCTGCAGGCGACGGGATAACGCACGGGTACGGGATACTGCTTGCGGCTATAGCCGGCGAAGACTTCCGGTAACTGGTAGTGCTCGAAGCTGGCGGCGGCGGCGAAGATCCCCTCGAAGACCACGAGCATGGCGTCGTCGAAGCCGTAGCGCTTCAGCCCGGCGGCGATCAGGCTGTTGTCGTGCGGCCAGACCGACCCAACCTGGTAATCGATCGGGTTGTAGGCCGCCTCGCCTTCCGCGAGCGTGCGAATGCCCCAGCCGCTGAACATCGCATCGCTGAGCAGCGTCTCGGCCACGGCGGCGGCGTGCTCCGGCGTTACGATGCCCGACCACAGCGCCTGCCCTGCGTTGGACGCGATCGACTGTACCTGTGTGCCGCCCTTCTGCAGCGCAATGGCGAGGAAGCGGCGGTCGGGCATCCAGTAGGCGCGGGCGAAGCGCTGCTGTAGCTCCTCGGCACGGGCGCGCAGACGCTCCGCACGTTCGTGATCGCCGTCGAGTTCGTAAAGCCAGGCCGCATCGCGCCAGGCGCGATACACGTATCCTTGCACCTCGACCAGCGCGATCGGTGGCTCGGCGAGCGAGCCATCGCGGTGCGTGATGCTGTTGCCCGAATCCTTCCAGCCTTGGTTCGCGAGGCCTTTCGCCGATTGCGAGACGTAGTCGATGAAGCCATCGCCGTCGTGATCGCCGAACTCGTCGATCCATTGCAGGGCACGGGCGATGTTGTCGCGCAGTTCGTCCCAGAGCGCGCGATCGCCGCTCCAGCGCACGTACTCGGCGGCGAGGATCAGGAACAGCGGCGTGGCATCGACGGTGCCGTAATAGGGCGTCTGCGGCACCTCGTGCAGGTTCGCCTTCTCGCCCGTGCGCAGCTCGTGCAGGATTTTACCCGGCTCTTCGTCGCGCCAGGCGTCGATCTTGGTGCCCTGGTAGCGGGCGAGCACGCGCAGCGTGGTGGCGGCGATCGCTGGATCGTACGCCAGCGTCTGCAGCGCGGTGATGATGCTATCGCGACCGAAGAGGGCCACGTACCACGGCACACCTGCGGCGAAGTACGTATCACCGTGCTCTAGCGTGACAAGCATGCGCAGATCGGTGAAGCTGCGTTCCAGTACGCGGTCGAACAGCGCGTTGGATGTTTCGATCCTGACGGCGTTGAAGGGCGTATCGCGGCCGATCACGACGTGCGGCACGGGTTCGAGGTCGCCGGGACCGTCGTCGCGTAACGAGGCGGTGATGACGATCGTCGCGTTCTGGCCGGCTTTCAACTGCAGCCGGTAGCGCGCCGTCCCTTTCTCGCGCAGGTCCGGCATGGGTTGAAAGGCGAGCGCGGTCGTGCGTGTGCGACCGTCGGCGCCGTCGTAGCGAAAGGTGAGCGTTTCACCCGACCAGCGCGGCGGATGTAGCCGACCACGTTTACCCGGCGGCGCCCCGCGCACAACGAACATGTTGTCGAAGTGAGCGGCGAAAGCGAGGTCGAGCGTGAACGAGACGGGATGGGCGTTGTAGTTGCGCACCTGGATCGTTTCGACCACGGTGCCCGCGAGCCGACGCTCGCGACGAATGCCGAGCGTTTCGCGCGGGATCGTCCGCGTCCCTGCGGCATCGCCCGCGCCATCTTCCGCGGAGCCGCCTTCGCCCATGTCGAGCTCGGGGTTGGTCAGCTCGCAGATCGTGCGGTCGCCCGGGGCATCGGTGCTGAGCAGGGCCGAGAGCTCCTGCCCGTTGATCCGCAGCGTCGCCCGGTCGAGGTAGCGCGTGTCGTGGAAGTACAATCCGTCGCCATCGTTGAGCGCCGCGTCGATGTCGCCGTTCGCCGCGCATAGGGCGAACACGCCGCCGTTTTTCGCCGTCAATGAGAGGCTGATATCGGCGACGAGCGAGGAGAGACCATGCTGGAGGATCCGTTGCTCGCGGTGCGTTGGTGGCGTGCGCTGCCGCTCCGGCGGCGCGGCCGTCCTGCTCTTCTCGCGCGCTTCTCTCTCGGCCATACTCGTTCGCTTGCGACGCAAAGTTCGCGCGTCGCTCTCGTTCTCGCCTTCCGCAGACCTGCTCGGCGAAGCCTACACCGCCTGCCAGAAGCGCCGCTCGCCGAGCCAGACCAGCCGACCGAAACCTGGACGTGGATAGTGCCCACCGATCACCAGCGCCCGTTCCGCCTCGGCGCGCGCGATCAACGCCTTGCGCGACGCGATCGCCATCGCGGGGTTGAGGTCGAACGCCGTGTTCCACTCTGGCTCGCTGAGCTGCACCGGATGGTGCGTCACATCGCCCGTGATCAGCGCATGCTCGCCCTGCGAAACGATCCCGACCGAGACATGGGCAGGAGTGTGGCCGGGCGTCGGAAACGTGACGATCTCGGGGGTGATCGTCGTCTCGTCCTCGATGAGATCGAGCTGGCCAGTATCCTTGAGTGGCACCACCGAATCCTGGATGTACGCGTTCTGCGCGGCGATCTCGGGCTGCGTCCAGTACTCCCACTCGCGCCGCACGATCGTGTAGCGCGCGCGAGGAAAGAGCGGCACGAAACGCCCATCGCGCGCGACGGTGTTCCAACCCACGTGGTCGATGTGCAGGTGCGTGATCAGCACGATATCCACGTCCTCCGGTGCGATGCCGGCGGCGTGAAGCGATGTGGGTAGGATACCGTTCGGGTAGACGCCGCGATCTTTGGCGCCAATGCCGGTATCGACGAGGATCAGCTTCCCGGCCGACCGCACGGCCAAACTGCCGATCGTGAGCGTGAAATGGCCACGTTCGTTGCGGTAATGGGCGAACGGTTGCAAGGCCTCCTCGGTCACCGTGGAGAACAGTCGGTCGGGGCGCGCGGGCACCTCGACGTCGAGCAGCGCCCGTACCTCGACATCGCCGATCCGGATCGTGTCTGCCGCCATCGCTCTCCTCCAGCGGCGTGCTGCGCCGCCCGCCCCGTATTGTGCGCTGCACCGGCCAGAAATGCACGCCGCCTTCCGTTTTTTTCGCTCAGGTCGCACCGCCGGCCACGCCCCCCTCGGGCGGCTCCTGTGCCAGCAGTGCATCGCGGAGCGCACGCTGCGCCCGCGTCAGGAGGCGCTCGTCGCGCCAGGCGAGGCCGAGGACGCGCCGTGGCACGGGTTCGGTGAGGCGGATAGTGGCGGGCGGTAGAACAGCGTCCTGCAACGCGATCGGCGGCACCAGCGTGACGCCGAGGCCGGCAGCGCAGAGCCGCAACACCGTCTCGGTCTCGCCGCCATCGAGCGCGATGCGCGGCTGAAACCCGGCGAGCTGGCAGGCGCTCAGCACGGCATCGCGCAGACCGTACCCTTCGCGGTACAGCACGAACGGTTCATCGGCCACCTCGGCAAGCGCGACCGCGCTGCGGCCGGCGAGCGGATGCGCGGGGCTGACGCCGAGCAGCAACTCTTCTTCGAGCAGCACGGCCGCTTCGAGGTGACGATGGCGCGGCGGGAGGCGGATGACGGCCAGGTCGAGCGTTCCAGCAGCCAGCTCCTGTTCGAGTGTTACCGCGCCGCCTTCGGTGAGATAAAACTCGACACGCGGGTAACGGCGGCGGAACGCGGCCAGACGTCGTGGTAGCAGGTGAGCGGCGACGGTCGGCGTGACGCCGAGGCGCACCGACCCGACCGGCTCGGCTGATTGCTCGGCCACCTCGCGCCGCGCCTCTTCGACCGTCGCCAGCACGCGGCGCGCATAAGGTAGCAGGGCGCTGCCCGCCGGAGTGAGCCGCACCATACGACTCGTTCGCTCGAAGAGCGGCGCGCCTACCTCGCGCTCCAGGGCACGGATCTGCTGGCTCAGCGCGGGCTGGGCCACGTGCAGCCGCGCCGCCGCGCGCGTGAAGTGCCCTTCCTCGGCAACAGCGACGAAGTATTGGAGATGCCGCAATTCCATCGCTTAGCACGACCAAGAACGAGCGCTTATCGATTATAGTGCTACTCTGTCTTGGACTGCTGGATCCGCGCCCGCTACGTTTGAAAGTGCCGGGCCGGGTATGCTCGTCCGTTGCCGCTCGGGCGCGATGCTCGTAGCCTGAGAGTAGGAAGCCGGTGCAGGAAAAGCGCGTGGACGAGCACGTCATCGAAAGCCAGCACGTGTTTACGGGCAGAATCCTCAACGTGCGGATCGATACCGTGCGAATGAATGGCGATCGCACCGCGCGGCGCGAAGTCGTCGAGCACGCCGATGCGGTTGTCATCTTGCCTGTTGCAGCCGATGGCCGCATCGTCTTTGTGCGCCAGTACCGCCTGCCCGCGCGCAAGGCGCTGCTGGAGCTGCCGGCAGGCACGCTCGACGAAGACGAGTCGCCGGAAGTGGGCGCGCAGCGCGAGTTGCGCGAGGAAACCGGCTGGCGCGCCGCGCGCTTGCGTCGGCTCTGCGGCTTTTACCCGGCTCCTGGTTATAGCGAGGAGTATATGCACGTCTACGTGGCGGAAGACCTCGCGGAAAGCCGCCTGGAGCCGGACGAAGATGAGGACCTGGCGGTCGAACTGTACACGTTGCCCGAGGCGCTGGCGATGATCGCGAGCGGTGCGATCGAGGACGGCAAAACGATCGTGGGCCTGCTGGCCTACGCGCGCGAGGTTGGGGCATGATCGTGTCGCGCCATCGCGCCTGGCAGTAGTAGCATAGCGCCGTGCGCCGGCACCTGAAGCCGCCGGCGCGGCGCCGAGAAGGAGGTCGTCGCGGTGCTACAGCATGACATCTTGATCGTCGGTGCCGGTCTGGCGGGCATGCGGGCGGCGATCCGCGCCGCCGAGATCCCGGGCGTCAACGTTGCCCTCGTCAGCAAGCTGCACCCGCTGCGCAGCCACAGCGGCGCGGCAGAGGGCGGCATCAACGCCGCGCTGACGCCCGACGACAAGTGGGAGGACCACGCCTTCGATACCGTCAAAGGCTCGGACTACCTCGGCGACCAAGATGCGATCGACTACATGTGCGAGCAGGCGCCCGCCGAGGTGTACTGGCTCGAGCATGCTGGTACGTTGTTCAACCGTGCCGACAACGGTGGCCTGGACATCCGCAGCTTCGGCGGTGCAGGGCGGCCGCGTACGGCGTTCGTCGCCGACGTCACTGGCCATGCGCTGCTGCACACCCTGTACGAACAGGTGGTGGCGCGAGACATCTTCGTCTACGAAGAGTGGTTCGTGACGAATCTGATCGTCGAAAACGGCGTCTGCAAAGGCGTGCTCGCCTGGGATATCGTCAATGGCGGCTTGAACATCATCCGCGCCAAGGCGGTAATCCTCGCCACCGGCGGCAACGGTCGCATCTACCACGGCCGTACTACCAACGCCTGGAGCAACACCGGTGATGGCATCGCTATCGCGTACTACGCCGGCGTGCCGCTCGCCGATATGGAGTTCGTCCAGTTCCATCCGACGACGCTGAAGCCGAACGGCGTGCTGCTCACCGAGGCGAACCGCGGCGAGGGCGGCTATCTGCTCAATTCCCTCGGCGAACGCTTCATGGCGCGCTACGCGCCGAGCAAAATGGAGCTTGGCCCGCGCGACCTCGTCTCGCGCGCCGAGGTGACCGAGGTCGAGGAGGGTCGCGGCGTCGACGGCTGCGTGCTACTCGATATCCGCCACCTCGGCGAGGCGAAGATCATGGAGAAGCTTCCCAACACGCGCGAGCTGTGCGAAACCTTCCTCGGCATCGATCCGGTGCACGAGCCGGTGCCGGTGCGCCCTGGCCAGCACTACACGATGGGCGGCATCCGCACCAACCGCTGGACGGAAACGATCATCAAAGGCCTGTACGCCGCGGGCGAATGCGCCTGTACCAGCGTCCACGGTGCCAACCGGCTGGGCGCCAACTCGCTGCTCGACACGCTGATCTTCGGGCGCGTCGCGGCCGAGCGCGCCGCCGAGTACTGCAAGGAGACGCCACCG
>Ga0209061_1002892_pt1 | contig 20146 bp, 15 predicted proteins | sample Coa_R1_10_FD_187157 | JGI IMG/M metagenome (GOLD analysis project Ga0209061, IMG submission 187157) | Surface soil microbial communities from Centralia Pennsylvania, which are recovering from an underground coalmine fire - Coalmine... | ecosystem: Environmental > Terrestrial > Soil >...
TCCACTTCGATCTTGAGCGATACTGTCACGTACATGAGAGGTTCCTACCTTTGAGGTTCAGTTTTTCTTAGCGTAGCAACCTCTCGCTGATTTTTCAATCCCCTGGCACCCCATTGTTGGTGGAACCAAGAATCCTGCCTACTTGCATTTCTGGAAGAGATCGTGTATAGTACTTTCAGAGCACTCGGAACAAGAGCATCCTGCCATAAAATCTCGCAGCAGCTTTCGCTGAGCGGGATTGCAAAAGCAGAGAACATCTTTCGGCAGCATGAGGAAAAACGTCTTTTGCGAGCGAGATGGAAAAGCTCAAACATAAAAGACCAAAGGGACGAAAATCCTTGAGACATCTTATGCCTGAGTATTTTCCAAAGCTCAAGCATAAGAGGATTAGAGAACCAAAAATCCTCGTAACAGCTTTTGTTTCACAGGCTCACGATTCTGGTGGAAAGAGCGAATCGGCTCCAGAGGCTGATCTGGCGCGGGAGTAACTCAGTTGGGAGAGTTCCTGCCTTCCAAGCAGGCTGTCGCGGGTTCGAGTCCCGTCTCCCGCTTCTCACCCTTGCCGGTATAGTCTCTCACCGCCTCTCAGGCTGCTTGAGACTATACCGGCAAACTCGTTTCGGCGAGCTAGCGCCAGCGCCATGTGTCAAATGGCGTTCAACGAACACCTGCCTTCTTTTCGCGGAAACACCTGCCTCGCAAGTCCTTTCGGGAAAAAGTGTTCCCCTACTCACATAGGCAGGTTGTTAGTCACTCGGACTACGTCCAATGCAACTATAAAACAAGTTGGCGGAAAATACAAGAGAGGCAGGTGTTCCCTCATTCTTCATTTCCATACGACTTTGCTCTCTTGCATATCTTGATCACAACGACAGGAGAAAACTCCTTCAACGTATTGAAGAGCTGTCTCTGCCTATATCTTAATGGACAGTAATTTGTAGCGAGAAAAGCATACAATGGGAGAACTACTCATCAGGAGATGGATGACGCGGGGAAAACAAGAAGTCTGGAAAGCGCGGAGGCGAGATAAAAACGCAATCAAAGGGTGACCGACGCCCGTCTGGTTGTAATATCTCGCCCTCTTGGCAGCGTTCGATGTTCCAGAGCGCTGCTTGCTCTCCTCCTTCATACTCAAAAGCTTGCATTTACAGATAAAAGATTCTCTTGATCGCCTGGTGCATGTCCTGTTGGTCGTGAAAAGAGGAATCTCTTCTCTCAAAAGGAGAAAAAAGCGGGGTGGAAAAGTATCCACCTCCCAACTCCAGGCAGTGGAGACCTGGGCACTCGTTTTCACCGGAAGCAAAAGCCCTATAGCTTCAGGCCGATGATTCTGGGGATACCTCCGCGCTTTCCAGGGTTTCTGCAAAGCTCATCCCAAGGCCCAACATCTCTAGATCATCCCCAATGGCGCGCTCGAACAAGGCCTGCTGCCCTTCCGAAAGCCCAGATGCAGCAGGATGTTCCATGCGCGGGTTCGGTTCTTGCCGCGACTTCTCCCCTGGCTCCCTCGTTCCCTGATAGGGAAGTTCTCCGTATTGAATCAGCAGATCGATGGCTGAACTGAGGTGCCGACGCAGGGCACGGGCCAGGACAGCGGGATCTTGCCCGCCAAGTTTTCCTTCCTGATCAGGGGCAAACCGGGTGGCCTCCACCAGCAGCCCACTCACCAGCGCCTGACGCAGCAGATCGGCCATCGAGAGGTGTGTTTGATTGCACAGGCTCTGCGCAATGTGGAGAGCCGTTGGCGGGATATTGCGCAACGAGATCGGAGCGCTGCTCATCGTGATGCCTCTCCCCGTGTGAGCGGCACCGACAGACGCTCAAGCTGCTTCTGAGCGGCAACCTGCGCCAGGATATACCCGCCAATCGCATTCAGGACTGCCGCCAGCTCTTTCGGAACAAACAAGAAACTTCCTGGACGCCGCTTCATCCGCACCAACGCTTCCAACGAGGAGGCCAGCAGAATGCTCCCGCCGCCGGTAAACATCAGGAAGCTGCGTTCATCCTGAAGTTGATGGCGCAGGTGGGTCAGCACGTTTTGCGAACGCGCTGCGATGACCTCGGCGATGATGCTCTCGACGGAAGTGCGGCGGCCTTCAATGATGGCATGACGACTGACGAGCACTTGCTGAGCCTCCACATCGGAGAGACGAATTCCTGGATAGTGAGCGCGAATGCGTTCGCGCACCTCGCGGGCCAGCGCAATAGTTCCATCGTCAATGAGCGAGGCGGCCATGCGCAGTTTTGGTTTGCCCTGCGCTTGATGCTGAAGGGTCACTTCGCATTGATGAAACTGTCCGCCGCCTATATCGAGGGTCAGGTGTTTGACGATGGAGGTGTCTACAGGCGTTCCATCCATGGTGTAGTACCAGGGCACAAACGACCCAAAGGTTTGCGGATAGGGGTTGACTTCGACGAAGCGCAGCGCCCAGGTCGTGATCTGTCCCTGTTCATCCGTTCGGCGGATCGTAGAGCGGGTGTTGAACAGGGGAATGAGCGCCTGACGCACGGCGTCATTCACGCCGAGGCGGCTGACCTCTTCATTGGGAATGCCAAAGCTCAGATACAGATCATACTCCGCCTCTGAGGCTTCGTATCCGGCAGAGAGCAACAGTTCCACCAGGCAGGCGAACAGGTAGCGGCGATACCGCTCGTCAGGGAGCCGGTCATGGGTCATGCCAATTGGCAGACTTTCTATTCTGGCGGCCTGAAGGGCATCGTCCCCGATCCAGAATGGCTCCGAGTCGTTGACCTGCCAGGTGGTAATCCCATCTCCCGTTCCCAGTCGCCTGGCCGGCGCATAGGCCGTGACAATGCGCCGAGTACACAGATGCGGAGAGTGCGCGTGGAGGATGGCTCCCTTGAAGGCGTCGTTGCCATTATCGACGGCGACAAGCGTCGCGGTAGTCTGGACCTTGCGGCCAGATGAACTCTCCCAGCGTTGGAAAGGGATCTGGCGGAGCAGGGCTTGCCCGCTGGTTGTGGTGAGCGGTTCCTGCTGACAGAGGCGAGCGAGGAATGAAGAGGGATGAATGGTCATGGGATCAGTAAGCATATCTCCTCCGAAAAGTGTCGTCATTTTGACGACCAGTGACTACAAACACAGACAACAGAGCTTGAAAACAGCCGACTTTGGCGAGATCCACACTCGAAACCGTACGAAATGTCATCACAACGACGGCAAAACGACGACAGCGATTGAGCATACTGTACCAGATGCAGGTCGCTTTCCAACGGAACGGACGGGAAGAAAACCAGGAAGAAAACCGGGAACACCTGGAAAGAAACCTGGAAGGTCCATAGAAAGCTCCCTCCTTTTGAAAACATTAACCGCATCTGAACGTATCTAACTATATTCAAGTGTATCTAAGTTTAGTATAGCCGATCTCTTTTCATTTGGCAATCCCCAATCGCATTGACGCTTCAGAAGAGGAAAGGTATAATCAGGATACCTCCTATTGCCCACAAGCAAGGGGAGACTCTGTATGAGGTGGGGCTTTTATGTCAGATGAGGTCCAACAGGAACTCACTGCGGAGCAGGTTGCCAAAGAACTGCAAGTCAATCCCCGATCGGTGTATAAGTGGATACAAACAGGTGAACTGGCGGCAATGGACTTCGGCAGTGGAGGCAAGCACGTCTACCGGATCAATCGCGCTGATCTGGACGATTTCAAACGGCGAAGACGCACGAGAAAGCAGAATACGTCGATAACTTCTTCTGAGGCACGAGATAGACGCCAAAAGACCGAGGAAGATGGAGAATAGGGGCCTGCTAGAAACAAGAAGGAGCCTGAGATGGAAAACGGCAGCCTTGAAAGGAACACACACTCTTTGCCGCATTTCCGTATCTACCTCTGCGGTGTATTTCGGGCGGAGCGACGTGTCGGGGAACGCTACGAAGCCATTCAGACGGCGGAATGGGGCGGCAGCGCCTACCCCCGTCAACTCTTGAAGGCCCTGTTGTGCTGCCCCGGACGACAGGGCCGCCGCGAAGCCTTGATCGAGCTGCTCTGGCCGGAGATGGACTTCGAGCAGGCGGTGCGCAACTTCAATACGGCCACGACCAAGCTGCGCGCTGTGCTGCGGCCAGCCAGAGGCCAGGACAGTTTGCTCGTGACCGAAGACGATTCCACCGTGTATCGTGTGGAGGGACAACCGTTGCTCTGGGTCGATGCTGACGCCGGGATAGCGCTTCTCAAAGAAGCTGAACAGATGGGACGCATGCAGCGAGAAGCCCTCCCGCTCTTAGAAGAGGCGGCAGGCTATTTCAATCGGGGAACGCTGCTGGAGGGAGAGGAGGGACTCTGGGTAACGGGACGACGGGCCACCCTGGAACGCACCCGCTACCGCTGTCGGCTCTGGCTCTCCGAAGCCTATGAGCAGCAGGACAGGCCAGGGCAAGCGGAAATGATCCTCAGTTTGCTTTTGGAAGAAGATCCAACGGATGAAGATGCCTTTCGTCGCTTGCTGGCATTGCTGCATCGGCAGGGGATGATCCATCAGGCTTTGCAGATCTATGAGCAGTTTTGCCAGAATCTTAGGAGAGAGGGGCTGGAACCGACGGAAGCGACCAAAGCACTCATTGCACGTTTTCAAGAGGCGAGCTACCGTACTGGCCCTCTCCCTGTTGACGCTCTTTCTTTCCACGGGATTACACCTTTTTTCAAGCAGGTGAATCCAGAAAATACACTGCTTTCACCGTTCACGATGGCTCTTTCTCAGGGGATCGTCTTAGCCGTGAGGGCGTTAGGTGCGTCGGAAACGCAGACTCCGTTCGTAGCGCACTCGTATCAACCACAACAAAAAGCATGGGGAGATATTCTCCTGTACAAAAGAAACCTTTGCCTGGCTTTGCATCTTCACCGAACCAGCACGGCTCAAGGATTATTACAGGAGGTGAACGCCGACATCCAAGCCTTGGAGCAGCTTGAGCACGTTGCCAGAGGGCGTGATCTCTCTTGCGTGAAAGAAGTCTTGATAGGAAATCATCTGCTTGCCGCGAAGATTGTCAAAGACCAACAACACTACGAACATGCCTATAGGTATGCGAACAATGCAGTACGAGTCGCAAAAAGTTTGGAAGATGGAGACCTCATCGCAACAACAAAGTATACTCGTGGGTGTGTGAGGCTAGAGTGGGCGCAGTTTGGAACCGTCACGCAAGATGGAATGCTTCAACTCAACAAAGAGAGGGTTCACGATGCCATTCGTGATTTCCAGGATATCCTCGATATGGTTCGTCGGCAACGCACGCCTCTCCATCCCCAGCTCTACGGGTTTACTCACCTTCAGCTTGGCCGCGCTTATAGTCTTCTTCAAAGCGCATGGGACGCTTCTGATGAAACAAATCCACTCACTCTTGTTGAACAAGCAGAAAGTCTGGTAGCCAGTAATCCTATCGAAGACGCCTATACTCGCTTGCTCATCACAGGAACGCTCTCAGGCTTGCATTGGGGGGCCTATCATCTCAATAAGACGGAACTTTTCCTTGCAATGGGCATGCACAATCAAGCACTTACCGAACTTCAGTGCCTCAGGCAGTTGACCGAACGAACCTACTCTCAAGATGAGATACGCAATGTAGCGTGGAGCAATGTTGTCACCGCAGAAGTTCTGATGGCCTTGGGAGCCTATCCAGAGGGCACGAATGCACTGAAAAGTGCTTTACTGGCATGCCGCTCCATCAATTCTCTTCAAAATGTTGTAACCATTAGAAATCTTCATTATCGGCTTACTGTGAGCTCTTATGGAACGTCAGCCGATGTACAGGAGATTGGATCGATACTCAAAGAGTGGAATGCGGTCATATGAGTCCATTGCCATTCGCAATCGGTGTCAGCGGGCACCAGAATTTAGGAGATGCTGCAACGAGAGACTTTGTTGCACAGAACTTTCGTGAATTACTTCGCACCTATCAACAACGAGCTTCTCATCTGGTTCTCTACTCCTGTTTGGCTCCTGGAGCGGATCAGTTGTTCGTACAAATAGCTCTCGAACAAGGCGTCCCTGTTGAGGTAATCCTCCCGTGCTCGGAATACGAAACGATCTTTCATACCGATGAAGATCGGCATGCCTACGCTCGATTGCTCCAGGCGTGTCAGCAGGTCCATCTTTTACCACGCCAACACTGTTCAGACGACGCCTTTCTTGCCGCTCAACAATGGATTGTGGGCCATAGCAATCTCGTGATTCTGGCCTGGAACGGATTGCCTCCGCGAGGAAGAGGGGGAACGGGGGATATGGCGGCGTACTCACGGTTGATGGGACGGCCTCTCATCCACCTTCATACGGTGCTGCATAGCGTGAAGCAATATGGAGACGTTGCTGATCGTCCTTCTCTTCCGCTCCATATCGCGCCGAAGCGGGAATTTGTGACGACCCGACAAACGGTCTATCAGGGACCGGTCCTCACCGTCAATCAGTACCACTTACATATGCCGGATGGACAAGACCTGGTACGAGATATTGTCGAGCGACCAGACAGTATCTTAGTCCTTCCTGTTGGGCAGAACGATATTGTGCTGCTCGTCGAAGAATATGATCTCGGAGCAGGGCAGTGGCAGCTCAAACTTCCAGGGGGAAAGGTGGAATTGCCCTCCGAGATGACCTTAGAGGAGCAGGCGCAGAGAGAACTGCGCCAGGAGATTGGATATAGAGCGGGACGATTAGAAAAGTTGATAGCATTTTATGGGCATCCAGGTTACATGTACCACCACGTCCAGGTCTTTTTAGCTTATGATTTAGAATGGGACCCATTAGATCTAGAAAAGCATGAAGAGATTAAAGTGCTTACATACGTCCTTCAGGATGCATTAGACGCGACCCTGGAGGATCACCGCTTCGATCCTGAAGCGGCGTTAGCCCTCTGGTTGTATGCAAGGAAGAGAGACTCTCATCAGCAGTGAGGTGCCGCAGGGTAGTTCGGTACTGGTGTCGATTTCTGGTATGAGTACTGGGAGTATACCAAGCATAGCTGAGAATTTCATGCTTCATAAAAGCACGCAATTGCACCTCTCTGAAAGCGTTTGCTGTGACTTGCTACGACGCGTGCTGAGAGCTGGAGGGAGTCCCAGAATGAGTTGGCTGATGTATAGGAATAAAGAGGGGAGGCCTCGTTGGCATCTTCCTCGTTCACCTTTGTGCAGTCTGGCTCCCCGCCTTCTCTTAATTGAGATGTCTCCAATCCCAACTCGCCTGCTGCTCTCGCTCATACATAGTACTGAAAAACACCCATGATCGATGGGGAAAACCTTTCTCCTAAATAACGTGAGTTCGATAGTGTTGGCGAATTTGGTTTGCATGCTCGGAATACGGCGAACCCTCGCCCAAAACGAGCCTGGTTTTGGAATCCGCCAACACTATCGAACTCACGTTCATTACCTCTTGTTTTCCACAGCTTATTCACAGTTCGTCTACAAGATATCCCCATCGAGAATTATTCATCGCCGCTGGAATGAGAGTATGAATAGCAAATCACGAATGCCCGTTTAAGGCCGGAAAAGCCCTGGATGAATGAGGTTCCTTGTTGACTTTTCTTTGGCAGCATGGCATAGTAAGGAAAAGATCGTCTTTGTCTGAGAGGAGAGCAGGTATGCTCTTTGCGGTTGATATTGATGGGACCATTGCCACTATTTCTGGCACTGATGCCTATGGTGCCTATGTTCGCCGTGCGCTTCGTATTCCCATCGATCCCGCATGGAGACACCTGTCCTCTGATCCTTCCCTTCTCACTGCCCTCTGCCGGGATGCATCCTTTGCTGCCTGGTGGGAAGCCCATCCAGATCACCATGAGCGTGTCCAGGCGCTTCTCAATGAGGGACAGTACAGCCAGGAGGTTCAAGAACGGAGCTTGCCTATTGCAGGAGCACAAGAGGCGCTCTCTCAGCTCGCTCAGGACCACCATATTCTCTATGTCACGAACCGTAAAAGCACCACCCTGGCCCTCACCCGATCCTGGTTGAAGGCACATGGCTTTCCCTCATCCGAGCATGTATGCTGTTGCGGGGAGGAACAGGGGTTCGTCTCGAAAGTCCGTTATGCGGTCGAGGCCCTGCAAGCACTTGACGGAGAAGGTGGTCAGATCGTCTTTATCGATGATAAAGCCCCGTATTTTGAACACACCTTTGCTGTGCTGGTGAAAGAAGACCTCCCCTTTGTCCAAGGCTGTATTCATCGGGTAGCCGCTATTGCCTATGGAAAGGGAGACCTTCCTCCTTGTCGGTTTCCACGTCCGGTGTTTCCTATGGCTCCGATGCCTGAGTGGAAACATCTCCCGGATACCCTTTCGGCCCTTATTCCCTGTATCGGAGGCGCTGCCTCCCTTTTTGATCAGTTTTTTGATGAGACGTTTGTTCCTGTTCTCCTTCGTCGTAGGCGTAACCCTCGTATCCCGCAAAATGCTCTTAGTGCATAAGGAGGCACCGATGAGCAGCACTCCCAATACTCCCGTTCCAGGCGAACCCTCGGAAGAAGATGAGTTAATCCAGGCCATGATGTATGATCTGGAGCACCCAGGCGAAATTAGCCCGGACCCTGATTTTATGGTGGACACCGACGAGTACGATAGCGTCGATGTGACAAAGATCCCAACGCAACCACTCAAATAATTATGAGCCAGGCTGATGGTTTCTCCTGGAGGAGAGGCCTAAAGAGGCGATGAGTAGCTATCTCACCGCGAGGCTTTCTTCGGGCTGCTTTTCCCATACCAGGAGAAATCAAAGGCCGGTTGGCTGAAATCACCATTGGTTAATGCAGAGGTGGTGCTCTCAATACAGCATTCCACTTCTCTTTTCACGGTCTTCCAGGTATTCTTCCAGGTCTTGTTCCGGTTCCGTTCTGTTCTGTTCCCGTTTGCTTCCTCACCGGAAACCGGCAGGTGGTGCTACACTCATCTCAGAGTCCATTCGGTCCTCTTCCCATGTTGTGATAGAGCGTTGTATACTTATTGATGGCATTTTGATGCGTTTTGTATCGTCCAGGCGCAGCTCTGCTTACCAGAGGAGATTTGCTGAGTTCTTCACCACAGGACTGCATGAAAGACATATAGCATGTCGCTGCAGGATACTTCATACATGAGACGATTGGAACGACTCTCTTACAGTAGTGTTTTAGAAAGGAAAGAGCGATGTCAGGCATTGCTTCCTCCCATCAATACGCGGCCCTTTCGCGGTGGCGCAAACCGGCGCTGGTGATTGGTCTTGTGGGGATACTTGCTTTTGTTCTTTGGACTCTTCCCAACTGGGCAGAATTCTGGAATAATGTCTCGCAATTTCCCGCCCTCTGGCAGATACCAGCAAATCGCAGAACGATTCTCTACCTGACAATGAAGGTGGCATCTCCTCTTCTTATCATGGGAATCCTGGGAATCGTTGTATGGCTGTATTTCCTCATCGAAATCCATCAAAGTGAAGATGCACAAGATGTCATTCGTTCTGAGCCAATGCAGCAGCGAGCAGCGACATCGAAGAGGCAAGACCGCGATCTTCCCGCCTCTCTGCCAGCGCAAACGCTAGAGACGCAAAGAGCATCTTCTTTTCCTTCGTCACCTGTGCAACTCCTCTCAAAGCCGGCGCGTTTCGATCCTGAAACTCCCTTTCCGCCTACGCTGTTTTTGCAGGAGGCCGTGAGAGGACACGCAGAGGAATCAAACGGTATGAATTCCCTTGTTCGTGCTGATCAGAGCAAGGGAGTAGTTCCAGGTGGAAGCAATCTCACCCTGGCGTCTCCTGTTCAGGCATCGTACTTCTCACAACCCTTCCTCTCCGAAAGTGAGTTGCGAGCTGCCCCCGAACCGCTGATTTCCATTCGCTTACTAAAAGATGTCAGTATGGTGATCAACGTCCCTCATGGAGGCGGACACTTTGTTGTCCCTTTGTCACTCAACGCCAAGCGCGTCCAATTGTTGGCCTATATTGCCTGGCGGAGAGGTGAGCTCATTGATCGGGATAAAATCTTGGAGCATGTCTTTGGCTGGGGACTCCCCGATGAAGATGCCACCGAGGAAAAGCTTTCGGAACGCTTTGAATCGCACAAAAAATTGTTACGGAAGAAGATGAGAGAAGTGGTCATTGAGCAGATCAATAAGCCAATGGGCCAACAGGTGATTGATCCCGATGCCCTCGATCCGTTCGTAAGTGATTCTGGCTTTTGGGGCCTTTCCGACATCTGCCGTGTCGAAGATATTGAAATCGTCGAAACGGAGCATAAAGTGATTGCCCTGGCCCGCAAAGACGGAAAGCTCGTCGATGAGATCCCAGAATATGTCATGGAAGCCTGCGAGCGGCTCATTGCCAGCTATCCAGGCGATTTCTTGGAGACGGTGATCAAGAAATATCCCGGTGAGTTCCGCGCCTGGCAAGGGAAGAGTTCCTGGGTCAAGCGGCCCTACACCCTGTACCGAGATTATTATCTCGATGCCTTGTGGTACGCCGCTGAATACGAATGGCGCATGGGCCAGCGCTACGGCACTGGTAATCTGGGAGAGGGCGATCTGCGCAAGCAGCAAGAACACTATGGCCGGGCCGCTCAGAAGTATCAAAGCTATGCCATGTATGCATGCAACTCCAAATTTGACGCCAAAGCGACCTTTGGCGCTCATGGGGAATATGGCGAACGGGTGGGCATGAGCGAGCGCGCACTGCGGCGCTGTGTCGTGCTGCTGGGAGCCATTGGCAGAACCGATCTCGTTCATCAAGTGTGGAGCGCCTATGTCGCACAGATGAAGAGCGCGTTTGATCATCGCTGGCAGCCGAGCAAAGAGACGCAGGCCGACGTGCAAGCGGCCAGGGAGCAAACCAATGCCTACCGCTTCGCCGCTCAGGTGTCACAGATGAGCGACTTTGCAGAAAGACAAGACCGCGTTTCTTAAATGCTTCCAAGTAAATGCTGCGGAGCTATGCTAAAACGAGAAGGTGGAAACAAGAGCGATAAGCTCCCGACCAGCGTTCATGAGGTATTGTGTTATGTCAGCCACCCCGTTTGCTTTCTCGCTCCACAAGCCCGACCCAAGGGGATGGGTAGCCATGCTCTCCGACGGGGATGTCGGAAGCGGTAATAATTGCTTCCCACATCCCCTCCGAAACGCTCTTGCCTTTGCTATGGGCCGTGCGCCTGTTGCTCTTGGGAACGAGTGACACCAGATGTTCTTGGTGGGAAGAACCGGGGGAATATCGCTGGCTTTTTTCCCGCCAGGACAAGCTTTCCATCCACATTCTTTGGTTTAAAGACACTGCCACCAACCAGTCAGATGAGCAAGGGAGAACCGTTCTGCGGATGGAGTGTGACCTGCTCGCCTTTGCGAAAAGGCTTTTGCAACAACTCAATCAGCTCAGTTATCATGAAAAACGCCTTGCAGTTCCTCCCCAGGATTGCCAGCTCTTTCAAGAAACGCTTTCGGCGTATGAGCAGGGGAAACGGAGAAAAGAGGGGCTGGCGACGCCGAAAGCGTGATATTCGTTTGGATTACCAGCTCCTGGGAATACGCGTGCCGAGCACGATGCGCTCTTTATAGCCTCTAAGCGGGTCGATTTGCCCCTGGATTGCGGCCCACGTCAGCACTTTGCTTGTCTCCTGGAAGCTGGCGGCGGCCACCCAGCTCGAAGTCTGCAACGCCGCTTTCGTCAGGCCAAGCAACACCGGACGAGCACGGGCCGGTTCCCCTCCTTGTACGAGAATCTCGCTGTTGACTTTCGTGAAGGTGAAGCGGTCGATGAGGTCTCCCGGCAAGAGCGGAGTCTCGCCAGAATGAGAGACCTGGACATACCGCAGCATTTGGCGCACGATAATTTCCATGTGTTTGTCGTCGAGATAGACCCCGGTCGTGCGATACACACGCTGGACCTCACAGACCAGATAGCGCGCTGTCGCTTCACGCCCTTGCAGTTCCAAGATCCGTTTCGGATCATATGCTCCCGTGGTGAGTGGCATCCCGATGGTCACGGCCTGCCCATCTTCAACCAGGAGCGTCTGACCTGGAGCTATCTCGTACTCTGTGAGCCGATCCATCCAGGGAGTTGACGAACGATCCGCAACGATGCGAAGCACGGTTTTCCCCCTCGCACGTCGTTCGATCTGGATGATTCCTTCCGCCTCAGCGAGCAGAGCTGCGCTTTTGGGAACCCTGGCCTCAAAGAGTTCACTCACACGTGGCAAACCTTGCGTAATGTCTCCCTGCGCATTCGCAATACCGCCACTGTGAAAGGTTCGCATCGTCAATTGCGTTCCCGGCTCGCCAATTGACTGCCCCGCTATCACCCCAACAGCAACTCCCCGTCTCACTAGCTTGCCGCTAGCGAGATCCCGACCGTAACAGCGGCAGCAGATGCCATATTCGGCTTCGCAGGCAAATGGTGAACGGACTCGCAGAGACGTAACGCCAGAAGCAAGGAGGGCCTCGACCTGCTGGTCATCAAGAAGCGTTCCTGCTGACAGATGCGCGGCTGGCTCGGCCAGGACGCGGCCAACGACCCGACTGCGCAGATCTGGCAGGCCCAGCGCCTGACTCTCTTCGTTCGTGATAAGCCAACCTGCATGCGTACCACAATCCTCCTGAGTGGTCCAGACTTCCATGCCCACCTCCACCAGCTTTCTCGTCAAGTACCCCGACTGCGCGGTATTGAGGCTACGATCCATGAACCCTTTCCGTGCGCCGCTGGCCGCAATGAAAATCTCCCAACTTTGGAGTCCATGCAAGTAGTTCCCCAGCACAGGGATAGGGATAATACGCCCGGATGGATCGGCCATCAGACCACGGATACCGGAAAGCTGGCGAATTTGCTGAAATTTGGCTTTCGTAGCGCCTGATTTCACAATCGTCGAAATCGTTCCCCAGGGATCAAGGCGTTCCAGCAACTTCTGACTGATCTGCTCGGTTGTCTCTGTCCAAAGCATAATCGTTCGTTCATCTCGCTCGGCCTCCGTGATCGTTCCTTCCTGGTAAGCGCGCACGATCTCCTGGGCGCTGGCTTGCCCTTGCTCAACCAGTTCCTGCTTTTCGGGCGGCTCCTGGATGTCGCTGATGGCAAAGCTGATCCCAGATTTCGTCGCAAAACGATAGCCCAGACGCTTCAGTGCATCGGCAAGCCTGGCCGTCGCGTCCTCACCCAAGATCGACAAGCACTCCGAGACGAGCTGCTTCAGGCACTCTTTGGTCATGGCATAGTTACGATAGCCGAGGCTGGGTGGTAATGCCTCATTGAAGATGAGGCGACCGATGGTGGTCTCAACGCGTCCCCTTCTGGGAGCACAGGCTGGCGCTGGCGGTGGGGTGTCGTAGACCTGCTGGTGGGGAATCCGCACCAAGAGTGGCGTGTGCAGGCCAATGCTCCCGTGTTCGTAGGCCAGCCGAGCTTCGTTGGCATCGACAAACATCCGTCTAGCTGGCGTTGGGCCAGAGCGGTCTTCTGTCAGATAGAAGCATCCCAAGACGATTTCTTGCGAAAGGACAATCGCAGGATCGCCAGACGCCGGGCTGCGCAGATTCCGTATCGAGAGCATCAGTCTGCGAGCCTCTGCCTGTGCCTGGTCCGAGAGCGGAAGATGCACGGCCATCTGATCACCATCAAAGTCGGCGTTAAAGGCGCTGCATACCAGAGGATGCAGGCGGATCGCATCGCCCTCGACAAGCTTGGCCTCAAACGCCTGGATGCTGAGCCGATGAAGCGTTGGAGCGCGATTGAGGAGGACCACCTTTTCGTGCATGCACTCGGCGAGTTGGTCCCAGACCAGCGGATTCCGTCGCTCAACCATACGCTTGGCCTGGCGATGGGTACGGGCAAGGTGGCGATCCAGCAATTTCCGAACGACGAAAGGCTTGAAGAGTTCGAGGGCGATTTTCTTCGGCAGCCCACACTCGTGAAGTTCCAGATCCAGACCAACGCAAATGACGCTGCGCCCGGAGTAATCGACTCGTTTGCCCAACAGATTGCGGCGAAACCGGCCTTGCTTGCCAGTCAGCGCGTCTGTCAAACTTTTGAGTGGCTGCTTTCGCGCTCTGCTTACGGGGCGTTTCTGATGAGCATTGTCAAAGAGCGCATTGCACGCCTCTTGCAACAAGCGTTTCTCATACTTGAGCAAAGCCTCTGGAGCGCCATGGGCGATGAAACGGCGCACCCGATCGTTTCGGTGAATGACCCGTTCGTAGAGTGCATTCAGATCAGAACTGGCAAAGCGCCCTCCGCCTAGATGAATCAGAGGCCGCAGGTCGGGAGGCAAGACGGGAATGGCATCAAGGACCGCCCAGGATGGGCTGATTCCAGAACGGCGAAATGCCTCCACGACGCGCAGCCGCTTTATCGTTTTCTTCTGATGAGCGGCATCCTCCTGAAGCGTCTGGCGAAGAGAATGTGCCAGCGCATCGAGATCCAGCGCGTCTAGGAGGCAGCGAATGGCCTCCGCGCCCGTTTGAGCACTGAAACAGTCGCCGTACATGAGAACGAGTTCTCGGTAACAATCCTCGTCGAGAAACGCTCCGAGCGCAAGCCGAGCCAGATGCTGATGAAGGTTTCCTGCCGCCGCATTGCGTTCATCGAGGAACTGGAGCTTCTCGGACCTTCGCCTTTCATTGATGCCAGTAACCAGATAGCCACTATATGCAAGCACCGAGGCAAGCTGGCGGGGGGAGAGCGCAAGCAAGGTTGCCAGGATGCCTGGCGTTCCCCGCGCCAACCAGCTATGAACGATGGGAGCCGCAAGTTCAATGTGTCCCATTCGCTCGCGACGGACGCGGCTTGGGGCTACCTCGACTCCGCACTTCTCGCAGACAAATCCTGGTGCCCGCTCGTGGCGATACTTTCCGCACGCGCACGTCCAGTCCTGGAGCGGACCGAATATCCGCTCGCAAAAGAGGCCGCCTGGTTCCGGCTTGTTGGTCAGGTAATTGATGGTTGCGGCCTTGGTGACCTGCCCATAACTCCAGAAGCGGATCTGCTCTGGGGATGCGAGACTGATGCGCAATCCCGCGATAGCATCCAACTCGCTCATATACTCCTTCTCCTTTTCCTTCGAGGGGCGCGTGACTGTGGGCTCCTGAAAGGAGAACTAGAAACCGGCAAGCTCTCCTTTCGGATGCCCTGAAACACATGGCTTATTTGCCGGGAATATCGATTGCAGGAAGGGTTGCGCTTGCTGTCTGTGAGCCACCGTGAATTCCCAGCGTGCCGGTGATGGCAGGAACCTGCTGGGTCGGAGTTGCGTCGAAGACCATCTGGCTATAGAGAATGCGGTAGGTGCTGCTGACAAAGGTGGGAGCTGCGGAAAGTTGTGTTCCCGCAATGGTGATAAACATATTGGCTTGCGACCCAGCCCTCAAATCAAAGACGCGCCCCCACCAGGACTGGCATTTTGCCGACCAACGCCGCTCTACTTTGCCGATGGGGACGCCGTTCTCCATGATATAAGTCGGCAGACTGAGCGTTTGCGCGTCCGCTGCACATCCTTGCACCTCCGGGTCTTGATTGTTGCAATGCTGCATAGTAGGAGCCTGCGCGCAGGTTGATCCCGTCGCCTGTTGCAGGGAGGCGGCGAGGGCGCTCGGTGACATCCGTGGAAGAACGGCAAGGAAAAATCCTCCAGCCAGGATGACGGCAGACAGAATACTGCCAAGCCCCATGAGTACGTTTCGTGACGTGAGCATACGAACCTGTTGTGTCATAGCAATCATCTCCTTTCTTCAATGTGGTGCGGATCATGTAGCGCCTGTCGGCCCTCGCTCGACGAGAAGCACTTTCGCGTGGACGGTGAACACTCACCACAGTAGCATTGTCCTCCGGTCTTCCACCGGGAAACGGGTGGGGCACGACCAGAACGGAACCGGACAGAAATCGGGAAGGAAACCGGAAAAGGCTATGTATCGCGGTCAAGTGACGGAAGCATCAGCAGGAAATCTGGGCGCTGAGTTTGCTCCTCCAGGACGATAAGGACGGGGAGCCTATAGCCGACGTAATCGATGCAGGCGCGAATCAGTGCGGCGGCCTGTTCATGTTTCGTGATCACCAGGAGAGGGGGAAGTGTGAGGCCAGTGCAAGCCAGGTAATCGGCATAGCTTTGATATTTTGCCTTGATGTCACGTTCGGTCGTGGTGGCGCGATCATATTCCACCAGGGCACGATATGGGAATAGCTGCCCTTCCACCTGATAAATCAGTTCTGCATCTGGCCTCACCTGCATGGACACCTGTGTTAAGGGATCAAGGTAAGAGCGAATACTCTCGCGTGCGCTTTTCCAGCGCAGGATGCGTATCTTCTCCCGATGCGCTGCCTCTACGAGACGAACCATGCACTCATAGAGGCCATGCGTGTGTTCCATCTGCCCAAAGAGTCCTGCTGTACCTTGCTGAATGGAGAGAGCAAGCACCTTGTACCGTTTCTGCTTATCCTCAGCAAGCAAATAGGAAGTTACTTGTTTCCCCTCACGTAGCGCGCTATATCGCAACGCCATTTCTGAGAGCACATAGCGTTCACGCTCGCGCCAGGAACGGGCTTTGTACCACTGAAATGGCACCAACAAGTTTAGCTTCAAGAGACTTGTAACCTGTCTTTGGACGCTCGCTGTCTCTTTTGCTGCTGGGTAGTGAAGAGTTGCCAGATGACGAACGGTAAGCAGTGGATGATGGGCCAACCAGGAGAGGATATCTTTTTGAGTAGCAGAAAGCATCAGGTTAAGCAGCGCCGTCGCTTCTCGCTGTTCGGTCTTTGTCCCATGGAGTGCATCCGCCACCAAAGACATTGCGGGCAAGGCTGCAACCTCCTCAGAGAGGGATTTGCCAACATACGAAGGAAGTGGACGTAAGCTGGTACGTCCAGGGCCACTATGTCGCTGTCTACGCAGATGCTCAAAGGTTCGTCGCTGGGAAAATCGCTCAGCCAGGACCCGCCCTGCCGGCGCGCCCAACAGATTAGCGAGACGGGCCGATGGTTGTATCCCCTCGATCTGCGTGCCATTGCTGATCCCGTGAGCAAGCTCTGCGAACGTCCACCAAATGATTTCATGAGCCCCTCCTCGCAGCAGTCCTTCTAACGTTGTGATACCCCCTTCGAGCAGAGCAGTGCCTCGTTGTTCACTGGTCTGTTCCAGCAGCGTGATCCATTCCAGCAGACGCGAGGGCCTGGTGATGATGAGGAGACAAGGCATAGTCTCGCGCTGAAGATGAAAGCCGTGACGCAAATTGAGGAGGCGCGCGAGAAGGAGGCGCTCGCGTTTGCGCTCCAAGACGGAGCGTTCATTGGTGTCGATGCGTACATAGAAAGCGTGTTCTCTCTCCTGTTGTCCCTCTAACAGAAAGGCGGCCTCAAGTCGCACCGTTTGCCGGCGTCCAAAGATGGTATCTGTCTGCATCCAGGGGTGCTGAAAAGATGTGAGCGGATAGCCCTGTGTACTTCCCTCAACCACCAGATTGGTGAAGAAAGCAGCCAGGGTGAGATGGATGTCGATCTGAGCTAATCGGGCGATGAGATCAGCGCGTTCGACCGCATAGGCCTGGACCAGACGTGGAACCGAAAGCGGAGGATCTGACTGAGCAGCAAAAGCGTAAATCCCCGCATCTGTCAAAAAGTATCGGTACTGGTGCGGAGGCCAGCCTGGTTCATTGACCACTACGTGGTCAATGAGTTGGGATGCCTCTAACTCCTGCAAGCGGGCGGCCAGTCGCTGGGAACTGCGTGCTTTTTGTTCTTGTTTTGCCAGGCGTGCGTACTCCAGCCTCGTCAGTTCCTCAGCCGAAAGCAGAGGAAACCAGATGAGCCAGCGCAGCAGGTGGAGAGAGGGGTCCTTCATCACTCCTGACGCAAGAATCTCGGCCAGATGCTTGCGAGTGAGTAGAGGTGATGACAATGGTGCAAGCATACTCATGAACTGTGGCGATCCTTTCTGTGCGAATCTTGCCCGGATGTTGCTAGAACAAGCTACGAAGGATTTTTGAGCTACGTGGATGTCGCAATTTTCGTAACCCCCGTTCTTCAAGCTGCCGTACTCGCTCATAGGTGATGCACAGCTTCTTTCCTACCGCTTCGCGCGAGAGGGAAAAGTGCCGTAAGTAACGCTGTGTAAGTACGAACTGCTCTCTCAGCGTCAAGGATTGCAAGCATTCTGCAATCCTTCTCATCCGCTCCTGTTGAAGAGCATATTCGCCCGGAGTTTCGTCACTGTAGGACGCATGAGCAGAGAAACAGTCATTCGTATGACAGCTATCTACGTCGCTTTCCTCAAGCAATGCCTCAAGTGAGACAAAGCGATTTTCAGGAAGATCGAAGACCAGTGCCTGTTCATCAATAGCATTGCGGGCAAGGGCCTTCAGTACCTGGGCGGAGAACGGGCGAATGGCCTCGCAGTTCGGCTCCATGAGATGTCGCTCGGCCAGATGCGCTTCGACCATATGATACAGGGACCAATTCACACGCAGGCGTGCATACTGCCTGAAGTGCGAGCAGCGCCTCGGATTGAACTTGCGCACAGCCTTGATCAGCGCCAGGTTTCCCTCTTGAATGAGATCGGGAAGTTCCACGCCAAATGGGGCATAGCGCAAGGCAAGGCGAACAACGAAACGAAGGTTGGCCTTGATCAACAAGTCGCGAGCATCATTGGCCTCTTGAGAGAGCGGATCAGCAATTATCCGCTGGACCACTTCCTGCTCTGCTTTGAGCGAAAGCGGAGAGATCTTCGTCAGATCCTGGAGATACCAGCGGATCGCATCTGTGGTTGTAAGGTTATAGAACTGTGAAGGAAAATCTATCATGCGTTTCTCGCCTTTCTCTGAATCTATGTGAATGATAAAAACAGCAGTGCTCCTCTTAAAGGAAGCAATTGTGATCAGGGTCTCCTGATCGGTTGGTGAAACGCTTGGAACAAATTGCAGAACATGACAGGAGAGGCTCTGGAGATCTCCACTACTCCGATTTCTGGGGAAAGCACCAACGAGACACCTACGCTCGCTCCCGCCCTTCCCGTCCCTCGTAGCCCCAGAACGAGCCCCAACTGTTCCCTCCAACCGTGAATGCGCCACCAGAGCCGAGCAAAGGGCGGCTCTCCTCATCGGCATCATCGGCTGATTGATCAGGTTGTCCAGCGTTGGGCTCTGGGGGTGGTACACCCACTGGTCTTTTCCCCATGCGCCGGCTGCGGCGGTGGTTCCGTGTTGGCTTTGCCTTCGGCGCGCTGGTCGAAGCGGTCCCTTGCCCTTCTCCTTGCTGTTGCTCATCGCGCGTGTCATCAGCAGATGAAACAGCTGACACGGGACTGGTTGGCTGTTTTGTCCCTGTTATAATCTGCGCCGCCTGTAACTCCTGGGCAAGCTGATCGGCTTCGTCTCGCTCTTGTTTTCGAGCGCGTGCCGCCCGCGCATCCCGCTGAAGTCTGCTTGCGTAAGCACTGACGTTGAGGAACCGGCGCAAGTGCTGCGCGTGACGACGATCCACCTCGCTGGCGGGCAAGTTGCGTTTTTGATTCTCGCGTTGGATCTCTTCCGCCAGACGGTCCCGCGCCGGGTCCCGCGCCCAACTTGTTGGTTGCGCAAGCTGGACGGAGACAATCTGGAGCGGATAGCCTGTCATCGCAAGCCGCGCGTAGCAATGAAGTCCCGGTTGGCTCAGAATATGCTTGACGGTCACCTTCTTCTGAAGCTCTTCCTCCATCATCTTCGCGTCTGCGGCGGAAACGCGGAACACGCAAAGGTGCTGACAGTTGGAGAGCACCATTTCGAGCAAGCCGTCGCGGATGAGATTCAATCGCTTAAGGCTCTGCGTTGCCAGCAGCAAAGCACACCCGTACTTGGCGTCCTCTGACAAGAGCTTGTCGAAGTCTGACCCTGAAAAGTTTTGAAATTCGTCAACGGCAACAAAGACCTTGCGGCGCTGCAAGAGGGGCAGGCTTTGCTGCAAGCTGAAGGCTCGGTGGAGTAAGTTGATTAATGTCGAGCCAAGAATGTTGACTGCATTATCATCCATGTCCTTCGCGGAAAGCGCACAGAGCACGATTTTCCCAGCTGTGATGGCCTCATGAACGGGCGCCCTGGTCACAGGCTGACCGACGATACGCTGAAGCTGCTGGTTGTCGTTGAACACTCCGATTTTTGAGATAATCGGCATGATGACTTCATTTTTAAAGGAAGGGTTGAGCGTGAAGTACGTGGTTTGCCAGAAGACCATTAACTCTTGAT